>WNGR01006801.1_pt1 | contig 12170 bp, 7 predicted proteins | sample 5407581 | NCBI WGS metagenome assembly WNGR01 (sample SAMN13153383, study PRJNA577476) | soil metagenome | isolation source: 80 cm soil or saprolite under Garry oak tree replicate 2 | place: USA:California | collected 2016-06-15
TCAGGGGCGAATTGATCGCCTCTTCGATCGCCTCCTCCGAGCGGTTGTCGCGATCGGACTCGCCCAAGCCGATCATCGCGACCCCGCCGCCCTTCATGATCGTCTTGATGTCGTTGAAGTCCAGGTTGACGAGGCCGGGTTTCGTGATGATCTCCGTGATCCCTTTGATCGCGCGCATAAGCACATCGTCCGCAATCTTGAACGCCGCATTCAGCGCAAGACGCGGGACGAGTTCAAGGAGTTTGTCATTCGGGATCACGACGACCGTGTCCGCGAAGTTCCGGAGCTTCTCGAGGCCGTACTCGGCGTTCTCGGCCCGGATCGCTCCCTCGGCCCGGAACGGGAACGTGCAGATCGCGATCGTCAGGGCGCCCGCCTCCTTCGACAGCTGCGCGAGGACCGGGGCGCCGCCCGTGCCGGTGCCGCCTCCGAGGCCGCACGTGATGAAGACCATGTCCGCCCCCTGGACGACGGATCGGAGTTCGTCCGCCGCCTCGCGGGCCGACTCCTCGCCGACCTGGGGGAGCGCGCCGGCCCCGAGGCCGCGCGTGACCCGGCGTCCGAGGAGGAGCTTGTGCGGCGACCGGATGATGAGGAGATGCTGGGCGTCCGTGTTCGCGGCGAAGAGCTCCGCCCCGACGATTCCGGACTCGACGAGCCGGTCGATCGTGTTGCAGCCGCCGCCTCCGATGCCGACGATCTTGATGTTCGTCCTGAGGCTTGCGAGGATCCGCTCGAGTTCGGCGTCCTCCGCGCCGACGCCCATCGTTTGCGTGGGGGACTCAGGGAGCCGCGGCTGAACGCCCGAACGACTCACGACTTCCCTGACAATGGAATCCATTTTTCGGCCTCCGGCTGCCCGAGGAAGCGAATGAAGCAACCGCGACATTCACGTAAAGGAGGAGGATTAATAAATGTTTCCGGGTTCGCGACCGCATCGTCGCCTCCGTGGATCGGCCACGGTGGTAATTCAGCGGATGACGTCGACGCCGACGCGGGCCTTCTCCTCCGAGGGATCTCGTCGCCCGACGATCTGTTTCGACTTGACGCCGGTCGCGACGAGCATGACGCGCAACGTGTGTTCGAGCGATGCGTCGACGGTCGCGCCCCAGATGATCCGCGCGGTCGGGGAGACCTTCGATTGGACGACCTCGGCGACGCGCTCCGCCTCGGAAATCGTCATGTCGTTCCCGCCCGTGACGTTGATCAGGACGCCGTGGGCGGTCGACACATCGACCTCGAGGAGCGGCGAATTGATCGCCTCTTCGATCGCCTCGACGGCGCGGTTGTCGCCGACGGCCTGGCTCTCGCCAAGGCCGATCATCGCGACGCCGCCGCCTTTCATGATCGTTTTGACATCATTGAAGTCGAGGTTCACGAGGCCGGGCTTCGTGATGATCTCCGTGAGTCCCTTGATCGACCGCATGAGCACCTCGTCCGCGAACTTGAACGCGAGGTTCAACGACTGACGAGGTACCAGGTCCAGCAATTTGTCGTTCGGGATCGTGATCACCGTGTCGGCCGCGTCTCGGAGCCGCTCGAGGCCCCATTCCGCGCTCTCCATCCGGAGTTTCCCTTCGCCTCGGAACGGCAAGGTCACAACCGCGATCGTCAGGGCGCCCATCTCCTTCGCGAGCCGGGCGACGTAGCCGCAGCTGCCGGTGCCCGTCCCGCCACCCAGGCCGCACGTCACGAACACGATGTCCGCGCCTTGGACGATCGCGCGCAGCTCCTCTTCGGCCTCGCGCGCGGCTTCCTCGCCGATCTGTGGCAGCGCGCCGGCCCCGAGGCCTTTCGTGATCCGACGACCGAGCAGGACCTTCTTCGGGGAGGCGATATGGAGCAGGTGTTGCGCGTCCGTGTTGCAAGCGTACAGCTCGGCCCCGACGATCCCCTCGTTGTAGACGCGGCCGATCGTGTTGCAGCCGCCACCACCGAGGCCGATAATCTTGATGTTCGTCCGCATCTTGCTGAGCATCTCTTCGAGCTCGGCGTCGACCCGGCTGTCTTCAAATGCGGGGGCACTCCCTTCGCGGGCGAGAACGTCCTCTAACATCGAATTCATTGCGACACCTGCTGAGTCTGCGAGTTCATCCCATCCCGCAAGATGGCCGCGTATCCGGCGGACGCTATTTAAAAGTTGTCGGACGAACGTCCGCCGCGTTGACAAACCCGCGCGAATCGTCCTCGATCCGCGTACGTCACTCGAAGAGCGCGGCCTTCGATGCCTTGCGAACGGCGTCGACCGCTTCCCCCGGTGCGGCGACCATGACGACCCAGTCGACGACCTGCCGGACCTGGAGGGCCCGGCCGAGCGGACTCACCTTGGAGAACGGTTTCACGTCGCCGTCGTCGAGGATGGGGACCTCCGTCTTCGCGATGCGAGGTTCGCTCAACAGGAGTTCCGGCAGCGGGACATCGACGATGACCTGGCCCGGCTTCACGCCGGCCCGCCGCGCGATGCGGTCCTCCACGCGCCGGCGCTCGTCCGGATCTTTGAACGATGCGAGGACGGCCCGCGTGGCGTCCGTAAGATCGTCTCGGTCCGAGGCGAGGACGCGCTTGTAGAGCTTGCGATACTTCAGCCGCAGTGCGATCTCCCGTTGGAGCGGCCCCTGATGGACGAGCCAGTTCAGGAGCTCATGGTCCACCATCTTCTGGATGTCCGCGATCGGTGCGTCCGACCGCTCGACGGCGCGCGCGAGCATCTCCTCGGCAATGCGGACGGTCTTGTGGAAGTACACGGAGGAGTACATCAGGCCCCGCGCGACGAGCATCCCCTCCAAGGCCGGAAGGCCCTTCCGATCCAGGGCGAGCTCGCCCCGATGGGTCCGGAGCGTCTGCAAGAGGCGGGAGAAGTCGATCGTCCCGTGGGAGGCGCCCGTGTAGTGCGCGTCCCGCATGAGGTAGTCGATCTGGTCCGCATCCATCGGGCTGTGGATGATCTGCGCGAGGTACCGTTTCGACTCCTTCCGGCCTCCGGGCACGAGCAGGCCTGCGCCTCTCTCCGAAGGCCCGCGGATCAGCTCGGCGACCGCCGCGGGGTTCACCCGGTGCGTTTCGAGCACCTCGTGAATCCGCTTGACGTCCGGGAAGGCGCGACGATCCTCCGGAGAAACGTTGTCGTCGTGGCCCGTGATGATCCGCTGGGTCAGGTGCATGTGGTCCACCGCGAGCTCGCGGCTCAGGACATGCTCCAAGGTGTGGGAGAACGGACCGTGGCCGACATCGTGGAGGAGGCCCGCCGCCTGGACGAGCTTTCGCTCTTCGTCCGGCAGGCCGAGCGCCCGCGCCATCTCTCCCGCGACGTGGCCTACGCCGAGGCAATGCTCGACCCGAGAATGATTCGCCCCCGGGAACACGAGATACGTCAGGCCGAGCTGTCGAATCGAATTGAGTCGCTGCAGCTCGAGCGTTTCGAGGAGGTCGAGGGTGAGCGGATCGAGGCGGATCGTCCCGTGGACGGTGTCCGTGATCGTCTTCAAATCCGCCATCCGACGCACCAGCCCATGCCCTCCATATATAGATTCGGCGAGACCGTTCGATGCATCATCTGCCGAATCGCGCCGGGGCTGAACGAACGACTCGAAGCGTCGACGGAAGTCCGTGTTACGCTTTGGACAATTGAGAGTAGTCAAGGCCCCGAAGCATCGGGTTGAAGTAGTAGCCGCTGACCCATGCGCGCTCGACGTGGAAGCTCGTCGCCTGGAAGACCCACACGTACGGCACGTCGTCGAGGACCGCGCGCGCCGTGAGGTCGAGGAATTCCTGCACCCGCGTCGTGACGTTCAACTCGCTCGCGGCGGCGTCGATGCGGGCGTCGAGGGTTCCGTTGCCATAACCGATCCAGGTGGAATACGCGCTCCCGGTTCGAAGGAACGGCACGACGGAATCCAGCGGATCGGCGAAGCGAGGCGCCCACGACAGGAGGGCGAGCGGGAGACCGCCGTCACGCAACGCCCGGTTGAAGGCGGCCGAGTCGAGGGATCGGACAGCCACCAAGATGACGCCCGGAGAACCCTCCCGGGAGTGCAGCGCCTCGAGGCCCTGGGCCAAGAGGTGGCACCCTTGTTCTTCGTACGCGTTGCCCACGCGGTAGTACAGCGTGAGGTTGAACCCGGACGTCCAGTACGGCGTAGCGTTCAGTTCGGTCGCGGCTTGAGCCAAGTCGAACGGGAAGAGGGGGATGCTCGCGTTGTATCCCGGAAGGCCGAGCGGCACCGGTCCGCGGGGTTGCAGTCCCGCATCGTGAGTCGCGTTCACGAGGAACGCGCTGTAATCGAATGCGTACGTGAAGGTCCTGCGAACGTGGACGTCCGCAAAGAAGGCCGCCGGGATCGTGATTGAATCCGGCGTCGCGGTGAGGTTGATTCTCTGGTTGTACCCGAAAAACGACACGTCGAACGCGGGGCGGTCTTTCGCGATTCGCAAGGTCGGCGACTTCGGCGTGCCGTCTGCGTTCATCACGTCCCACTGGTGGTCCCGATCGATCGAGGCCGTATCCACGTCCCCGGCGAGGAGCAGGAACTCGCGGCTCACGACGTCGCGCACTGGAAGAAGGTGGACGGACGGGATCTTGACCAGGCCTCGCCAGGATTGATTGAATCGCGTCAGCACAATCACTTGGTTCGGTGACCAGGACGTGGGGGTGAGGGTGAACGGTCCGCTCCCGCACTCGGCACCCCGGGCCAAGATGGAATTCGGGACGCCCCATCGGACGCCTCCGTTCCTTCCGACGCAAGCCTGTGACAAAATGGATCCGACGGTCGAAGCGAGGATCGGCAGGAAGGCGGGATATGGGCGCAGGAGATGGAAGACGACGGTATAGTTCCCGGTCGGCTCGACCGTGGAGTTGCTCACGGCCCACGCGGTCGAGACGTTCAGCGACGTCGTGTCCCACGAAGGCTCCGGCGGCAAGGCCGGGCTCATGTACGCCGGGACCGCGGATCGCACCGGGAACGTCACGTTGGCCCAGTCTCCGATCGTACAGTTCTGCTTTCCCGGAATCGACGGATTGCAGTCCGCGTTCGCGAACGTGCTGATGAGATTGGTCAGGAGATCTTCGAGAATCCGAGGGGGCCCATCTGCCGGGTGAATGGCGAGCAGCCGCCGGAACGAGCTGGAGACATCCCTCGCCGTCATGGGCGTCTGATCGTGGAACAGCACGTCGGTCCGCAACTGGAAGGTGTAGTTTCTCCCGTCAAGCGATGTGCCCTTGTTGGCCATCGACGGGACTTCGGTGGCGAGGCGAGGGACGAGCGGATCGACGCTTTCGCTCGCAGACGGAACCGCGATGAGCGTTTCATACACGTTCTGGAGGACCTCGCCACCCGCGGAGTCGTTGTCGATCGCCGGCTCGAGCGAATCCGGTTCCTGCGCGGTCGCCGCCGCGAAGATGCCGGGATACTTCAACTGGGCCAGTGGAGCGCCGGCGACGACGCGCACGGTGTAACCCGCCGACCTCTCGAACGCCCCAGAGGACACGGTCAATTGGACGAAGTAGGTCCCCGGCGAGGGGAACCGGTGTCCCAGCTGACCGATCTGGAGGGCCGTGCCGGTCGTGTTCGCGGTCCCGTCTCCCCAGGAGTAGCTGAACGAGAACAAGGATGCGTTATCGGCGGCGCTCACGACCGAGTACGCTCCGCCGTGGGAGACGTTCGATGCGTTGTTCCACAACCATACGTACGCCCATGAGGCATTCCCGCTGAACCGGATCTCGGAGCCGACCGTTGCGGCGGATCGGTTTGCCGTGAGCACCGCGAGACCGTTCGCTCCGACGCACGTCACCGCGCAACCGGAGGGCGACGGCGGGCTTGCGGGGACCGTGCCGTCAGACGGAGCCGAGCGCACATGAATGAACAGGAGCCGGTCGTCGTTCGTCGCGACGCCGCCCTTGCCGTCGCTCACGGTCAGGACCGCCGTGTACCAGCCTGGCACGCCGTAGGCGTGCGACTGCCGGGTCGCCAATCCCGTCCCGCCGTCGCCGAACTCCCAGGAATAGCTCAGCGCATCCCCGTCCGGGTCGGTCGCGTTCGCGGTGAACAAAAGCTTCGTCGGCGGGCGCACAATAGCAATGTCATCGCTCACCGAGACGTCGGTGATGGACGGCGGGCGGTTGGGCTGACGGACCGCGATGGCGAATGCGGTGATCGTGATGAGGGCCACGACCACGACCGCGGTGATTCGGCCCCAGGGCCACCGCTTGGGAGCCTCGGGCCCTGGGGGAACAGGAACGCGTCCTCCCTCCGCGTCCGTTTCGGGCTCCATCCAGGTTCCCTCCGGGCCGGAATTCGTGGAAATGGGGAGTCGACTCTAATAGTTTATCTGACGAAACTCGAACTCGGATGCGCAACCAAGTGCGATCGACGCGCAATCCGGGAGACGGGGAGCGGTTGCGCCCTCGTCGTCTCGCGCGGTTCGCGTCGACCCCGACGCTTCTCCAAAGTTTCAATTACGCTGCGTCGGTTGGGCCGGCGACGCCGGGGTGACAGAGCGGCTAATGTGACCGACTGCAGATCGGTTTCCAGAGGGTTCGACTCCCTCCCCCGGCATCTTCGCGTCCCCCGCCTGCGAACGGTTCCGAGTCGCATCGAGACCGATTTCGTAACTGGTGCGAACCGAACCCGGTCGGGAGGACCTCGAACATGAGCGACCCGCGCACGTTCTTATAGCGACCATCCTTTTCATCGAATGTTGGCAACGGAGTCGGGCTAGGAATGCGGGTCTTCGAGAGCATCCTCGACACGATCGGGAACACGCCCTTGGTCAAATTGCCCAAGATCATGGCGGGCGTCCCGTGCCTCGCGCTGGCCAAGCTCGAGATGATGAATCCCGGCGGGAGCGTCAAAGACCGAATCGGGGAGAAGATGATCGAGGACGCGGAGGCGAAGGGGTTGTTGAAACCCGGCGGGACGATCATCGAGCCCACGAGCGGGAACACCGGCCTCGGCCTCGCGATGGTGGCCGCGATCAAAGGCTACCGCGCGGTCTTCACGATGCCGGACAAGATGAGCCGGGAGAAGATCGACCTGCTGAAGGCGCTCGGGGCCCGCGTCGTCGTGACGCCCACGGCGGTTCCGCCGGAGCATCCGGATTCCTACTACCGGGTCGCCGAGCGGATTCATCGGGACACGCCAAACTCGATCTTGCCCAACCAGTATGCGAACCAGGCGAATCCCCGCGCCCACTACGAGACGACGGGACCGGAAATCTGGCGGGACACCGACGGGACCGTCACGCACTTCGTCTGCGGGATGGGGACGGGCGGCACGATATCCGGGGTGGGCAAGTTCCTTAAGGAGAAGAATCCGAAGATCCAGGTCATCGGGGTCGACCCGCTCGGATCGATCTTGAAGGACTTCTTCTACAAGAAAGAACCCATGAAAGCCCACACCTACAAGATCGAAGGGATCGGGGAGGACTTCGTGCCGGAGTCGACCTGGTTCGACACGATCGACGAGATCGTCAAGGTGGGCGACAAGGAGTCGTACCTGATGACACGCCGCCTTGCCCGGGAGGAAGGCGTCCTCGCGGGGAGCTCGAGCGGCGCCGCCGTCGTCGCGGCCCGGCGGATTGCCGAGACGCTCGACCGGGAGGACGTCATGGTGGTCCTGTTGCCGGACACCGGCGAGCGATACCTCTCGAAAGCTCACAACGAGGAGTGGCTGAAGGAGCAAGGCTACCTCGAGGAACCGGTCGCGCCCCTCATGCCGATCCTCCGGGCGAAGGAGCGGACGATTCCCGGCGTCGTCACGATCGACATCGCAGCGAAGGTGCGGGAGGCCGCCGACATGATGCGCCAGTACAACGTGTCCCAGCTCCCTGTCATGGACACGGGCATCCTCGTCGGCAGCCTGCGGGAGGAGATCCTGATGAAGGCCCTCCTCCAGAACCCCAAGCTCTACGACGATTACGTCGCCAAGGTGATGGAGAAACCGTTCCCCATCGTCGAGCCGGGTGCGGACCTCGAGCAGGTCTACAAACTCCTGATGCGCGGCAGTCCCGCCGTCGTCGTCGGCAAGGAGAACCGACTCGAGGGAATCATCACCCGCATCGACGTCATCGAGTACCTCGCAGGCCGCGCGTAGCAAGCTTATTTACGGAGGGCCCGCGACTCCGTCCCCGGCGATCTCATGCGTTTTGCCACAAAGGCCATCCACGTCGGGCAGGAGCCGGATCCGCGGACGGGCGCGGTGACCCCGCCGCTCTACCTGACCTCGACGTATTCCCGGAAGACGCAGGACGAGTACGCGTACGCGCGCTCCTCGAACCCGACGCGAGACGCGCTGCAGAAGAGCCTCGCGGGCCTGGAGGCGGCGAAATATGCCCTCTCGTTCTCGAGCGGCATGGGGGCCATCACGACCTCCCTCACGCTCCTGAGGAAGGGAGACCACGTCGTGGTGACGGACGACTGCTACGGCGGGGTCTACCGGATCTTCACGCGAATCATGAGCAACTACGGGATCGAATCGAGCTTCGTCGACCTGCGCGACCTCGTCGACGCCGAGGACGCCTTCCGGCCGGAGACCCGGATGCTGTGGACCGAATCGCCGACGAACCCGTTGATGAAGGTCGTCGACCTGCGCGAGCTTGCGGTGATCGCGAAGGCGCACGATGCGATCAGCGTGTGCGACAACACATTCGCCTCCCCAGCCCTGCAGAATCCGCTGGCCCTCGGGATCGACCTCGTCGTCCACAGCACGACGAAGTACCTGGGCGGCCACGCGGATCTCCTCGGCGGAGCCCTCGTGATGAACCGAGACGACCTCCACGAGAAGCTCAAGTTCTCGCAGAACGCCTTGGGCGCGATCCCGAGCGCCTTCGATTGTTGGCTCACGCTGCGCGGAATCAAGACGCTCGCGGTCCGCATGGAAACGCACTGCGACAACGCGGAAGCGCTCGCGAAATTCCTGAAAGGCCACAAGGCGGTCGCGAAGGTCCACTACCCCGGTCTCCCGGACGACCCCGGCCACGCCATCGCGAAGAAACAGATGCGTCGCTTCGGTGGCATGCTGAGCTTCGAAGCCCGCGATCCGTCCCGGATCGTCGAGCGGTTGAAACGCCTCGAAGTCATCGTGCCGGCCGAGAGCCTGGGCGGCGTGGAATCCCTGATCGAACACCCGGCCTCGATGACGCACGCCAGCGTACCAAAGGAACAGCGGGAGAAGCAGGGCATTACGGACGGCCTGGTGCGCTTCTCGATCGGACTCGAGGATGTCCACGACCTAACGGAAGACCTCGAACAGGCGCTCGGCTGAGGACCCGAGCGGGCGAGGCCGCGTCGTCGGGATCCGCGATTTCACGGTCGCCGAGTGGGCGGTCATCCCGAGAGCGACCAGACCGTAGCCGACCGCAGCGGCACCAGGCAGCACCCCGAGTCCCAGGCTCCATGCTTGAACGAAGGCGGTGACCCCGGGGCTCTGGAGAATCGTCACGGTCGTTGCGGCGGCAACGGCGAACAGGATGAGCGCTCCGAGGTCCGTGAGATATTGGAACCCGGGTTCGAGGGAACGAGCCACGCGACCAAAGATAATTCCATGGAGCGCGAGGGTGGGCACGAGCGCCCAGCCGGCGAGGCGCAAGACGGACCAAGACCCGATGAAGACCCACGCGTCCGCCGATGCGAGCGCATGATACTGAAGCAGAAGAATGACGACCGTCGCGACCGCCACGACGAGGGTGAGCGAGAACGCCCGCCATGCAACGACGCCATTGGAATCCCCAGGCTGCCGGGCCCGGAAGTCCCGCAACGCGGCCCAGAGGTTCGGCCAGGCCGAGACATACGCGACTACCCCGATCCACCCGAGGAGGACGTCCCCGTAGATGATCTCGGAACCGGGAAGGGAAACAATCCATCGACCGACGACCAGCGAGGACGCGAAGAGGGTGACGCTTGTGGCAAGAAGGAGCGCGGCTCGTTGGAGTGCGCGGGCCCAGGACGGTCGAACCGCGGACGAACGCCGCGAAGGAATGGAATCCCGCATGATCGTCCCAACATGGCGGACCGAGGACCCATAAGACTTGCGCATCAAATGCACGCACGAGTTGACAAACGGTGCGACCGACAGCCGTGGCGTCGTCGACCTTCAAGAACCTTAATACCCGCCGCCTAGATGCGGACCGCGCGATGCCCATCCGAGTGTACAACACGTTGTCAAGAACGAAGGAGGAGTTCGTTCCCCTCCAGGCGAACCGCGTATCCATGTTCGTCTGCGGCCTCACCCCGCAAGACGAGACGCACATGGGCCACGCGAAGACGTACGTCGCGTTCGACGTCGTCGCGCGGTTCCTCCGACACAAGGGATACCATGTGTTCTACCTGCAGAATGTCACGGACATCGAGGACCGGATCATCGAGAAGATGCAGAAGACCGGACGGGAGTGGAAGGACATTGTCAACCAGTATTTCGGCGAATACCTCGAGGTCATGGACGCCCTCCGCTGCAACTCGGTCGACGTGTACGCGTTCGCAACCGATTACATCGACGACATCATCGCGCAGATCCAGGGGCTGGTCAAGAAGGGCCACGCATACGTCGCCGAGGACGGGAGCGTCTACTACGACACGACGACGTTCTCCGGCTGGGGCAAGCTGAGCGGACAGAAGGTCGAATCGCTCCGGCCGGGGGCCCGGATCGCCATCGAGGAACGGAAACGGCATCCCGCCGATTTCGTCCTGTGGAGGGCCCGGAAGCCGGGGGAGCCCGCGTGGGACAGCCCGTGGGGCAAAGGCCGGCCCGGATGGCACATCGAAGACACGGCGATCACGATCCGACACTTCGGACCGCAGTACGACCTCCATGGAGGGGCGACGGAACTGATGTTCCCTCATCACGAGGCGGAGATCGCCCAGGCCGAGGCGTACACCGGGATCACGCCCTTCGTGAAGTACTGGATGCACGGCGGGATGGTCACCGTGAAGGGCGAGGAGATGCACAAGTCCCTCGGCAACTACTGGCCCGTCAAAGCGGCGCTGAAACTCTACGAACCCGAGGTGATCCGTTTCTTCCTGATCAACGTGCAATATCGCGGGCCTATCGACTTCGCGCCGGAGCTCCTCGATGAGGCGAAGCGTTCCTACGAGCGGCTTCGCGAGACGACACGGACCCTCGACGCTGAACGTCGCCGAGCGCCCGGTTCCGGCAAGGGCGATCGTTCGCTCAACGCGGCGACGGCGAAAGCCCTCGCGGACTTCGACGCGGCGATGTCGGACGACTTCAACACCCGCGAGGCCATCGCGGTGATCTTCGATTACGGACGCGCCGTGAACAAGTCCATCGAAATGGGCGCGGGTCGGGGCGCCCTCGACGATGCCGTGCAGGCGTTTCGGACGTTCGGGGAGGTGTTGGGCATCCTCCAGCCGACCGCGGAAAGCGGCGACCAGGTCGACCGCCTGCTGGACCTCATCGTGGAGTTGCGTGAGGAAGCGCGGAAGCGAAAGGACTTCGCGGCCGCGGACCGAATCCGCGACGCCCTCGCCGCGGTCGGCGTGGCCCTCGAGGACACCCGCGACGGTGTCCGGTGGAAGCGAAAATAGGCCCCGGCCGGGCTCGGATTTCCGCCCCTCCATCCGACGTTCTCGGTGGCGAGAACGAGAGGATCCAAATGACCGTGCTACAGTATTTAAGGAACCGATGCGAAAAGAACCTCCCGCGCGGAGGGCTGTTTTCTCCATAGAAACTGGCCTCCGAACGTTTATAAGAGCCTGCCGCATACTTGGGCCGTCCCTCGGGATGGGCCGCGAGAGGGCACCGAAACGCGCTCTAAGAGGTTACGGAATAGATGGTAGAAGAGACCGCCTACGACGCTACGCAAATCCAGGTCCTCGAAGGCCTGCAGGCGATCCGAAAACGGCCAGCGATGTACATCGGCTCGGTCGACGCACGCGGCCTCCACCACCTGGTCCACGAAGTCGTCGACAACTCGATCGACGAGGCGATGGCGGGCTTCTGCAAGGAAATCCAGGTCACCTTGAACGCGGACGGATCCGTCACCGTGGCGGACGACGGCCGTGGGATCCCGGTCGACATCCATCCGAAGTACGGCGCGCCGGGCGTCGAGATCGTCCTGTCGCGGATGCACAGCGGCGGGAAGTTCGAGCGGAAGATGTACCGCGTGTCCGGCGGGCTGCACGGCGTCGGTCTCTCCGTCGTCAATGGCCTGAGCGAGTG
>WNGR01006802.1_pt1 | contig 12169 bp, 9 predicted proteins | sample 5407581 | NCBI WGS metagenome assembly WNGR01 (sample SAMN13153383, study PRJNA577476) | soil metagenome | isolation source: 80 cm soil or saprolite under Garry oak tree replicate 2 | place: USA:California | collected 2016-06-15
TCGATGGCGAGCAGCTGCTCGTTCCGCCGGGCCCGCTCCCAGTTGGCCATGATCTCGACCCTCCGGAGGCTTGCCCATTCCCGGACGAACCGCAGAGCGCGGGAATCGTGGCTGCCGACGAGCACCTCCCCGTTCACCGAGACCGAGGCCCGCCTCCCGGAATGGTAGGCATGGAAGTGGCCACCGGGTGATCGTGCTCGTTCCAATACATGTAGATGACGACCCCATAGAACGCGCTGACACGCGGCATGGCCTGACGATAGCCGATTCATCTACCACTAGACGGATAGCCGACCTCGTCCAAGACGCCGCCTTTGCAGTTGTTACAGACAGTGACTGCTGGCCAAGCTATAGGAAACCCGCCGTCCCGCATAACGATGCCGATTCGGAGCCGATCGGCGCCGCACCGTCCGCGCCGCCGACAGCGCGCAGATCATCCGGTTCTGCGGTATCGTTCTTTCCCCGTCCCGGATTCCGTTGCCTTTCGTCGCTGGCGCCGCAGCCAGCCGCTTGGGATCCGGGTCGAGCTGCCATCGAGTTCCTGGTACCCGGCTCCGAGGCCACCAGATTGCGGGGCAGCGATTTCCCGGCCGCCCGGCGGCGTGTGCCGCCGGGCAATTCGTGGTCAACCTGCAGCCGGACGCGGGTAAGGTGGGTACGTGCTGAGGGGCGGCTCCCTGACGGGAGCCGCCCCTGTCCGCTCAGGACGGGAGCGTGATGGTTCCCGAGAGTTGCACCTGACTCTGCAGCGAGGTGACTGTCACCGTCCCGCTCAGCTTCCCGGTTGCGCCGGTGAAGATCCCGGTTCCGCCGACGATCACGTCTGAGAGCGTGCCCCTGCCGGGCGGCTCTGGGCCTGCGCATGCGCCGAAGCACGCGCCGCCGGTCGCGTACTCGTCCATGACAATCGAACCGCTGGAGAGGGTGACCGTGCGCACGTCGCAGCCGCCGCCGCAGGCTACGCCGAATGCGATCATCTCTGTGGCGTGACCATAGGGAACGACGACACCGTTCCCGCAAAAGCCGCCATTCGGAAGCCCAAAGGCCGGGCAATCGCTGTTGACGTTCTCGAGCACTGGCTCGTCGAACGTCATGCTCACCGGGGTGGCGGTACTCGCCATAGCCATCGCCGGCGTGGCAAGGGCAATGGGCAGGGCGGCCAGTCCGGTTACCAGTGCAGCAGTGAGACGGAACATGTCTGGCTCCTTTCGTTCGAACGACCGAGAACGACATTAGGGACGCCAGGCATCTGGAGATAGCGGGTACGCCCTCGTCTTGAGGCAGGGCTGTCCCGCACCCGGTAGGAAGGCTCTCGGGGGTAACCCTTATGGCTCAGGAGCGGAGGAAGGCTAGCACGGCGAGAACGCGGCGGTGATAGTCCGGGGTGTCGTCCAGGCCGAGCTTGGAGAGGATGCGGCCGACGTGGGCCTCGACAGTCTTGAGGCTCAGCACCAGGAGCTGGGAGATGCCGTGGTTTGACCGGCCCTCGGCGATGAGGGCGAGGACCTCGCGTTCACGTTCGGTCAGCTCATCGAGGGGCCCCCGGTGCCGGGGCCGCTTGATCAGGCGGGCCACGATCGTCGGGTCGAGCACGCATTCGCCCTCGGAGATGCGCCGGATGGCGTCAGCCAGGACGGCGATGTCCGACACGCGTTCCTTGAGCAGGTAGCCGCGCGCCTCCGGGTGATGTTCGAGCAGGCGCGTGGCGTATCGCGACTCCAGGTACTGGGAGAGGACCAGCACCCCGACGTCAGGGTGGGAGCTGCGGATCTGCTCCGCCGCGACCAGGCCCTCGTCGGTGTGGGTGGGCGGCATCTTGATGTCGACGATTGCCACGTCGGGATGTTCGGTGGCCACGATGCGGATGAGCTTCTGGGCATCGTCGGCCTTGCCGACAACCTCGACGCCGGCCTCTTCGAGGAGGCGGGCCGTGCCCTCCCGGATCAGCATGGCATCGTCGGCGATCACGACCCGCATGGCATCTCCGCTCGTATGGTGACCCCTCCGCTCGCGACATGCTCGATTCGGAGCCGGCCGTCCAGCGCACCGACCCGGTCGGCCAGGTGGGTGACCCTGGCTTCCAGCTCGGGCCCGGGCTTGCCCGCTCCGTCCTCGGTGACTTCGACCACCAGCCGGTCGCCGTCGTGGCTGACATCCAGTATCACGCCGCTCGCTGCGGCCAGCGTAGCCATGTAGCCGGTGGTTTCTGCGATGAGAAAATAGGCGGCGGCCTCCACGGGACCCGGGAGCCGCTCCTGCGGCATGTGCCTGATCGTGATGGGTATAGAGATGTGCTCGGCCAGTGCCTCCACGGCTGCGGCCAGCCCGTCATCGGTCAGGGCCGCGGGGTAGATGCCGTGGGCCAGTTCCCGGAGTTCGCCGATGGCGGCCCGGAGTGTCTCGTCTGCCCGGTCGAGCACTGCCCGGAGGTCCGGGTCGGCAGCTGCGCCGGGCTGAGCGCGGGTGAGGCGTAGCGCGAGCGAGAGGCCGACGAGGCGTTGCTGGGCACCATCGTGCAGGTCGCGCTCGAGCCGTCGCCGCTCAGCATCGCCGGTCGCGACGATGCGGGCCCGGGAGACCCGCAGCTCCTCCAGCTGGGCGAGCACTTCTGCCTGGAGCCGCTCGTTGTCCACAGCCAGCCGCGTGGCGGCGATGACCTCATCGACGACGGACGGATCGTCCAGGAGCCCCGGGCGATGGAGAAGCAGCGCCACGGTCTGCCCCTGGCGTGCGAGCGGGGTCACGGCACGGTACTCCCGTTGTGCCGGATCCACGGTCGTCCCGGTGGCATCGACCAGCCGCTCGGGATCAGTCAGCGGATAGGCCAGTTCCAGGTCCGGATCGCCCAGGGACTGTGCCAGCACCTCGCGTAGCCCTCCGGGGGGAGGCGATTCGCCCAGCTCGGCCACCAAGGCGGCCATCGCGGAACGGATCCGGCGCCCCAGCAGCCACGACCATGCCACTCCCAGGCCGATCGCGCACAGCGCAGCGGCCTGCCCGAGCCACAGGCGGTACTCGAACTGGTCGGTGCCGAGCAGGCCGCCTGGCAGGCTGTGGGCGAAGTCGGACCAGGCCAGCAGCAGGTACGCGGCTCCGCTGACGAGGACCGGGGCGACCGCCCGGCGCAGCGGGGCGCCCGGCCGCGTGAGCCGCCAGACGCACAGCGCGGCGACAGCTATCGTCCACACCAGGCCGAGCCGGATGCCCCACCGGTTCAGGGACTCGAACAGGCCCGGCTGGGCATCGGCGAGCAGCAGGTTCGGCGGGCACAGGCTGCACCCTTGCTCCGGTGGGCTGAAGAACAGGGCCGGGACCAATCCCAGCATGAGGGCCGCGTCCGCATACGCGACGGTGATGGCCAGGCGTTCCACCCGGGACGACAGCCAGCCGGACGGGTAGGCCATGACCGCGTGTGCCACCACGGCAGGCGCCAGGGCGTAGGTGACAAGGCCGAACGTGAACGCCACCGCGGCCCCTGCCCCGGGGTTGTCCCATTCGGGGAAAAACCAGGCCACCCCGGCCGCGGCCAAGAGCAACCCGGACCGCTTCCCCCCGCGGCGCCACCAGACATAGCAACCTGCGCCGATCATCGCCCATCCCGCGCCCAGTTCGATTAGGCCCGCCGTCCATGACGCCCCGCCGAACGTCGCTCCAGGGTGCGACTGGGCTATGAGGAGCGACAGGAGCCCGAAGCCGAACGCGGCAGGCCACATCGCGAGCAGAGCCAGACGGGCGAGACCGCTGAAACCAGACACTGCCGGGGCCATGCCCGAATGGTGCCACCAGGCGGCCCGGATTCCCAGCCGGGGGCTATCCCCAATCCGGGGGTCCACAATGAGGGCATGCCCCGATGCGCTGGCAGGGGGTAACCGGCGAGGCTACACCCGACCGGGAAAGGAGGCCGGCATGAAAAAGAGACGTCGCCTCCGCCGAGCCGGTGTTGCGGTTCTGGTGGCCCTGGCACTCGCCGGGTGCGGCTCGCTGGCAGGCAATAAAGCCGGGGGCCCCGGCACGCCCGTCGTACTGCGGATGGCCACTAGCAACGGGATACCCGGGTTTATGCCCCAGGTCGACCCGTACCTCGTCAGCCGGGTGGCGAACCTATCCGCGGGAAACGTCCAGATCGACATGGTCTACCACGTCGCCGAAAACATGCCGGACGGCGAACAGCAGGTCGTCCGCGACGTCGCCGCAGGCAGATACGACCTCGGTGTCACCGGCACGCGGGTCTTCGACACCCTGGGCGTGGACAGCTTCCAGGCGCTGACCGCCCCCATGCTCATCGACAGCTATCCGCTCGAGCGGGCCGTCATCGACAGCGGCATCCCCGCCCGGATGATGCCAGCGCTGGACAAGCTGCATGTCAGGGGCCTTGGCGTCCTCGCCGACGGGCTGCGCAAGCCGATCGCGGTCCGCAAGCCCCTGCTGGGCCCCGCAGACTGGCGCGGCATCACCTTCGCCGCCTTCCGTTCGAGGGAGGCATCCGCGGCGATCCGCGCGCTCGGGGCCACGCCGAGCGATACGTGGGGGACCCACCTGGATCAAGGATTGGACAGCGGCGCGGTCGGGGGCTTCGAGAAGAACCTCCTCATCTACCGCCTGCACAACGACCTGTGGAAACGGGCTCCATACGTGACGGCCAACGTCAACCTGTGGCCCCAGGCGCTTGCCGTCATCGGCAATCCAGACCGGCTCGCCAGGCTCACCTCCCAGCAGCGCGGCTGGCTCACCGAGGCGGTCCGGGACGCGGCAAGCCGCTCCACCGCGCTCATAGACGGCGACGCGGGCCTCCTGCCCGGCCTGTGCGCCAACGGCACTCGCTTCGCGAACGCCTCCGATGCCGCCATCGCGGCCCTGCGCGACGCCTTCGCCTCGGTGTACGCGCAGGCGGAGCAGGACCCGCAGACCAAAGAATTCATCGCCGAGATCAGCCGCCTCAAGCAACACACCCCGCCCGGCGGCACGCTGGTGATCCCCGGCGGCTGCACCGGGACGGCGCCCGGCTCGGCCCCAGGCAACGGCTCGCCCGGACCGGTCACCAAGACCACTCAGGTCACACCGCTGGACGGGGTATGGGAGGTCACCTACACCAGGGACGAGCTCGCCGCGGCCCACCCCGACCCGAGCGAGGTGATCCCCGACAACTACGGCAGCTACACCTTGAGGTTCCACCGCGGAGACTCCTGGTTCACGCGGCCAGGCACCCGGCCCGGGCCGCTAACGACCTACGTCGTGCACGGCGACACGATCACCTTCTACCAGGGGCGCGAGATCTGGAAATACAAGTGGAGCGTGTACCGGCAGACGCTCACGTTCCAGAAGCTGGGGGGTCAAGCCCCCGACTGCTCCCTGAGCGTGTCTCTGGGGCAATGCGAACCGACCACGTACGTGGTGAAGCCCTGGCGGCGGGTCTCCGCATAGCAGAACCCCGGACAGCAGAAGACCCGGCGGGGCCTTCGTCATTGCTGCGCGGCAGCTGGGATCTCCGCCAGCAGCCGGGTGCCCCTCCCCGCCGGGCTGTCCACCAGGAACCGGCCGCCGACCGCCTCGACCCGGTCCGCCACTCCCCTCAGCCCGGATCCGGCCGACGGGTCAGCCCCACCCGCGCCGTCGTCGGCGATGAGGACCGTAACCAGATCTCCCTGCGCCCTTACCACCACGTCGACGCGTGACGCGTGAGCGTACTTCCCGACGTTGGTGAGAGCCTCAGAGCAAATGAAGTAGACCGCGGTCTCGATGACAGCGGGCAGGCGCTGCGGAGGAACGACGAGCCGGACGGGCACCGGGGCCCGCTCGGCAAGACACGATAGCGCGGCACCGAACCCCCGCGCGGTCAACACCGCCGGATGGATTCCCGCAGCCAGCTCCTGCACCTCGGCCTGCGCCGCATCAAGCTCTCGCCTGGCATTCTCCAGCCCCGCGGTCACCGCCCGGTCAGCAGCCGCGCCAGCGCCCCGGAGGCCGAGGTCCAGGAGCTCCTCGACCTCCTTCAAACGCTGCCCGGCACCCACCTGCAGCTCTTGCCGGAGACGGCGGCGTTGAGCATCACCGGCCTCCAGGATCCGGCGCCGTGAGGCGTCCAGCTCCGCGACCTGGCGTCGCACCTCCGCCCGCAGCCGCACGTTCGAGAGCGCGAGCATGGCCGCCCAGGCCACCGCGTCGATGAGGCCCGGATCATCCAGCACCGCGGCGTCGTGGACAAGCGCGCCAATCCGCTCGCCTCGCTGCTCGATCACCGTGACCGCTTTCCCCGACCCGGCGCCGGGGAGCAGCACCGGGTTCCCCCGCTCGTCGACATACCCGCTGGTCCCCGCCAGCCAGTACGCGATCGTCAGCGACCGGTCGCCCAGGGCATGCGCCAGCCGGGCCTGCAGCATGCCGGCCTCGGTGCCCTCACCGAGGTCGACAACCAGCCTCGTGACCGCCGCCTGGACCCACCGGCTGCGGAGGCTGTCCGCCAAGAAGCCAGCCGCGATGAGGACCAGCACCGCCTCATATCCCCACAGCACAGCTTGCTCTGCGCTGGGTCCCGCTTCCGTCAGGCGCGCCACGCTCCCGCCCGCCAGCGGAACGGCCAAGGCGGCTGCCGCGGCGATCGCCGTCACCCGGGCGCGGCGGTCTGGGCCTGCCGCCAGCGCATACCCCCAGATCGTCGCGGCCAGGACCAGGAACGTGACGACGATCGTCACCACGTCGTTCCGGGCGAGGGGGACGGCCGCGGCGCACACGTACGCCAAAACCACCACGATCGCGCTCAACCGGCCCAGGGACCGCCCGCCCGGATAGCAGATGATCGCGTGACACAGCGGGCCACGGTGGATGAAAAGCAGCGCCGCACCCAGCGCAGCAACAGCCCCGATCCGCGAGCCGGCCAGCGTGCCGAGGAACCAGGCGAATCCCGTGAGCGCGATGAGGGGACCAACGCGGCTTGGAGGGCGGCGGGACCAGCCGAAGAGCCCGCACGCGATCAGCGTCCACCCGACGGCGAGGTCGGCACCAGCCGCGGGCAGGCTCTGCCCCGGACGGGCCAGCCATTCCGCCCCGAGGCCCAGTACCAACCCGGCCAGCCACGCGGCCTTCCGCAGACCCGGAGCAGAGCTGGTCATGCCGTCACGAGACGAGCGCAGAGAGCGCATTCCCCGACAACTCGCTCTTCGAGATGAACCCGCGGACAGGGCTGCGAGCCAGCCGCCGCCGGTAGGAGGAGACGCCCCGGGTCGATACGAGCACCACGGCTGGCGGATCGCCGGCATGGGCCAATCGCTCAGCAACCTCAAAACCATCGATGTCTGGCAACTGGATGTCCAGGAGGACGACGCCTGGATGAAGCCGGCCGATGGCCGCAAGCGCCGACACCCCGTTGTCAGCCTCGCCGACCACATCGAATCCTTCAGCCTCCAGCAACGCCCTGGCCGAAGACCGGAAGCCAGGATGGTCGTCCACGATCAGCACCGTCAGCTTCTTCACCAGCAGATCGTCCCACGCGGCGGGTCTTTCGGCATCGGGGCTACCCCTAGCCCGCCAGGATGTTGCCAAGATCGGCCGCCACTCTGAGATGCCCGGGAAGCGCGACGACGATCACCCCTGGCAGAGCGGCAGGAGTGCGCCTAATGAGACTGGGCGTGGCGCGCACCCCTTACACGCTTTCCAAGCGTGCACATCAGCGTTCGTGCCGGGTCTGGCCGTCCGTGACCTGAGATGCGCCGGACTAGCAAACGTAGGCGTCAAGCTCAGGTCGGCCGCCTGCTGTGCCGGATCGACGAGGTCGGGGAGTGCCGCCGGTGCGCTTCGGCCTTCACATCTACCCAGCGGCACGCGCATATCATCCGGATCTGCGCGCCGCGGTCAGCCACGCCGACCGGCGGCGACCTGCGCCAGAACGGCGGTTACTTGCTCGCTGTATGTCGGCCCAGCCGTCACCCGTACGTGGCCCCAGCGGAGTGCCGCTGTCGGAGACGGAAGCCGCTGAGGTGAGTATTCCGGTGCCAGGATCCAGTGGCGGAAAACTCCCGGGGAAGTCCGCCCCTTGCCGCGATGCCGGGCTTCACGGGTACCGGGTCACGGCCTTGGAACTGGTCGCCAGGGTCGACGAGGCTATCGGGAACGGGAGGACGCGATGCCTCTGATGCCCGGAACCTGATGGGACGGCCGGTCGGCTACCGGGTGGCGTTCTCTTGCTCGTCGCCGCTGGCGATCATGGACATCAGGGTCAGGGCGTCGTGGTCGCGGCTGCCGGGTTCGGCCTGGTAGACGGTCATCCGCTGGCCGTCGGCCAGGTAGAGCACCTCGTAGGTCAAGGTGAACTCGCCGACCTGCGGATGGTGGAACGGCTTGGCCTCCCCGCGCCGGTGCCGTACGTCGTGCCGCTGCCAGAGGCGGGCGAACTCGGGGCTGCCGTGGAGCAGTTCCGCGATCAGCGCGGAGACGTCTGGGTCGCCGGGTGTGTCGGCGGCAAGCGAGCGGAGGTGGGCGGCGGTCGTCTCGGCGGAATGATCCCAGTCGGCGAACAGCTCCCTGGCCGCCGGGTGGAAGAACGTGTACCGGATCGTGTTCCGCCGCTCCGGCGGCCAGTCCGCCAGGCCAGCGAACAGGATGAGGGCCTCGGGGTTGGCGGCTAGCAGGTCGCTGGTGCGGGTGAGCACGTACGCCGGGCAGGGCCGCACCGACTCCAGCAGCTGGCGGACGCCCGGCCGGACGACGCGGCTGGCCGGCGGCGAACGCTGCGCCGTGCGTCCCGCCGCGTGGTTGGCGAGCGCGTACAGGTGGGCGTTCTCTTCCTCGTTCAGCCGCAGGGCGCGGGCGAGCCCGTCCAGGATGGGACCGCTGGGGTTGGTCTCCTTGCCCTGCTCGAGCCGGATGTAGTAGTCGATGGACAGCCCCGCGAGCGCGGCGATCTCCTCGCGGCGCAGCCCGGGTGTCCGCCGTGTCCCGGTTCCGGATGGCAGGCCGGCATCGCCGGGTCGCACACGCGCCCGGCGTACCCGCAGGAACTCGCCAAGCTCGCTCGCCATGTTCCCAGTGTGTCATCCGGCGCCGCGGCCAGCGTAGCCCTGTCACTGCCAGGAACACGGCGGTCTTCCTGTGCACCGGCGATCACGGCACCGTTGCTGTGCGAGCCGCCGGCCCCCAGCAGCACAGCGGAAGGAGGCACACGATGCCGCATGACGCCGCACTCCAGGACCACCCGGATGCCCGGGTCCGCCGAGAGCCGGCGCGGTTGCGGCCCGGGCCGGCGCGCCGGCGGAGCGGGCCGCGGCCGGAAGACATCGGCTTCGGCCGGAGGTTCGTCGCTGCCACCTCGTTCGGCTCGGTGCTGAACCCGGTCAACTCGTCGATCATCGCGGTCGCTCTGGTGCAGGTCGGGCACGCGTTCGGCGTCGGCGCGTCCGCCACAACCTGGCTGGTTTCCGCGCTGTACCTGGCGACGGCGATCGGCCAGCCGACGATGGGGCGGCTGGCTGACCTGGCCGGCCCGCGCCGCGTGTACCTGGCAGGCACCGCCGCCGTCGCGGCCGGCGGCCTGCTCGGGTACCTGGGCTGGTCGCTGAGCAGCCTGATCGCGGCGCGCATCGTGATCGGGCTCGGCACGTCGGCCGCCTACCCGGCCGCGATGGCGATGGTCCGGCACCAGGCCCGGCGGCTGAACCGGGAAGCCCCCGGCGGCGTGCTGGGCGCGCTGGCCATCGCCGGGCAGGCCACCATGGCCGTCGGCCCGCCGCTCGGCGGCCTGCTCATCGCCGCCGGGGGCTGGCGGCTGACGTTCCTGGTCAACGTGCCGCTCGCGGTCGCCGGCATCGGGGCCGTCCTGGCCTGGCTTCCCGCAGACGACCAGCAAGTCCGGGTCGCGCGCGTATGGCACCAGCTCGACCCGCCCGGCCTGGTCCTGTTCGCCGCGGCGCTGACCGGCCTGCTGCTGTTCCTGATGTCACTGGCCAGCCCGCGCTGGTGGCTGCTCGGCGTCACCGTCGCCCTGCTGACCGCGCTGGCCGCCCGCGAGCTGCGCGCGCGCACGCCGTTCCTCGACGTGCGGATGCTGGCCCGCAACCGCGCGCTCACCACCACCTACGTCCGGTTCGGGATCACCATGCTAATCACCTACGGCTTCATCTACGGCTGGACCCCGTGGCTGGAGCAGAGCGCCGGGCTGTCCGCCGCAGGCGCCGGGCTCCTGATGGCCCCCTCGTTCGCGGTCGCCGCCGTCGTCTCCGCGCTCGCCGCCCGGCACAGCCGCATCTGGCCGCTGCTGGTCGCGGGGGCCGCCGCGCTCGCCGCCGGCTCGGCCGGCCTGCTGCTGCTCACCGGGCGCTCGCCGCTGTGGCTGCTGCTGGCGATCAGCGTCGTCTTCGGCGCCCAGAACGGCCTGAACGTCGTCACCAACCAGACCGCCATGTACGCCCAGGCCCCCGCGGACTCGACCGGCACGGCGGCCGGGATGCTCCGCACCTTCATGTACCTGGGCGCGATCGCCTCTGCCAGCCTGATCAGCCTCAGCTTCGGCCCCGCGGCGACCGACGCCGGCCTGCACCGCCTCGCGGTCATCCTCACCGCCGCCGCCACCGCGCTGCTCGCCGCCACCCTCGCCGACCGCAAGCTCGCCACCGCCCGCCCGCACGCCTGATGAGACCGAACGGCGGGCACCGCACACGGCAGACCCGGAGGAGTGACGGCCGCCCCCTGGTCCAACACCAGATGATCGGAGTGCCCTGGACCCAGGGCAGCCACCCTCCCGACGGCTGCTACTCAACCTTCGCCTCCGATCCCGGCCACGCGCAACGGCTGCGGGACCTGTCCCACCAGCCGGCGCAAGGGCCGCCCTCATGTCCACGAGGCCGTGCTGACTGACGGCGTGCGGGCGCCGGCCCGGGTATCCGGGATGTCCGCCGGCACCTGAGAAACGACACGGAGCAATCACCATGAAGCACATCAAGCTGGGGGATCTGGATGTCTCTCGCATCGGCCTGGGCGCCATGGGGATGTCCGCCGCCTACACCGGCGCGGGCACCGATGACGCCGAGTCCATCCGCACTATCCACCGGGCGCTGGAGCTGGGCGTCACCTTCCTCGACACCGCCGAGACTTACGGGCCGTTCACCAGCGAGGAACTCCTCGGCCGCGCCATCAAGGGCCACCGCGACGAGGTCGTGCTGGCCACCAAGTTCGGCCGCTTCTCACACGCGGGCGGCGGCGCACGCATCCTCGACAGCAGCCCGGCGAACATCCGCACCGCGGCCGAGGGCTCCCTCAAGCGGCTGGGCACCGACCACATCGACCTGTACTACCAGCACCGCGTCGACCCCAGCACGCCGATCGAGGACACTATCGGCGCGCTGGCCGAGCTGGTGGCCGAGGGCAAGGTCCGATACGTCGGCCTGTCCGCGGCCGGGCCCGCGACGATCCGCCGCGCCCACGCCGTCCACCCGGTCGCCGCGCTGCAGTCGGAGTACTCCCTGTGGACCCGGGACCCAGAGGCAGAGGTGCTGCCGCTGACGCGGGAACTCGGCATCGGCTTCGTGCCCTTCTCCCCGCTAGGCCACGGCTTCCTCACCGGGGCGATCCGCTCCACCGGGCAGTTCGACGACGGCGACTGGCGCAAGACCAACCCGCGCTTCATCGGCGAGAACTTCCAGCACAACCTGCGGATCGCCGACGAGGTCGAAGCGGTCGCCGCCGAGTCCGGCGCCACGCCGACACAGGTGGCCCTGGCCTGGCTGCTGGCCAAGGGCGACGACATCGCCCCGATCCCCGGCACCAAACGGGTCCCCCGGGTGGAGGAGAACACCGCCGCCGACAGCATCGAGCTGACCGCAGAGCAGATCAGCAAGCTCGACAACCTCACCCCGGCCGCCGGCAACCACCACGAAGAAGCAGACATGCGGCTGCTCGGCCGCTAACCCCCGCTCGCGACCCTGAGGGGCCCCCGCAACCGCCTTGCGCACTGCCTGGAGCAACGCCCGAACGGCAGTGTGCGCCCCGTCAAAGATGAGGACCGATCACACAGCGTGCACAGCAGCATCGGGTCGTCGAGTTCCTGATCGATGCTCTTATGTTTGTCAAGGGGCTGGGTGGGACCTTTCGGGGCTGCAGTTCCGGGGGTGCGAGGTGATGTGCCGGACGGGTTGTTGCTGGGTTGCGGACAAGACAGGGATGGGCCGCTCCAGATGGAGCGCAA
>WNGR01010417.1_pt1 | contig 12168 bp, 18 predicted proteins | sample 5407581 | NCBI WGS metagenome assembly WNGR01 (sample SAMN13153383, study PRJNA577476) | soil metagenome | isolation source: 80 cm soil or saprolite under Garry oak tree replicate 2 | place: USA:California | collected 2016-06-15
CATCAACCGCTAGTGTTACCGTTTGGTGTGGCATGAGCGTACCTGTCAAATAGTTATACCGATAACCAATAACAGGCTTATGGTGACACGCTAGGCACAAATCAGGTTCCCAGAAAGGCCGTGAATCTTTTCCAGGGATACCAAAGTCAGGTTTACCACAATTTCTACAGTACATTTTCTATTCTTCCTCCGTTAAACTATATTGTTTGGCCTTTCCATCTGTGTATATTCTGGCAGTAGCATATATATAGAGCATCCTAATGCATGAGCGATTACTAGCATGTCATCAATCTGCACCCGTACTTTGCCTTTCTCAATCTCTGAAATAGACGTAGGACGAGCAAAGCCAACGACGTAAGCTAATGCATCTTGATTGATTTTAAGAGCCATACGGCGTGTCTTGATACGCTGTCCTATCTCTTTGTAAATTGGATGTATCTTGTTTATTGTTTTGACTCCTTTGTATGTCAATTAATACAATAAGTATGTGTTTAGCGCCCTCGTTCATTGGAGTAAATTCTATAGCTTCTACAACCCATGCCAGAAAATCAGAAATATCGTCATAAATAAAGTGTTTTTTCTTTTCACTCATCTATTTACTCCTCCTCCATCAAACTATACCTTTTTGCTTTGCCATCTTTTTGTTCTTGTAGCACATCCGAGCGTACCATGTCCGAAACAACCGTCTTCAACTTCCCAGAATCAATATTTTTGAGATACTGTGTGAACTGCCTGATAGTTGGAGCTGGCTTGCCTTGCTCTTTGAACTTCTGAATAATCCTGAGCACTTCATCTTCAATCCTCTTCTCTTTGGTTGGTTCATGCGCTTTATGATTCACCTGATAATAAAGCTGATGCAAGCTCGTCCGCCATCGCTCTGCTATTTCTTGCGCTCTTGCCCAATGCTTGATCTGAATTGTTTCACTTCCATCAAGAGAAGCAAACAATGCAGCTACCCGAACAGCTTTAATCATGAGTCTGATATATGACCCGTCAAAGTCCTCGGTATGCAACTCCCCCATGATCTTTTTTAAAGCACTTCTATAGCGAATCCATGCCTGGTAGACTTCCTGGTCTAACTTGATAGTTGTTTCTGGCAATTCCCCACGAACAGCATCCAGGCCAGTAACCTTATTCTTTTCATCTCGCTTGACTTCAATCGCTATGGTTGGAATCCCTAATCGCTCATGCCAATCTCTTAATGGCCTGGAAAGATCAAAAGGAACAGGAAAGCTTCCTAAATCAAATGGGTCATCTTTGCCAGTTCCCTCCGGCGGAGTTACAAAAATAAACCTAGACCAGAAACCATCAGTCCAAAAGTCACTGCCAGATTTAGAGCAAGAGCGGATACTGGCAGGGGTAGTATCTCCTAATAAGGCCAGGTATGGTTTCTCTATGCGTTCATCCCCCCTGCTCTGAGTACCATAGGTATAAGAGTCAAGGCAATCATCTAATTGGAGTAACAGCCCTTTTAAATCATCCATAATACCGCCGCCACGCCCAAGAGCTTTTACCAACTCTCCAAACTCACCGTATCTCCAGCCACGTTGAGCAGGCATAGCCAGTCTTTTATTGAGTTGGAATTGTTTATCAGCATCTAAATCGTCGTAGTGCTTAGGAGGTTCTCCAACCATATCTGTTAATAACTTTTGTGGAGTGGTTCTATCATTTCCTAGTAGCCATCTCAACCCCGAAGCTTGCAGCACATCTACTGCTTTATTAGCTGTTGTTGTTTTCGCATAAGCTCCACTTCTGGCTACTAAAATAATCATAAGTGGCGTATATTGCTCATTTAAAGGTATCTTAATCCTACGCCCCGCTATCGTACTCAATACCCATAAACCACATGCCTCATGGAAGTCTTCATAGCCCTCTGGTGACCTTAATTTACTGTATTCAATATACTACTTATCCAGCCAATCGCAAGCGCCTACTGAGAGCGATTGTGGTAACATTGCGGTATCAGGAAGAGGAGGAATTGACACAAGGGAAAAGGTGTCAGTAACCTCTTTCCCTTTTGCCTGTCCTATTTCCTCGCCTGATAACATCTCTTTCAGGCCAGGATACTTTTGTGAAGCCACAAGGCTATTCACCGTTGCCTGATACACAAATGCCCGATTGCCATTAGCAGACTCGCAAGCATCCTCTAATTGTTCTACCAAAGGAAGCCAACGCCCGCAATCTGGCCGCTCTATCGTGAAACCATCTTGCAGCAAATCAAGATACCACTTGGTATTTTGATCTTGCTTTTGTGGTGTGAGTGTGGGTTGCGCTACAGTGACCATGATGTATTCATTTCTTCAATTCGTTGACGATGTTCTAAAATACATTCCCCTAGAAACTGGGCTATTTGAGGAACTACTGCGTTTCCGAGTCCTTTAATTCTGTCCACCCTTGAGGGAATCCCATGAGCCACTCGACGAATTGAGGATTCAGTTGTCCACCAGCTTGACCGTTCAATCCGTGAACTACTTCCTCGTTTAAAGATTGCTGGTGAAATTGGCGACGAACTAGATAACTCTCTCTCTTGCCTGCTCCTCTGTAATCCCTCGCTGCTGGCGTAGGCCATTTGTTCCCTGTCGCCATTCGTGCCAGTGAGTAACGGTATGGCATGTCTTTTCGATTCCTGTTTGCTGAACCCCTCTTCCAAGGAGAGCTGCGACGTTCTCCACAAGCACGTACTGAGGTCGTAACTCGCAAATGAGACGGTAGAATTCACTCCATAATCCTGATCTACTTCCCTCAATCCCTGCTCGTTTGCCAGCGTTTGAGATATCTTGACAGGGGAATCCTCCGCACATGAGTTCAACAGGCGCAAGATTGTGTATTCCGACTTCTCTAATGTCTCCATACCTGGTAACATCGGGCCAATGTTTTGCAAGGACTTTCTGTGCATAGCTATCAATCTCCACTTGCCAAACTGTCTTAAATCCGCCTGTACGCTCTAAACCTAATTCAATACCGCCTATTCCAGAGAATAAGCTCCCTACTGTTAGCATTGCCTATTCCCTTACAGCTAGCGCACAACGCACCTGACCTCAATCTCAACACGCGGATCTGAGGCATCAACCAGCTTCTCAGCTTCAATAGACACCACTAGATTGTCATTCAACCCCATCTTATTAAAAGCTGCGTCAATAGCAAATTTAAACACCCCGTCTAAATCCCTCTTCCATTCAGTTGAAAAATAGACATGCATAGAGACAGCTAGAGGTACTTTAAACCTGTTCTTGCTGCTCTTGATAGCATCAATCACAGACCAATCGGCATATGCCTGTGTCAGCATCCAGGCCGCGCCAATCTTGAACTGCTCTAAAGCAGGAGTAGCCCCTAACGTAGTGATAGGCCCGTTTTTTGTGCGTATTGTGATAATCTTATAAGCATTATCGACAGATGGAGGCAGGGGCATCTTGCCTCTGAAAAATGGAGATAATTCTGTACCTGTTGGCACAATAGAAAGTGATGTGTTATTCATTTCAGTATGTTTTTCAGCAAGTGCCATAGATGATTTTGCAGACATGATATGATTGTTTCCCCTCTTTCGACTTCCCTCTTTTTGAAAAATAAATGAAGATGTATCCCTAAGCATACAGAATAAAAGGACAAATAACGTTGAGGTTTCTCTACGTCTTACGTGTTACTCTTCCAATAGCCTGAACTGTTTCTACTCCATGATGTACGATACTTTACATAACCATTTTTCGCGTATCATGGAGTAAAGAAACACACACTACTTGAACAAGCTAAAGGCTTTATTGCCGTTCAATGGAGGTAGTACAGTGCTATCCTCATTGCTTGTTTCTGGCAAGGTTGCGTTTTCCCCAGTTTCCTCGGATTCTTCAAACAATCCATCAAAAAGCGTTGCTTGTGTTTTCTCTTTGAGTATCCTGGCAAGGTTCTTTTTTGCAGCAGCAAAGTAAGAGGGTTTCAATTCCACGCCTATGAACTTGCGCCCATGCTTGATTGACTCATACCCCTCTGAACCAATACCCATAAAAGGACTCAGAACCGTTTCACCTGGATTGCTCCAAAGCCTCACGCATCGCTCAATAACTCCTAACTGTAGAGCACATATATGCCTCTCATCGTTCGGGTCACGTCCCTCAGCAGCGTTCAAGGTTTCCGTTTCCTTGATGTCATACCAAACCGGATGCGCCCACTGTATCCATTCCTCATTGGTGATATCTGGATGAACGGGTATTGCATTATCTCCGAGCTTGCGAAAGATGAGGATATAGTCAGCAAAGCCAGGGCGTAACCAAGAAGCATCTTTTTTCAATTGCATGAATGCCAGTCCTTTAGCATGTGAACGGATAGCCTGGACTTGCGGGTTCTTGTCAATCGTCACTTCACCATGATAAATCCATCCACGCTCTTGAAAAGCCTTGATCGTATCTCCCCTGAAGTCTTCCATACCGATGTAGCCATGAGTCGTAAGAGTAGTAGCTAGTTGCGCCACATGCACACAGCAGTTTCTTCCTGGCTTGGTTACTCGCATAAGATGATCGATAATAAAACCGAAGTGCTGATTGAAGGCCTCTGGTGTCTTGCTGTTGCCTAAATCTCTTTCGGTCGGTGAATACGTGTACAAGCTCTGGAAAGGCGGACTGAACACTGAGAGGTCAATACTGGCATCTGGCACGCCTGCTAGAACTTCACAACTATCACCATTGTAGATAGCATATTCATCTCGAATGACTTGATCTAACACGTTAATATCTTGCATGATTTAAAACCTCTTTTCTTTTCTAAGCGACTAATAGCCATGCGGGGAGTTGCATAGCCAGTGCATTGTTGTACTGATACTCTTCTTTGTGGTGTTCAAGCTCTTTGCGTTCAAACTGCTTGACATGCTCTATGAGTTTTTCACTCATAGTTGTTGCTTCCTGCTCTTTACGCATGATATTAGCAAATATCTCTTGCTCAATTTCAGAGATGACAATATAGGCATTGACAGGATGTGCTTGACCAAAGCGGTAACAGCGTCTAATGCATTGATAATAGCTTTCAAAGCTATCGCCAATCCCCACGAAAGCCATGTTATGACAGTTCTGGAGATTGATTCCATAGCCTGCGATTTTCGCTTTTGTTATCACAATTCTGTACTTTCCCTCCTGAAAACCCTCAATTGCTGCAATCTTCTTTTCTATGCTATCGTTACCTGTGACCTCAATAGCATCAGGAAGTATCTTTGCAAGCTGAGAGCTTTCAGCATTCATGCCACACCAGAGAATCCATTGTTCTTGATTGGAATGCACCAGACTGAATATCTCGTCAAGCTTATCGTCAAGCGTACCTCTTCTAGCTTCTGCCCGTCCCTGGATACCGGAAAGCTTGGTATAGAATAAGGCATTTCCAGGTTTGAAGTCTGTTTCCACTATCAGAGGTTTGATAGTCAGTTCTGGCAAGTTGTAGCCCTCGTCGCTGAATGCTCCCAAGTCACTTGGTTTTTTCACAGACATAGACCAACTCGCAAGCCAGCGATAGAAAGGCTCTTGAGCATGTTTCTTGAGTCGCCAGTTAGCCTGTGCTCCTGAGTTGCTATCATGCACAAAGAACATAGCCAACATTTCCACACGGCTCATAACTCCTAGAAATTCAGCATGATTAGCAATCTCTGAGATGTCGTTTGGGGCAGGGGTAGCAGTACAACACAACCGGAATGGCATATCGACAAACATCTCTATGAGTTTGGATCTGGTTTTCCCATCCAGGCTTTTCAAGATTGAACTTTCATCTAGCACAACCGCTCCGAAATCGTCAGGGTTGAAATGCTCTAACATCTCATAATTCGTGATGTTGATGCCCCCCGCTAAGTCCTTACCAGAACGGGTATAATGGATATCTAGCCCTATTTTCTTTGCTTCATTCACGGTTTGCTTTGCTACTGACAATGGAGCTATGATTAATGCTCGTTTGCCTGTTAATCTAGCCCATTCGAGTTGCATGAATGACTTTCCTAAGCCAGTATCAGCAAATAGCGCCGCCCGTCCTTTCCTCAATGCCCATTGCACTAGCGTTCTCTGAAATGGAAAAAGCAGGGGGTGTATTTGGTCAAGGGATACATCAATGCCTGATGTTTGGGCAATGACTTTCTTGTGTTGGAGGAATGATTGATAATCTGTCATGATACTTTCTGTGCCTTTCTATTTCTCCATTGCTCAAATTGGCCATATGCGTAGTCGAGCATGTCAGATGCTTCACCTTTGGTTACTGTTCCAGGGTTGTAGTTCAAGTTGAATCGATGTTGCCACTTTTCCAACTTTTCAAGCTGTACATCAGTAGCAGGATAGGCTCTCCAAGGGGCTGTACGGTCTATCAGTTTCACATTCTTTGCATCACTGAGAAGCAATCTAGCGCGTTTCTCTGCGAACGACTGACACCAATCTAACGGCGCGTTTTCAAGCCATAATTGAGGCTCATAAAACGGAGCGAGTCTTGCCCAAACGCTATAGTTTCCATCATCGTTTAATGCTAAAGCTATTCTGTGCTTTTGATTGCCTGCTTCCAGGACAAACAAACCATCATCGATTAACTGCCAGTCAAGTTTGACAAGCAAGTTCAGTTCAATATCTTTATTGCGTTGCTCTTTTAACTTCCGTTCCTGATGGACACTCGTTTTTGCGCCAATCTCTTCTTTTTCTCTTGCAAGAGCTTCTAACAGGCTTTCTTCGTCGTTGAGATGTTTACCGAGGACTTTACGTAAGCTTTGCGGTTCTAATCTGTGCTTCAAACAGTTATCAGTGATATCAAGGATGATACAATCTTGCTTACCAGGAGCTAACCTTAATCCCCTGCCTATAGCTTGAACGAAAAGAGCACGTGATTGAGTAGGTCGTGCCATGATAATGCAATCACAGAGAGGTTCATCCCAACCTCTACTCAGCACATTTACCGTAGTAAGTACCTTAACCTCGCCGCTTCTAAAAGCCTTGTAGAGCCTTTTTCTTTCAGGTAGTGGAGTTATGCCAACTACAACGCCGGAAGCTATGCCAGCATCGTTAAACGCTTCTGTGATGTGCTCTGCATGCTCAACAGTCACTGCAAAACACGCCGCCCGTCTTCCACTCGCATACTGCATATATTTCTGCACAATGAGCTGGTTGCGCTCGTCGGTATCTACTGCCGCTTCCAGTTCGTCAATCTTGAAGTCCCCTGCCTGTGTATGTATTCCATCCAGACTCAAACCAGTTTGAATGGGGACAGCTCGCATATCAGTGAGATACGCAGGTTCATGAGTAGCCAGGTCAATAATGCTTGCTTCATACAATGGCTTTTTGCCATCTAGTAGGGGTTTACCGTCAAGCCTGTCAGGAGTAGCTGTCACCATCAGCACAAATGCATTTGGGAAGCTTTCAAGCACAATCTGATATGTTGGAGCTGCGCTTAAATCAGCTTCATCGACAATGATTAATAAGCCTTTGCCAGTGCCATATAAAGCCTTTAATCGTTTCATATGTTCAGGTCGATGAATGGTTTGAATGCTGGCGATTGTGACCTCTCCCCCATATTCATGCACTCCACTTCCGATCTTGCCTATGATTGCATCAGGTTTCACCATGCGGTACTTATCGGCAGCTTGATTGAGAAGTTCATCCCTATCTGCAATCACCATAGCCGATGTATCGTACTTCTGTGCAAGAGCGTAAATCACCTGGCTAAAGATAATGGTTTTACCGGCACTGCAAGGCAACACAACCAGCTCTGAACCGCTCTTATTCTGTTCATAACTTGCCAGAATACCTTGAATGCACGCTTCTTGATACTCCCTCAAAACTATTTCCATTCCCTACGATGTCCTTTCATACATTTTTCTTGTGAGCTTACGCCCCTTGTTCCTGTGCATTGACTGTCCTCTTGCGTAGCCAATCTTTGAGAGTGGAATCAGTCACGCGGTAACTATGACCGAGCTTGACAGCCTCTAGCTCCCCCGTCCTGATTGCCCTTAAAAGCGTTTCCTTATGCACTTCCAACCGCCTTGCAGCTTCATTCAAGCTGATTAAATCAAATGTCGTGTTCATCTATACCTCTTTCTGTGTAGTCCTTTCCCTAGTTGAAGTATTGCATATTTTTTGATAGTTGTCAATAGTTTATGAATTTTTAAGAAAGTAGCCCAAACTGTTGACAAGTAGTTCATACTATGCTACACTGTCTTACGGAAAGAGATTGCTAGATGAAAAAGTTGAAAAATTGAGAGGAATTGAAAAGATGACAAAGAACGAATTTAAAAAGATTGCAAAGACAGCAAAGCGCATTGTAAGTGAAGAGAAGTACACAGGTTACAGTGGTAGCACTTCCCAGGAAGAGATAGAAGTTACTTACGAGCAGATGATTGAAGAGCTTTCACATTGCAGTAGATGGTACGTAACATCAGGTACAGTTGATGCAATCCTGGCAAGTTCAAATATTGCAAGCTTCACTGTGTATTTATAAATCCTTCTTCCTGGACTTCAGTCACGTTGCAAAGCGTGATTGACGCCCCGAAATGGGGAATTGAAAAAAATTGAAAAACAAAAGGAGAAATGTTAAAACATGGCAGTAACTGACGTAAACGACCCGATGGCCTATCTTGAAGAGGCAAAGAACCGCAAGAATGAGAACACTGGCGACTTCACATCTCGCCCGTTTTTCTTCTCCATCGCCGATGGTCAAAAAGCCCTCATCCGTCCCCTCTTAAATCTCAGAGAATACGTTCGTGTGCATAAGCACGAATACTACGACAACACTTCAAAGAAATGGCTATTCCGTAGTCAGTGCGCTAAGGACTTAGGCCAGGAATGCCAAACCTGTTTGGATGTAGAGGCACTTCCTGAAGAGACAAAAGAGGAAAAGAAGATCAAGCGTCAAGCCCGTGCCTCTGAACGCTTTGTACTTCCTGCCTATCTTCACGCGGTAGTAGAGGTCAAGTCTAACAAAAAAGTGACCTATACCGACATGGAAAACGTAGAGCATGATGTATCCGGCCCCCGTCTCTTAGAGATGAAACCGCAAACCTCGCCTATCCTTGACAAGCTGTTGACCACGTACCAGGCCAGTGAATCGCATGACATCAGCAAGCGCGATTTCAAGATTGAACGCGCCGGAGTTGGTATTGAGACGGTCTATACCGTTGAGCCAAAAGATCCGAGTAGCTTTGACCCTACTTCCCATGATATCCCTGCTGAGTACCTTGATCGTGATTTAGTATTCAGCATCTATAGCGATGCTTGCCCTCCTCGCATAGTTGGAATTATTGAACCTGCAGTTTCTCAATCCAAAGCCACAAACGGCGCAATCAGGAACGCGCCCGATTTCTAATCATCATCTGAGAAGCGTCTAATAGTTAGACGCTTCTCTTACTATAAGGAAAGGATAGATGCATGGAAAAGCAACAAAAAACCCCGTGCTTTGTATTAGGTGAAAAAGTTGAATATTTCCGTAGTGGTTGTTGCTATTCAGCTATTATCACAAAGGATTTAGGTGTATTCAGGGGATCGGGAAGAAAATACACTATTGTTCAGGATGAATCTGTTCCTGGTCAGGAACCATTTACCTTTGATGTAGCTGAAAAGCATCTAACAGAACGAGACTGGGAAGATTATCACCAATGGGGTAACTTAGTTCCACCCTGGTTATAGAAAGGAAGTATTGAGATGCCACTACAGTACCCACAAAATACTATCATCCTTAAGAATGAGCAGCCTGTAGAGGGTTGTCATGAGTGTGGAATCCTCTGGTATCAGCTCGTCAATTATCGCAATCAGTGGCGTATGCGCCCAACTGAAATACAAAAACAGAACCTCTTTGAAGATGCTCAGGACGCGTTCCTGGAACACTACAAAGAGCAGCATCAAGAACCGTACGAAGAATGCGAAGAGTGCGAAAGACTCTATAGATTAGAACGTCATGAATTTAATAATCTTTTAGATCCGAACACGAAATATGAAGAGCACGAAAAAGCCCAAAAAGCCTTTTTAGATCATCTCACAACACATAAGGTAACTCCAGTATGAATGACTTCCAACAGGAAGCTGAACTTCTCAAACTCTCATTTCAACAAATGTACTTACAAAAAGGAAGAGACCAAGAGCCACACCGAGAGCTTCACGCCGCCAATCTCTTAGAATCAGAAAGCGAATGGTGTACTCGTCGCTATGTGCTCATGAACTTGTATCCAGGTGAAGTACAAAAGCCTGAGTTGAAATCCTGGGATTGGAAACGGGAAGCTTATTTTGCGACTGGCTGGGTATATCATGAGAAATGGCAATCTCTTTTCAGGCTGTATGGCAATGTCGTTCTATCAGACGATAATAGACTTCCTGAACTAGACCTGACTCACTTCTTGCCAGGGGAAAACTTGTACTTTTCCCCCGATGCCATTATTCAGTTTGGCAATGAAAAGTATCTGGTTGAGATAAAAGGCATCAATCACGATGAATATGTAGGTCATCCAGATTTGTACGAATGGGATGAAAGCAAAGTAAATGGCTATAGGCTTGTAAAAAAGGAAAGAAAAGGCATAGTTAATGCAACGCTTGAAGAAGCTATGAAGCTTTCTCAAACAGTCTATAAGGCTGTTATTCAAGCCAATAACTACCTCTACTTTACTGACTTGCAAAAGGCTATTTTGCTTATTGAGAACAAGAACAACCAGGATTTTCACGTGTACGTGATGGAACGGGATGAGGAATTATTCAAGCCATATGAGTTTCGAGTAGATGAAATAAATGGCAATACATACATGGTCAAAAATCACGGCTTAAAGATGCTCTCTGATCGCGTCTGTCATTCCCCACAGGACAAATTGGCGCAACAATGCCCTATGAGGGACTTGTGTTTTTCTGAAAGGTTGGAAGAGGTGAAAGGATGACAGTTGGGCATTTTAAAAAATGTATTAGAGGGGTAGGGCTTGATACTCATAAGAAGAGAGGATTAGAAGTGCTTGAAGTTTTCGATGACAATGCACCGATCTTAACTATCCGGTATCAGGATATCCATTCAATAACTAGTTTTCGTGAATGGTTCAATCATGAATTCCGAGAGGAATATATACCGCCATTAGGCTAGTAGAAGTGAAAGAAGATGACAAATAGAACCGTAGTACAGAGGCTTAAAACAAAGCTGGCAGTTCATCCGCTAGAACTGCCATACCTCTTGCCTGTTGTCCCGATAGATGACTCCTGGCTCAATTCACAGCCAGTTATACTTGTTCCAACAGAAGACAATGAAAAGCATACCGCGCATATGCCAGCATTCACAAAGCTGTTGCATGAAAGAAAGGAAACGCAATCAGCATGATTACATCTGTTATCCTCTGGACGAATGGCATGGTTGCTGTCTTTGACCAGGACGGGAATCAAATGCCTGAATATCAAGGTCATTATGGAGGGGTCAAAAATAAAATCTTGCAAGAGTTCCATCGGGAATGGCAGCTTGCCGAATGGGATAAGGGCATTCTGGCAACGTTCCATCCCGAAGTCTATCTACCACTGAGAGGAAAACCATGAACGTGATAGCACTGGGAGTCTTCATCTATAGCGTGATTGGACTCGTCATTGTGTTTGCTCAGGATCGAAGTACCAATTGGGAGGAATGAGATGGTAGCAGTTCCACAAACCCGTACAATGCAACGTCAAGGCATCTTTGCGGCACAGAGAAGCTTTGAACTGACCGATGATATGGCCTGGTACATCGAACAAGTCAGACAATACCCCCTGCTCAGTAAACAGGAAGAAATGGATTTGATGCAACGTATCGAGCAGGGGAGTGAATCCGCTAGAACAACTCTGATTCAATCCAATTTGCGCTTAGTTATCTCAGTAGCCAGGTACTACCAACGTGGTGATATTTCCTTGCATGATTTAATCCAGGAGGGGAATATCGGGCTAATGCGAGCCACACACACCTTTGATTGGCGGCTTGGATATAAGTTCTCAACCTATGCCACATCCTGGATTCGGCAAGCTATCACGCGCGCTCTTCCGGGATTAGAATACATGATTCATATCCCTTGCTATTCTGTTGAGAAACGGAATAGACTGAAAAGGCACTTCACCACTTTCACCATGACCTATGGCTATGAACCTGGATTAGAGGAATTAGCAGAACTCACCCAGGAAAAGCCAGAAGAGATTATTATTATCTGGCAACATATGTATCATATGCTCTCTCTTGACGTGCCTGTACAAG
>WNGR01024061.1_pt1 | contig 12163 bp, 9 predicted proteins | sample 5407581 | NCBI WGS metagenome assembly WNGR01 (sample SAMN13153383, study PRJNA577476) | soil metagenome | isolation source: 80 cm soil or saprolite under Garry oak tree replicate 2 | place: USA:California | collected 2016-06-15
GGCCTGGTAAGTGGGGTGGCTGGCGCACTCGGTCGACTGGCAGGCATTGCCGCCAGTGCGGGGGCTGCCTTCATTAGTGCGCTGGTTGGGCAAATTAACGCTGGCGTCGGCTGGGTGGCCAGTGCGGTCGGCAATCTGGTGCAGAGCATCTGGAATATGATGCCACACTCACCGGCCAAAGAAGGGCCACTGCGCGACCTCGATAAGTTTGGGCCAGCCCTCACGGGTGGCTTTGCTGCTGGCATCCGCCGCGGGCTGCCGGAAGTGCGTAGCGCGGCTGCCATGATGGTACAACCAGTGGATGCGGCTGTGCGCCCACTCGCGAGCGGGACGGCGTCGGCTCCGAGATCCACAGGGGGAGACAACCGCGAGATAGTCGATGCTCTTGGGCGCATCGAACGCCAGCTTGCGGGAGGGAGACGCGTAACGAGTGATGAAATCATTGATGCGCTGGGAAACGGGCTAACTAGGCGGATCCTTACCACTACGGTAGGCATAGGCTAGCATGAGCGATGTGACTCTTACCTGTACCGTGGGAGGCGTCTCGGTTGCCTTGTATAGCAAAGTACAAGTCTCGGAGCGAGCCAACCAGCGCACGACCGCCAGCTTTGGGATTGTGGACACCACCAACGCGCTCAACATTGCTCAGAATATGAAGGTCGTCCTCCAAGAAAATGGGGTGAACAAGTTTGTGGGCTATGTCGATACGGCGGATAGACGTGTGATCGTGAGCAATGCATCGCTCATCAGCATCTATGAAGTGTCTTGCAAAGATACACAATACCTCTCCGATAAGATGATTTATACGGGTGATGAATTGGACGGGGTGACTTCTGGCGATGCGGTGGCGCTCATCCACCAAAATGCCCTGGCCAGTCAAGGGGTGACGGCCAACTATGCCATTGACTTAAACAAGACAACCGCCGACTTCACTCCTGGGACGCATACCAACACGTACGCAGTCAATGATAGTTTGCAGCTTGCTCCTGCTGGTTCAACGTTTACGATCAAAGAAACACTGAATGCTGACTGGAATGCTGCACATTTATACCGCTTGGCGATGCGAATACAGGTATGACGTATGGTTCAGACAACATATTTTTGTCGTCAAACAATGCTATTAAGCTGACCGGCAGGGCTAATGCGCTTGCCGGGACAAACCTGTATGTCTATTACAATATCTTCACGTTTAGTGGGCGCGTTGTAACGTTAGGTGACTTCTTTGTCTATACTATCTGGGTGTGTGGCGATAGCCCGGTAATTAGTGGCGGACTTGATTTAGTATTCACTGACGGGACAACGCTCCGAGATATGGCATACGGGCCGGTTGATGGTGAGTCTATCTCAAGTCACCCTAAGACTGATTTAAGCCTCGCAGCCAAAGATAAATGGTATTTACGCACTATTAATATGGGGACAGGTACAGGCGGAAAGACAATTCATCATTGCGTGATGGCCTTAGAGGGAGATAAAGCTGGCACATATACCATCTATGTGAAGGATGTGCGCTATTGCAATAGTAGTTTTACAACGCTTGACGCTATCTTTAATGATACACATCCTATGGTTAGCCCAACCATTCAAGGGAGCGTAGGATATGACAACATTGTCTTATCACAAGTAAAGGCGTATGCACAAACTGGATGGCGCATGAGTCCAAACTATACCAATGGCGTGTGCAATGTAGCTGGCAATTCTCTTATCTCGTGGACTGCTGATGAAACTGTGCAGAGAACAGCACCCAACACCATCTACCCACCGCAAATAACGGTTGAGAGCAGCATTGATGGGGGAAACACATGGCAGTTCTGTACCAACAAGCAACCCATCCCGAACCTAATGCCCGGTATGAGTGTGTATGGTAAAGTGTTCAAGTTGCGTCAGACTATGAATGTGGGAGGGCCTAATCCCGAACTCACGCCAGTGATGCATGATTGTTCTTTGGTGATACAACCGTGTCCAGTAGCAACAAAAAGTGATTATGCCGTTTCGGGTTTTGCAGGAGACGCAAGCTTTGCGACTGGCACAAACGTAAGATTGACTAACGATGCTACCTTGGGTCTCTATATCACAGGGTATACCAGAAAGTGGACAGGCTTTGGCTCTATTTCAGGCCAAACAGTGTGGACATCTGGCTCTTCGGGCTTTCAAAATGGCTATATTAACTCTCTCAAACTCAACTGTTTTGGAGTTGGCGATGTAAAGTCACAGTTTACTTTTGTTGGGAATTTTGCTGACTTCACTCTAGACATTGATATCAATACATACAATGCCAACGGTATCTACGGAGTAGTCTATCGCACAACATTTTGGGGCAATGCAAACGATACGTATGGGTACTTTGCCGGTATTGACATGTCCAATCAGTTGTTAGTGCTTGGGCACGGAAGCAATTCAAGTTCAGGCGCATGGACGCAAGTAGCAACAGCCCTCGGTTTGTATCAAGCCAATACTGTGTATCATATGCAAATCGTCGCTTCTGGCACAAGTCACAAGATATACATTGATGGTGTGCTGCTTATTAATACAACGAACAGTTTTACTACTGCATCAGGCGGGGTAGGGGCGCGGTTTTACAATCCATCATCCGGCGTCAATCAGAATGCGTATTTTTATAACTTTGGTATTGTTTCAGGGACAAATTTAACAGCTACTCGCACATGGCCTTCTGCGAGCGTATCTTCTGTTGGCATTGTAGAGAGTTCTGTTATGCAATGGAATGCAACGGTACCTGATACATCATCTCTTGATATACAGGTTTCGTTAGATGGCGGTTCTACGTACCAATCGTGTACAAACAATGCCACCATACCTGGTTGTGGTGTTGGTGCAAACCTATCTGGAAAGTCTCTATTGATTAAAGCAGTCTATGGCACGAACAATACCAGTGCTGTCCCTGCTCTCTTTGGATTAACAGCTATCATCTCAAGTGATTTTCAAGCGTCAGGCAATTGGAAATCGCCCACGATGAACGTCGCTTCTCTTGGCTACGTTGGCTCGTCCAGTTTGACCTGGGTCGCCGATGTGCCAGCCAACACAACGCTGGTGGGAAAAACCACGCTCGACAACTCTACCTATACCACCGTCACGAGCGGATCGCCGGTGGCCGGTTTAACCTCACAACCGGCCCAGGTGAGCGATACCTTTGCCACCAACACTTCGGCCAATTATAGCCTCACTTTCCAGGCTGGCGGTTCTATCCCAACTTTGACGTATGACACGCCCAACTCGAAACTCACGATATCCGGGGGCGTGACTGGGCATGCTCGGTGGACACTGGCCAATACCGTCGTCAATGGGGCGCTCACAGCTCTCGTGTTTTCTAGCGACAAAGCGGGCTTCTTATTCCGCTATAGTGATACCAGTAACTACTACCGGGTCATCCTGACCGACAGCACTGCCGTCTCCAATCAGCAGAAGGCCACCATTGTCCGCTGTTTGTCAGGCACTATCACACAAATCGGGCAAGTCACGATAGACTTTGTGCATAACACGTATCACACAATGATCGCTTCTGCGGTTGGCAATGTGGTCACAGTGTCATGGGATGGTGGGCAAGTATTCACCTATACCGATGCCACGCCGGTCGCAGGCGTTGGCGGTGCAGGTCTCTACTCGGACGGTGGGTCGATGGTGGTCTATAAACTGGTGGTGCAAGGCAATGGCGCTCTGGCAACATCCACCACGGTGGGTTCTCAACTCCTACTCACCTCGTCCGATCCACTTTACACACCGGTCGTGCATGAAGCAGTCCTCAATGTTCGCGGGCCACAACTCGAAACGGGCAATGTTTTGCAAGCGACGAAGTATGCCTATGCTCAGGCGACCGCGAATATTGCCGATGCCGCGAAGCAGAGTAACATGCTCTGGAAAATCAATCCTGATATGTCCCTGACGCTGTATGGACGCACGTCGAGGCTGGCGGCATGGCCTGTCTGGACAGGTATCAAGGCCGATGGAACTTCTGATGTGATGGAGTCGAATGCGCCCAAGCTTTCTTCACAGTCACCGCTTTACAGGAACCGCCAGTATGTCACCAATGCCTACCAGTTGGTGACGACATCCCAGCAGATGATCGGTAATAGCTATGCTTCGTCCTGGCCTTTGGCGCTGCCGGTTGACAGTATCACGACCTTTCAAGTCAATGGGCAGGACAAAACGGTGGGGCTGGGTGGGAGTTCAGGCTTCGACTTTTATATCAATGGCACCGTTTTGTCGCAAGATCCAGCAGCTCCTCTCTTGACCGACGAGCAAGTAATCACCATCACCTATGTCGGCAAAAAACCGTATACCGCGATGCGAGAAAATACGGATTCGCAGGCGCTACTGGCGACCTATGATGGCGTGCCTGGCGGTTTCTCAGTGTATGCGATGGTCGAGGACGGTGGAGGGTGTGATAACGTGGCAGCCGATGCATTGGCTCAGGCGCGTATTGACCAATACAGCATCCTCTCAAGAGATTGGGAATTTACCACCATGCGCAGCGGCCTTGCCGTCGGGACAATCCTCACAAGCTTTGCGCCCGAATATGGCTTAACGGACATGGACGCGCTTATCACCGCGATCACGACTGATTACTTCATGCATGGAGCATTATCCAGTCCCATTTATGACATCCAGTGCAGTGAAGGCCCTGCTATCGGCACATGGGCACGCCTATTTATCCCTACGTAATTCTACGTAATAAGGAGTACCTGGTATGGCAGTCACACTTTTAATTAATTATCACAAGCTGGCGCAAGGGGAAGACGCAGCCCTGACCTATGCTGCCCATACGTGCCCGCTAGACGGGTATGTCTACGCCTGGGGTGATGCAACGGATAGCACGGTTATCTGGTTTCTGGCGACCTGTCCGGTCGATGCGGTGCGCACCAAGCTCACCAATCGCATGACCGGGATTGTGTCCAATGCCTATGGCGACCAGCAAGACCCTGACCCACACATGCGTATTCAGGCCATTATTATGAAAGCCAAAGATGCAGCCAAGGGGTGGCTGACACAAAACGCTACCCCGGCAGTTGCCAATTTTTTAAGTGACGACGCGATACTTTTTAAGATCATCTTTGCGGAATTGGTTTCGCAAGGCATTATTGCCTGACCACACAATCGTGAAGAAAGGATACAAGGCATGATGAGATTACATCAAGCGACCGCCAGCAGGCCACTCGTGAGGGAGCTTTCCGCCTTTTTTCTGATTGCACGAAGGGCAGGAGAGAACGATATTGCTGATATCGTTGGTGCCACCGCGACTAAGCGGTACCACATGTTCAATATGGTGCTGTGTCATCTTCTTAGAGCAGTAGTAACACTTGCCTTTTTGTTGCTGATATTGTGCCTCTATCTCTTTAGTGGTGCAGCTTCCGCCTATGGAAAGCTCACGGGCGCGTCTGTTCTGTCTTTTAACACTATCAAGCACCCTGGCTTTTTCTGGATTGGTTTGTCTCAGGTTCAGCATGTAAGAGCGGTTTCTGGCATAGTTTTGTTCAAGATGGGAATAGTAGTGTTTTTGTGCATACTTTCTGTGGCGCTCAGTATAATCACCAGCGTTTCTGTCATCTTTGTGGCACTGCTTACAGCGGAAGACCAGCCCGTCTTTTGTTTCTCTATCGCGATAGAAGTATGTAAGCGTTGCAGGGAATACTTCTTCGCATTTTGTGCAACGTTTCTCTCCATCCTGAACAGACGGAAGAGGATTTTTTCTAATCTTATGGCACAGTTTACAGCGAGCTTCCAATCCACCTCTTTTTGTCCTGTTGATGCGGAAGTATTCAGGCGTTGCAGGGAATGGCTGCTTGCATTTGTAGCAAGTCTTTTGAGGAATATCAAGCATCGTCTAAACTCCTTTAGTTTAGTACCTTGTGTTGTCGCGTGCCAGGTGTCAAGGAAACACTTTTCACTCTGGTTCATGAGGCCAAAGTTAGACACGCTGTGTCTACTATACCATTCTTTGTAGCCGACTGGAAAGCGGATGCATATAGCCTACACCACTCATTTTGAGGGATGTAGAGGAAAGGAGAACGACAATCGCGGATTTTACAACGATACGCAGTATGTTCAATTCAGGAACAGATGGTACGCCTACTTGGAATGCAATTAGTTTCGGTGGAACATCGGGAAGTAATGAAATACGCTGGTGCGCTACTGGCGCCGGTACCACGACCACGGCATCGGCGTCATGGCCACAGTATGCTCGTCCCGCTTCAACGGGCGCAGTGCCTGAGATGTGGGGTTTTAGTGCTGACGCCGTAGGGATAAAATGCACAACCTATGACGGGAATAAAACCTTTGCGAACGTCATGTGTATTGACTATGACAACCTGGGGACACGCCACGGACACATCAAGTACCGCCTATCTCAAAGGCACCCTTTTTGGTGATGACCAGACAGCCAATCCAGCAGCGGGCAATGCGGGCACCACGCTGGCGGTCACATCGGGGACAGCGGGCAGTGTTTCACCGGGGGCAGGCGCATGGCTAGCCACCTGGCAAAGTTTACAGGGGGCAATTCAGTTTATCACACATAGACGTACACCGGCGGCAACGACGGCAGGAAAAATCTTTTTTTCCCTGGCCCTTTTCACCGGCCCCAATATGTCGTTAGGGACTATCACGCCGGTTGTGACCTTCACCTATTCGTATGTGTAGAAGTGAAATATTCTGCGTGTTTCACCTCAACTAGTATTGGTGTTTTGTCCAAGAGTACTCGAATGGACAAGGATGACACGCCGCACCCAAGGAGAAGTATATCACATGGGAATAGGAACCAGTTTACAGGCCATTGGCGACGTGATTGATCCGTTCCAGTCCTATTGGAGCGTTTTGCTCACCACGGGCAAACGCTGGTCAGAGCATGACCTGATACCGACGTTCATCAAAGGTCAAAGAGGAGTGAGAAAACTTGATTGGAACCTTGATATTGTTTCAACGGGTGATATCAAGCGTGTGCGTGAAATTACCTTGCACTGCCCGGACAAGCGCACGGCGGTCCTCGAAATTGAGGAGCCGGGGACGGCCTTCCAATTCAAAACACGCAGCCTGACGGTCCTGACAGAGGGCGGAGGCGGTTTGGAGTTTCAGGTGATTGGACGAGTGATAGACAAAGTGACGGGAAGGTGTGAGTGCTTCATTTGGGACTATCACCCCAAGCCAGGTGAGCCAAATCTGGTTGCCTATAAGAGCACCATCTACGAGTTCGGGGCATGGCGAAACACGATGATGCCGCTAGGGGCATTGAGTTTAGAAGTTCAGGGGATGCGTTTATGACATTTATCGCCTTGGTTCCACCTGTTTACTACAATGTCAAAATGTACGGAGCGGTTGGCGATGGCACAACTGACGATACGACGGCTATCGCTAATGCTCGTAGTGCTGCCAACAGTACGAGTGGTGGGACGGTCTTCTACCCTCCTGGGACGTATATCAGTGGCAATCAGACACTCTATTCAAATGTCTATGATGTCGGGGCGGGTTTCGGAGCATCGATTATCAAGCTCAAGGCGGGAGCAAACACCGACCTCTTCTCAGCACAAACGAGTAGCATCAATCTCAGTCAAGCCAATGCCGCAGGCATCACTGGCACTCTCACGAATTTCGGCTTTCGGGATATTATCCTGGATGGCAATAAAGCTAACCAGACCGCTGGTCCGTCCTACTGCCTGCGCTTCTATGGCTACCGTTTCATTATGCGTGACATGGGGATACGGAATGGCTACTCAGGAGGAATGCTCTGTGATTGGAATGGTGCGCCGGAAATTGTCCAGCCATCGGAACAAATGGAATCCACTATGGATAACATCACTGTTCACAGTAACAACGGAATCGGACTGCAAATGGGAGGGCCGCATGACTCCCGTCTCTCCAACATAACCAGTTACGATAATACCTCTCACAATTTTCATTTTGCTCCAAACGCTATCGCCATGCTGCTCACACAATGTCATCCCTATCGGATGACGCAAAGTGTGAATGCAGTTGGGATGCTCTGTGAGGCTCCATCGTGCAAATTCGTGAATTGCTTGTTTGAAGGGAGCGACTTTGTGCAGGTCGTCATCCTTGGAAGTGATTGCTCGATTATCGGCGGGCAGATTTTCGGCAATGTTGGCTATACAGGCGTGGGGCTGCAAATTGGTCAGCAGGCGGGACTGACCCCGATACCTGGACAGATATTCCAGAGTGGCGGCGTGACGACGGCGCAGGCAATCTCAGGAACCTATGTAGCTACGTCGTTTCGTGCGTGTACCAACGGAGCCATTAACGAGGCCAACGCTGCTGTCATGAATACCTATATCAGTGATGTGTATCAGGCATCAGGCTCCGCTATTGTGAGTGGAGGCGGGTATCTCAACTCGTCCACAACCGCGATATTGACGGTACGAGGAACGACCGCTGACGGCTCCCCTGGCAAAGGGGGCACGTTCCAGCTAGGCGATGGCAGCTACAACGGTTTTGTGGTCTTCGATTCAACGAGTACGGAAATATTCCAGATCAATACCTATGCTCCCTCCTCTTTTGCGGTTCTCAATGGAAGGGCTTTTTCGGGCTATTCCGACGCTGGCGTCACGCTAAAAATGCTTTTTGACATGAACACAGGCAACATTACCGCAAGCGGTAATCTCGCGGTAGGACAAAGCGCCTCGGCACCTGCCCTGGCTGCGTCCGGCACAATTGCCACGGCAAATCTTGGTGAGTCCCGTGTCGCGCCGACTGCCAATGTTGCCAGTATTGTTCTTGCAGCGGGGACGGTCGCAGGTCAGGAAGTGAGTGTGGTCAACCAATCCGCTTTTACCATTACTTTTGCGGCATCGGGCACCAGTAACGTCGCTGATGGGGTATCAGCCATTATCGCTGCTAACCGTAAAATGGACTTTACTTGGAACAGTGCCAACAGCCTTTGGTATCACAGTTAAGAATGTTCATCTAGTCTACCGCATGTAAAGCGGGAAGAGGAGGTATAAATTGGCTTTTGGAACCACCCCTGCGGACAGTTCAGGGATTCCTATTGGTTGTGTCTACGTCCCAGGCGTAGGTTTTAAGGCATTACAGGGCGGCTCAGTCAATACGGATGGCTCATCGAATGACTCGGCGCCAGCGCGTATGGAACTCGTGCCAGGCAGTAAAGCCACCTATGGCTATGCTCGCTCGACCTTTGCGATTGCCGCGACTCCGACTGATGTGGCAATCATCAATGGCTCAGCATCGAAAACGGTCAGGATTACACGTATTGAAATAGATGCGCTCTGCACTGCTGCCACGGCGGCCGCTTTAGAAATCCAACTCATCAAGCGGAGTACGGCCAACGCAGGCGGAACCACGACGGGTAGCCCGACTGGCGTCCCCTACGATAGTGCGAATGGCGCTGCGACTGCGCTGATGCTCTGCTATACGGCCAACCCGACGACGCCCGGCACCTCGCTTGGTATCATCCGGGATGGGAAACTTGTCCCAGTCCTTTCACCCTATACCGCGACCGATTTTCCCACCCATGATAGGCTCGTCTTTCAATTTGGCGACCGTCCTGGCACGCAAGGACTTGTTTTACGCGGGGTCGCGGAAGGGCTGGCAATCAATCTTGCCGGTGCTGCCATCCCAGCAGGTCTCTCGATGGGAATCAGCATCGAGACAACGGAAGAGTAGTGTAGAGGCTATCAGTCGAATATATAAAGGAGAAGCATGGCAAGAAGGCCAAAGGATGTATTACGTGCCTTAACTGGCGTACTCATCAATAACCGCTTTGTCATGCGTGCTCTCACCGCCACACTGACCTGGTGGAAGCGGCCCAAAGACATAGCAGCAAGGTTCTTGCTGAAAAATACAAGCACGTATACGGACGCGGTGTTGGCTGACAATCCTGTCGCGTACTATCACTTAGATGAAGCCACAGGTGTTATTGCTCGCGACCAGTCAGGCCACAGCTATAATGGCTTGCTTTCGCCTGGTATCACCCATGGACAGACAGGCTCAAATCTCAACCAGCCCAATCCTGCCACCCTCTTTGGCGCGAACGATATTCTCTCTTTGCCCTATACAGTTAACATCACGACGTGGTCAGCACTCACTCTCGAATTTTGGATAAAAATCAACGAGGGCTATCAATGTATTCATATCACGGTTGATGCGACGGCCACCACTATCTACCTGAATGGTCTGGTCTATGTCACCACGACCGGTGACACGGTTCTTATTGACGCAGCCCTCAATTATGTGGGAAGTCCTGCCTCTGGTGACCTTGATGAAGTCGCACTCTATAACTACAAGCTGACGCCATTGCAGATGCGCACACATATCAATGCGTCCATCTTCAGCAAAGATATCGCCTCTCGTCTCCGCTTAGCTCTGTTCAAAGATCTCACGACGCGGTTCCGCCTGGCAGCGGGAGCAACCTCTGTTCTCAAAGATACTGCCACACGCTTCCGGCAGATGTCCGCCTCGCAATTGAAAGATATCAGGACGCGTGTACGCCTGAGAAGCGCAGACCAGCTTAAAGATATTTCCTCGCGTGTGCGACTCATGTCAACCGCTCAATTCAAAGACACGAGTACGCGTTTTCGCCAACGCAGTGCCGACCAGTTAAAAGATGTGCAGATGCGCCTGCGTCTCATGTCCGCATCGCAATTCAAAGATATAGTATCTCGTTTCCGTTTGCGCTCTGCGAACCAGTTGAAAGACGTTGCTGCGCGTTTCAAGCTCTTTGTCTTCAAAGATATCCAGGCCCGTTTGCGCCTGATGTCGGCTTCTCAGACCAAAGACGTTGCTTCTCGTGTACGACTGATGTCAGCGGCGCAACTCAAAGATGTGCGTTCACGCGTCCGCCTGATGTCTGCCAGCCAACTCAAAGACCTCTCCGCCCGTCTTCTCCTCAGTGGCGCTCTCACGAAAGATATCGCTGCCCGAATACGGCTTATGTCGGCCAGCCAACTCAAAGACATTGCCACGCGCTTTAAAATTGCTGTCTTTAAAGATGTGGCGGCCCGTGTGCGTCTCATGTCGGCCAGCCAGTTCAAAGACATCAGGACGCGCTTTAGAATAGCCTGGTATAAAGATGTTGCGTCACGCTTGCGTCTCTCCTCACTCCCCCAAGCCAAAGATGTGGTTAGCCGACTGAGACTGATGTCGGCGCTACAGAATAAAGATACCGCATCTCGCTTCAGACAACGCAGTCTCGACCAGCTCAAAGATGTGAATTCGCGCCTGCGTCTCATGTCCGCCTCGCAATTGAAAGATGTGGCGTCACGTCTCCGGCTGCGCTCTGCCGACCAGTTGAAAGATATCGCTTCACGCTTCAGGCTTGTGCTGGGCATCAACAAAAAAGACATAGCTGCCCGTGTCCGCTTGCGCTCTGCTGACCAGTTGAAAGATATCACGACGCGTTTGCGTCTGGCTTCTGCAAACCAACAGCTCAAAGACATCGCTTCTCGCTTGCGCTTGCAATCCGCCTTGCAGTTCAAAGACCTGAAGACGCGTCTCTTGCTCAGTGTCTTGCGCACCAAGGATATCACCACCCGTGTACGCCTCATGTCCGCCTTGCAGCTCAAAGATACCGCTTCCCGTTTCCGCTTACGCTCTGCTAACCAACTCAGAGATGTTTCTGCCAGGCTACGCCAGATGTCGGCTCTGCAAACCAGGGATGTGAGCGCACGTCTCAGGCAGATGTCGGCCAGCCAGTTGAAAGATGTGGTATCCAGGCTGCGCATGCAATCGGCCTTCCAACTGAGAGACATATCTGGGCGTGTGCGTCTACGAAGTGCCAATGCCCTGCGTGATGTTGCCAGCCGCGTTCTACTCATCTCACAGCCGCAAAGACGCGATGTGGCGGCGCGCTATCGCCTGTCCTCAGCATGGCAATTCAAAGATGTGACAAGCCGGTTGAGACAACGCAGTGCGAACCAGTTGCGTGATGTCACGCTCCGACTCGTTTTAACTTTAGCACAACAACGCAGCAAAGATGTTCAGACCCGTTTCCGGACAATGGCCGCACCACAAAAACGCGACCTCGCGAGCCGTTTGTGCTTGTATGAGCGCACGCCCAACGCGGATATGCGACTGCGACGGGGGACAGCTCTATCGCGGACACGCAGCGGGCGAGCGGTGACACACGTGCGCAGCGGACGGGCGGAAGTCACGCTCCCGTCATAACTTTTAGGAAGGAAAAGAAGAGGTACTCATG
>WNGR01007881.1_pt1 | contig 12162 bp, 7 predicted proteins | sample 5407581 | NCBI WGS metagenome assembly WNGR01 (sample SAMN13153383, study PRJNA577476) | soil metagenome | isolation source: 80 cm soil or saprolite under Garry oak tree replicate 2 | place: USA:California | collected 2016-06-15
ACTCGGCGGCGCCACCAGCACCTCGGCGATCTCGCGGATGCCCGCCTCGGCGAGCCGCTCGCGAAAGCCGTCGCGGCGCGCGAGCGCGCGGTCGTCGTTCGCGGAAACCAGGCCCGGCGCGCGCACGTTGCGCCGCAGAAAGTGCTCGGCCACCGCCGCGCCGATCTGATAATGCGAAAAACCCACCAGCATGTCGATCGGCGTCGTGGTCATGTCCCACGTTTCGACGATCGGCATGCCGACGTTGCGCAACCGCTCACGCAAGGATTCCGTGTGCGCGACGCCCGTCAGCAGCACGCCTTCCGGGCGGCGGCTCAGCACCGCGTCGAGCAGCGTCTCTTCGTTCGAATCGCTGTAGCCGCTCAATGCCAGCAGCACCTGATAACCGGCGCGCGACATCGTCTCGCTGAACACCTGGATCGTTTCGGAAAAGAGCGAATGCGCGATGGTCGGCACGATCGCAGCGATCAATCGCGAGCGTGACGACGACAAGCCGCCCGCCAGGCGATTGGGCACATAGCCGAGCTTCTGCACGACCTGCCGCACGCGTTCGAGCGTTTCGGGCGCGACCGTCTCGGGGCTATTGAACACGCGCGACACCGTGATCGGCGCGACGCCCGCGAGCGCGGCGACGTCGGTGATGCGCAAGCCTTTGGGGCCGCCGCCGCGCATGCGCCTCGCGGGCGTGACCGCCTCCGGCACGTCAGGGCTCGCGGCGGCGCCCGGCTTGTGATTCGGCATGGTTCAGTAACGGAAGTAACGTATCGCGCTCATTGTAGTCTGGGCCCCGTCATATGCCGCGGCCGGAACACTGACGGTTCGGGAGCCAATGAATCTTTTATTCGGTCACCGGCACATGGCTTTGCGTCACGCGAGCGCCCCGCTCGCGGCGCAGAATCAGCAACGTGATGGCGGCGAAAAACAATAGACAGGTCGCCGGAATCAGCATCGGCGCCTTCACGCTGCCCGTCGTTTGACGGACCCACGGCACCAGATTCTGCGCGATGAATCCACCGATATTGCCGAGCGAATTGATCGCCGCAATGCCCGCCGCGGCACGCGCGCCGAACAGAAACTTTGGCGGCAGCGTCCAGAAACATGGGATCAGCAGATACATGCAAGGCGCGCCCAAGCAAAGCGCCACGAAGCGCAGCGTGTTGGTCGGCAGCAAGACGGCGCTCAGGAAACACGCGACACCGAGCAAGGCCGCCACCAGCATCGCGACGATCGCGCGATTGCCGCCACGCAGCTTCGACGGCAGCCACGCCAGCATGATCGTCGCCATCAGCCACGGAACGATGTTGAGCAAACCGTTCGTCGTGTTGCTGACGCCGAAGCCCTTTACGAGGGTCGGCAGCCAGTAGCTCACGCCGTAGACGGAAATCGACAGCATCATGTAGTAGAGCGCCATGCCGATCACACGCGGCTCGGCCAGCACGCTGAGCAGCGACGAATGCGCGCCGAGGTTGGACTTGATCTGCGCGCGTTCCGCGTCGAGCGTATGGGTGAGCCACGCTGTCTCGTCGGCGGAAAGGAAGCGCGCCTGTTTCGGCGACGCAGGCAGCAGGAACAATACGACGACTGTCAGCAGAATCGACGGCAGCCCGGTCACGATGAACACCAGTTGCCAACCCTGCAGACCCGCGAGTCCGCCCTTGTCGAGCAGCCACCCGCAAATCGGCGCGCCGACCATGTTGCCGAGACTGCTGCCGACCGTGAAATAGCCGAGCATTCGCACGCGGTGCCGTGACGGAAACCACAAGGTCAGGTAATAGATCACGCCGGGATACAAGCCGGCTTCCGATGCGCCCAGCAGAAAGCGCAACGCGTAAAACATCGTCGCGTTTTGCGTGAACGCAAGCAGCACCGTGACGACGCCCCACGTGAACATGATGCGCGCCATCCAGCGCGGCGCGCCGTATTTGTGCAGCAGCACATTGCTCGGCACTTCGAAAATCAGATAGCCGATGAAGAACAGCGATGCGCCCAGCCCATAAGCGACCTCGGACAAACCGAGGCTGCCGAGCATCTGCAGCTTCGCGAAACTGATATTGGAGCGGTCGATGTAGGCGACCAGATAGAGCAGCCCGAGTAGCGGCATCAGGCGAAGTGCGAGGCGGTTGATCAGACGCGATTCGTCGATCGCCGGGGTCGTCGCTGGTGTCGTCGCTGGTGTCGTGATAGTCACTGTGTCTCCTGCGCTCGTGTCGTATGCGCGAGCTGTTGCTTTGCGATGGATCGAAACCGCTTCAACGCATTATTGTTTTTGTGCGCGCCACTGCGCGTAAGCCGCCAGCGTTTCCTCGTTCGGCGGATAGGTGCCGCGCAACGGGCGGCCTTCCTCGATACGCTGCGTGATGAATGCTTCGAGCTGTTCCTGCTCGGTGGCATCGCGCGCGACTTCTTCCGCCATTTCTCGCGGCACAATCACGACGCCGTCCACATCGGCGACGACGATGTCGCCCGGATAAACCGGCACGCCGCCGCACGCGATCGGCACGTTCATATCGACCGCATGGTGTTTCGCCAGATTCAGCGGCGCGCTCGCGCCGGCGCACCAGATCGGCAAACCCAGGTCCGCGATCGTGCCGCTGTCGCGCACCGGGCCGTCAGACACCATGCCGGCAACGCGGCGTTTCGCGAGACGCAGCGCGAGAATCGAGCCGACCGACGCGACCGAACGCTCGCCGCGACAGTCCTGCACCAGCACGCTGCCAGGCGGCGCCGTCTCGACGGCTTTACGCTGCGGATGGTCCGGGTCCTGGAACACGCCCACGTGATCGAGGTCTTCGCGCGCCGGAATGTTGCGCAGCGTGAACGCCGGGCCGACAACGTTCGGTTTGCCAGGCGCCGGTTTGACGAGTGGCGCGACGCCTTGCAGGAAAACGTTGCGCAGCCCGCGCTTGAAGAGTTGCGTGGTCAACGTCGCCGTGCTGACGTGGCGGAGTTGTTCGAGTGTCGCTTCGCTGACGCTGATTTCGGATGCAGTCATGAAAGGCTCTAATGAGTTAGTGGATTTCGGGCTCGGTGCGTTGCGTGACCGGCGCGCCGTCCGCCGCTTGCCCCGTCTGCGCGGCCGGCGTCTGGTTCTGCTGTTGCACGGCCTGGTTCAGAGGCTCTTCGAGGAAATCGAAGTCGCACCCCTTGTTCGCCTGCGTGACGTGCAATTGATGCATCACGCCGAAGCCGCGCTCGAACGGACGCTTCGGCGCTTGCCACGCGGCCTTGCGCGCGGCGAGTTCCGCGTCGCTGACGTCCAGATGCAGCCGGCGGCCGGGAACGTCCAGTTCGATCATGTCGCCGTCCTTCACCAGCGCGAGCGGTCCGCCGACAAACGACTCCGGCGCCACGTGCAACACGCACGCGCCGTAGCTCGTGCCGCTCATGCGCGCGTCGGAAATGCGCAGCATGTCGCGCACGCCCTGCTTCAGCAGCTTTTGCGGAATCGGCAACTGGCCCCACTCGGGCATGCCGGGCGCACCGACCGGGCCGGCGTGCTGCAGCACGATCACCGAATCGGCGGTGACGTCCAGCTCTTCGCTATCGATGCGCGCGGCCATGTCCGCATAATCCTTGAACACGACGGCCGGACCGCGGTGCTTCAGCAGATGCGCTTCCATTGCCGCCGGCTTGATCACGGCGCCGTCCGGTGCGAGGTTGCCGGTGAGAACGGCGAGCCCGTCGCTGGCGACGAGCGGATTGTCGCGCCTGCGGATCACGTCGTCGTTGAAGATCTCCGCGCCGGCGATGTTTTCACCGAGGGTCGAACCGTTGACCGTCCGTTGCGAGCCGTCGATCAGTTCGCCCAGTTCCAGCAGCAACGCGCGCAGGCCGCCGGCGTAGAAAAAGTCTTCCATCAGATATTGGCCGGCCGGGCGCAGATTGCCGAGCACCGGCGTGATGCGCGCGAGTTCGTCAAAGCGCGCGGTCGTCAGATCGATGCCGGCACGCCGCGCCACCGCCACGAGGTGGACGATCGCGTTGGTCGAGCCGGACATCGCCAGCACGGTGGTCACCGCGTTATCGAAGGATTTCGCGCTCAGGATGTCTAACGGTTTCAGATCGGTCCACACCATCTCGACGATGCGCTGACCGGTCAGCGACGCGAACTGCGCATGCCGCGAGTCGACCGCCGGAATCGACGAAAAGCCGGACAAGGTCAGGCCGAGTGCTTCGGTGGCGCTCGTCATCGTCGACGCGGTGCCCATCGTCATGCAATGGCCGGGCGAGCGCGCGATGCCGCTTTCGATGCCCTTCCATTCCTCCTCCGTGATCTTGCCCGCGCGCAGTTCGGCCCAGTACTTCCACGTGTCCGAACCGCTGCCGAGCGTGCGGCCGTTCCAGTTGCCGCGCAGCATCGGGCCCGCCGGCAGATAGATCGCCGGCAGATTCATGCTGATCGCGCCCATCAGCAAACCGGGCGTGGTCTTGTCGCATCCGCCCATCAGCACGCAGCCGTCGAACGGATAGGACTTGAGCAACTCTTCCGTTTCCATCGCGAGAAAGTTGCGGTACAGCATCGTGGTCGGCTTCTGGAAGGGCTCGGCGAGCGTCATCACCGGCATCTCGACCGGAAAGCCGCCGGCCTGCCAGATGCCCCGCTTCACTTCTTCCACGCGCTGCTTGAAGTGCGTGTGGCACGAGTTGATCTCGCTCCACGTGTTGACGACCGCGATCACCGGCTTGCCCATGTAATCCGACGCGTGATAGCCCATTTGCGCGGTGCGCGAACGATGGCCGAACGAACGCAGGTCGTTCACGCCATACCAGCGATAGCTGCGAAGCTCTTCAGGTGTTTTGCGGTTCGATGACACTGACGTCTCCATGGTAACGCTACCATTACGACCAGTCGTTCACGGTCATCGGCAGCTTTCTCAATGGATGCGATGGTAGCGTTACCATCCGGTAACGTCAGCCAGGGTTTACCTCTGAGCCAACCTGACCGGTGTTATTGACGGCGCAGCAGCCACATCAGATAGGGCCCGCCCACGAGTGTCGCGATCACGCCGGCCGGCATCTGTTGCGGAAAGATCATGTTCCGCCCAAGCCAGTCCGACAGCACCATCAGCAAGCCGCCGATGAGCGCCGCGACGAGCATCTGCGAACGCGCGCGCGGAAAACCGAGCAGGCGCGCGAGGTGCGGCGCCATCAGCCCGACGAACGACATCGGACCGATCACGACCGTCGCGCCCGCCGTCAGGATCGCGGCAACCACGAGCAGCATGAGCCGCGCGCGTTGCGCGCCGACGCCGAGCGCATTCGCGACGTTCGCGCCGAGCGGCAGAATCTCCAGCCAGCGCGCGCCGAGATACGCGGCGAACACGGCGGCAACCGTGCAGATGCCGACGGCGATCGCCGTCGCGGGCAGAATCACATAGGTCGAGCCGTACAGCAGCGGGCGCAGCATGTTGGCGTAGGCGCCGCCGCTCGCCGTCGCCAGCATGACGACCGCTTGCGAGAACGCGCTGATCGCGATGCCCGCGAGCAACACGTGGTCCGGAGCGAAACCGCTGCGGCGGCCCAGCGCGACGATCATCAGCAGACAGATCAGCGCGCCCGCCGACGAGCCCGCGAGCAGCACGGGCGTCGAAGGCGCGGTCGCCAGGACGGCGGCGACCAGCATGCCGAGCATCGCCCCGCCGCTCACGCCGAGCAGATCGGGGCTCGCCATCGGATTGCCCGTGACCCGCTGGAGGATCGTCCCGGCAAGCGCGACCATCACGCCGGCGCCCAGCGACGCGATGAGCCGCGGCACGCGCCAGAACCACACGTCGCCCCATTGCAGGGCGTTCGTCCATTGCCAGCCGTGCAGCGTGACTGAAAAGCGCAGCGATACGACGACCGCGGCGACGAGCAAGCCGCCGAGCAGCAGCGCGGGCGCGGACAGCGCGCGACGCGGCGGCTCGCTTTCCGCCGACGCCGGACGCGGCGCTTCGATGTGCATGCGGCGCAGCATCCACAGCAACAGCGGGCCGCCGCAGAGCGCCACCGCGGCGCCAGTCGGCAGAAGCTCGCCGAGCACGCTGGGCAGGCTCTGCACGGCCTGGTCCGCGATCGCGAGCAAGAGCGCGCCGACGAGCGGCGCCCACAGCAATTGATCGCGCAGCCGCCGCGCGCCCATCAGGCGCGCGAGCACCGGGCCGCCCAGCCCGATGAAGCCGATCACGCCGACCGCGCTTGCCACGAACGCGCTCAGGATCACCGCGATGCCGAGCGCGACGGGCCGCGTCCATGCGAGCGACACGCCGAGCTGGCTCGCACTGCCGTCGTCGAGAGAAAACAGCGTGAGCGGCCGCACCAGCAGCGCCGCGGCGACGCCGCACGCGATCACGCGCGGCAGCAGCCAGACGACGTTCGCCCAGCCGTTCTGCACCAGCGACCCGCCGCCCCAGATGAACACGGACGTGAGCGAGCGCTCGAAGACGATCGTCAGCAGCACGGACAGCGCGCCGCAATACAGATTCACGATCATCCCGGCCAGCACGATGGAGACGGCGGCGAAGCCCTTGCGCCAAGTCATCGCCATCGTGGCGAGCATCGCCAGCGCGGCGCCGGCAAGCGCGACCGTGAAGCGCATATCGGCGACGAGCGCGGGCGCGACCACCGCGGCAATCGTCAGCGCGAGATACGCGCCCGCCGACACGCCAAGCGTGAGCGGTTCGGCAAGCGGGTTGCGCAGCACCTGCTGGAACACGACGCCAGCGAGCGACAACGCCGCGCCGGCTATCAGCGAGATGGCGACGCGCGGCAGCCAGCCATAGCGCACGACGAGCTGCGGCAGCGTCGCGTCGACGCCGGACAGCACGACGCCGGGCCATTGCGCGACAGGCAGCCGCGCCGACAGCGTGTGATAAACGAGCCACGCGGCCAGCACCACCAGCAGCGCGGGCAGCCGCCATGCGCGAGGCGCGGCGGTGGCGGCGACGGTCGCCGTCGAGCGGTTCATGCGGTTACTCCTTGCAGCGCCTGCGCGAGGTTATCGGCGAAGCGCATCGACGCGACAACGCCGCCGAGCGGCGGCAGCGGGCCGATGTGCTGCACGCGGTTCTGCCCGACGAACGGCAGCGCGCGCCACAACGGGCTTCGCGCGAGTTGCGCGGCCACGGCGGGCGGCACGCCGATCGTGACGACCTGCGCATCGGTATGTTTCGCGAGCGCGCCGAGGTCCGCTTCCGTCATGCCTTGCGGATCGGCGTAGTCCCGCCACGCGTTGTCGATCCCGAGCGCGCCCAGCACACCGCCGAACAGGCTGCTCCTGCCGAACACCGCGATGTGCCGGTCGTCGATCGGACGAAGTAAATAGACGGGGCGCCCTGTCGCGCGAAAACCCGCGAGACGCGCGGACGCGTCGGCGAGCCGCGCGTCGGCGCGTGCGAACAGCGCATCGGCCGCGGAGCCGCGGCCGAGCGCGTCGGCCAGCTTGCGGGTCGCGGCGTGGACCGCCGGATAGACGTCGATGCCGGGGCCGAACAGTTGCACCGTCAGCGTCGGCGCGATCCGTTCGAGCAAGGCACGCAGCGGCGCGTGCCACGGCGTGATGACGATGAGGTCGGGCTTGAGCGCCGCCAGCACCTCGAAGTTCGGCTGGTACAGCAGGCCGGTGTCGACGACCGACGGCGGCAGCGGCGGATCGCCGTCGAGCTTCGCATACCACGAAGGGCGCGAGACGCCCACGGGCACCACGCCGAGCGACAGCACGACTTCGGTCAGCGGCCAGTCGAGCACGGCGACACGCGCGGCCGGACCCGCGAGCGGCGCGGCAGCCAGCGCCGCGCGTGCGAACGGAGCGCCCGATGCCGCGAGCGCCGCCGCGCCCATACCCGCGAGCGCGAGGCGCCGCCTGTTGCTAAACCGCATGCCTGCCGTCATGACGACGTGTGCCGCATGCCATCCGCCCAGCCCTTCCTCATCCCTGTCACCATTGGTAGCGTGCCGTCCCGAGCACCGTTCGCGTTGCGCCCCAGTAACAAACGGACGCCGTCGTGCAGTACGAGATGTACTCGCGGTCGAACAGGTTGTTCACGTTGAGCGAGAGGCGCCAGTTCTGAATGTCGTAATGCGCGCCGAGATCCACGAGGACGCGCCCCGGCACCGTGAACGTGTTGGCCGCATCGCCCGCCGAACTGCTCATGTAGCGCACGCCCGAGCCCATGCCGAAGTTGCGCAGCGGTCCGCGGTGGAACGTGTAATCCGCCCACAATGCAGCCGTGTTGCGCGGCGCGATCGCCGGACGCTTGCCCAGGTTGGCCATCGTGCTGTTCGTCACCTCCTGGTTCAGGTACGTGTACGACGCGATCAGCTTCACGTTCTCGGTCACGTTCGCATGCGCTTCCAGTTCGACGCCGCGCGAGCGGACCTGCCCGGTCTGCACCGCGAAGGTCGGATGCGCGGGATCGGTCACGGAGACGTTGTCCTGTGTCAGGCTGAACGCGGCGAGCGAGAAGAAGCCGTCGAACCACTTCGGCTGATAGCGCACGCCGGCTTCGACCTGCTTGCCTTTGGTCGGCGAGAACGCGGCGCCCGAGTACGACGCACCGAGCACGGGCTGGAACGAACGCGAATAGCTGACATACGGCGCGATGCCGTTCTCGAACTCATACGCGAGGCCCGCGCGCCAGGTGAACGCGTGGTCGTTCGAGTGGTAAGTCGTGCTGCTTCCCGAGGTGAGCAACGTGGTCTGCTGGTTGCCGCCCGTCCAGTCCTGACGAACGCCGAACGTCAGCACCCAGTTGCGCCAGCGCGCCTCGTCCTGCGCATACACGCCGACCGTGCTCAACGAATAGTCGAGGCGCGTATTGGCCTGCTGCGTGGGCAGCGACGAGAAGTTCGGATTGTACAGATCGACCGTGCCGAGGACGGAGTTGCCTTCCGTGTCGCCGAGCATCGAGCGCTGATAGTCGAGACCGAACAGCAAGGTGTGCTGAACCGGGCCCGTCGTCACCTTTGCCTGCGCGTGCGTGTCGACCTCGAACTGCGTGTAGTGCTCGTTGTCGACGTTGCCCCACATCGACACGGTGCGCTTGTCGGCGCCCAGCGCGCTCGTCACCGAGGTCTGGTAGTAATGCTGGTCGATGTGCAGGTAGCGCAGGCTCTGCGACACGCTGACCTTGTCGTTGATCGCGTGATCGAACTGATAACCGAACCAGTATTGCGTGCGGTGCATGCCGTCACGGTCCGGATCGCCGAAGTACTTGTCCGGGCCGAGCTGACCATTCGGATTGCTGAACAGCGTGGCGCCCGCCGGAACGGGATTGAACAGGCCGCCGTTCGGATCGCGCTGGAAGCTGCCTTGCAGCGTGAAGGTGGTATCGCGGTTCGGGCGGATCGTGACCGACGGCGCGATCGCGAGCCGCTGGTCCTTGATCTCGCTGACCTGGGTTTCCGCGGTGCGGGCCACGCCCGTCAGCCGGTACAGCACGGTGCCGTTCTGGTCCACGGGACCGCTCAGGTCGAAACCCAGCTGATAGTTGTTGTGGTTGCCGATCTGCATCATCACTTCGTGGTACGGCTGCTCCATCGGCAGCTTGCTCACGTAGTTGACGAGGCCGCCCGGACTGCCTTGCCCATAGAGCACCGAGGCCGGACCGTGCAGCACTTCCATCCGCTCCATGAAATACGGATCGATGCGCGGCGTCGCGAAGCGCGGCGACTGGTACAGATGCAGGCCGTCCAGATACGAGTCGAGCAAAAAGCCACGGCCGTAGAGCTGGTCGAAACGGACGTCCGTGCCGTCCTGCGAATAGACGCCGGGCGTGTAGCGCAGCGCCTGATCGACAGTCTGCGCGCCCTGGTCGTCCATCTGCTGACGCGTGACGACGGACACGCTCTGCGGGTTCGTGAGCAGCGCGGAATCCGTCCTGGTGCCCGTCATCGAGCGCTTCGCGACGTAGCCGACGCCCGGCCCCAGCGGATCTTCAGTGGAACTGCGCACCTGGACGGCGGGCAGTTCCTTCGCGGCATCAGCGCCGGAGGCGGGTGCCGGCGACTCCTGCGCATGCGCGCCAAAGCCGGCCAAACCCAGCATCAATGCGACGTAAATCGGGCGCAGGTGCGGCAAGCCGCGCTCCTGCAGAGAACTGCACTTCCCTGCTTGCTCTACCTTCATTCTTCTTGTTCCCCTGTTTTCTATCCCCGAGTCAAGGCTGGCGATCGGGCGCCAGTCTTGGTGCCCGATGATTCTCTCAAGACACGATGTTAATGTAAACAATAATCAATCGCATTCAACAATTGATTTTGTTGGGAACGTGAGACAGGGGCGTCCGCCCGGGCGCATGCAGCACGCGCCCGAAACGGATGTCGAAGGTGAACCGGTCAGAACTTGGATGGCGAAGGCTCGGCCGTGTCGCCGATGGGTCGGGCGAGCAACTCCGCGAGTTGCGTAGCGAGAACCGGATGATGAACGATGCTGGAGTGACTCGCGTCGACGTCGAACTCGTGCAGCCGCCCGAGCGTGTGGCGCGCCCAGGCCATCCTGCGTCGCGGATCGGTGATGCGCAGCGCGCGCCACACGTGCAGATCGCCGCCGATGCGCGGCAGCGTGTGCCGCGCCATCAGCGCCGCGTGCAGCGAGTCGGCCGCGAGCGCCTGTTGAAGCAGCGACGGCTCCGCCTGCTCCAGCAGCGCCAACTCGGGCGGCGCCGCCCCGGCCTGGTCGGCAACGGGTTCGGGGCCGTCCTCGCGATGCGTCGCCGTATCGACGATGCCGACGAACGACACACGCTTGCCGCGCTGCTCGAAATGATCCGCGATGGCGATCGCGAGCCGGCCGCCGAACGACCAGCCGAGCAGCGCGTAGCCGCCGCGTGGCTGCAGCGTCTCGATGCACCGTGCGTAGTGCGCGGCGAGCGCCTCGAACGTGTTGCCTTGCCACGGCTCACCCCGCACCGCGGGCGCTTGTATCGCAATCAACGTCACGCGCCCGTTCAGCGCTTGAGCGAGCGTCCGGTATTCGCCAACCATGCCATAGCCCGGATGCAGACAGAACAGCGTGGCGGGCGCCCCGAGCGCGTTCAGCGGCACGGCCGGCAGCAGCGCGGCCGGCGACGGCGCATCGTATGCGTTAGCGCTCGCGCCTTGCGGCCGACGCCGCGCGAACCAGCCCGCGAGCGCGTCGGAAAGCGGCACGGGCAGGTTTGCCTCATAGGTGGCGCGCGCGGTCCAGCTCGCGGCGACGGCATCGTGCCGGGCGAGCGTCTCGAGCGATTCCGGCACGGCCCGCAGCGGCGCCGGTGTGTCGGGCGGCGGCGTGGCGGCGCGCAGATGCTCCAGCAACTCGACGAGTCCAGCCGTTGATGTCCAGCGCGCGATCGGGAAGCCGCGCGCGAGGCGCGATCGCGTCGCCCGACGACTCGCTCGCGAAGCCGAAGCGGCTTGCGCCGTCGAACGTCTGGTCGAAGCGGCCCAGGTAGTTGAAGCCGATCTCGGGGACCGGCAGCGCGCGCATCGTGGAACGGCTCGCCGCGTCGGCGCAGCAGGCGAGCAGTCCCCAGCCGAAGCCGCGCTGCGGCACGGCCGCGAGACGCTCGCGCACGCGCAGCAGCGCGTCGGCAGGCGTCGTCCCACGGGGCAGCGCGAGCGGGTACTGGGTCGTGAACCAGCCGACCGTGCGGCTCAGGTCCGCGCCGTCGATCACGTCCTCGCGGCCATGACCTTCGAGTTCGACCAGCACTTCGTCGCGCGAGACCGCGTCGCCGACGGCGCGCGCGAGCGCCGCAAGCAGCACTTCGTCGACACGCATGCGGTACGCGCGCGGCGCTTCGCGCAACAAGACGGCGGTCAGCTCGGGCGAGAGTTTTTTCAGCAGCGTCTTTTGCGGCTCGGGATGCGGACTGCATGCCGGAAAGAGCGGTCCGGCGCGCAGCGCCGGCGCGTCGAGCGTGGTTTGCCACCACGCCAGTTCGGCGACGCGGTCCGATGATTCGGCATACTGATGGAGTGCGCGCACCCAGGCGCGCCAGGACATCGACGGCGCCGGGAGCGAGACGGGTTCGTTATGCCCGGCCTGGTCGTAGGCGGTTTGCAGTTCTTCAAGCAGGATGCGCCACGACACGCCGTCCACTGACAGGTGGTGGATCGCGATCAGTACGCGGGTTTCCTCCGGCGTCTCGAAGTGGCCTACGCGCCATAGCGGGCCGGTTTCGATGTTCAGGCTCGACTGGATGC
>WNGR01006806.1_pt1 | contig 12161 bp, 10 predicted proteins | sample 5407581 | NCBI WGS metagenome assembly WNGR01 (sample SAMN13153383, study PRJNA577476) | soil metagenome | isolation source: 80 cm soil or saprolite under Garry oak tree replicate 2 | place: USA:California | collected 2016-06-15
CGGCCGGAGCTCTGTCCCTGCTGCCGGAGTGGATCCGCTGGAACGGCGAGCAGGCGGGCTTGCTGCCGGACCTGATCAGCGATGCCGTCGCGATCGCCGAGCGCCGCCCCGAGGACGCGGACGAACCCTGAGCCGTCCGAACATTTCAGGGTCCAGATGATGGCGCCGCTTCCTGGCCACCCCACCCGAGGAGATCCGATGACCGAGCATTACCGGTGGGAGACAACCCTGGATCAGCGCCGCCGCGCCGACCCGGGCATCGACGACCCGGCCCGCCGCGCCGCGGCCCGCGACATCCGCAACGCCCGCGACATCGGCTACCACCTGGCCCAGATGCGCAAGCAGCGCAGCATGACCCAGGCCGAGGTCGCCCGGGTGATGGGCGTCAGCCAGGCCCGGATGGAACACGGCGACATCGAGAAGATGCAGGTCGAATCGGTCGCCGCCTACGTCGCCGCCATCGGCGGGCACCTGCGCCTGGTCGCCGACTTCGATCAGGCCACCACGTTCATCGACTACACCGACGCGCTCACCGCCTGAACGCCGACGATCGCAGAGATAAGGGTCGGGTAGCCCGGGGCATCTCAGCCCCGGGCCCCACAGATCCGTGCTTGACAGTCTCCCGTCACACGGCTCCTGTCATCCTGTCCACCAGGAATAGGGCACCCATGCCCATTGGGCGAACAGCCGCGGGTACTGGGCAGTGACGCGTTCCCAGCAGGCCCGGGCTTTCTTCTTGGATGCCAGCCGCTTGTATTTCTTGCGGAGCCAGCGCATCAGGTAGGCGTTGATGCGCCGCAGGAGGGGCAGCAGCGCGGAGCGGTAGAACGCCCCGGTTGGGTCGGACCAGGGCGCCCTGCCGGGATTGCTCCCGGTGGGTTTCCCCGGCCCGCCCGCCGCATCCGCCGTGCGTATCTCCACGCAACGGGCGCTCCACGTGTCTTGCCCGCCGGTCATCAGCCCGGGGCTGGCGCCGGTGTCCAGGGGGTCGGTATGGTGCTGCCGCGGTAGCGGTAGCGGGTCACCGCGACGCTGGACGCGCCGGTGAACACGACCCCGTTGTTGCCGACGCTGATGTATTGCCGGTTGCCGTGGAAGTCGGCCCAGGCCAGGCTGTGTTCGGTCGGGGATCGCACAAAGCCGGGCGGCCCGCCCCGGAACTGCACATACGGCCAGCCGGTGTCGGAGGTGATTGCGAGGTAGAACCCGTCTCGCTGGACGATGAAGTTCCGTTCGAGGTTGGTTAGCGCGTCGCGTGGCTCGTCGGGCGGCGAGCCGCCGCGCCGCTCTAGCTTGGCCAAGGCGGCGCGGCTGCCGTAGCGCGCCTGGGCGTCTCGGACGTGCTGGGTGAACGCGACCCGGTCGTAGCCTTGACTCATCTCTGGCTCAGTTCCCGACCCTGCATCGCCCGTGCCCCCGGTCACGACTCAGCACGACCGGCAGAACAGGGACGACGTGCTCACGAGATCCGCCTCACTACTCGCGGGCCGGGTCTCCAACAGTAACACCAGGCTGAGCGGAGGCCCCCTCCTGATACGCGGAACATCCGGCGGAACGACGGAACCCGATGGAACCCGCTTGAGTGTCGTGATCCTCGTTCAGCGAACACGAATCCTTACCGGCAAAACCCGCCAGCAAAGGGCGCTCCCGGCAAACACGCGCCGCCCATACGAGCAGGCCGGCTTCCAGTGGCCGACTGGGGCCGCCGTGTCGCTGACGATACTCCAGACCTGTCAGGCACAAGCTCCAGGCGCCCGGAAAACATCGCCTCCGCCCGGCAGGTGCATCGGGAGCAACACCGCCAGGATAGCCCCGAACCCTGCTGATATGGGCGGCTCCGGCCGACCGGTCCACCGACTTCGTACCCGTCCGTATTCGATCTGTGAGTTTTCCCGGAACTGGCGTCTCGCCGGTGATTACATTGGGTGGCGATATTTGCTTGGCGGCGGTCGTTGCGCGCTGGTGATGGCGGGCGTGACAGGCCAGCGGGTGGTGGTTCAGCGACTCGGGCCAGGTTGGCTGCCGGGGGCGGGCGCCGGGCCGCGGTCGCTGGGTCGCTTCTGGCGGGGACGAGCTGACAGGGCAGGGCGTGCCCGCGATTACGGCAGCGGCATATAGAGCCGGGACGTTCTTCTTGTGGCGGGGCTGGGATCGTGGGGTTCCCTGTCATCTCCAGGGGAGGATTATCGTGCTTTCGTTCGATGTCCGGGTCTTCGCGATCCGGCGCAGGCCCGGCCGGGCGGCGTTCGAGGTGCGGTGGCGGGTCGCGGGCCGTGACAGGTCCCGGTCGTTCATGACCCGGGCGCTGGCCGACAGTTACCGCGCTGATCTGGTCCGCGAGGCCCGCAGGGGCACCGGGTTCGACCCGGCCACCGGTGAGCCTGCGGCGTGGGCTGCGCCGGAGTTGGTGACCGTGACCTGGTACCGGCACGCGGTGGCGTATGCGCAGATGAAATGGCCGCACCTGGCACCGCATTCGCGGGCCAGCCTGGCCGACGCGCTGGCTACTATCACCCAGCTGCTGACCAGGGAGACCGGCCGCAGGCCACCGCCCGGGAGGCTTCGCGCCGCCTTGTACGGGTATGCCTTCAACCCGCCGCTGCGATCCTGCGCCCCGAATCCAGGCACCGCCAGCGCGCTGGCCTGGCTGGAACGCGCGTCGCTGCCGGTCAGCCAGCTGAGCGACCCGCACATCATCCGGGCTGCCCTGGACGGGCTGTGCACACGGCTGGACGGCTCACCCGCGGCGGCGAACACGATTACCCGCAAGCGGGCGGTGTTCCACGGCGCCCTGGGCTATGCCGTCGAGCTAGGGCTGCTGCCCGCCAACCCCGCCGGCTTGGTGCGCTGGCGCGCGCCGAAAGCCGTCGCGGCCGTCGGCCCGGCTACTGTCGCCAGCCCGGCGCAGGTCCGGGCGATCCTGGCCGAGGTCTCCCGGATCAGGCCGGAACTGGCCGCGTTCTTCGGCTGCCTGTACTACGCGGCGCTGCGCCCGGAAGAAGCCGTCGCCCTGCGCCGCGATGACCTCATCCTCCCGGCCCGCGGCAGCGGGAAGATGGTCCTCACCGCCGCCTGCCCGCGCACCGGCGCCGCCTGGACCAGCACCGGCACCCCCTTCGAGCCGCGCGGCCTCAAGCACCGCCCCGACGGCACCATCCGCGTCGTCCCCATCCCGCCCGTCCTGGCCGGCATGCTCCGCCGGCACCTGGCCGGATCCGGGACCGCAGCGGACGGGCGGCTGTTCCGCGGTGCCAGGGGCGGCATGCTCAGCGAGTCAGTCTACGGCCGGGCCTGGCACGCCGCCCGCCAGGCCGCGCTCGGCCCCGGCCTGGCCGCCACCGCGCTCGCCCGCCGCCCCTATGACCTGCGGCACGCCGCCCTGTCGCTGTGGCTGAACGCCAGCGGGGAACCCGCCGAGGTCGCCGCCCGGGCTGGCACCGGCACACGCGTCCTGCACGACGTTTACGTCCACTGCATCAGCGGCCGCGACGACACCGTCAGCCAGCGGATCGCGGACGCCCTCGACCCAGCGCCAGCGTGGCACCGTCGTCACCGTGCGCGAAAGCAAGCGGTTATACGCACCGTCGGCACCACCCCGGACCCTGTCCGCTATCTGTACGTGAACCGGTCCCCGGTCCCGCGCACAGCCCACGGCCGCCGGGCCCGGTCGGCCCGCAACACCGCATGCACACGCCCGCCATCATAAGTGTTTCCGCAGCTCAGACCGCATCTGACGCGATCTTTGCCGAGGTCGGGCGATGGCCGGATCCGGCCCACGCATAGCCCACGGAGCACAGGCGACGGTCTGCGTAACCGCTCCCTTTCACGCGAAAAGCCGGTGACGCAATCCCGCGTCACCGACTCTGACCTGGGCTTTTACGTGGCAGGTGTTGGGTTCGAACCAACGTAGGCTGAGCCGACGGTTTTACAGACCGCTCTCCTCTCATCCGAGCAGCACGCCGCTGACCAGCACATACACGCCGCGAGGTGGGATACGGGGACGCCTCCGTCCGCCATTCGTCCGTGCACCCAGAGATCCCGGAAACTCGCACAGGGCCACGGACAGGATGCGCGGCCACGGATCGCGGCCAGCGCGATGAGCGCGGCCCCCAGCGCCGTCGCGCCAGAAGCAAAGCTCGGGACCATGCCGGGCAATTGCGCGGTGGCCAGGCTTAGCGGCCGTCTACCGCGCAGTCCGCCTATTGTCAGCTGTGGAGTGTCTCGGCGGCGGTTTCTATGAGGTGGGCGACTTCGTCCGGGTGGGAGACCATCGTCACGTGACTCGACTTGACCTCGATGGTGGTGGCGCCCATGCGGGCGGCGAACTGGCGCACGGCGTCCGGCGGGATCACCTGATCATCGGTGGCGACGAGGTACCAGGACGGGTGTGATCTCCAGGCCGGGACGCCCATCATGTCTTGGAGGGTGCTCACCGCCAGGGGTTGCTGCACGGCGTGCATCACCCGCGCCCTAACCGGGTCGACATCGGTGGCGAAGTGCTTGACGAAGTCATCTTCAGGCATCCAGGCGAAGCCGCGGGAGTCGATGTACAGGTGCTCGAGTACCGGGCTCGGGGGACCTTGCGACAGGAGTGCACCGATGGACTCGCCCTCGTCGAGCCCGAAGGCAGCGATATAGACCAGGCCGACGACGTTCGGCGCGTTGTCGCCGAGGGCGGTGATGATCTGCCCGCCGTAGGAGTGCCCGGCGACGATGACAGGGCCGTCCTGACGGTCTAGTACCTGGCGGAGCCGAGCGACGTCCGCCTCCAGCGAGGACTCGGGGAACTGCGGGGCGGTGACGTTGTACCCGCGGCTCTGAAGGCGCTCAATGACGCCGCTCCAGCATGAGCCGTCGGCCCATGCGCCATGTATGAGGACAATATTGGGTCGAACGGGCATGTCAGTATTTCCTCTCGATACGGGCACCAGAATCGCCCGTCATGATCAGGGTCAGGTTTTGATGAAAGCCGTAAGGCGACGCTGCCCACGGCGCCGCCGGGCCCAGACTCGGTCTCGCCACCCCGGCCGGCAGGCTAGTCACACACCCACCGCGGTGCCCTGGGTCAGTCCGACAGGAAAGCCACGGTCGCGCTGGCCGCCTCTGCCGCGTACTGGAAGATCGAGCCGTGTGACGCGTCCGGGTAGATCGTGACCTTCGCGTTGGGGATGAGCCCGGCGAGAGTGTAGCTAGCCGCTGTCGGGATCATGATGTCGGCGTCGCCCTGGAGGATCAGTGTGGGCTGGCTGATGTCGCGCAGCCGCCCGACCGCCGCCCAGTCTGGCACTCCCCACGCCAGGACCGCCTGGTACTGCGCGTTCTTCGATTCGAGCGACGGCCCCTCGTCACGTCCTTCCTGCCGCTGGAAGATCCGGCCGAGCGAGGACTGGCCGGCGGCGCGGCTGGAGTCGGTGTGGGCGTAGAAGACGGAGACGTACCCCTCCGGAGTGACGTCGTCGTCGAACGCCACGCTCTTGACGACGTCCGGCCGCCACTCCTCCATGCCCGGGGCACCCTTCGGCCCCGTGCCGGCCAGGATGAGGCGGCGGGCAAGGCCCGGACGGGTCAGGGCGATCTCCTGGGCGACGAAGCCGCCGAGAGAGAACCCGAACAGGTCGACCTCGCTCAGGCCGAGGGCGTCGAGGAACGCCACGGCGTCACGGGCCATCTCCTCGACGGTGCCCGGGGTGGTTCCGTTGGTCCCCCCCACGCCAACGTTGTCGAACAGGATCACCTCGCGGTCGGCGGCGACCGCGTCGATGAGGGCGGGATCCCAGTTGTCGATGTTGCCGCGGAAGTGCTGCAGGAACACCACCGGCACGCCAGCTGCGGCGTTGCCGAACCGGCGGTATGCGTAGCTAATGCCGTTGGGGGTCTCGGCATGGAGGAGTCCCGCGTCTATGAGGCCGGTTGTCACGGTCATGTCGTCGTCCCTTTCGTGATCGGGGGGTTCAACGCCACCGGGATGAAGCAGCTCCCGGCCCGAGGCGAAGGTGATCAAGCGCACTGCCTGTGCGCACTTCTTAAGCAAGGAGACGGCTGGTGGTTGCCTATCGGGTAGGCCGTGCAGCTGCGGGGTGGTTCAGCCGGCCGCGCGGGCGGCGTTGAGGATGACCCTGGTCACCGCGCCGGGGTCGCTGATCATGGACAGGTGCGGAGCATCGATCTCCGTGATGTGCGCCCCGGCCCGCTGAGCCATGGCGAGCTGCTCGGCGGGCGGGATGACGTGGTCCTCAGTGCCGATGACGGCCCAAGACGGGATCCTCTGCCACGCGGGCGCGTTGGTCAGCGACTCCAACAGAGCGCTGGCGGCCAGCGGCCGCTGTTCGGCGGCGAGCGCGGCTCCTTCGCTGGCAGGCAGGCTGTTGGCGAAGCACCCGGGAAACACACTCTGCTTGACGTACAGATCCACGTCGCCGGACGGGCTGCCCGGGTAGGGCGCGAAGTTCAACACCGTGGCCGGGTCCACGGCGAGGCACGATCCCGGCTTAGCGGCGGTCAGGCTCTGCGCCGTGTCGCCCGGCGCCGGGATGAAGGCGTCGTCGTAGACCAGCGCCTTGACTTGCGGGTTCCCGGTGGCGGCGTTAGTGATGACGAACCCGCCGTAGGAGTGGCCGACCAGGACGATGGGACCGGAGATCGTGCTCAGGAAGTCGGACAGGTAGGCGGAGTCGTAGGACACGCCGCGCAGCGGGTTGGGCGCGGCATCGACGGTATAGCCGAGCGACTGGAGCTGCTCCGCCACGGCGTTCCAGCTGGAGTTGTCGGCCCACGCGCCGTGCACCAGCACGATGGTCGGCTTGGGGGCAGCGTCCGCGCTCCAGGAGGGCGCGTGCCTGGCGGCGGTCGCGGCTGTCGCGGAGCCGGTCAGGCCGGCCCCCAGCAGCGTCCCGGCAATGGCCAGCGACACGCCTGCCACGGCGAGCCGCGGCCTGGTCAGCCTCGGGATAATGGAGATGCGCATGAAAGGTTGCCTTCCTCGTGAATGCGGAGGTCGTGAGGCCGCGAGGCGCGGCCGGATTCGTCAGGAAAATCCAGGATTTCCTTCGTGACTGGGTCGGCATGCTTCCAGGCGATGGAACGCGTGCCGTTCTTGATGGCGGTCGGCTTTATGTCAGCGCCTGCGGCACGCCTTGGGGGCGGCGAAGGCGTCGTGGTCGTCACCCGACGGTGACATGCGGCATGCCAGCAAGCCTGCCGCCTGGCACGCACGCGGCGCATGACTTGATCAAGTGATTAACCGCTGCCCGGCCTCGCTGTGGCGAGGATGGCCGGGATGAGTGATGCGCGGCACGGCGGCCGACGCCGAGACTGGCACTCACCGCGGAATGACGGAGATGAAACCATGGGATTCGCGAACTACATGCGTGACTCCGCCGCCTGGCGCTCGCCGGCCCGGCGTGCCAGCTCCACCCGGGACCGGATGCCGAGCTTGGCGAAAACGTGGCGCAGGTGCGAGTTCACCGTGTGCGCGGAGATGTAAAGCCGCTGGGCGACCTCACGGTCGGTCGCGCCTTGGGTAACTAGCCGGACGACCGCGAACTCAGAGGCGGTCAGCTCCGGCCAGTGCGCCGCGGCCGGGTCTGGGCGCCAGCGTCCCCGCTGCGCGCCGAAATCGCGGAGCAGGCGGCGGACACGTGCGGCGTCTCGTTCGGCACCCGCGGCGGACTGCAGCCTCAGCGCCTCGTCTAGGTAGCCGACTGCCTTGTCCTTCGCCCGTTCCCCAAGCAGTCGGCCGGCATCCTCAAACGCCGCCGCGCGGACCAGCGACCGAGGGTCGCCGCGGTAGGCCTGGACAGCGGCCAGGGCCCGTTCGGGATCATTGTCAAGAAGCGCGTGCGCGTGCAGAGCGGCGGCGCGCAGCCCCGGAAAGCCCGGATTCCGGTCCGCACCGCTCTCCAACCGCGCGGTGACGGAGGCGGCGTCCGCCCGTTGCCCTGCCGTCAGCAGGAGCCGCACCAGCTCGACCGCGTCGCAATGGCCGACCGGGCTGCAGGCGTGCACGTACCCGGGCGCGAGGACGTCGAGCAGGTCTGGGCCGATATGGCCGCCGTCCAGGCGGACAGTGAGCCACGCGCCGAGGCGCTTGGTGGTCGCGCAGCCGCTGACCGTGCCGTAAAGTGCCGTCGCATCCCGCCGGGCGGTCTGTAGCGCGGCAGTGTCACCGGTGCGCAGCGCTATGTCACCGAGGACGTATCTGGCGATGTGGTTGAGGTAGCCGAAGCTCCCGTCGCCGATCTCGTCGGACATGTCCAGGATCGCCTCGGCTTCGGCGCGGGCGTCGGCGAGCTGCCCGGCAGCCAGCCGTGCCCGGCACCTCAGCATGGACCAGACCCGGATGTTCCTGGAGACGTTCTCAGCCTTGCGGGTGCCGGCCTCGATGATCGCGTGCGCATCCTCCAGCCGCAGCTCCGAGATCAGCAGCAGCGATTTCCACGTCTCCGGCAGCCACATCCGGAGCTCCTTCGCCTCGTGCTGGCGCCTGGCCGCCTCGCCCGCCAAGCCGATGGCTCCCCGCCAGTCGCCCTGGGCGAAGGCGAGCAGGGCGCGCGGCACAAGCGTGACGATCTCGGCAGTGGGGTCGCCGCTGGCTGCCGCCTCCGCGATCGCGTCCGCGACGGGTCCGGCCGCCGCGTCAGCCTCGCCGTTGATGTCCAGGCTGCAGGCCAGCAGGGACAGCAGCTGGACGCGCAGCGCCGGCGGGACGCCGGCCAGCCGCAGAGCCGCCTGGCACTGCTCAGCGACCGCGGCCGGGGCATACTGGGCCATCAGCATGCCGATGCTCAGCCGCGCCTGCGCCTCTGCAACGGGATCGGCCAGGTCACTCTCCGACGCGGCGAGGAGCTTCGCCGCCTCGGCGGCCCGGCCGGCCTGCACGAGCAGGTCGATGGCCTGTACGACTGCCTCGCCGCGCCCGGGCCCGCCGCGCGGCGTGAGGTCCAGGGCACGGCGGGACAAGGGGGCTGCCACCGCCGGAGACACTTGCCCGATCTGCGCCGCTGCCCGCCGCAGCAGGCCAGCCGAGGCAACGTCGCCGGGCTCGGCGACATCCATGACCAGTTGCGCGACGTCGGCGGCCGAGGCCCCGTGCTGAAGCATCACCTCGACCGCGGTGCGGCGCATGCTCCGTCGCACCGCTTTAGGCAGGCTGGCATCGACGGCCTCGCGCACCAGGTCATGCCGGAACCCGAGACGGTTCCCCACCTCGGTCAGGAGCCCCGCGGCGATCGCCTCCCTGATCTCACTCCGCAGATCCAGCGGCAGCCGGCCGAGCAGCCCGGCCAGCTCATCCAGGGAGAAGCTGTGCCCGAGCACCGAAGCCATCTCCACGGCGTCCCTGGCGGGCGCGGTCAGCCGCGCGAGCTGGCCGGCCACCGAGTCGACGAGCCGACGCGGCAGGCGCGCGCCCGCGGCCAGTCTGGCCATGCTGCCGTCGACGGTCACGAGGTTTTCCGTGCGCAGCCCGCGCAGCAGCTCGGTCAGCAGGAACGGCTGGCCGTCTGCCCGGCTGAGCACCTCCCGCAGCGCCTCATCGGGCTTGCCGCCGAGCATGTCACGGGCGATCTGCGCGACCGCGGTCTCGTCCAGAGGGCCTAGCCGGATCTCGGACGCACCCGCCGACTCCAGCCGGCCGACCGCATCCTGCGCGGCGTCCGCGAGCTCCCCGCGGCGCAGCGCCAGCAGCCAGCTGATCTGGTGTGTTGCCAGCCGCCTGGACAGCGTGACCAGGGCGCTGGCGGTGGCGGCGTCGGCCCATTGCAGGTCATCGACGACAACAAGCAGCGGCGCGCGGCGCGCGGCTTTCTCGAGTGCTTCCTGCAGCTCGCGCAGCAGCCAGAACCGCTGGTCAGGAGACTGGCTGAGTTCGTGAAGCCGCGCGGGATCGACGGGCGGATCGTCCGTGGAGACGAGGGCATCCAGGATCGGCCCGAGCGGCACCGCCCGAGCCGCGGGATCCCCGCCGCCGCAGAACGCCAGGATCCCGCCGTCCGCGGCCAGGCTTACGGCCTCGGCCAGCAGCGTGGTCTTCCCCACGCCCGCAGGGCCGGTGACGAGCACGACGCTGCCATGCCCGGCGCCGAGCGCGTTCAGCTGCCCGCGCAGCACGTCGACCTGGGGCTGCCGACTGTGCAATCTGGGGGGCACCGGGCCATCGTAATTGACATTCAGCCTGCCGGCCTTCGGCAGCGCTGCTCTTCGACGGTGTCCCGCTCGAAAATAGGACCCGCCTGGTGATCTGTGAGTCTTCGGGATGTCAGGCGGCGCGTGAGTATTCGTTTGATCAGGCCATTGAGGATGGGTCGGCGGTGGATCCGTTCGCGGTGGAGGTCGGCAACGGCGAGGTGGCCACCTTCGTATTCGCCGTCGGGGATGAGCTGGGCGACGCCCTAGTGCGGCCGGGCCGTGTTGTCGTGCACCTTGTATTCGGCGTATTCGGCAAGCACGGTGCGCAGATGTGCGTCACCGAGAATTAGCCCACGGCAGAGGAGCTCTCGGCGCAGGGTGACACCGACGAGCCGCTCGCAGATCGCGTTCATGCACGGCGCCTGGACGGCGGTGCGCACGATCCTGATCCCGGCGGCCTGGAAGACGGTGTCGAAGGATGGCGTGGAGTTCGATCCGCGGTCGGGCTCGTCTCCATTCAAGGCCCGGCTGCCGTACCCCGAAATAGGTCATGGGCGAGTACCTGAACGGGCCGGAAGCCGCGTGAATTAGCCGCAAATCCCCTGTCCGGAAAACGGGGCCCCTCAAACGCGAGCCAGGCCATCACTTTGGACTGGGTGTAGTGCCGCCGCGGCCCGCGGGCCTCCCACATGCCGTCGTCGGGTTCTTGCCAAGCGCTCTCCAGGTAGTCCAAGAGGTCGCGGAGCCATAAACGCCTCTAGATCCTGCGCCTTAGCAGGTCAGAGGCGCTTCGTACTGCGGCTAGACCGAGTGGGGCGGGTGGGGCTCGAACCCACGACCGGCGGATTATGAGAAGCATGGTCCCGTGCATCGTGCGCACTACCTGCACGGATACCACGGAGCCGTGCCGCCGACAGCGCTCATTGCACTCTTTGCACAGATGACTCGGTCCACGAACCGGTCCACGCTTGGCCATGGCGATCACCGGGTGCCAGTTACGGAACGTTACCGCCGACGGGTTGATACCAGGGCTACGGGAGGCGGGCGACGTGGTCGATCTGGATTACCCGCTGTTCTTCATCGACCGTGTAGAAGACGCGGTACCGCCCGGCCCGCAGGCGCCGCAGATCCGGCGACCCGTAAGGAAACGACTCCGGCGGCCGCGGCTCATCGGCGAGCTGGCTAATAGTGTCCCAGAGCGCAGCGACACCGGCGCGATCGTCGCGGAGGAAGCCCGCCGTTTGGTCGAGAGCTTGAATCTCCCAGTCGACCTGGTAGCTCACCGGGTTTGCATGCCCAGGCGGCGGCCCGCCTCCTCATGCGACACGTAGCGGATCGCCCCGGTCTCACGGCGCGCCAGGTACCCGGCGCGGGCAACGTCGAACTCCTCGTTGACCTGCTGCTCCTGCATCGCCTGGCGCAGCTGCCGGTACTCCTCGATGGGCACCACTACCGCCACCACCTGGCCGCTATGACGAATCACGTCGTGGGTGTCACCAGCGGGCAGTTCGCTCATGAAGGTCATGGTAACGAAGTGGACCGACAACACGACGTCACAACACGGCACCGTTCCACGAAAGGGCGGAAGCGAAGGCTAGACTCCCGGCGGCCCTCGGTTACAGCGCGGCCTGCACGCCGCCGAACGAGCCCTCGCTGACCTGATCCCGCGGTCCGGCGGATGTGGCTTGGCTGCTTCAGTTCGCTGCTGCACCGCGTCCCTGTTGACCGGGGCATACAACAGGCACCTGCTGTAAGGCGTTGACGTTTGAGTGCCAGGATGGCAGCACTGATGGAGTCGAGCGCACCTCAACTCGTTGACTGGCGTTCCGTTTGAGGGCGAAAGAAGGAATCGATTGTGCTGCTTGCCTATGAGCCTTATTCAAAACCCTATTATGCGGGGGCAACTCTGTGCATAGCAGCGCATCCCATGAAATCTCGCGACACGCCGGCGTCGGTAATTAAAGAGCAACGGCTCTCCTGGAAGAATTTGAGAGTTCCGATCAAAGAATTCTCAAGCCCTGGAGAACCGTTGCGCT
>WNGR01016604.1_pt1 | contig 12160 bp, 7 predicted proteins | sample 5407581 | NCBI WGS metagenome assembly WNGR01 (sample SAMN13153383, study PRJNA577476) | soil metagenome | isolation source: 80 cm soil or saprolite under Garry oak tree replicate 2 | place: USA:California | collected 2016-06-15
CACGCGGGTTGATCCTAAATTCGTGGGCAAGGGGGCGATTGAAACGCTGATCAAGGCGGGGGCGATGGACTCGCTGGCCGATGGCAAACGGCACCAACTGCTCGACGCGGTGGAACGCGCCATGCAATTTGGCAAGAATGAGCGCGCCGCGAAGGAGCGCGGCATGGTCAGTTTGTTCGGAGATATGGAGGAAGTGCAGAACGCCTTTGAATTTACCCTGAACCCGCACGCGAAAGCCATTGATCGCAATCAATTGCTGCAATGGGAGAAGGAACTCATCGGCCTCTACATCTCCAAGCATCCCCTGACCTATTTGAGCGATCTGCTGAAAGAGCGCACAACGCATACGACGGCTGAAATTACGGAAGAGCTGGATAAGCAGAAAGTGGTGCTGGGCGGGACGGTTACGGATGCGCGCCGCATCACCACCAAAAAAGGCGATACGATGTGCGTTGTGCAACTCGAAGATATGTATGGCTCCATCGGCGTGACTGTCTTTCCCAGGCTGTATGAAGACACGGCTGAATTGTGGGCCGAAAATACGGTGGTGCTTGTGCGCGGTGAGGTGCAGGTGCGCCGTGATGAGCCGGGGATTCTCTGCAACAGTGTTGAAGAGGTGAAAGGGGTTGAGGAGGAGATGAACCGCAAGCAATACCAGGTGTGGATTACGCTGCACCTGAGCGGGTCTGACGATAAGTCCGTCTCGGATGATAAGATGCGCGTGATGGATATCTACAATTGCTTGCGCGATCAGCCGGGGCGCGATCATTACGAGCTTCTGGTGGCGAATGGCGAATGGGAGGCGCTGTTGACGCCTGGCGATAATACGATGCATTACTCTGAGAACGTGCATCGTAAGTTGGTAGAGATTGTAGGGAGCGGTGGAATGGTGAGGGTGGATATGGTGGAACGGTAGCCGATGAATTATTGTCCTGAGGAGAACCATAGGAGACGTATTATGAGATATGAAAAGCAAGCGGCTTCAGTAATAGATTGGTAAAAATGTTCGCAGGCAGATTGACATATCCTCTCCAGGCTTGTACACTTGCTTTAGAAGAAAAACGTGGGGTTGGACAAACCTTGAATCGGCGAGCTGGACTGTACAGGTAGAGCGAAAGGACAAAGCACATGGCCCGGCACATTGAAGACGAGGTAGTATACTACTACGATTCCCACTCCACCGAGGAGGACCTGATGGGGGAAACGGCCTTCCATGCTGCGCTCGTGCGTTACCTCGTTGATGTGCTGACCTGGTTGTTTCAGGGGCAAGTGTGCGCCATTTACGAAAACCTCAATATCTACCAGACCGCCAACCCTAACGAGTATCCCATGGCACCGGATGTGGCGGTCATTAAAGGCGTGGCTTACAAGCCTACCACCAGAAGTTGGCGCGTGGGCAAGAGCGGGCCTGCTCCCCAGGTAGTCTTCGAGATCGCCTCGGAAGAGACCTGGAAAAAGGACCTGGAGGAGAAACCACCGCGGTATGCACGTATGGGGGTGCAAGAGTACTTCGCCTATGATCCCCATGAACCCCCTATTCCGCGCAGCGCGAACCGACGCTTGTTTGGCTGGAGGCTTGACCAGAACAGGCAGACCATGAAAGAAATGCCGATCGGCCCTTCTGGTTCACTGTGGAGTCCGCACCTGCAAAGCTGGCTGGTGCCTGATGGAGCGACTTTGCGTCTCTATGACCACGCTGGCCAGATGAGGCTTACCCACGCCGAGGCTGAGGCTCAACGGGCGGACGCTGCATTTCAGCAAGCGGAGGCTGCATTTCAGCGAGCAGAGACGGAGGCCAGAAGAGCAGATCGCAGGCGTTAGCCGAAAAATTGCGCTCGCTAGGAATCGATCCCGATCAGATTTTATAGGCACGGCCACAAATTTTCCGGTGTAATGGACAGGTCGATTTATTCTGAAATAAAAGATGGTAGAGTTCCCTGCTAGAGGGAGCAAAGCCATGTTTCCAGGCGCTGGAGCTTGCGCTCCAACAGCTCAGGCGAACGAAAACTACTGGTCAATAAGAACGTGCCCTGCATCGACGAGATCAGATCCAGGGCGAAATCCTTCGCCTCTTCTTCGTCCTTGCCGAGCAGGCGAAACTGCGTTGCCGCCCAGTCCAGGAAGGTCTGAAACAGGAGAGCCGCAATAGTGGCAGGCTGGCCATCCTCTTTGTTGAGTTCTTGAGACAAACTTCCATACGGGCAGCCATAGCGAGCGAGCGCGTGTTTACTCTCACTCTCGGCTGCAAGCAGCTCCAGCAGTCGCTGGCGTGGATCGGGATGACCGTCGAGTTGCGCGAACAATGACTGTAATTCCTGGAGATGAGCCTGGATCACGGCTTCCACTAGGGCTTCCTTGGTGCGGAAGTGGTAGTAGATATTGCCTAAAGGCACCTGGGCCTGCTGGGCAATATCGGCCAGGGTCGTGCAGGTAACACCTTGCTGATAGAACATGATTTTGGCTGCCTTCACAAGGCGATCCCGCTTAAGTGTGTCGTTCATCACTCTCTAGCTCTTCCCGACTGCGGACTTGTAACCCCTGCTTCTGTATTTTCTCACGCAGCTTGAGGAGACCTTCAATGAAGGCCTCTGGACGGGGAGGACAGCCAGGCACATACACATCGACAGGCACGATGGTATCGACCCCCTGAACGGTGTAGTAACTATCATAAAATTCACCGCCCGAATTGGCGCACTGCCCCATGCTCATCACCCACTTTGGCTCTGGCATCTGCTCCCACAACAGGCGCAGACGCGGACCCATCTTGATCGACACCGTCCCTGCTACGATCATCAGATCGGCCTGGCGAGGACTGGAACGAAACACTTCTGAGCCAAAGCGCGACAGGTCATACTGCGGGGCAGAAGCCGAGGCGATCATCTCAATTGCACAACATGCCAGTCCATAGCCCAGCGGCCACACTGATTTGGAGCGGGCCCAGTTCTGGGCCCATTGCAGCATGTCAGCCAGGCTCGTCAGTTGAGCTGGAAATTCCTGATCTCCTGGGGTATATTCGTGAGGGCCAGATGCCATTGCGATTGGCACTGCTTTCCGCCGTGTCCCAGGAACCGACGTACTTCCCTGCCCTTTTTGCTCGCTGTTTGCCATACTCTACTCCTTGTTCCTTTTTGTCGGCAGCCATTATCTGATGCATTATATACCGCTTATGGCACAGACTTCGCCTAGTCGGGGAACTGATCGTTCACCTCTAGATTGGTAGTCATGAGCATCCTTTCTCGCTCTCCTGATTTTAGTCAGGCAACTAACTTAGTTATAAAGCATGGAGAGATGTTTGTCAACAGGAAGACTGCCACATTGCCGCCACGAAGCGTCCAAAAACAGTGCCAGATACCATCTAATATGAATGATAACGAGCTACAGGTAAGCGTGCAGGATACAAAGGAACAATTGTTATATAATAGGGAGGTTACAGTGATGTAAAATGCGCAGCATCCTGAGAGAAAAGGCAGCAGTTGTGTGAGTTCTAACGATCAAGAGCCGCAATCAGGGCAATCGTCGCAGCCGTCGCAATCTGAACAACCGGAGCAGACCGAGCGGCGTAAGCCCACGTCTGAATTGTGGGGTCCGTGGGTTGTGCCAGGTGAGAATGGGCAAGCGCCGGATTATCGGGTGGCTTCTGGCACACAATTCAAGAAGCCTGGAGAGCAAGATGCACCTGCGGATGCGGAATATATGGGTGTTAATGCGCAGTTTCCCTATCGTGAGCATGTGTCAGGTCCGTTAGCTCCTCATGCAGCAAGTGGGCGCAATTCATTGCACCCCTACATTGCGCCTGCTCCTCCCCCGCAAGCGCCGGGTTATCCCCCGGTTCAGGGCTACCCGCCGCCTGGGATAGGCTATCCACCAGTACCGTACTATGCCGGGCAGAGTCAGGGATATCCACCTATACAGAGCTATCCTCCAACTCCTTCTTATCAAGGATATGCCTCCTGGCCACCAAGCCAGCCTGGCCAGCCTGGCTCACCAGTCCCGCCGGGGTATGCGCCATACGCGTATCCTGGTTATCCTTACCCATATCCATATCCTTATGTTCCGCCCAAACCAAGGCGTGATGGGTATCTCTTTGGAGTTGGTATCGCCTCATTTATTGGTTCAATCCTGGTGATACTGGCCGGGCTGATATCGCTGCTGCTGCTCTCATTCCTTCCGGCAGTGTCTAGCGACACTTTGAGTAGCAGCCAGAAATTTATGGGTGCGGTGACATTTGTGGCATTCGCGCTGGTGGGTTTGATTGGGGGCGGGTTTGCACTCTATCATAGTATTCGTTCGGTCTTTGCGCAAAAGCCTTCTGCTGATTTTGCGATGCCGACGTTCTGGCTGTTCGTGGCCCTCTACGTCGTGGTAATTGGTGTTGGATACGTGCTGCATATGCAGGGGCAGGATATCGCGAATCTGCAATTGACGGCAGTCCTCATTCTGCTGGCAGGTCTTTTTCCGGCACTGGCAGTGCTGGCGCTGGGGGATCGGCGGCTGCGTTTTCCTAAGGGGGCACGCTGGCCTACCAGTTGGCGGCGCTTCACCCTGGCAATAGTGAGCGGTGCGACGATGGGGGTGCTGGTTGCCGGGCTGCTGGAGCTAGCGTTTCAGGTGCTGCTGGTACGGGGACAGGGAGTGGATCCATACCTGTGCCTGAACAGGCCAGATGCGCCAGCATGCCAGGACCCCTGGTCGAGGAAGCGGTGAAGCCGCTTGGGGTGATCATCTTGATTGGGCGCGTGCGCAGCGCGGCGGAGGCTTTTGTGCTTGGCCTGGCCTGCGGGATTGGCTTTGACCTGATCGAGACGAGCGGCTATATCAGTGCTAACTATAACGACTGGCTGAGTACGGCGCTCATTCGCACGGGCGCGGGACTGCTACATGGTTTTGGCGCGGCGATGGTTGCACTTGGCTGGTATTACCTGGTCCATCCTGGCAAGAAACACGTGCTGAAGGCTCTCGGCTGCTGGCTCTACGCGGTTGCACAGCACGCGCTCTGGAATGGCTCGTGGGGCCTGGTGCTGCTGCCCGCGCCCTTTGGTCAATTTTTTAACAATCTGATGCTGACGATTGGCTCGGTCACACTGCCCTATTATGTGATTATCAATATTGGCGAGGCGCTGTTCATGCTGGGATTTTTCCTCTATATCACAGGTAGGTTACGGGGGGTTGAAGTGGAGACGCAGGCGACGTAAATTTTACAAGGGTGCGGTTCATTTTACAAATTATACTTGCTCACATCGTGGGTTAATGCTATACTGCTGTTGAGGAGCGTATCTATCAACGCATTTCTTTACAATTTATGCTATGTCTTCTTTTGTCAGATAAAAACATGCGCTAGCTTTGACTAAACTGGTGCGCTGTACGTCTATTGTATATAGGAGCATCGGAACGTATATCTACTAACTGAAAGTAAGTAGGCCTATGAGAGAGCAGCACGGCCCAATAATGGAAGATCAGAGCCAGTCGCGTTTTGGGAACTATGACCTGATACGGCCCATTGACACTGGTGGGATGGGTGAGGTGTATCTCGCACATCAACGCTCCGCTTTTGGTCGCCCTGTCGCTATCAAGATTATTCGTTCTGACCTGGTGCATGATATTACGGCGCGCGCGCGGTTCCTGCGTGAAGCGGAGGTGAGCGCGCACCTGAAGCATGAACATATTCTGCCATTATTCGAGTTTGGCGAGGACCAGGGGCGCCTCTTCCTGGTGACGCCGTATATCGAGGGCGGAACGCTGGCGCGCCGCCTGCAAAGCGGGCCGTTATCGCTCGACGAAGTACGCCAACTCTTTGTTCCCCTGGTGCAGGCTATCGCGTATATTCACCGGCGCGGCGTTATTCACCGCGATCTCAAACCGACCAATATCTTGCTGGATGAGCAGGATGGGCAGATTTATGTGCGCCTGATCGATTTTGGGATCGCTACCGTGCAGGGACGGTTGGCCAGTCCTCCATTGACGACGGCTGGCAATGAAGTCGGCACCGTTGCGTATATGGCTCCTGAGCGGCTCAACGGTGTCGCGGCCCCCAGCAACGACATTTTTTCGCTGGGCGTGATGTTGCACCAGATGTTGACGGGAAATCTGCCGCTGGGTGAGGAGATTGACGATATACCCAAGCCGATGGATTACGTGGTGTTTCGTTGTATGGCGATGCGCCCGGAAGATCGTTTTGCCAGCGCGGATGAGGTGTTGCAGAACTTTGAACGCGCTTACCAGGTCTTGACGGGTTCACTACCGCCGCCGGGCAGGCCATCTATACCGCTTGATGCGTCTATGATGAGTCATATGAGCGGCAGGTTGTCGGTTTCAGGGGTGGAGGACAGCATTAGCGCGAGAAATGGACAACCGGTATCGGTTTCGTTACACAATTCTGGCAATTTGCCCGTTGTGTCCGATCCACCAATGATCTCCCTTCGGGCTTTTGCCCGCGAAGATTATAACGCACCGACTACTGCTTTCGATCCATCTATGCACCCACTCCAATCCCAACCTCAACCTCAACTGGCACCACTGCCTGTCGCTGCGACTCCGAGAAAGCCGAAGCCTGTGAAGCAACGTGGAGGTAAGTCGCTGCTACCCCTGTTATCGGCGTTGATGGTTGTGGTGATCCTGGCGATTGCGGGATTGGGGTATTATGCCTTCCAGACGGTGACGGTATCGGCTGTGACTATCAATTTTGGGCCGAAGGTACAAGCGTTCAGTGAGGTCATTACATTGACGGCCACGCCTAATGCGCAAGTGGATGTGAATCGAGCGACGATCCCGGTGAAAAGTTTGAGTAGCAGTAACCTATCAGCTACGCAAAGTGGACCGACCACGGGGCAGAAGTGCTTCTTCTTTAGTTGTCAACGAGTGGTGGATCAGGCTGATGTAGATGCGCTGGTGGCTCAGATGCAACCTGGCCTGGAACAACAAATCACGCAAGCATTACAGAAACAGGTCAGAACTGCTGGGGAAACACCGATCGGCGACATCAATTTCACAACCCCTACTCCATTCCCTACTCCGGACGTGGGACAGGCGGCAGATAAGGTAACGGTGAAACTGACGGAGCAGGGGAACGTTTACTATATTGTCAATGCCGACGCGCAGAGCGTAGCGCGACAGACCCTGGCCAACAAGGTGCACCAGTTTGGTGTCAACTACATCCTACTCAGTACCACGGTGACAGTGGGTCGACCCGTGATACAGAGCATCAATCCGACTTCCAATAGCGTGACGATTGCCATTGCGGCCGGGGGCGACGGGGTGTACCAGTTTCCGTCCTCGGAACTACAATCAATCAAGGCCAATCTAGTGGGCAAGACGCTGAGTGGGGCGCGCGCGTTTCTGACAAGCCAGCCGGGGATAGATTCAAAGACCATTTCTATTCGTTTTACTCAAGGGAGTGGCAATACCCTGCCAAGTGATCTCCAGCGCATTACGGTTGTGCCGATTGATGCGAGCAATGTTCCGCCTGTGCAACTACAAACGGTGACAACGCCGACGGTGACTGCATCTCCATCTACTACTGATCCTGATGGGACGCCACCTACTACCACCCCCACAACCACGCCAACGGGAGATGGGAATGGGAATGGGCAATAAAGAGGGCGGGCCATACTTTCAAACCCCTGCAAATGGTGCCATACCGTTTTATCTGGGCATAATGTAACTTGCCATAGGCTCTTACCCTGGCTGTCATAAAGCTTTGCTCTGGCCCACTTTTAGCGAGAAGCTCAGCAGTAAATGAAGGTGAAGATGGTGGTCGATGCGATGGCGTGGCGCAACATTTCTCTCACACACTGCGCTCAATTGAGCGCGCGGATCTTGGCCAACACATGCGTCGAAGCTGTGCGTTGCTTGCCGCGCGCTTTAAGCCATCCGCGCTCCTTAAAGAGTGTGAGCATCGTGTCCAATAGCACCTGTTCGCTGTTTCCAGCCACCAACCGCGCGCGGAATTCGGACAGAACCGTATGGTCAAAGCCCGGGTCGGTGAGTTCCAAACCCAGGGCGTACTTGAAGTCGATCCGGCTACGCACCGCATCGGCGGCCTGGCGATCGGAAAGTCCTTCAGCGAACTGCATGACGGTGACCAAGGCTAAGCGCCATGGGGCTTCTGCGGGCTGTCCCGTGTGGGAAAACAAGTGGGCAAAGGCTTCATCCTGGTAGATCGTGCCCAGTTCATCGCGCATGCGCATAAATACGTTCCCTTTGGGATAGACGGCATGGGCAACAAGTGCCGTTTCTTCTGGAATCGGGCCGATTGCTTGTGGTTTGAGTGACATGGGTTCCCTCCTGCTTGAACAACTTGAGCACCTTGCTTCTCTGACGTTTTTGCTATTATAACAAACCTTGTTACTCTTTATCTCTCTGGCAAGAGGGTTCGCCAGCAGTGACTCATGCGCCGCAGGCGCACCACCGCGCATGAAAATCGGGCTTTCTATGACATTTCGTGTATATCAAGCGATGTTCAAGGGAGCAAGATGAACAGGACGCGGGCGACCATGAAGGCCCTCCCAGCCCCTCATCGTCCACCCTCGCCCCTACGGATGTTGATGGGCTTGTACTTAGGTTGATGCGTATTTGATGCCCACCAGGGGCATCAGGCGCAAGGTGTCTTTCAAAAAGGGTCGGGGAGCTTCCCCCACCCAGGACAAGCACAAGGCCCCCACTCATCCGCTCTGCCGCCCCTTGTCCCTACGACATACCGAACGATTGTCCTTGACCCTAACTTGACGTGTATGCTGTTTCGCCCACATCAACCCCAACATCGGGAGAGGGAAACGGCAATGGTAATGGGCAGTAAAGAGGGCGGGCCATACTTTCAAACCCCTGCAAATACCGGAACGGTCTGCCTTTGCAGGGGCGAAGCATAACCCGCCCTGGGCAATGTATTTTGGGTTTGGGATTGTTTCTGCTCTACTCCTATTATACACTACGCGCGCAATTTTTTGAAGGTTTTGAGATCGACTGTTAGCTTTGGAGCGCCTGCTGGATGATGGCATCAACTACGGCAATGTTCCCGACCAATTCCTGTGGGATAGCGTAGCGATCTCTCAGGTAGACGACGCTGGTAGTACTCACCCATACCCGATTATCCTCGCTTTGCCAAATGAGCACTTTGAGGGGCAGATCAAGTGCGAGGAGCGGGGAAGCAATCATCAATGGCGTGCCACCTTTCGGATTGCCAAAGATCAGCACATGGGTCTCTTGCATCGTGAGGCCGACGCGTTTCGCTTCTCCACTGTGGTCAATATGGGCAAAGAGGGTCAGATTTCGGCGGTGTATTGCCTCCTGGAGGCGTACCAGCGTCTCTTCCACAGAAAACGGACTGGGTGTGGTCACAATGCCCTCTACTGTGGGCGGCGTTCCAGGCTTCGTTGGCTCGTTCATGTTTCTCACCTATCTCCTGTACCGAATACTGTTGCTACTCTATTTTATAGTATAGGACAACGACGCACTCAATACCATCACCTCCCGCTCAATACGCCCTGAAGACGAGGAGAATTGACCAGAGCGTTGGTCCTCTGACTTTCCAGCTTGAAGACCTGAGCCAGGTGAGGCCACGTACTATAATCAGCGGTAGTGGTAAAAAAGAGAATGATATGGTAGAGTAAGAACACCAAGGGCTATCGTGGCAAGCTGAAGGTGATTGGACGCATCGCCAGTAGATGGCTTCGATGATTTTCGTGATGTCATATACATGTTCCCAGAGCTGACCACTCTGCCTTCTCTGCCATCGCTTGAGCCTGAAGAGGAGAAAGGTAGCCGATCATGACGATGCCAACCCTTTACCTTCGATTGCTCGGCGATTTCAGCCTCATCTACGATGACCGGCAGGTGACAAGCCTCAACACCACTCGCCTGCAATCATTGCTCGCCTTTCTCGTGCTGCATCGCGATGTCCCCCAACAACGCCAGCATCTTGCCTTCCTCTTCTGGCCCGACGCAACCGAGGCTCAGGCTCGCAATAACTTGCGCCAACTGCTCCATCAATTGCGCCAGGCACTTCCGGCTGTGGAGCAATTCCTCTCTGCTGACACGCACATGTTGCACTGGCACCCCGTCACGCCATGCCACCTCGATGTCGCCGAGTTCGAACAGACGCTCGCTCTCGCAGACGCGGCCACACAACGCAATGACCAGCACCCACTACAAGCCGCTCTCGAGCAGGCAGACAGCCTGTATCGAGGTGAATTACTGCCTGGCTGCTATGATGAATGGATATTGCCTGAGCGGGATCGGCTACGCCAGCGCCACCTGCAGGTACTCGAACAACTGCTCCGCCTCTTTGAAGCGCAGGGCGACACCGTCACCGCCATCCGGTATGCCCAGCGCTTGATCGGACTCGACCCTCTCTCCGAAGACCTCTATCGCCGTCTTATGCGTTTGTTCGCGCTGAATAACGATCGCGCCAGCGCATTGCACGTCTACCACACCTGTGCCACCACCTTACAACGCGAATTGGGAGTCGACCCCGATGCGGCGACTCGAGAAGCCTACGAGCGACTCATGCAGCACGAGACGCCTGTCATGACGGCCAGAGCCCAGCAAACGCTGCTCGCTGCTACCCCAACGCTCATCGGACGAAAGCAGGAGTGGGAGGCTCTGCAAGAGGTCTGGCATGCTGCGAGCGCTGGCGAGCCGCGCTTCGTTCTCGTGACGGGGGAAGCAGGCATTGGCAAATCCCGACTGGCCGAGGAATTCCTGCTGTGGGCGAGCCAGCAAGGTGCCGTCACCGCGAAGACGCGCTCTTATGCAGCTGAGGGCCAACTCTCGCTCGCGCCAGTGACCGATTGGCTCAGGAGCGATGGTCTGCGCGCGCCACTCAGACAACTCGACGCAGTCTGGCTCACCGAGGTCGCGCGCATCTTGCCGGAACTGTTCGCTGAGCAGCCAGATTTACCGCGCTACGAGTCCGTGACCGAGTACGGCCAGCGCCAGCGCTTCTTTGAGGCGCTAGCGCGCGCCATCCTCGCCGCATCACAACCTTTACTGTTATTGATCGATGACTTGCAATGGTGCGATCAGGAAACGCTGGAATGGCTGCATTTTCTGTTGCGCTTCGACCCCACGGCGCGACTGCTGGTCATCGGATGCGCCCGCGAGGAAGAACTGCCACAGACCCATCCGTTGCGTACCCTCCTGCTGCATCTGCGCAACAGCATGCGTGTGACAGAACTGATGCTCCAGCCATTGGATGCCGCAGAAACGGCGAAACTGGCATCGCAGGTGGCAAACCGTGAGCTGGATATGGGCGAGGGGCTGCACCTGTTTCAAGAAACCGAGGGATATCCATTGTTCGTAGTCGAAATGGTGCGGGCCGACTTGGGACGAGTATCAACCAGCCCGCCAGAGGCTGATCGCTCCCCCAGGCAACCGCCCCTTGATGACGCTCGAACGCTTCCGCCACGTGTGCATGCGGTGCTCGTCGGTCGCCTCCTGCAACTCTCGGCCTCCGCTCGCGAGTTTGTTGAATTTGCTGCGACCATTGGCCGCGAATTCACGCTCGACCTCTTGATCGCTGGAGGCGAGGCCTCCGCCGAGAGCGCAGTATGCGCGCTGGACGAACTGTGGCACAAACGGATCGTGCGCGAACACGGCGCGAACAACTATGACTTCACCCACGATAAGCTGCGCGAGGTGGCCTATGGAGAGATCAGTGCGCCCCAGCGCCGCAGGCTGCACCATCGCATCGCGCACGCGTTGGAAGCCATGCATGTTGAGGAGGACCTCGACTTGGTCAGCGGCCAGATTGCGTCGCATTACGAGCGCGCGGGCATGATTGAGCAGGCACTCCCCTCTTATCAGCGCGCGGCAGCCGTGGCGCAGCGCGTGTATGCCAACGAGGATGCCATCAGCCTGCTCTCGCGTAGTCTAGAGTTGCTTGAGCTTGTGCCTGCCGGTTCGAAACGCGACAAACAGGAGCTCAGCCTGCAACTGGCACTCGCACCAATCGATCGGGTGACCAAAGGCTGGGGGACCGTGGAGCTGGAGCGTGTGCTCGATCGCGCACTCGCGCTATGCGACACGGTCGGTGACGACGCACAGCGGGCGCAGACGCTCTATGGATTGCAGTCGTTGTACGTCGTGCAGGCCAAGCTCGAACGGGTGCACATGGTCTCCGATGAACTGCAGACCCTGTATCAGCGCTCTCTTGGCACAGCGCCGCCGC
>WNGR01012679.1_pt1 | contig 12159 bp, 9 predicted proteins | sample 5407581 | NCBI WGS metagenome assembly WNGR01 (sample SAMN13153383, study PRJNA577476) | soil metagenome | isolation source: 80 cm soil or saprolite under Garry oak tree replicate 2 | place: USA:California | collected 2016-06-15
GCTGAAAGGTATTACGTCTATCTCAGAGAGGACACAGCACACATGCCATACGCACGGCTTGCATCTGGGGAACCACGGTTTCTGCGGTGTACATGTTATACAAGCCGTTGTTATCACTCGAAATATAATAGTTGGGATCGTAAGGGTCGTGTTCGTCGTACTCGGTCGCGGGCGGCGAAGCCGACAGCGTGCTTCTGCTGTTAGTCAGCAGTCCGACCGAGACCGAGACTAGGACGAAGGATGACTCACCCTGTGGGTGGAGTCTGCGCCTGCGCACGGGAAAGAGTGGGAGATGCAGGAGGGAGTGACGAGGATCTTGGAACGAATACAGGAGCATTGACGGCCTGAGAAAGCTTCGCGGACGTGGTAGGCGTTTCGGGTAGAGGCCTGCGTAGATTTGGTTGGCGACGGGGACCACACATGAAGATAAGGGTGCTCACGTCGACGTAGAAGGCGGAGTTGTTGGACGCTAGCGATTCGTTCGTTAGGATTTGGTGCCACATCAGCGGTGGTCTGAGCTCACCGGAGGATGAGAATAGATACAGCCTTTATCTTGAAATTTACATGAACTACGCGACGATCAATCGAAACGGTCACCGATGATGGGTCTGATACACTCACCCGTAGATGAGAATATTCCTACATTGTCGTTGGGTAGAATCTATAAAGGCGGGGTCCGGGTGAGGACGAAGAGAAAAGAAATAGAAAGTAGATTACCTTTCTTCGGAGACGTTTTAGTCGGGTCGCCCGAGACCGCGGCTGGGGAAACGATCTTTACAGCAGCACTGGCAGACTGTGGCCTAGCAAAAAAGGCCATGGTCGCCTGTGGGGTGTAGGAGAGGGGGAGAGGGAGAGGTGAGGCGAGGCGAGGCGGGACTGGGCGTTCGAGGGCTATTGACTAACAGTACTGCAAACAAGGGCCCACAACAGTCATCGGTCTCGGCTGCCACTGCCAGTGCCTGCCAGTGCAACTAATTCATACACATTCAATGTCCAGCTTAGCTAGAGATGCTGCAGCATTCAAAAATACCCTTCAAAGTGCCAATGTGACCTCTTGGCACTCTAATCAAGCCTCCGCGTCCTCCTCTTCTCAACCTACAACTCCACCGGACAGCGACGCGAGCAAGAAGAAGAAGCGGCCAAAAGCGAGCATGTCTCGTTCTTTGCCTCTCTTTCTTCTGCTTCATTGACCTTCGCGCTTAAGCCGTCGTGTACTCTCAACCGGCAGACACTGGGACAGGCACGGATGTGAACACTCAGTTGCTTTACGCGATCAATCATCTCAAGGTATGTTACCTCCTCCTCGGAGCTTTCTGAGAGTGACACACGCTCACCCCTACTAGTCGAATAATGGGCCTATGCGCCTGGACGATCTAGCAATTACGACCCAAACACCTATTGACACTGACAAGGTTCTCTTTGAAAAGTTTAAAGCCCACGAGCGAGTGGAGTTTGACCCGAAGACCAACCTGTACTCATTCAAAGCGAGTCGCCCCTACTGCCCCTCCTGTCTCTGAGTCCTGACCCGCAGTCCAGCATGACTACAGCTTTCGGAACAAAGCGGCCTTGCTTACGGAGATTCAGCGCTCTACGCGACGCGGCGGCGGCATCTCCGTGCGCACGCTCAAAGAATCATGGAAGGATGCGCCTACCGCAGTCGAAGAACTGGAGAAGGAAGGGGAGGTGTTCGTCACACGCACGCTCAGAGATGGCCAGATGCGTATGGTATTTTGGAACGAGCTCAAGGCGGACCCCGCCGACCTGGCAGAGGAAGGACCTGATGCGGTTGCAAAGCGGGACGCCAGCAAGAATGGAACAGGACTCAGCGTCGAGAAAGGTGCGGCTTCAGAGCATTTGTGAAGTTCACCCTCTTCTGACGCTTGTACCATGGTAGAATTTTACGATTTGTGGCATAACCTGACCGTACCGAATGACGTCGATCTACTCAAGCAACTCCAATCTGGTATGTCATCGCTTAGTACGATGGCTTACCTTCTGACCTATGCCATCTCTCCTAGGTGGGCTACAGGAGACGGCCTCGGAGGCCCCAGTCATAAAGGCGCCAGTTGGAAAGAAGAAAGGCAAAAAATCGGCGACACGGCAGCGCACCGCCCGACTCACAAACACTCACTTGAAGGATACGGGGATCGACCTCAGCAAAGATTATGTGGCACCTGGAAAATGATGGGTTCAGTTCCATGCCCCATTCCCGAGCACAATAAGTACATTTAATTACATGTATTCGACCTTTTGACTGTTATCTTCATGACACCTCCATTCGTGATTGCTCTTAGGCTCAACTGACATAATCGAACCCTAACACGGCATGGGTCGGTAAACGTGACAGATACCCGTCTTCCCCTCTTCACGACACAGCAAGGTTTTTACAAAAAATAAAAATAAAAGAGGGAGTGCGTTAAGGAGTATAACTAGACATCATATCTCGAGTTTGGTAGCGTTGGAGGCAGATTTGAGCGAGATATTCGAAGTGTCTGAAGGTTGGGTAAGCCCTTATATATACATCCACCGGAACCTCTTATGGGCGCTTACAACTTGAAACTGATCCTCATAGGCTGTTGCTCCCGAGACTAGTCCCATTTTGTAACCCCCGGTGATTGTATACAGTGAGCACCCTCCACTGGCAAAAGTACTCAGGTTAGCTGAGACAAGACCACAAGACGAGTGTGCACGAATTCAGTATATTTGAATCTCGACAGCCAATGTTCGCAAGGCAAGCACTGGCAGTCTCCGATAAGTGATGCTGTGGAGTCACCAACCCTTTGCAGGCTGTGCGAATGCCGGGCGTTCACTTTTGATGGTCAACGTTCAACCGCCACCCTCACTCTTATCTACTACCCATCTGCCGCCATGATGCAGCAACTGCTCTGTGTCCTCTCGTACTTGCTAGCAGCAACGGCCTTTGTGCTCCCATCCGTACCTTCTCGTTCTAGCAACGGTTCACTTCAGGACACTTTTCAAGTACAGTCCAGGATCCCGGCGGATGTGTCGGACCGGGCCCGGGGGTGGGACTGGCCCCCAAACCCAAATTCCACCCACCACCTCATTTTCAACAGCGTAAGCGGTTTGCTACGACGATGGCCCAACACCCTCCGTAGAAATGGTGCGTTAGATTTTCACCAATCTCACGGAAAGGTGACCTCACACTCGCTTCCTTGCACTAGGTCACAGTCTTGTACCCGCGACAATCCCCAAAGGGACAATTTTATACCACGGGCGTACAGACGGCCGAATCCCAAATGAACCCGATTGGCTTGCGTTCGACTTTGAACACGCTTACTTGTTCTGCCTTCAGTCCTGCTATGTGATCTCGCTGCAAGCAAAGCGCGACCTCCGTCTTGTGTACTTTGATGGATCAAGCGCAGCGAACATGAAGAATGGTCCCCTGGATTCTCAGGATGTCATCTTGTGGGGGCGACCTCAACCGGACAAGACCTTCTCAGAACGGGAGCGCATCAAGGCTCTATGTGATTGGGGCAGGCTATTTGGTCTGGATGGTTTCGTTCGAATGGAATTTCATTTGTGCGTGCAGGCTATTGCTTAACGGGTGCTGACTTATGACAGCGAGGTCATGATATGCGAGGTTCTGGACCCCATGGAAGTCGTCACCTTCCTCGGTGTTTTACCCAAGAACCAATCGTTCACACCCAAGCGTCCCCCTGGCTTTCCGCCCCTTCCCTTTCCAATCCCCCCACCACCTCCGTCCAAGCCTCCATCTGGCTGGCGTGGCTCACTCCCGAGTGACAGCCGCAGTATCCGCGAGGCGCATCTCGCGGGAGGTTGGCACGACCGTGCGCCGGGGGAGACACGCGTGCACCTGGACTACTCGGGGCTCGTCACCTTTTACGATTCTTCTCTGTCGAGCCTTGTCAAATCACGCTACGGAAAGGATAGGTTACACCTTCGTTTGGAAGGGATTTCGGTACTAGACTCCGAGCGAGTACGTGCCGAGCTGCAGACAGTGCTCACGCGCGAGCAAGACAGAGGGAGCGGCGTCGATTGGGGCAGCATCGCGCGAGTCGCCACGGAGCGCTATGCTGGTCGCCTCGAGTATCTGCGTTTCCTGCTCTCGCCGAATACGACGACGTTCGCGGACGCACGCAAGCAAGCTGCTATAGCGCGCGCGCAGTTGCTCGTCATGCTCGCGCCATATATCACAAGAGTAGACGTCCCAAAGCGGCTGCCCGCATCGGCCGACTTGAGTTGGGCAGCACCAGTCGCGCAGCGCTGCGCAACGACGCAGACGTCTCACATTCCGCTGGGCATGCTCACGCCGCAGGAGGCACGGATACACGCTGCAGTGGAGAACACGATTCATGAAATATGTCGGCGGCTGGTGCTTGTGTGGGTTGAGTTCTTTGACGTAGAAGCGGCAGACGAGGCGAGGGCTACGGAAGCTACTGAAGTGGCACGTGAGCACATCGAAGAGCTGATGGCGTGGCTTGACTGGTCGGTGTGGGTGCGATGCGAGCCTGGGTGCAGTCTTGGGGTACGTCACTCGGTTCTCTATTTTTTTATAGGTGAGGACTGACTGGCGCCGCCTTGGTGGTGAACAGGAGATTTGTTACCTTCCATCGTGGCCGTTCTCATTAGGAGGTGACCCGTATGACTATGACATGACGCCTCGTTGCGTATCACTCAAAGATGCGGCTCATTAGTGCCAGTGATACTTATACATCTTCGTACTGCCGAGGGTGGAGTCCCAGTCCTAAATCAGGGCCCACTCAGTGTCTGCCGACATTCTGAAAACATAAATTTGGTACAGGAATTTGGTACAGGATACAGTACAGCTCGAAGAGAGGCTGAGATTGAGTATGTTCCGACAACTCATGCCAATGATTTTCTGACAGAAAATATTTTCAAGAATACAATCTAATGATAACACAATTTGTAAGATAACAGACAGTTGCGAGATAACTACTCCATAGCATAGACTTTCTCTTTTTCTTTTGGACTACAGAGTACCCGAAAACGTCAACAAAACTAAAATTTGGTATATCAACGGCCCACCGGAACTCACCCTACCGTAATAACCTCTTATGGGCACTTACATTCCTGCGACTCATTTAGCAACCGTTCATTTAGCAACCGTTGTACGTGATGGTATGAGCACCCCCCACTGGTAAAATACTAAAAATAAGAATAAGTTAGCCGAGACTAGACCACAAGACGGGTGTGCACAAATTCTATGCACCCTCGAGTCTCGGCAGCCATGTTCGCAGAATCGCAGGGCAAGCGGGCTTCGATAAATGATGCTGCGGAGTAACTAGACCTGTCCGAACATCGGGCGTTCGTTGGAGTGGTCAACAGTCACCTTCGCTTATGATGTGGCAACTGCTCTGTGTCCTCCCGTACCTGCTAGCGATAACGGCCTTTGTGCTCCCATCTGTGCCTTCTCCTTCTAGCGACGGTCCACTTCAGGAGACTTTCCACCCGACGCCTGGATCGGATCGGGAGTGGAACTTGCCACCGAACTCAAATTCCACCCACCACCTCATTTTCAACAGCGTAAGCGGCTTGCTACAACGATGGCCCAACATCCTCCGCAGAAATGGTGTGTCACTTTAGATCTGCCCCGATCTGCCCCGATCTCACATAAATCCGCTTCCTACACCAGGTCACAGTCTTCTTCCCGCGACTATCCCCAAAGGGACAATCTTATACCACGGGCGTGAGGACCCCCAAATCCCAATTTCACCCGATTGGCTTGCATTCGACATTGAACACGCTTACTTAGTCTGCCATGAATCCTGCTATGTGATCTCGCTACAAGCAAAGCGCGACCTCCGTCTTGTATACTTTGATGGATTGAGTGCAGGGAACATGAAGGACGGTCCCCTGGATTCTCAGGATGTCATCTTGTGGGGACGACCGCAACCAAACAAGACCTTCTTAGAATGGGAGCGCATCGAGTCTCTATGTGATTGGGGTAGGCCACTTGGTCTAGATGGTTTCGTTCGAATGGAGCTTCATTTGTGCGTGCATGCTGTCGTTGAATGTCCCGTTTCTCTGGGGTGCTGACCTATCGTAGCGAGGTCATGATATGCGATTTTCTGGACCCAATGGAAGTCGTCTCCTTCCTCGATCTCATACCCCAGAACCAAACGTCCACACCCAGGCATCTCCCGGGCATTCCATTTCCACTTCCCCAGCCGGGTCCACCCAAGCTCCCATCCGGCTGGCGTGGCTCACCCTTGAGTATGCGACGCACTGTCTTTGAGGCATATCGCTCGGGAAGTTGGCACGACCGCGCGCCTGGGGAGACACGCGTGCGCCCTGACTACTCGGGGCTCGTCACCTTTTACGATCCTTCTCTTTCGAGCCTCGTCGAAGCACGCTACGGCAAGGATAGATTACATCTTCGTTTGGAAGGCATCTCGGTACTAGACTCCGATCGAATACGTGCCGAGCTGAAGGCAGTGCTCACGCGTGAGCAAGACGGGGGGAGCGGCATCGACTGGGGCAGCATCGTGCGAGTCGTCACGGAGCGTTACGCCGGTCGCCTTGAGTATCTGCGTTTCCTGCTCTCGCCAAATACGACGACGTTCACGGACGCACTCGAGCGAGCTGCCGTAGCACGCGAGCAGCTGCTCGTCATGCTCGCTCCATATATTACAACAGCAAACGTCCCAAAGCGTCTGCCCGCATCGGCCAACTTAAGTTGGGTAGTGCCAGTCGCGCAGCGCTGCGCAACGACGCAGACGTCGCACATTCCTCTCGGCATGCTCACGCCGCAGGAGGCGCGGATATACGCTGCAGTCGAGAACACGCTCCAAGAGATATGTCGGCGGCTGGTGCTTGTGTGGGTCGAGTTCTTCGATGTAGAAGCGGCTGATGAGGCGAGGGCTACAGGAGCTACTGAAGTGGCGCGTGCGCACATCGAGGAGCTGATGGCGTGGCTTGACTGGTCGGTTTGGGTGCGGTGTGAGCCTAGGTGCAGTCTTGGGGTACGTCAATTGATCATCTATTTGCCGCATTGGGTCTGACGTGCGTCTTTGTTGTTTTGGGTCATACAGGAGTTTTGTTACATTCCATCGTGGCCGTACTTTCAAGACGATGATCCGTATGACCTGACACCTCGTTGCAAATCGTTCGAAAATTTTCCTCGTTGGTCGGGTGTATCACGCGCTGGAAACTAAATCTGAGGATTTATTATTGATCGCGATCGTGACCACGTTTGCCGATAAAACGATTCGCCACTCACTGGGTAGTTGCTAGTACACAGACGGTTGCACTGGCAAGAGTGCATCCAGACCCTGAATAGACCGGTCAAGCAGAATGATGCGGGCCGGTGTCCCGGTCAGGACATTGCAGTGCGCCAGTAGTGCGCCTTGCGACAATGCGAGACACGGTCTCGTTTCCTTCTTTCTATCTGATTATTGACTCAGTCACTTGATTACATTACATCTACTGTTTCTAGGCTACGTTTTCGGATCAAGCGCGGGTGTGCTGAGCCCGACGTCACAAGGGCGACACCAACATACCCACTACTGTACGCTCGCCGCCTCGACTTGTACTTATCTACTTTAGTTTCGGTTTCGGACCGGCCTTGTTCTTATTCATACGACTTACTGCTACTTGCCTACATCCCATTTTACCTACACCTGACCCCATTTCCTCGCGACGCGTTCACAAACGCGGCTGATACCTTATGACTCTCATCAAGGGGGTGGCGGGATCGAAATAAAATACCGGGGGCAAGGTGATGCATCCCCTGTAAACATAGCCTGCTTTGGTAAGGGTAAAGCCGACTATACGTGCGGTCGTGCAGACTATAACTTAAAGTGAGAGTATTGGTATTGAGTGGCAAGTCGTCTTATTGGTAAACGTGGTCACGATAGCGTTCAACAAATGGGCCCCCGGTTATAGATCCTAGCGTGTGATACACCCGACTAACGAGCAAATTTAAAAGTTTCGAACGATGTGCAATGAGGTGTTAGGTCATACAGATTATCCCCTTGAAAGTACGGCCACGATGGAACGTAACAAAACTCCTGTATGACCCAAAAGCGCAAGGACGCCCGTCAGACCCAATGTCGAAAATAGAGCATCAAGCGACGTACCCCAAGACCGCACCTAGGCTCACACCGCACCCATACCGACCAGTCAAGCCACGCCATCAGCTCCTCGATATGCCCGCGCGCCACTTCAGTGGCTTCCGTAGCCCTCGCCTCATCAGCCGCTTCTACGTCGAAGAACTCGACCCACACAAGAACCAGCCGACGACATATCTCATGGAGCGTGTTCTCCACTGCAGCGTGGATCCGTGCCTCCTGCGGTGTGAGCATGCCAAGAGGAATGTGCGACGTCTGCGTCGTGGCGCAGCGCAGAGCGACCGGCGCTGCCCAACTTAAGTTGGCCGATGCGGGCAGACGCTCTGGGACGTCCGCTGTTGTGATATATGGCGCGAGCATGACGAGCAGCTGCTCGCGTGCTACGGTAGCTCGCTCGAGTGCATCTGTGAATGTCGTCGTATTCGGCGAGAACAGGAAACACAGATACTCGAGACGATCGGCGTAACGCTCCGTAACGACTCGCACGATGCTGCCCCAGTCGATGCCGCTCCCCCCGTCTTGCTCACGCGTGAGCACTGTCTCCAGCTCGGCACGTACGCTCTTGGAGTCTAGTGCCGAGATGCCTTCCAAGCGAAGGTGTAACCTATCCTTGCCGTAGCGTGCTTCGACGAGGCTCGATAGTGAATGATCGTAAAAGGTGACGAGCCCCGAGTAGTCAGGACGCACGCGTGTCTCCCCCGGGGCGCGATCATGCCAACTTCCCGTGACAAATGCCTCAAAGAAACTGCGACGTAGACTCAAGGGTGAGCCACGCCAGCCGGATGGGAGCCTGGGTGGATCTGGCACAGGGAATGGCCACGGAAAGCCCGGAAGACGCCTGGGTATGGACGTTTGGTTCTGAGGTATGAGATCGAGGAAGGAGACGACTTCCATGGGGTCCAGAAAATCGCATATCATGACCTCGCTACGATAGGTCAGCACCCCGGAGTAACGGGACATTCAGCGATAACGATAGCATGCCAGTGTACGCACAAATGAAACTCCATTCGAACGAAACCATCTAGACCAAGTGGCCTACCCCAATCACATAGAGACTTGATGCGCTCCATTTCTGAGAAGTATTTGTCTGGTTGGGGTCGTCCCCACAAGATGACATCCTGAGAATCCAGGGGACCGTCCTTCATTTTCCCTGCACTCAATCCATCAAAGTATACAAGACGGAGGTCGCGCTTTGCTTGCAACGAGATCACATAGCAGGACTGACGGCAGAAAAAGTAAGCGTGTTCAAAGTCAAACGCAAGCCAATCGGGTGAAATTGGGATTCGGTGGTCCCCACGCCCGTGGTATAAGATTGTCCCTCTGGGGATTGTCGCGGGAACAAGACTGTGACCTGTAGGAAGCGGCCTTATGTAAGATCGGTGAGATCGGGGCAGAGCTAAAATGACACACCATTTCTGCGGAGGATGTTGGGCCATTGTTGTAGCAAGCCGCTTACGCTGTTGAAAATGAGGTGGTGGGTGGAATTTGGTTTCGGTGGCAAGTTCCACTCCCGATCCGACGCAGGCGTCTGGCTCTCGGGCTGTACACGGAAGGCGGCCTGAAGTGGACCGTTGCTGGAATGTGAAGGCACGGATGGAAGCACGATGGCCGTTGTCGCTAGAAGGTACGGGAGGGCACAGAGCAGTTGCCAGTGACGCATCATAAACGAAGGTGACCGTTGAACGTTGACAACTCAAAACGAACATCTATGTTTGCACAGGTCTAGTTACTCCGCGGCATCACTTACTACTTGCCCTGCGATTCTGCGAACGTGGCTGCCGAGACGCGAAGATAGAACTTGTGCATACTCGTCGGTCCAGGGGTGTACTTAAACGTAGGGCTGATACAGTAATACACAATCTCCTGCCTGTGACCGCTGCCTAACACCTACCAGATACTGGATGTTATTATATAATATGTAGTCCTGGAGGTCTCCAAAAAAGGCAACGCCCACCCTACTGTAACCGGCCTAACCTCTTATGGGCACAGTGGCACTTGCATTCCTGCGACTGCAACCAAATGTGTTTTGCCCCCGGACTGGTCCCGTTTGGCAACCCGTTGTATGGCACGGTATGAGCACCCCCCGCTGATCAAAACGAGAACAAGTTAGCCGAGACCGACCACAAGACGAGTGTGCACAAATTCTAATGCATCTTCGAGTCTTGGCAGCCATGTTCCCAGGGCAAGCAGTCACCGATAAGTGATACTGCGGAGTAACTAGACCTGTGCGAATGTCAGATGTTCGTTTTGAGTGGTCAACACTCACCTTCACTTATGATGCGGCAACTGCTCTGTGCCCTCCCGTTCCTGCTAGCAACAACGGCCTTCGTGCTTCCATCCATGCCTTCTCATTCCAGCGACGGTCCACTTCAGGCCGCCTTCCGTGTACAGCCTGAGAGCCCGACGCCTGCGTCGGATCGGGAGTGGAACTTCAAGTTGCCACCGAACCTAAATTCTACCCACCACCTCATTTTCAACAGCGTAAGCGGCTTGCTACAACGATGGCCCAACACCCTCCGTAGAAATGGTGCGTCACTTTAGATCTGCCCCGATCTACCCCGATCTCACGTAAAGCCGCTTCCTACACTAGGTCACAGTCTTGTTCCCGCGACAATCCCCAAAGGGACAATCTTATACCACGGGCGTGAGGACCCCCAAATCCCAATTTCACCCGATTGGCTTGCGTTCGACATTGAACTCTCTTACATATTCTGCACTCAGTCCTGCTATGTGATCTCGCTGCAAGCAAAGCGCGACCTCCGTCTTGTATACTTTGATGGATTGAGTGCAGGGAAAATGAAGGACGGTCCCCTGGATTCTCAGGATGTCATCTTGTGGGGACGACCCCGACCAGACAAGTCCTTCTTAGAAATGGAGCGCATCGAGTCTCTATGTGATTGGGGTAGGCCACTTGGTCTAGATGGTTTCGTTCGAATGGAGCTTCATTTGTGCGTGCATGATAACGCTATCGCTGGATGTCCCGTTTCTCCGGGTTGCTGACCTATCGTAGCGAGGTCATGATATGCGATTTTCTGGACCCAATGGAAGTCGTCTCCTTCCTCGATCTCATACCCCAGAACCAAACGTCCAGCCCTAGGCATCTCCCGGGCGTTCCTTGGCCAATCCCCCAGCCAGATCCACCCAAGCTCCCATCCGGCTGGCGTGGCACACCCCTGAGTCTGCGTCGCATTGTCTTTGAGGCATTTCGCGCGGGAAGTTGGCACGACCGCGCGCCTGGGGAGACACGCGTGCGCCCTGACTACTCGGGGCTCGTCACCTTTTATGATCCTTCCTTGTCGAGCCTCGTCGAAGCACGCTACGGAAAGGATAGGTTACATCTTCGTTTGGAAGGGATCTCGGCGCTAGACTCAGACCGAGTACGTGCCGAGCTGGAGACAGTGCTCACGCGTGAGCAAGACGTGGGGAGCGGCATCGACTGGGGCAGCATCGTGCGAGTCGTCACGGAGCGCTACGCCGATCGTCTCGAGTATCTGCGTTTCCTTCTCTCGCCGAATACGACGACATTCACAGATGCACTCGAGCGAGCTGCCGTGACACGCGCGCAACTGCTCGTCATGCTCACGCCATATATCACAACAGCGAACGTCCCAAAGCGGCTGCCCGCATCGGCCAACTTAAGTTGGGCAACACCGGTCGCGCTGCGCTGCGCCACGACGCAGACGTCGCACATTCCTCTCGGCATGCTCACGCCGCAGGAGGCACGGATCCACGCTGCAGTGGAGAACACGCTCCATGAGATATGTCGGCGGCTGGTGCTTGTGTGGGTTGAGTTCTTCGATGTAGAAGCGGCAGACGAGGCGAGGGCTACGGAAGCTACTGAAGTGGCACGTGAGCACATCGAGGAGCTGATGGCGTGGCTTGACTGGTCGGTTTGGGTGCGGTGCGAGCCTGGGTGCAGTCTTGGGGTACGTCGCTTGATGCTCTATTTTCGACATTGGGTCTGACGGGCGTCCTTGCGTTTTTGGGTCATACAGGAGTTTTGTCACGTTCCATCGTGGCCGTACTTTCAAGACGATGATCTGTATGACCTGAAACCTCGTTGCAGATCGTTCGAAGATTTTCCTCG
>WNGR01006812.1_pt1 | contig 12158 bp, 10 predicted proteins | sample 5407581 | NCBI WGS metagenome assembly WNGR01 (sample SAMN13153383, study PRJNA577476) | soil metagenome | isolation source: 80 cm soil or saprolite under Garry oak tree replicate 2 | place: USA:California | collected 2016-06-15
GTCAACCGCTTCACGGAACTGGGCCGCGCGGCCGATCGTCCTGCGACGCCGGATTACCCTGTCACCTACGATGCAGGCAAGGCGCTGCACGCCGCCGCGAAAGCGCAGGGCGAGTTCGGCTTCGGCGCGCAATGGGCTGGCCAGGCAGCGGCGCTGGCGCGTTCGCTGCCTGCTGCGGAACTGGTCGCGCGGCTCGAGGCGGAACTCGACGAAGCGATCCGTCGATTGCAGCATTTCGCGCGCTGATACATAGAGATAAGAAACGGCCACCCGATGGATGAACCGACAACGCCTGCAGAAGCCGGCAGCACCGCGCGGGTAAGCGACGCGAGGCTGCTTTCGATCAACATAGGCGTGTGCCAGCCGCTCGACGTGGGACTCGCATCGGAAGGTCTGAGCGTCGAGTCGGCGATCCGCAAGCGTTCGGTGAGCAGCGCGAGCGAAGGCGCGGTGGTCGAAGTGAAGAAGCTCGGGCTTGTGGGCGACGAGCAGGCGGACCTTAGCGTCCACGGGGGCCTCGACAAGGCCGTTTATCTCTATCCGTTCGAACACTATGCGTGGTGGCGGCAGCGGCGCATCGAAGCCGATCTGCCCGATGCGGACGAGCCATTGGCATTCGGCATGCTCGGTGAGAATCTGACGACGCAGGGCTTGCTGGAATCGGATCTTTGGGTTGGCGATACGCTCGTGATCGATCAGGTCAGGTTACGGGTGGAAGCGCCGCGCAGTCCCTGTTTCAAGCTCAATGCTGCGATGGGATACAGGAAAGCTGTTAAGCATATGTATCTGAGCGGGTTTGCCGGTGTGTATCTGAGCGTCTTGCAGACGGGGTTTATTCAGGCTGGCGCACGCATTGAAGTCGTGCCGGGGCGTAGGGAGGAGTCGGTGAGCAACATTCTTGAGTGGCGGCGCGGGAAGGCTCGGCGGGAGCCATGAGGTTTGAGCCTTTGCGGCGTGGGCGTTGCCGGTCGGTGTGCTTGTCTTTGCGCTGGCATCCGCGTATTGCATTCGTGCTTCGAGCGTCGCCGTTTGGTGTTTTGGCCTTTGCGCTGGCATCCGCGTATTGCCTTCGCGCTTCGAGCGTCGCCCCTGTGCGGGGCGGCACCTACTTTTCTTTGCCGCCGCAAAGAAAAGTAGGCAAAAGAAAGCGGCTCACACCGCCAACATTTCTTCTTGCCTGAGGGCCCCCAACCGGTCCCTCACTTCACACGGCAATCACGTGACTCATGTTCGTTGCCAACGCTCTTGCGGCGCGCCTCACCCGCTTCACGCACCCGCGCTTCACCATGCAGTGCCAGATATTCCACGGCCGCCCAGGTGGCAAACTGTGTGTAGGCCGTAGTGCCTCACACGCCTCGCTCCGGACCGATAGCGCACGCGTTCCCCCCTTTAAGAGCGCCAAGCTATACGCCGCGACAACCTACACACAGTTTGCCACCTGGGCGGCACATACCATTCGCTGCCGCTAGCTCTTGTTTGGGTGTTTGAAGTGGGTGAGGCGGTCATTCGAAGCGTTGGCGACGAACGCGAACAGAAATGCTGCCGTGTGAAGCGTAAGACCCTTTGGGGGCCCTCAGGCAGGAACTAGAGTTGGCGGTGTGAGCCGCTTTCTTTTGCCTACTTTTCTTTGCGGCGGCAAAGAAAAGTAGGTGCCGCCCCGCACAGGGGCGACGCATGAACCGCGAAGGCATAACGCGGATGCCAACGCAAGGGCAAACACACCGACCGGCAACGCCCGCTCCGCGAAGGCTCAAACCGGATGCCAGCGCAAAGGTAAACACACCGACCGGCAACACCTGAAGCACGAAGGCATAACGCGGGTGCCACCAAAAAACAAAAACGCGACTGGCAACGCCCGCCCCGCAAAGCCAAAAAAACCAAACCGCCCGCGCCGCGAAGGCGCCAAAACGGCTCCCCGCACTCAGTCCTTCTTCTCGGCTTTCAGCCGACGATACTCGTCAACCGGCAACCCACCCCATCCCCAGTTTTCCTTCTCGACTTCCTGAATAACGACGAAGGTTGCTTCCAGCGGCTTGTTCAGCACCTTCAGCAGCAACTCGCTCGTTCCCTTGATGAGTTGCGCCTTCTCTTCCGCCGTTACTGCGCTCGTGCCGGGCGTATTTCCCTCGCGCGTAACCTGAATAGTCACGATAGGCATCAGAATCTCCGTAATGTCGTGTGGGACAGGCGCCGTTGCCGGCGCCTCACCGTGCTTCGTGGCGTGCTTAGTGGCCTGCGCTCTGGCCGCCGTCGACGTGCAGGATCTCGCCCGTGACGAACGACGCGGAATCGAGATACAGCACTGCATTGACGATGTCGCTCATCTCGCCCATGTGGCCGACGGGATGCAGCGAACCCAGTGCTTCGTGCGTTTCCGGCGCGTGCATCGGCGACTTGATGATGCCGGGCGATACAGCGTTCGCGCGGATGCCCGACTTCGCGTATTCGATCGCGAGCGACTTCGTTGCGGCGTTCAGGCCGCCCTTGGTCAGCGACGCGAGAACCGACGGCACGCCCGAGATTGCGTGATCGACGAGGCTCGTCGAGATCTGCAGGACGTGGCCGCTCTTGTTCTTTTCCATCTCGGCGATGGCGAGCTGCGTGATGTGGAAGAAGCCGTTCACATTCACATTCAGCACGGCGGCGTAGTCTTCGGCCGTGTATTGCGTGAACGGCTTGGCGATGAAGATGCCTGCGTTGTTGATCAGCGTGTCGATGCGGCCGAAGCGTGCAATCGCTTCCGAAACGGCGCGTTGCGCGACTGCGCGGTCGCCGATGTCGCCGGCGATCGCCACGACGTTTGCATCGTCCGACGGCTTGATCGAGCGCGCGACAGCGACGACGCGATAACCGTGCTCACGGAAGCCCTTGACGATCTCGGCGCCAATGCCTTGCGATGCACCTGTGACGATTGCGACTTTTTGCGAATTGCTCATGATGGACCTCGAAGAGTTGTTCGGCTTTGTGTCGGAATTGACAGTGCCGTTAGGTCGTAAATCTAGGCTTCCTCGGCGTTGTTGCGAACACCCGGGTTGGACAAACTGTTGTGATTGGGAGGAATAAGTGGGGTTTTTTGTCTGCGACGCTGGGTGGTTGGTATGCGTTTGCGCTGGCATGCGCGCTATGCCTTCGTGCTTCAAGCGTTGCCGGTCGGTGTTTTGGCCCTTTCGCTGGCATCCGCGATTTGCCTTCGTGCTTCAAGCGTCGCCCCTGTGCGGGGCGGCACCTACTTTTCTTTGCCGCCGCAAAGAAAAGTAGGCAAAAGAAAGCGGCTAACACCGCCAATTCTAGTTTCTGTCTGAGGGCCCCCAAAGGGTCTTACGCTTCACACCGCAATCACGTGACCCATGTTCGTTGCCAACGCTCTTGCGGTGCGCCTCACCCGCTTCACGCACCCGAGTTGCCGCACGCCGTCTCAGATATTCCACCGCCGCCCAGGTGGCAAACTGTGTGTAGGTCGTAGTGCCTCGCACGCCTCACTCCGGACCGATAGCGCATGCATTCCACCCTGTAAGAGCGCCACTCTATACGACGCGGCAACCTACACACAGTTTGCCACCTGGGCGGCACATACCATTCGCTGCTGCTTGCCCGAGTACGGGTATTCGAAGCGGGTGAGGCGTTCGTTCGAAGCGTTGGCAACGAGCACCAACCAGGGCACTGCCGTGTGAAGCGTGGGACCGTTGGGGGCCCTCAGGCAAAAACTAGAACGGCGGTGTGAGCCGCTTTCTTTTGCCTACTTTTCTTTGCGGCGGCAAAGAAAAGTAGGTGCCGCCCCGCACAGGGGCGACGCATGAAGCACGAAGGCATAACGCGGATGCCAGCGAAAAGGCAAACAACCAAACCGCATGCGCAGCAAATCCCGCCTCGCGGACGCCAGCGAAGCAGGCACAAAAAAAACCGACACACTGCCTTTGGTACTGCACACCAAATGAAACTGACTGTTGCGAGCTTGATCATTCACGCTGATCGACCGTGCCAACGCAGTCAAAAACGGCGACGCCCATGCCTAAAAAGCCGCGCCGGGCCAGCCGGACACGGCGTCATACGCGAACGATCAGCCCATCGAACCAGGGCCAGAAACCCGCACTACTCGTTAGGCGCAAACCCCGGAAGCACGTCCTCATGCAATTCATCAAGTATCTGCCGATAATCCCGCGGCGTCACACGAGGGTTCAACGCGACGTGCGACACCCCATGCTCCCGCGCCAGATCGAGGTAATCCCGCAGCGCGCGACTGCCAATCGCGAAACCGCCCCCGATCCGCTTGAACGGATAATCCCGCCGCGGATGCAAGTACAAAAACCCGCCAAACGCGAACGGCTTCGCATCGCCATCGCCGTTCGTCTGACGATTCGTTTCTCTCCACTCATCGGCGAATGATTGCAACCGCGCAGGTTCCGGCACGAATCCAAGATACCCGTCCATATTGCCCGCGATCCAACCAAGCGTCTGCTGCGAGCGTCCGACCGCGATAGTCGGCACTCTCCCGAACACAGGCTTCGGCAGCATGGTCAGCGAGCCATCTCCGCGTCCAAAACGCTCCGATTCGAAGCGCGGAAAGTTCTGCTCGCTCACGCTGCGATAAACCCCATATGCATCGCGGAAACGCTCACCGCGACTTTCAAAGTCGATGCCAAACACGGGATATTCGGAAGGCCGATCACCCGACGACATCCCTATCACGATGCGTCCGCCCGTCAGCCTGTCGAGCGAATTGACCTGCTTGGCGAGCATGAGCGGCTCGCGCATCGGCAGCACGATGCCTGTCGTGCCGAGCGTGATGCGCTCGGTCGCGGTGGCGAGGTGCCCGATGTAGATCAGCGGCTCGAAGATCTGCCCGGAATCGCCGTATTGCGGATCGTAGAACGGGATATCGCGCGCCCACAACGCGGCCACGCCGGCTTGTTCGGCACGTTGCGCCATCTGCAGATGGTCGGCCATTGACGGATGAGGCGACGCGGCGTGCGTTTCGAGCGGCAGGATCAGCCCGACGGTGAGCGCGTCGCGCCGGAAGACGCGGTCGTAACCGCGATGACCCTGCAAAGGGAACGGAGTGCGCTCGACTTGCGGTTCGGGAAAAGCGATTGGCATGTCCATGATGTTCCTCCAGTGACGTCAGCTTACGGACATGCGTCGACGGGAAAAACACAGCGCCGCTAACAACACTTGATACACGGCGTCAATAGAGATGGACAGCAGGGAAGCGCGTGAAAAACTTCGTTTCACTCACGATGATGTTACGCATCATCAATCATCATTTTACTTGATCGATCGTCGCTCCTATCGTTGAGGAAAACAGAAGAGCGTGTCGGGTAGCCCCCGAAATGCGCCTACTTCGAAACGAAATACAGGAGACATCGTGGTCCAAACGACTGCACTTCACAACGTCCGGTTGTCGCCGGCGTTCGTACGACTCGTCGCGCGTAGGCGCAGGCTCGTCATATTGCTCACGCTCGGCACCTTGCTGCCTTACTACGCTTTCGTGCTGATAGCAGGCTTCGCGCCGAAAGTGCTCGCGTTGAAGCTGTTTCCCGGCAGTGTCATGACGATCAGCTGGCCGTTGGGCGTCGCGCTGATCGTCGGCACGTGGATACTGACGGGCATCTATATTCGCCGCGCAAACGGCGAGTTCGACGAGTTGACCGCTCAGGTCCTGGCGGGAGACGCGCAATGAAACGATGCGTCAAACTCATCGGCGGCGTGCTGGCCGCTTTCATCGCCTGTGACGCAATGGCAGCAGCGGAAGTGCTCGAAAAAGTACAGAAGCAGCCGCTCAACACGACGGCCATCGTCATGTTCCTCGCGTTCGTCGTTGCGACGCTCGGCATCACGTTTTGGGCCGCGTCGAAGACGAAGTCGATGAAGGACTTCTACAACGCGGGCGGCGGCATTTCCGGTTTTCAGAACGGCCTCGCGCTGGCGGGCGACTATATGTCGGCAGCGGCGCTGCTCGGCGTGACGAGCATGATCTTCTTCAATGGCTACGACGGCATGCTCTACGCGGTGAGCTTCTTCGTCGCGTGGCCATTGCTGATGTTCCTGTTTGCCGAGCGCATCAGAAATCTGGGGCAGGTCACGATCGCCGACATCGCATCGTTCAGACTCGACCAGCAGAGAATACGCACGCTGATGGCATTCGGCTCGCTGACGGTGGTGTGCTTCTATCTCGTCGTGCAGATGGTGGGCGCGGGTCAGCTGATCCAGTTGCTGTTCGGGCTTCAATACAACTATGCCTTCATCGTGGTCGGCGCGCTGATGGCGGTGTATGTGACCTTCGGCGGTATGGTTGCGACAACGTGGGTGCAGATCATCAAGGCCGTACTCATGCTGTTCGGCGCAACGCTGCTTGCGGTTCTCGCGTTGAGCAAGTTCGGTTTTTCGATCGACGACATGTTCGCTCAAGCGATCGCCACACATAAGAGCGGTGCCGGCATCATGCTGCCGAGCAAGCTCGTCGCCGATCCGTTTGCGATGCTGTCGCTTTCGGTGGGACTGGTGTTCGGCACGTCGGGGCTGCCGCATATCCTGATGCGCTTCTTCACGGTGCCGGATGCAAAGGCGGCGCGCAAGTCCGTGTTCGTCGCGACGGGCTTCATCGGGTACTTCTTCCTGATCGTCATGGTGCTCGGCACAGCCGCGATTGTGATCGTGGGCCGCAATCCGTCGTTCTACGAGGGCGGCGTGATCGGCGGCAAGCTGATCGGCGGCGGCAACATGCCCGTCATGCATCTGGCGAAGGCAATGGGCGGAGACCTGGTGCTGGGCTTCCTGTCCGCCGTCGCCTTTGCAACGATCCTCGCTGTCGTGGCGGGACTCACGATGGCAGGCACATCGGCTATCTCGCACGATCTGTACGCGATGGTGATCAAGCGCAATCGCGCCGATCAAGCGAAGGAAAAGCGTGTATCGAGAATCGCATCGATTGCGATCGCGTGCGTTGCAATCCTGCTCGGCATCGTGTTCAAGGATCAGAACGTCGCGTTCCTCGTGGCGCTGACATTCAGCGTGGCCGCGTCGGTCAATTTTCCGATCCTCACGCTCGCGATCTACTGGAAAGGCCTGACGACGCGCGGCGCGCTGATGGGCGGCATTGCGGGGCTCGTGAGTGCAGTGGGTCTGGTCGTGCTGTCTCCCGCCGTGTGGGTCAAGGTGCTCGGACACGCGACGCCGATCTTCCCGTACGACTACCCCGCAATCATTTCGATGACGATCGCCTTCTTCTTCACATGGATCGGATCGGTCACCGATCAGGGCGCGCGAGCGGCGAACGAACGCGAGCAATTCGACGATCAATTCGTTCGCGCACAGACGGGCATCGGTTCGTCGCGCGCCGCCAGTCATTAGAGAACTGCTGCAATCGATAGGGAATAAAAATGTCGAACTCGCCTATGTCATCCACACACGATGTTCTAGCGCACGGCACGCACACGCAGGACCGCTTCCAGTGGCGCGATACCGGTCTGGGTTTTTCGCCCGTCACGATCTCGCTGCACTGGATCGTCGCGGCGCTGGTGCTCGCGATCATCGGAATCGAGATTGCGCTTGTGGCGTCGCCCAACGTCGAGCTAGCGAGGGTTCTGAATCTGCTCGGCGCAATCCTGTTTCCGATCTCGGCCTATCGGTTCTGGGCGCGCGTGACGTCGTGGCATCCGCTGCCGCTCGGCACGCCGAATCCTGTCGAGGTGATCGTGAGCCGGTCGGTTGCGACTGCACTGGCGCTGGCGATGGTGCTGCTGCCTGTCGCCGCGTGGCTGGCGAAATCGGCGGCTGGCCAGCTTGTCGAATTGCCCGGCGGATGGATCATTCCGTCGCCGATGCATCCAAACGCGCAGGCCGCGCAGGTCTTCGATGTTCTTTTCAAGATCGGCGTAACGCCGTTTGTGCTTGGCCTGGCGCTGCATATCTTCGGTGCCTGCAAGAATCATTTCGTGTTGAAGAACGATGCGTTGAAACGCATGCTTGGCAAACGCGTGGAGCTTTGAATCATGAGCACAACAGGTTTTGAGTTTGGTGGAAACGCCGTCACGAAGCTTTGCGGCGTCAGATATCCGATCTTCCTCGCCGGCATGGCCGCGATCTCCGGTCCAAAGCTCGTTGCGGCCGTCGCCAATGCGGGCGGGATGGGAACGGTGGGCGGATTGCGTCTGCCGCCGCTTGCGTTGCGGCGATGGATCCGGGAAACGAAAGAACTGACTGACAAGCCGTTCGGCGTCAATCTCGTTCCTTCGTTTGGCGGGCCGGATGTATTCGAGGCGCAGTTTCAGGTCGTGTTGCAGGAAAAGCCCAGGATGTTGTCGCTGTTCTATGCGGAGAACTATCCGCACATGATCTCCCGCGCAAAAGACGCGGGAATGGTGGTCATGGTCCAGGTCGGTTCCGTCGAACTCGCGCGCAAGGCTATCGCGCAGGGCGCCGATATCATCACTGCGCAAGGCAGCGAGAGTGGCGGGCATCTGAACCGCGGCACGATTGGACTGCTTTCGCTACTGCCGTCGCTTATCTCTGCGGCGGGCGGGCGACCTGTGCTCGCGGCAGGCGGGATCACGAATCGCGACGACGTCCGCACGGTGATGAACATGGGCGCGGGCGGCGTGCTCTGCGGCACGGCGTTCGTTGCGTGTGACGAGTCGAATGCGCATCCGCTTTACAAGCAAAAGATCGTGGATGCGACGGTCGATGACACCGAATACCGTACCGGCTATTCGTTCGGCTGGAAATACGGCACGCCGCACCGGGTCATTCCGAATCGCGACAAGTGGAATCTTTTGCGGCATATCGGCGGCGGCGCGCGCGTGATCGACAAGCCGAGAATGGCGCAGAAGCTGTCGTTGTATGCGGGGCAGGGTGTTGGGAAGATCGACCGCGTGGTGTCGGCGGCGGCGCGCGTTGAGGAGCTTGTGAAGGGGTTTGCTGACGAGGGCGAGCGGGATGCGGTTGAACGGCTCGAGGGGGTTCGGTTGCGCTATGCGTAGGGTGGGGTGATTCGACGGCCGGGCATTGGGGGCGGCTCGTCGTGTGCGGGGCGGGAGGCGCTGATTGCGGCCAATCATTGCCGCTCGCCCATCGCACAGAACTGTCTCGAACGGTTGGTCCACATCCGAAACACGCCCGATACCCAGAGCGAACATCTCGGCCTTAGCCGACATTGATTGGGCTGGGCCAGGTTCGCCGTCAGCAATGTGGCGGATTGCCGACGGCATCGGGCAAGCGGACGGCAACTTGCCGCATCAGCGAACTCACACTGGCGACCCATATTGGTTCTGGCACTCCGCGTCCTATAGATGGCACATTTGGCGGAGCAAACGGCCCTATCTCTTCCGGCCGGTTGCCGACTTCAAGCACTAGCAGCTTCGTCAATGTGGTCGGTGTTAACCCGCTAAAACCCCTCCGGCGCTTGCAATCCCTTCCGGTACGACCCAAAATGTAAGCGCTAACACGGTATTTCCAGCGCGCTATTAGCGAATGGACGGGCTGAGACTCACGACAGCGCGTCAAAATGTAAGCGCTAACATAAAATAGGGGAAACGGATCGAGCGCTCAGCGCAATGCGCCGTGGCGCGCAGACCTCTATCCCAATGCGCGCCGAAGTGGACGCGCAATTCCAGGCTGCCCGACAGCGTATCGGCGCGGCCCGACGCAACTCAATCGGACACATGAAGCGGAGACAACGATCATGAGCGCAACCCCTGACCACGAGCAGGCCCCACCGAAAATTCGCCGGGCCCAAATCGTGGCGCTTACGCTGTTGATGGTCAGCGGCATCGTCAACTATCTGGACCGTGGCACGCTCGCCGTCGCCAATCCGCTGATCCGCCATGACCTCGGCTTGTCGCTGGGTCAGATGGGGCTGCTGCTCTCCGCGTTCTCCTGGAGCTATGCGCTATTTCAGTTGCCGGTGGGCGGTCTCGTCGATCGCATTGGGCCGCGCAAGCTGCTCGGCATCGGCCTGATCGTCTGGTCGCTCGCGCAGGCCGCCGGCGGCTTCGTCTCGACCTTCGGCTGGTTCATTCTTGCGCGGATCGTGCTCGGCATCGGCGAGGCGCCGCAGTTTCCGTCGGCGGCGCGCGTCGTCAGCAACTGGTTTCCACTGCGCGCCCGCGGCAAGCCGACGGGCATCTTCAACTCGGCGTCCCCGCTCGGCACAGCGCTCGCGCCGCTCTGCCTGTCGATCCTCGTCGTGAATTTCCACTGGCGCTGGGCATTCATCGTGACGGGCATCGTCGGCCTGTTCGTGGCGGTCGTATGGCTTGCGGTGTATCGCGATCCCGTGAAGGCAACGATGACCGAAGAAGAGCGCCGTTATCTCGAAGGTGACGAGGCGGATCGCAAGCCCGCGCCGTCGCTCACCTTCGCCGAGTGGCGTTCGCTGTTTTCGCATGGCACCACCTGGGGCATGCTGATCGGCTTTTTCGGCTCGGTCTACCTCAACTGGGTGTACCTGACGTGGCTGCCGGGCTACCTGACGATGGAACGCCACATGAGCCTGATGCACACGGGCGTCGCGGCATCGATTCCATTCTTCTGCGGCTTTCTTGGCTCGCTCACGGCCGGATGGTTCTCGGATCTCATGACGAGCCGCAGCACGAATCCCGTCGGGAGCCGCCGCAACGCAGTGGTGATCGCGATGCTTGGCATGGTCGTGTTCACGATTCCGGCAGCGCTCGTCGAGAGCAATACGATCGCGATCGCATGCATCTCGGTGGTGATCTTCCTGGCCAACGCCGCTTCAGCCAGTTCCTGGGCGCTGGCGACGGCCGCCGCGCCACCCAACCGCGTCGGCTCGCTCGGCGCGATCCAGAATTTCGGCGGCTTCCTGGGCGGCGCCCTTGCCCCGATCCTGACGGGCTACATCGCGCAGAACTGGTCCTTTGTGCCCGCGCTGCTGACAGCGGCAGGCATCGCGTTCACCGGCGCGATGAGCTATCTGCTGTTCGTACGCAAGCCGATCGAGGATAAGCCCGCACACGTCGAAGCCCTTCGAGCGCAGGCGTGACGAGATCGCACGCCGGGCTCCATTCAATCCATTCAGAGAGATAACCATGACGAGCGCCACGCATTCACCCACTTCAATCGAAGGCATCGTTCCCGTGATGCTGACACCGTTCGACGCTTCCGGCGCGATCGACTATGCCGGCCTCGAACGTCTGATCGAGTGGTACATCGCGCACGGCTCGGACGCGCTCTTTGCCGTCGCGCAGTCGAGCGAGATGCAGTTTCTGAGCCTCGCCGAGCGCGGTGAACTCGGCCGGTTCGTCGTAGAGAAGGTGGCGGGCCGCATTCCCGTCGTGGTCTCCGGTCACATCAGCGACGACCCCGATGCGCAGGCGGAAGAACTCGGCGTCGCCGCATCGACGGGCGCGCAAGGCATCGTGCTCGTGACGAACCGGCTCGATCCGAAGCACGAGGGAACGGAGGTCTTCACGGCCAATCTCAAGCGGCTTCTCAAGCGCCTGCCGCCCGACATTCCGCTCGGCCTGTACGAGTGCCCGGCGCCGTATCGGCGGCTCCTCTCCGACGATGAACTGAAGATGTGCATCGACACCGGCCGCTTCATCATGCTGAAGGACGTGAGTTGCGATCTCCAGACCGTCAAACGGCGCGTCGCGATGGCGCAGGGTTCGCCGCTGAAGGTCCTGAACGCCAACGCGGCGATCGCGTGGGACGCGATGAAGGCCGGCTCGGCAGGCTTCAACGGTGTGTTCACGAACTTTCACCCGGACCTCTATAAGTGGCTGCGCAACGATGCAGCACAGGACCCGGCACTCGCGGAGGAACTGTCGACGTTTCTCGTTCTCGCCGCCGTTTCGGAAGCGCTTGGCTATCCGGCGCTCGCGAAGATTTACCATCAGCGCATCGGCACGTTTGACTCGATTCGCTGCCGCGTGATCGACTACGACGTTCGCGAACGCTTCTGGGCGCTCGATGCGGTCCTCGACAAGATCGTCGCCGGCACCGAGGATTTCCGCTCGCGCATCGCCGCGCTCGGCGCGCCCGCATGAGCATGAGCGTGCGCGTGCCCGGCGAAACGCCGCGACGGTATGATGACGGCGCTTGCTGCGTCTGCCTTCGTTCAACCGTCACTGCCTGATCCGATGCCTCGCTCCCCTGATTCTCCCGCGCCCGCTGCCGACAAGGCCCAGGCCCGCACGCCAACG
>WNGR01006813.1_pt1 | contig 12157 bp, 8 predicted proteins | sample 5407581 | NCBI WGS metagenome assembly WNGR01 (sample SAMN13153383, study PRJNA577476) | soil metagenome | isolation source: 80 cm soil or saprolite under Garry oak tree replicate 2 | place: USA:California | collected 2016-06-15
TCGCTTAACTTTTCGGAAATAGGCGACGTACTGCTCTAGAGGAAACTTCTCAGCTTCCGTCCTGCCACCTAAGACCGCGTGCACCGCATCGGGTTGAACTCCTTGAATCTGTAACAGAAGGTCTGCATAGAAGCACAGCTGGATGAGTGCCCCCGCCTTCGTTGATAGTGCCAGCTTCGTTTCCAACGGCTCATACGACCACGCGCCGAGCGAGCTGGGTTTTGGAACGCGAATGAGAAAATCAGACCGCCCATGCCAAGACCCATTCTGAAAGGTAGCTTGATAAACAACGCTGGCACCACGGCGAAGCGCATCAACAGTCTGAGCAGCACCTTCTGCCCATGAAATGTCCGTTGGAATCTTTGCGACATCGAGGCCTTGGTCAACGGTGAGATGGCGGAGGTAGGCCTGTTCGTGCCGAGCGCCCAGTTCTCTTAGAACCTCGACGCCGGGGTCGTGAAAATATGGTTTTTTGATTTGGCCTGCTACTTCCGCGCGGTCAAGCGTCGGCAGGTGATGGCACGCCAGAAAATTTGCGACATCGGAAGCAGAGAACATTCTGGTGCTTTCGGCGAAACCGCAGATCAGCAAGATATCAACTCATCTTCTAGTTTTTAACATGCGCAGACTAGAATTCATTGAGGTGGACTGTCGCAGTGGTTAACATCCGCTTAGTTTCCTCGGACTCGCGTCCAACTCGCTCAGGAATCCATTGATGCAGCCGTCCGTAGGTCGGCCCGATATTTATGTGGCTAGTCAAAAGGAAGCCTTCTCACGGCATGTCCGGCCGACATAATTCCGGAGCAGGCCCTCCGCTGCCAGTCAAGCGACCGCGGCAAAGCTCTCCATTGAGCGCATTTGTTTACCGTGTCGCCGCCGAGATAACTGAGTGTTTGAACAAAAATCTGCTGGACAAATTCCGCGACTTCAGCTACGTTAGAGTGCGGGGTTTAAGAGCATGGCGTGGCCGAGGTCCCTCAATGCCGCTGGCATCATTGAAAAACTAAAGCAGAAGATTGCCTCGTTGCAGCAACAGTGGCGTAGGACACGTCGGGAGATTGAGCGACTGCGCCAAGAGAACGAGCAATTGCGGCAGGAACGGGAACGGCTGCGCGAAGAGAACGAGCGGCTGAAACGGCAATTGGAAGAAGCGCAGCGGGCCAGCAAACGACAAGCAGCTCCTTTTTCCCGAGGTCGGCGGAAAGCAGATCCACAGCGACCGGGGCGCAAGTCCGGCGCCGCCTACGGCCGGCGTTACGGCAAAGCTATTCCCGAGCATGTCGATCAAGTGATTGCCGTGCCAGCTCCCGTGCGTTGTGAGTGCGGTGGCAAGCTAAAAGTAGAAAGCATTAAGTCGCAGTATCAACAGGAAATCGTGCGCAAGACAATCTGGCGACGCTTCGACATTCCCATCTGTCGTTGTCAGCTGTGCCATAAACGGGTGCAGGGACGCGATCCAAGGCAGACCTCCGACGCCCTAGGAGCGGCGGCGGTACAACTGGGTCCGGATGCGCTGGCACTGGCGGTGCAGATGAACAAAGGATTGGGTATCCCCCATGCGGATGTGGCCGCGGTGCTCAAAGACAGCTTTCAGTTACAGGTGAACCGTAGCACGATTTGCCGCGCCGTGGAGCGCGTCGCACGGCGCGGGGAAGCCACCTGGCATGCGCTGCGCGATGCGGCCCGCCGCAGTATGGTGAACGCCATCGACGAAACCGGCTGGAATGTAGAGGCCCAACTGCGGTGGTTGTGGGTGGTGGTGAGCGAGCAGGTTACCTTCTGCGACATCTTGCCGGGACGCGGCTTCGAGCAAGCGGCCGCGCTGTTGGGACCCGATTATGACGGTTGGTTAACCCACGACGGTTGGGCGGTGTACTACAAGTTTCTCCGAGCGGGACATCAAAGTTGTATTGCGCATCTGTTGCGCCGCTGCCGGGATATGGCCGCAGTGGCCTCGGCGTCGGCAGCCCGCTTCCCGCTGCAAGTGAAAGCCTTATTGGAAAAGGGCTTGGCCTTGCGGGACCGCTATAACCAAGGAGAGCTCTCGCGGCACGGGCTGTGGACAGCCACGGGACGGTTAGAAGCCCAACTAGATCGTCTGTTGGTGCGCCCCGTTCGGGATTCCGCCAACCGCCGTCTGAAGAATCATCTTTGGCGGGAGCGGTCCTACCTATTTACCTTTCTTTATTGTCCTGGTCTGGATGCGACCAACAATGCTGCCGAGCGAGCTTTGCGACCGCTGGTGGTGGCGCGCAAGAACTGGGGTGGGAATCGAACCGCAAAAGGAGCGCGTGCGCAAGCCGTGCTCACCAGCATCCTGCAAACGGCCCGACAGCAAGGGAAGAACCCGCTGGATCGGCTGATCGCCTTACTGGTGGGGAAGGACCCGGCCAAGATTCTCGACCTGGTGCCGCCCACCCGAGAAATACCTCAGGATTCCTCGCCTGGTCCTCCACCTCGTAAAGTAAGGGCTCGTGATCCGTTGGAGTTGGTGGCTCTCTATGCTGTGCCGAAGGCGGTGGACGGTACGCAGGTGTCTGTCCAGCCATGACGCAGGGTTTCACGGATCCTCTGCCGCGAGAAGAGCCGAAGAGTCTACCCGTTTCGTTGCGCTTCTGTGGTCGCCTGTTCTCGGGGCCGGAGTTGGAGTTGCTGCGTGTGGTGGCGCATGACTATAGCGGCCTGGCGGTGACGGAGATCGCGCGAACGGTGTGCGAGTTGTTGGAATGGAAGCGGCCCAATGGCCGGCTGAAGGATCACGAGTGTCGGCAACTGCTAGAGCGCTTGGCCGCAAAGGGCGTGCTACGGCTTCCGGCCCTGCGGCCAACCGGTGGCCGAGGACCGCGGCGCGTAGATCTATCTCCGCTCCGCGGGGAGCCGGAAGCGGTCGAGTGTGCGGCCCGCGAATGCGAACCGCTCGAGCTGGTTCTGGTGGAAGGCCCTGCGGAAAGCCGATTGTGGTGGGAGTATGTGGAACGCTATCACTATTTGGGCAGCCGGGTGCCCTTCGGTTCGAACCTGCGCTATTGGGTACGGAATCGCCAACGGGAACTAGCCTGTTTGCTGTGGACCTCGCCAGCCTGGAAGATGAAGCCGCGGGACCTTTGGATTGGCTGGTGCGATGAGCAAAGGCAGCGCCATCTACAATGGATTGTGAACAACGGCAGATTCTTGATTCTGCCGTGGGTCCACGTCAGCGGACTGGCGAGCAAGATCCTGGCGCTCGCCGCGCGGCAACTTCCAGCAGATTGGGAAAGTCACTACGGCCATCGTCCGCTGCTGTTGGAAACCCTCGTGGATGCCAGCCGCTTTCGTGGAACCTGCTATCGAGCGGCCAACTGGATCTATGTGGGGCAGACCACCGGGCGCGGTCGCATGGATCGCGAGCACAAGGCTCACGGCCAAGCCATCAAAGACATCTACGTCTATCCGTTGGTCCGCAACGCGAAGCACCGGCTATGCAGCGGGCCCACCCGGTAAACAAATCCGAATGAAACAAGTAATAAGTGCCCGCCACAGCGCTCGCCATGCTCGCAATGTTGAAAGCCACATGGATCGGCTTGGGCCAGCTCTTAGGTTTCAAGTAACACTGAATCATCGTGCCCAGTACGCCCATCAAAACGTTTGTGCCAGAGTCAGCTCTCGGACGCCGATGAGAATGAACAGAAAGATGACCGACATCGTTCCATGCACGCCCGGTAGATTCACTTTCATCCCAGAGGCGAGAAGAGCTAGGGCGAGGTAGCAGAGGTAACGCGAGGGCTCAGTCCACTGACCGTGAAAGAGGCCAAGAGACAAGGACAAAAGTCCGCCACGAAGAGTAATCCCGATATAAACCGAGCTTTCGTCGGAAGCATTAAGGTTGTACCAGCGAATAGGACGGGAGCAACCGGGCTGCCATAATCGCTCTGGGAGGTTGGCCAACCGCAACTTGTTGTAAGTTCACGACTTCGCATTCTGGCAGCACGTTTGCGAGGCGCGCCGCTCAATCGCCAAGCGGAGACAACTTGTCGCAGCCCTCTCGGACACAGTCAAAGTGTCTCTGCTATTTGCCTACGACTTCAATGGACCCCTTGGTGCTTCCGCGTTGCCTAGGTGGTTAAGAAATAAAGGGTTAGCTCCTATTTCCGAGAGTACTTTCGGGCCATATCTTCAGTTCAGAAGTACCATAGTCAATTTGTCCTTCTCGGAGCATCCTTTAAAAAGTTTCGACGCTCCATAGATGACTTAGCGGGATTTCTGGGAGCAACAACTATGAGTTGTAGTCCGGGATCGATTCTCGGGTTACCGGCCGTCATCCACAGCGCAGCGATGCGGCGCGTAATGGACATGGTCAAGCGCGTCGCCCAAACCGATGCCTCGGTCCTCATCACGGGCGAAAGCGGGGTCGGCAAAGAACTTGTTGCTCGTGCTTTGCACGAGCAATCCCTTCGTTGCAATTCGCCCTGGGTGGACCTCAACTGCGGGGCGCTTCCAGAGCATCTGGTCGAGAGTGAGCTATTTGGTTATGAGAGAGGCGCCTTCAGCGGTGCCACTCAGACCAAGCAGGGTCTCCTCGAACTAGCTGACCCCGGCACACTCTTCCTGGACGAGATTGGCGACCTTGACGCCCGTTTGCAAGTGAAACTGTTGCGAGTTTTGGATGGCGCCCCATACTATCGCCTCGGTGGACTAAAAAAGATCTCCCCGGACGTCCGCATCGTGGCCGCCACGAACCGTGACCTGGAGAAAGATATTGAAGCGGGAAAATTCCGCAGCGACCTCTTCCATCGGTTAACCCAGGTTCACATTCATGTGCCACCCCTGCGCGAGAGGCCGGAAGACATTCCCGTGCTTGCCGAGTTCTTCTTGCGCGAGCAGAATCACAATAATGTGCGTATCGCCCCGGCCGCACTCGACGAGCTTCGTAGCTTCCCGTGGCCTGGCAACGTACGGGAACTCCGCAATGCCGTGATTCGCGCTGCGATCATGAGGTCGGGAAACGAAATCCAGCCAGAGGACTTACCGCTGGGAAAGCAGAAGATCCCGCTGCAATCGGGCTCCGTCGTTACAAGTCTCGACGAGATGGAACGCCAGATGATTTTCCGCGCTTTGGATCAGACCTGCGGCCACCACGAGAAAGCTGCAAAAGTCCTCGGGATTTCTCGGCGAACACTCACTCGTAAGCTGAAAAAGTATGAGGCCGCTAATGTATTTGAAGCAGTCGCCGCTGGTTGATTGCCTTCCAGCACATCCGGAAGAACGTCGGAGGAATCCACGCCGGGAAGTCCAGGGCGTGATTTTCCTCAAGATTCTGAAGTCAGATTTGCGTTCTGAGCCTATTCGTGCTTGCTTGATAGACTTGAGCGCGGCAGGATTTCGCGCGTCCCATTCCTCCAAAGAACTCTGCTCCGGTCAAGAAGTTGCCTTCTGCCATGACGCAGGGAAAGGCATGGCCAGGGTGGTTTGGACTCGCATCGTTGGTCAAAGCGTGGAGAGCGGCTTCTTGATTTGTCAGGAAAAACGCAAAGAGTAAGTGCGACGGAAGTGGCTGCCCCCGAGCCGTCCTGCCGCCATGGCTCTCACTTACATCGGATGGTCGCCGTGGCTCGCGTATCTGAGGCTTTCCTTCCCTCTAAGGCTTTGCCCCGAATGTTGCAGCTTGTTTAAGGGACATCTTGTCGAATAGCGGAGCAAAACTGGTAACCTGTAAAATCCAAAGGGATTAGCTCGCCGAACCTTCTTCGGCGAGTCGCGACTGGCGACAAATTGTCGCAACGACCGCCGCGACCAATTTCCTGTAACGCGTTCATTCTAAAAGAATCCTTTGAATAATCCAGTTGGGAGATCCAAATGCCTTAACACAATCTCGGTACACCCAGGAGGGTTCTGTGACTGCAACAAAGCGCTTGCAGATCGTTGCATTCCTATTTAGCACCATCCTGGCTGTTGGCGTGCATTCCGCCCCCGGCCCCCAGTTCGCGAAGGACCTCGACGAGCAAAATTCCAAACAAATCGACGTAATCATTCAATTCAAACACTCTCATAAATCGAATGAAAAAGAAGATGATGAAGCTATTCGTCAGGTGGGTGGAGTCTTCAAGGCCGAGCTCGGTTTAATTGACGGTGGCCTGTACTCAGTGCCAGAGAACAGATTAGAGCATCTCTCCAAGAATCCCAACGTTTTGTACATCTCGCAAGATCGTCCACTCACCTCACTCCTTAACAATACGGCGCTAGCCGTAAATGCCAACATCGCGTGGAGCCAAGGTTGGGACGGAACGGGAATTGGCGTGGCGGTGATCGACAGTGGTGTCAGCAATGATAAGGATTTCCAGATTTCCGGCAAATCGACATCGCGCATCTCGTATTCGCAAGCGTTCTACGGGGGAGCTAAAACGTACGATGAATACGGTCACGGCACCCATGTGGCCGGCATTGTGGCGAGCAGCGGCACGAATTCGACGGGTTCCCAATACATCTACACGTTCAAGGGCATCGCGCCCAATGCGAATCTCATTAACCTCCGCGCCCTCGATCAAAACGGCTCCGGCACAGACAGCACCGTGATTTCTGCGATCCAGGCAGCCATTCAGCTCAAGAGCAAGTACAACATTCGCGTGATTAATCTCTCTTTGGGCCGCCCAGTCTTTGAGAGCTACAAACTCGATCCCCTTTGCCAAGCCGTCGAGGCTGCGTGGAAAGCGGGAATCGTCGTTGTTGTTGCCGCAGGAAACTCAGGCCGCGATAACTCGCAGGGCACAAACGGCTACGCCACGATTACCTCGCCGGGCAACGACCCGTATGTCATTACTGTGGGGGCCATGAAAACGATGGGCACGCCCACTCGCAACGATGACTTGATCACAAGCTACAGCTCGAAAGGTCCGACGCTTTTTGATCACGTAGTGAAGCCCGACATCGTCGCCCCGGGCAATCGCACCGTCTCAGTGCTCGATGCGAAAGGGTCGCTGCAATTCGCCTACCCGGCTAACGATGTCCCAGCGTCTTATTACCAAAAGAATCCTTCCAACAGTGGATCTCCTTATTACATTTTGAGCGGCACGAGCATGGCTGCCGCAGTCGTCAGCGGCGGCGTAGCGGTTCTCCTGCATACTCAACCGAACTTGACGCCGGACCAGGTCAAGGCCAGGCTAATGAAGACGGCCTCAAAGAGCTTCCCCGCGTACAGCACAGCGACCGACCCGATCACAGGAGCCACCTATGCCAGTCAGTACGACATTTTCACGGTCGGCGCGGGCTACTTGGATGTCGCGGCGGCCCTCGCCGATTCCGACGTGGCGACTGGCAATGCGCTCTCTCCCACAGCTGCCTACGACTCAAGTAACGGCAACGTCTACTTAGTCTTTGGTTCCGGTGCCGTTTGGGGCTCTGGCGCCGTTTGGGGTAGCGGCGCAGTGTGGGGCACGAATGTGTTCATCAGCGGGTCCGGTGCGGTCTGGGGCAGTGGTGCCGCTTGGGGCACGAACACGGACAGTGGCTTTGGCGCGGTCTGGGGTAGCGGTGCCGTCTGGGGCAGCAGCACACAACAATCAGTGGAAAGCATCAACGTTGCGATTACAGGCGAAAATTAAGATGCAACCCCGACGCAGGCCCATAGCGGTCCGAGACAGGTTGTCCCTGGCACCCTCACCGAGCGACAAATTGTCTTCTCGACTCCGCGGCTTGGATCGCCCTAACTGTTTCAATCACAAGGAATTGCCGTTCGAGTCCGTTGGCATTGCAGATGCACTTCCTACACGAGTTGGCCCGATACCAGAAAGGCGAGCAAACCTGTGAATGGGTTGGACGGTAGAGCGAAACTGATGGACCCGACCTTCACGTGCCTGGCCGCTTGCGAATCGCTTTTCGATGCAAACAACAATTCCAAGATCTACGTTTCGAACAACTTTGCACAACTTGGGAGTTCCTTCATGAGACGGTTCGAGCGCGAAAAGAAGCTCATCAATTCCCCGGTGTTCAGCGCTGCGACGTGGGGCGCTCGGGTATTGATGGCGATTGTAATTTGCCTGCTTGCCCCTGGCCTCTCCCTTGCTGACGGGAAGAAGCACAAGTTGTCCAAAGATCTTGACGCTATGCAAGGCGCCTCGAAAGGCCCAATCGTTGATGTCATCATTCAATTCAAGCAGGCGCCCACGGACGCCCAGCACGCGAAAGTACAGGCGAAGGGCGGCGTGCTAAAGACGAAACTCGACGTAATCAAGGGCGCCCATTATTCCGTGCCCGTGGAATCGCTCGAAAGCTTGGCGGATGATTCTGACGTTGCCTACATTAGTCCTGACCGCGCGGTGAATGGATCGCTGGACTATGTAACTTCCGCAGTGGGCGCTCCCGTAGCTTGGAACGTATACGGCCTGTACGGAGACGGCATCGGCGTCGCCATCATCGACAGCGGCATCCACAACCTGAACGATTTCCAGGATTTGAGCGGGAAGAACAAACTTGTCTATAACCAGGATTTTGCTGGAGGCGGGGGACCTGCAGCAGACGACCTCTACGGTCATGGTACGCATGTTGCCGGGATCGCCAGCAGCTCAGGGAAGGGATCGACCTGCAAGACGTGCACACGCACGTTCATGGGAATCGCGCCGAACGTCCAGCTGGTCAACCTTCGCGTGTTGAATCAGTACGGCGCGGGCACCGATAGTCTGGTGATTTCCGCCATTCAGAAGGCCATCGCACTCAAGAGCACCTACAACATCCGGGTGATCAATCTTTCGCTGGGCCGGCAAGTGTACGAGTCGTACGTCTATGATCCCCTCTGCCAGGCCGTCGAATCCGCCTGGCGAGCGGGAATCGTTGTGGTCGTGGCGGCAGGAAACCAGGGGCGCAACGACTCCATGGGAACCAACGGTTACGGCACCATCGCCGCTCCGGGGAACGACCCTTACGTAATTACCGTTGGCGCGATGAAAACCAACGGAACCTATTCCGTGGTGGACGACACGATCGCGACTTATAGCTCGAAGGGCCCCACAGGGTTCGACCAAATCGTGAAGCCGGACTTAGTCGCGCCGGGCAATCGGGTTGTTTCCGACCAAAACATGGCTGCGACGCTGGCGAAAAACTATCCTACTAACAAAGCCCTTTTGCAGTACTATCAGACCACAATCAACACGGGGACCTCGAACCAGTACTACGCACTGAGCGGCACGAGCATGGCCACGCCAGTGGTGAGCGGAGCTGCTGCAATACTTATCCAGCAAAATCCGAGCCTCACTCCGGACCAGGTCAAGGCGCGTCTGATGAAGACTGCGTCCAAGACATTTCCGGTCAGCAGCACGGTCACGGATCCGGCGACGGGGATCACCTACACGGACTACTACGACATCTTCACCATCGGGGCTGGCTACGTGAAAACCGCCGCCGCGCTGGCCAATAACGATTTAGCCGTGGGATCGGCAATGTCTCCCGCGGTGAGTTTCGATCCAAGCACCGGGAACGTTACGTTGGTCGAAAGCACAGCGGTGACCTGGGGCAGCAGTGTCGTATGGAGCGACTCCGTGGTGTGGGGCACCAACGTATTTGTAAACGGCACCGCGGTGCTGTGGGGCTCAGGCGTTTGCTGGGGCGATAGCACGAACGTAAGCTTCAGTGTCATCTGGGGCACTGGGGTGGTGTGGGGCGATGCAACGAATTCAGCGTATTCCTTGATCGACGGCGAGAATTAAATTGAAGGAGTTATCCACGTATGAGACCGCATAGCTCAGGGAAACTCGTTCCCACCAAGAAGACGCCCAGCACGACGACGTGGGGTGCCAGGATCTTATTGACATTGCTGTTCTGCCTGCTTGCGGCTGGCTTCTCCCTTGCTGATGGGAAGCACAAATTGTCCAAAGATCTTGAGGCTCTGAAAGACGGCCATAACGGTGCCACCGTTGATGTGATCGTTCAATTTAACCAAACGCCGACCGTTGCACATCACCAAAAGGTGCAGGACAAGGGCGGGGTGCTGAAAACGAAGCTCGACGCCATCAAGGGTGCCCATTATTCCGTCCCTGTTGAATCACTCCAATCGCTCGCCGACGATCCCGACGTTGCTTACATCTCGCCCAATCGTCCGCTTAGCGGCACTTCCACATCGACTCTCGACTACACCCCTGAAAGCGTCAATGCTCAAGTCGCTTGGCAGCAGTGGGGTTTGGATGGCACGGGCGTCGGAGTGGCGGTCATTGACAGCGGCGTTACCGCCGTTGGCGATCTCTACTGGTGGATTCCGTCGAATCAGACCTACGGTTCGCGCGTGGTCTATAGCCAGAACTTTGTTCCTGGCACAACGGATTCTTCGGACCAATATGGCCACGGAACGCATGTGGCCGGGATCATTGCGAGTCAAGGGTGGTTTTCCACCGGTTCGAACTTTACGCACACATTTAAAGGAATTGCGCCGAACACAAACGTCATTAACCTGCGAGTGCTAGACCAGAACGGCGCCGGTACCGACAGCAGTGTAATTGCGGCGATCCAGACGGCCATCAGCCTGAAGTCTACGTACAACATCCGAGTGATCAACCTTTCGCTTGGCCGCCAAGTCTTCGAGAGTTATACGCTCGATCCGCTCTGCCAGGCTGTCGAGGCCGCTTGGAGTGCGGGCATCGTCGTCGTTGCTGCGGCTGGCAACCAGGGCCGCAATGACAGCGCGGGCACGGAAGGTTACGGCACCATCGCGGCTCCAGGCAACGATCCGTACGCGATCACTGTGGGTGTGATGAAGACGGCAGAGACTCCCACCCGCAGCGACGACACCATTGCCAGTTACAGCTCGAAAGGACCAACGGCATACGACTTTGTCGTAAAACCTGACATCGTCGCGCCTGGAAATCAGGTCGTCTCCACGCTGGCGCCGAATGCGTCCCTATTGAGTACTCCCACCGACGTTTATCTGAGCGAGTACTCCTCCGCGACGACCTCCAGCACCGGCGGCAATACCAAGAATAATAAGAAGAACTCCACGTCGAGCCTGACCGCGAACACGATCTCGACCTCATATATGCGGCTGAGCGGCACCAGCATGGCCACTCCTGTGGTCAGTGGCGCGGCCGTACTGCTGCTTCAGCAAAATCCGAACCTTACGCCCGATCAAGTGAAGGCCCGTTTGATGAAAACGGCCTCCAAGAACTTTCCTGCTTACAGCACAGTCACGGACTCGACTACGGGCATCACCTACACCGATTACTACGACATTTTCACGATCGGTGCCGGCTATCTGGACATTGGCGCTGCCCTCTCCAGCAATGACCTGGCCGATGCTTCGGCTGTATCTCCGGCCGCAGTCTTTGATCCCTCGACGCAAAGCGTTTATCTCGTTACTGGCCAGGGTGTTGTGTGGGGAGATTCCTCGACCTGGGCCACTTCCCTTGTTTGGGGCACAAACGTCTTCGTGAACGGAACTGCGGTGCTGTGGGGGAGCAGCGTGTGCTGGGGCTCCAGCTCGAGCAGTGGCTTCGGCGTGGTCTGGGGCACCGGCGTCGTGTGGGGCGACACATCGAACCAGGCGAATTCCACAGCGCTAAGCATTTTGGTTGGCGGCGAGAATTGAACGTGCAGAGTTGGCGCGAGGCCTGACCAATGACAACTAAAGCCAAACTCTACATATCCTGGATCGCCGCCGTCGGCCTCATCGTGTTGGTCGCGGGCTTGTCCCACTGGCAGTCCACCGGGCTCCGGCGCCTTCTCGCGTTCCTTTTCCTGGCGATGATCCTCTCCACGCAAAAGATCCGTCTCCCAGGAATGAAAGGCACGATGTCGCTCAGCTTCCCGTTCATTTTGGTCGGGATCGCAGACTTCGGCTTCGGCGAAACACTTCTGCTGGGTTGCACTGCTGCATTCGTGCAAACCTTGTGGCACGCTAAGACCCCGCCTAGACCGGAGCAGATCGTGTTCAACATGGCCACGTTGGTCCTATCCGCTGGATGCGCGGACTGGCTCAGCCACACGGTACTGCGGCTATTGCATCTTAATTCTCTCGTCCTCCTCCTTGCCTCTGCTTCTCTAATCTACCTGTTCGTGAACACGGGGCTGGTTGCAGGAGTCATTTCGCTGACGGAGGAAAAGCCTTTTCAGAAGGAATGGCTTCACTGCTTCTATTGGGCGTTTCCTTATTTCCTGGTGAGCGCGGTTGCTGCCGGTCTGGTCAGCACATTGAGCCACTCCGAAA
>WNGR01006814.1_pt1 | contig 12156 bp, 9 predicted proteins | sample 5407581 | NCBI WGS metagenome assembly WNGR01 (sample SAMN13153383, study PRJNA577476) | soil metagenome | isolation source: 80 cm soil or saprolite under Garry oak tree replicate 2 | place: USA:California | collected 2016-06-15
GTTCGACCTCTGGAGCAACGGCCAGGGCACCGAGCTTGCCGCGCTCGGCCTGATGTGGTCGATGCTGATGGCGATGATCGCCGTGGTGTTCTATGTGCTCGCCCGCCGTTCCGCCGCCGGCGCGCTTGGCCGCGCGTGAGGGCCGTCATGCTTCGCGTCGAGCGTCTGACCAAGATCTTCGACAACTCGACCGACCAGATCGCCGGCGGAATTCGCGAAGCAAGCTTCGCGCTCGATCCGGGAACCTTCTTCACGCTGCTCGGCCCGTCCGGCTGCGGCAAGACCACAACACTTCGCTGCATCGCAGGCCTCGAGACGCCGGACGATGGCGCGATCGCGGTCGACGGCCGCACCCTGTTCGACGCCAAGGCGCGCGTCAATGTCCCGGTCGAGCAGCGCTCGATCGGCATGGTGTTTCAATCCTACGCCATCTGGCCGCACATGACGGTCGCCGAGAACGTGGCGTTTCCGTTCACGGTCGCCAAGCACAGGCGCTACTCGCGCGCCGAGATCGAGGAGGGCGTGCGCCGTGCGCTCGCGATCGTCGATCTCGACGGCTTCCAGCAGCGCCCGGCGACGCGCCTCTCCGGCGGTCAGCAGCAGCGCGTTGCGCTTGCGCGCGCCATCGTGCACGAGCCGAGGCTGCTGTTGCTCGACGAGCCCCTGTCCAATCTCGACGCCCAGCTGCGCGACGAGATGCGCGGCGAGCTTAAGCGCCTGCAGAGCAAGATCGGCATCACCGCCGTCTACGTGACCCATGACCAGTCCGAGGCGCTGGCGCTCTCCGACAGCATCGCGGTGATCGACAAGGGCCGCATCACCCAGGTCGGCTCGCCGCAGGACATCTATTTCCGTCCGGCCAATCCGTTCGTCGCCCGCTTCGTCGGGGCCACGAATCTGCTCACCGGTCGCCTGCTCGGGAGCTCGGACGGTCGCGGGGAGGTCGAGGTGCTGACCGGACGCCAGGTTCGATGCCTGATCCCGCAGGGGATCGACGACCCGACCTCGGTCTCGGTCTCCATCAGGCCCGAGAGCATCCGGCTGGTGCCGCGCTCGGCAAGTTCCGCCAATGCCGGCGAGAACTGCCTTGCCGGTCGCATCAGCGGGGTCACCTTCCTCGGGGCAGCGCGGCGGGTCGATGTGCTGAGCGACGGCGTGCACCTGCAGGTCACCACGCCCGCCGACATGCCGCTGCCGGCCGATGGCGAGGTGCTGCTGCTGTTCGCCCCCGAGCGGACTGTCGCCTTGCCCGGAAAGGTATCGTAAAAGGACCTGGGCGTTAAAAGGACTTGGGCGTTCAAAGGACTTGGGCGTTCGCGCCAGCGCGCCAAGACAATCCCGCCGTCGAGGACGGCTTTTGATCAAGCATGCGAGGAGAAGAAAATGGCTGCCAAGAAGTACGAGACGATCAAGGTCGAGAAGGAGGATGGCATCACCTGGGTCATCTTCAACCGTCCGGACAAGCGCAACGCCATGTCACCGCAGCTCCACTTGGACATGGACGATGTGCTCGACGATCTCGCGATCGACGACGAGACCGAGATTCTGGTGGTCACCGGAGCGGGCGAGTCGTTTTCGTCCGGCCAGGATATCAGGCTCTATTTCCGCGGCACCGAAACCGACCCGGTGATGCGGGCGAAGGCGCGCCGCGCCTCCAATCAGTGGCGCTGGCAGAAGCTCTCGACCTTCCCGAAGCCGACCATCGCGATGGTCAACGGCTTCTGCTTCGGCGGGGCCTTCACGCAGGTCGCGGCCTGCGACTTCGCCATCGCCGCCGACGAGGCGACCTTCGGCCTCTCCGAGGTGAACTGGGGCATCCTGCCGGGCGGCATCGTCTCCTGGAACGTGGCGCAGATGATGAGCTTCCGCGACGCCATGTACTACGCCATGACCGGCGACACGTTTGACGGCAAGAAGGCGAAGGAGATCGGCTTCGTCAATCTTCACTTCCCGAAGGGGAAGCTCAAGGAGGAGACCATCAAATTCGCCAAGAAGCTGATGGAGAAGAGTCCGGCGGCGCTGCGCTACACCAAGGAGGCGATCCGCGCCGTGCGTTTCATGAACGAGCCGCAGGCGCAGGACTACCTCAACGCCAAGAGCGACGCCCTCAAGCTCAACGACAAGGAGGGCGGTCGCCAGGAAGGCATGCGGCAATTCCTCGACGAGAAGACCTACCGCCCCGGCTTCGGCCACTTCAAGCGCAAGAAGGTGGCGGCGAAGTAAGCCCCGCGATTGATGTCTCCGCTCGTCCCCGCGAAAGCGACGCGAAAGCGGGGACCCAGAGCGAGTCGTACGGCCGACGTGCGCTTGCAGCAGTCCTGGATTTCCCGCTTTCGCGGGAATGAGCGGAGAATGTGGTCAACGTGAGTGCGCAAGTCGGCTGCAGCCGATTTCCGCGAGAAGAAGCCGTCCGCGTCGTTACCCTCCGAGGCTCGGCCGCCAGCGCTCGAACCGCCTCTCGATCCGCCGCAGCAGCTCGGTCATCGCGACACCGGCCGACGCGATGAGGATGATGCCGACCATTACCTTGTCGGTCTGGAAGCGCGCGCCCGCGGTTGCGATCAGGAAGCCGAGGCCGTGGGTCGCGCCATACATCTCGCCGACCACGATGCCGACGAGGGCATGGCCGAGGCCGAGGCGGAGCCCGGTGAGGAGGAGCGGAACCGACGAGGGCAGCGCCACCGTGAGGAACATCTGCCGGTCGTTCGAGCCAAAGGAGCGGGCGACCTTGACGAAATCGGCGTTGATGGTGCGCACCCCGGTGATCGTGTTCACCAGGATCGGGAAGATGGCGCCGAGAAAGACGATCGCGATCTTGGACATGACGCCGATGCCGAACCAGATCATGACCAGCGGCAAAAGCGCGATGCGCGGCGTGGCATAGAGAGCCGATACGAAAGGATCAAGCACGGCGTTAACTCTGCTGTACCACCCCATGAGGATTCCGAGGGGAACCCCGATGATGATGGCGGCGCCGTAGCCGACGAAGAACTCGAATGCGCTCACCTGGATATGCTCGTAGATGCTGCCGTCGGCGAACATATCGTAGCCGGCCCGCAGAATGCGGCTGGGCGAACTGGTGAACAGCGGGTTCACCCAGGCCAGCGCGACCGACATTTCCCAGAACGCCAGAAAAACCAGCATCGCGGCCGTGCCGATGAGCGCGTTCTCGTTCCTCGCCCACGCCGATTTCGGTTGGGCGGGTTTTGCCTCGGCCGCCGTGCGCGCCTCGCGCGATGTCGTCAAAGCGTCCATATGGTCCGCCTCAGGCCACCGTGAGCATGCCGGTCGTCTCGGCTTCCTGCTCGATCAGCCGCCAGATGCGCTGCTCCAGCTCGAGAAACGACGGCTGATGTTTCATGGCCAGCGTTCGTGCCGGCGGCAGGTCGACGTCGATCATCTCCTTGATCGCGGCAGGCCGGGCCGAGAGCACGACGACGCGGTTGGACAGGAAGACCGCTTCGTTGATCTGATGGGTGACGAACAGCGCGGTCGTGCGCGCGCGGGCAAGAATCTTGATCAGCTCCACCTGCATGAATTCGCGGGTCTGCGCATCGAGCGCCGCGAAGGGCTCATCGAGGAGCAGGAGCTCCGGGTCCATGACCAGCGCTCGCGCGATATTGACCCGCTGGCGCATCCCGCCCGACAGTTCGTGCGGATAATGCTCGGCGAAGCCGGCGAGGCCCACCAGCTCGACCAGGGCGAGCGCGCGGTCTTTTCGCGCCTGCTTGTCGAGCCTGCCTTGCAGCTCGAGGCCGTACATCACGTTTTGCAGCACGGTCCGCCAGGGAAACAGGCTGTCGTGCTGGAACACCATGGCCCGGTCCGGCCCTGGCCCGGTGATCTCGCGATTGTCGACCAGAATTTGCCCCGCCGTCACGTCGATCAAGCCGTCGACGGCATTGAGCAGCGTGGTCTTTCCGCAACCGCTCGGCCCGACGATGCAAACGAGCTCGCCTTCGAAGACCTTGAGGTCGATGCCTCGCAATACCGGCAGGACCTGCTTGGTCCTTTCATTATGGTGATCGAGCGAGACGGCTCGCACTTCCAATTTGGGCTGGCGAGGCGCCTCCATGGCACATTCGATTCACTTCTGTCGGAGGAGCTTCGCGAAAAAGCCCTCGCGCTCGAGTTCCTCGATCGTCGACAGGTCGACGATCTGCTCGGGCTTGAGCGTGGCTGCCTTGGGCTCCCTGACCGCAAGCTCCTGCAGCACCAGCTCGACGCCCTTGAGCGACGGTCGCGGAATATCCGGATAGACCTTGATGAAGTACTCGTAGGCAGCCCTGAGGTTCGCCTCGTCCTTCACGTCGAGAAATTTTTGGGTCAGCGGTATCGCCACGGTCGGTTTGGTCTTGAACTCGTGAATGGCGGTCGAGATCGCCATGATGAATTTCTTCACGACATCGGGGCGATTCTTGAGGAAGGTGCGGGTGGTGACATAGGCGGTGTTCGGATAGTCACCCGCAACGTCGGTGATGTCGGCGAGCACATGAAAGCCGTGCCGCGTGAGCTCGGCGGTCTCGGGATATTGCTCGACCGTAGCGACCACCTGTCCGCTCATCGCCGCCGCCACGCGCGTCGCGGCGCCGCCGAGCTGAAGAACCTTGACGTCGTTCCTGCCGAGGCCCAGCGTCTTGAGCGCGAAATCCACGGCCGCGTCGGTCGACGAGCCGTAGCGGCTGATGGCAATGCTCTGCCCCTTGAGCTGCTGGGCGCTGGTGATCGAGGTCTTGACCACCAGCTGGTAGGGCAGCTTGTTGACGATGCTGCCGATGAGGACGATGTCGGCTCCCTGGACGGCGGCGCCGGCGGCGGGCGTGTAGCCGTTCTGCGCGATCTCGATCGAGCCGCCGATCACCGCCCGGGTCAGCACCGAGCCCCCCTCGATATAGACCGGCGTCAGATCGAGCCCGAACCGCTTGAAAAGGCCCTGCTTGTCCGCGTAGTTCAGCGGGCCCGACGTCATCGCGTATCCGTCGAAGCCGAACTGCACCTTGCTGAGCTGCTGCGCCGCAGCCGCGGTCGCAAACAGGGCGGTCAAGACGATCGCGACTGCCAGACGTTTCATCGTGGCTCTCCCGTCGTTCGGAATTCATTGTCTCCAGGCGCTCAGGACAGCAGCGCCTTCATCCGCTCCTGATTGATCTGCTTGACGAGCTGGTCAACCAGTCCGGCGAGCGGCATCGGCGTCTTGGCGGCCTGCGCCAGCTCGAGCGCCACGTCCATGTCCTTCTCCGCCCATTTACCAGTGCTCTTGCCCCAGCGGGAGAGCGACCAATTGGCGCCGCTGCCATGGCCGAGCGCCTCGACCAGCCGCGGAACGTCGACTCCGAGCTTCTTCGCGAACGACAGCGATTCGAAGTTTGCCACCATGCAGGCCCACAGCAGCATGTTGTTGATGGTCTTGGTGATCTGACCCGCGCCGACGTCGCCGACATGAAGCACCTGGCGGCTGAAGGCGCTCAGCACTGGCTTGGCGCGGTCGAGCGATCTCTGCTCGCCGCCGACATAGGCCGTCACCGTCCCATTATCGGCAGCCTCCTGGCCGAGCACAACCGGCGTATCGAGGATGCCGATCCCCTTGGACTGGGCGAGCGCGGCCATCTCCCGGCAAGTCTCGGGCGAGCAGGAGCTGGCAATGCAGATCACCGAGCCGCGGCTGAGGCTCTCGAGCAGGCCCGACTTGCCGATGACCTCGGAGACCTGCTCGTCGGTCGCCACCATGACGATGACCACCTCGGCGTTCTTGCCCACCTCGGCCGGCGAGCCGCAGATGCGCACACCGTGGCTTTCGGCCCGACGGGCGGCGTCGGTGCTGATGTCATAGCCGCATACTTCGAAGCCCTTGTGGGCCATGTGCCGCGCCATCTGCAGGCCCATGGCGCCGAGGCCGATCATGCCCGTGCGCTTCACCGGGATCGTTGTTTCCGCCATCTTCACCCTCGCACTTGAACTATTGCCCCATCTTATCGGCCTTCATGCTCGCCCGCCGCGCTTCGGTCGCCGGCTGATCGAGCATCCAGGACCGGCCTTTGCGCTTGAGCATGACACCATAATCGCGCTCCGCGGTCTTCGGCGAGACGAATCCTTCGCGCACGTCGGCCAGCACGCGCTCGGGCTCGCGCGCCAGCGGCTCGCCATGGCCGCCGCCGCCGGGCGTGTCGAGCCGGAAGATATCCCCCTTTTTGAGCGGATAATCGGCATAGCGGGTCGGCAGGCGCTTGGCCTCCTTGGCTTCCGGATTGATCCAGATGTCGCCGGGACGGCCGGTCATGCCGCCGGCGCAGCCGTTCGGCGGGATCACATGCTTCATCGACCGGATCGAGAAGCGCGCATCCTCGAGGTTGAGATATTCGCGGCGAATGCCGAGCCCGCCGCGGAAGCGGCCCGCGCCGCCGGAATCCTGGATCAGCTCGAAGCGCGCGATGCGGGTCGGAAACTCGCTTTCGATGATCTCGACCGGAGCGATCATGGCATTGCTCTGGTTGACGGTGATGCCCGATGCGCCATCCTTGGTCGCGCGCGCGCCAGCGCCGCCGGCGATGATCTCGTACTGCACGTAGCCCTTCCCGCCATAGGTGCTGCGGCCGCCCAGGATGATCGAGCGGCTGCCGCTGCCGTCGGCGCGCACTTTTTCGGGCACGATGTTGCTGAGCGCATCGTAGACCGCGTCGACCAGGGCGTGCACGGTCGGATTATAGGTGTTGACCGGCGCGGGAAAGCGCGGGTTGAGCACGCTGCCTTCGCGCGCGGTGATGGTGAAGGCGCGCAAGAGTCCCTGGCTCACGAAGGTGTGCGGATCGATGAGCGAGATCAGGCAATAGGCGCAGGCGGCCTCGACCAGGGGCGGGCGGACATTGGCCGGGCCCTTGGTCTGATCCGCCGAACCGCTGAAGTCGAAATGGATCCTGTCGCCTGCCTTCACGACCACCACGTGAATGCGCACCGGCTTGTTCAGCTCGACGCCGTCGTCATCGACGAAGCGCTCCGCCTCGAAGCGCCCGTCCTTCCACTCGGCGAAGGTCTTGCGCAGCCTTGCTTCCGACATTTCGAACAGGCGGTCGAAGCAGGCGAGGATCTTGTCCTTGCCGTATTTCGCGGCCAGTTCGTTGAGCCGCCGTTCGCCGAGCCGGTCGGCGCCGAGCTGGCCGCGAATGTCGCCGAGCACCAGTTCGGGCGTGCGGCTGTTGGCCCCGATGATACGCTCGATATCGCCGATCTGCTTTCCGCCGCGCTGATAGCGCACGGCCGGAAGATGCAGGCCCTCGTTGAAGATCTCGCGGGCCTGGCCCGAGCAGCTTCCGGGCACCGGGCCGCCGATATCGCTTTTGTGCGCGATCGAGCCGCAGAAGCCGAACAGCTCGCCTGCGCAGAAGACGGGGCTGAGCACGCAGATGTCCGGCGCATGCGGGCTTCCGCCCTGATAGGGATGGTTGATGAGGAAGGCGTCGCCCTCCGCGATGCGGCCGCGGAATTCCTCGATCACCGCGCCGCAGCAGGCGGGAAACGCCCCGATATGCAGCGGCAGCACGACGTGCTGCGCGACCACCTCGCCCTTCGCATTCATCAGCGCGCAGGAGGCATCCTGCGACTCGCGCACGATGGTCGAGAAGCCGGTGCGGAACAGCGAGTTCTGCATCTCCTGCACGATGCCGGAGAGGCTCGCCTTCACCACTTCGAGGTCGACCGCGTCGACGTGCATCATCGCTCCTGCGTCACGATCAGGTTCTTCCATTCGTCGACGCGCGCGGCCTGGCCGGGATAGAGAACGGTGGTGCAGTCGAACTGGTCCAGGATCGCCGGGCCGGTCAGGCTCAGTCCCACGTCGAGCCGCTCGCGCTGATAGACCGGGCAGTCGATGTTTTCGCCGTCGACGCGCACGCTTCGCGTTTCCCGCTTCGCATCGGCCAGCGTCGTCCCCTTGCGGGCGAATTTCGGCATCTCGACCGGCGGCACCAAGCCGACCCCGCGCACCCGATAGGAGACGATCTCGACCGGCTCCTCGGGCGCCATGTGGCCGAACATGGTCCGGTGCCGCTGGTCGAATTCCTGGCGCAGCGCGCCAAGCCCCCCGTCCTGCGAAGCATCGCCGCAGGGCATCGTGATCTCGTAACCTTGCCCCGCATAGCGCATGTCGAGCGCGCGTTGGATGCGGATCGAAGCCGGCGCGAAGCCGTCGTCGCGCAGCTCCTCGGAGGCCAAGGCTTCCAGGCGGGCAAACATCGCGTCCACCTCCGCGGGCGTGAGCTTGTCGATCGGCGTCATCCTCGACTGGATATAGTCGTGCGTCACGTCGGACATGATGAGCCCGATCGCCGAGTAGACGCCAGGATAGAGCGGCACGATCACGCCGGCCATCCCGAGGTCGCGGGCGATGCGGCCCGCATGCACCGGCCCGGCGCCGCCGAAGGCGAGCAGCATGAAATCGCGCAAGTCGTGCCCGCGCATGGTGGAGATGGCCTTGATCGCCTCCTCCATCTTCACGTCGATGATGCGCACGACCCCCTCCGCCGCGTCTTCCACGCCCATGCCGAGCGGCCGCGCCACCTTGGTCTCGACCGCTTGCCGGGCCTTGGCGGGGTCGAGGCGCATCTTTCCGCCGAGGAAATTGTCCCCGCTGAGGTGGCCCAGCAGCAGGTTGCAGTCGGTGATGGTCGGCATCTCGCCGCCGCGGCCGTAGCACGCCGGCCCCGGGATCGCGCCCGCGCTTTGCGGGCCGACCTCGATCACGCCGAAGCGATCCACCTTGGCGATGGTGCCGCCGCCCGCGCTCACCGTGTTGATGTCCATCATCGGAACCGCGAGGTCGCGTCCTTCGATCTTGCCGCGGCTGGCGACGAAGGGCTCGCCGTCCTTGATCAGGGCTATGTCGCAGGAGGTCCCGCCCATGTCGAAGGTGATGATGTTCTTGCAGCCGGTCATGCGGCAGGCATAGGCGCCCGCGGTCACCCCGCCAGCCGGGCCTGAGAGCACCGTCGTCACCGCCTTGCGCGCCGCGGCGGCAAAAGTCGCCATGCCGCCGTTCGACTGCATGATGTATTTCTGCCGCGTGGTGATGCCGGCCTCGCCGAGGCGGCGGTCGAGTTGCGCGACGTAACGCGCCAGGATCGGCTGCAGATAGGCGTTGATGACCGTCGTGCTGAGCCGGTGATATTCGCGGATCTGCGGCAGGATCTCGGAGGAGAGCGAGATGCTGCAATCCGGCATCTCTTCCAGCACGATCTCGCGCACCCGCGCCTCGTGCTCCGGGTGCAGGAAGGAGAACAACAGGCAGACGGCGATCGATTCGATTTCTTGCGCGGCGAGCTCGCGCACCGTTTCCCGCAGCGCGGTTTCGTCAAGCGGCCGCAGCACGTTGCCCTGGAAATCGACTCGTTCCTTGACCTCGCCGGTCAGGCTTTGCGGGACCAGCATGGCCGGCTTGTCGTACATCACGTCGAAGATCGCCGCGCCGTAGGGACGCGCCTGCTCGCCCACCGGATAGATGCCGCGAAATCCTTCGGTCACCAGGAGGCCGGTCCGCACCCCTTTTCCCTCCAAGAGCGCGTTGGTTCCGACCGTGGTGCCATGACAGAAATAGCTGATGTCGGCAGCCGCAACGCCCTTCGCGAGCAGCATCTCGATCCCGGCCAGGATCGCGCGCGAAGGATCGTCGGGCGTCGAGGCGAGCTTGCTGATCGACACCTCGCCGGTTTCTTCGTTGAGATAGACGAAATCCGAGAACGTCCCGCCCGTATCGACCGTGACGCGGTAGCGACCCATGCCTCAGCCCGATGCGGCGGCAGCTTCGTCGACGGCGCGCGGCGCCGGCTGCCATTCCTGGCCGAGCGCGGCGGTGGTGGGGAAGATCAGCGACTTGATGACCACCGGCACCGCGCCCGAGGTCGGCAGCATGGTGCCGATGTCGATGTAGTCGAACTCCTTGAGTTCGAGGCCGTCGACCGAGACGATGGCGTTCTTAAGCCGCATCTCCTCGCGCAGGTGAATGCCGAGGAGCCCGCCGACGTCGCCGTCGCCCGCCAGCACCAGCGGATGGCCGCGCGCGAGCACCTCGGCCAGGCCCTCGATCGCTCCCTTGCAGAAGCCGTCGAGCCGCTGAAAGGTCGCCGAGCCGCGCCAGGGGACGAAGACCGCCACCGGCATGTCGCCCCCGCCGAGGTCGAGACGCTTGAGCACCCCCCTGATCGCCGCCGACACGGCCGCCGGGTCGATCGCCTCGCCATCGATCGGCAAAGCAGGCGCGATCACCGGCACGTTGCGCAGCGGCAGCGCCTCGAGCGGCGACACGTAGATGGTGCTCCCGCTGACCTGGGTGGTGTATTGCGAGGCGCCGATCACGGTCGCGCGGATGCCCTCGTTCGAGCGTTCGAGCGTCGGCCCCCAGCCCTCAACGCGGGCGCGGATCTCCTGCGCCAGCAGCACGCCGAGGTCGCCGAAGGTCGTCGCTTCGCGGCCGTAGATGTATTCGGCGACCCCGCCGGAAAACGTGATCTGGTCGATCGGGCCATGGTGCGAGAGGGGATCGAGACGGCACAGCTCCGAGCCGCCGGTCTTGGGCGAGCCTGCGCGCATGGCCTCGTAGAGCCGATCCGCCATGGTCGCGGCGAGCGCACGCGCCGCCTCGGGCGCAAGCTGCGCGCCAAGGTCGAGCTTGATCCCGAGCTCGGCGCCGAAGCGCTTGCCCGCCTCCTCCACCCGCATGATCCGGCCGCTATCGTCGAGGCAGACGAGGCGCGCGCCCACGTCGACCGCCGTGAGGTCGACGACCTTGCCGTCGGCGCAGACCGCGATTTTCGAGGTGCCGCCGCCGACGTCCACGTTCATGACCGTTGTCTTGTCGCGGATCGAGCGCGCGACCGCGCCCGAGCCGTAGGCGGCCATCACGGTCGCCAGGCTGTCGCCGGCCGAGACCGCGACCATCTTGCCGGCTTGGCGCGCGAACAGCTCGCCGATCTTGCGGGCATTGCGCCGGCGCACCGCAACGCCGGTGAGGATCAGCGCGCCGGTGTCGATCTCGTCGGGATCGACCTTGGCATCCTGGTACTGGCGCTCGATGAAGGCGCCGAGGGCCGCGGCGTCGATCGTCTCCTCGCGCTCGGTCGAATAGGGCGTGAGCAGGATGTCCGATTGGTAGAAGGTCGCGCGGGTGGTGACCACGTAGCGGCTGTCGAGCCGCTCGAGCACGATGCGCGAGAACACGAGATGGGAGGTCGACGAGCCGATGTCGACCCCGACGCTCAAAACGACGATCTCGTCCTCGTCGACAAGAGATCGCCCCGTGCTCGAGAAGAAAATCCGCCCCCCGGCGCTCTCGTCGTTCATCAGTTCAATGCTCCGAAACGATCCATCCAAAATCGTCATGCCCCGCGCAGGCGGGGCATCCCGTCGTTCACGCCTGGATCCATTGCGGGGCTGACTCGGTAGGGTGGGCAAAGGCGCCGCATTGAGATAGGTCGCATACCGCCGCGCGGTGGGCGCCTTTGCCCACGCGGACGCGCCGGTCTCCGTGGGCAAAGGCGTGCACCACCGTGTCCACGCCGAAACATCGGTTCCGCGCCTTTGCCCACCCTACGAACTCAGGCCCCCACGAACTTGGGCACCACCGTGCCCTTCTTGTAGAAGTCCGGCTCCATCCGGCTCTGGACGCCCTCGGCCTTGAGCTTCGCCTCGTATTCGGCGCTGATGTAGGGGTCCTCCATCCAATACGGGATCGCGGTGCCCCCCTCGGGGATGTCCATGGCGGTGTAGTCGGTATGCTTCTCGCCGGGCGGGCCAGGCTCGCGGCCGGGATTGTGCGGACCGAACCAGGCCGTGAGCCGCAAGGGCTCCTTCGAGGCGCCAAAGTGCTGGTGATACCAGCGCGCGCCGCCCGGCGCCGCCGACACCATGCCGACCGGCTCGTAGTCGACGCGCTTGATCTCGCTCTCCTTGCCGTCCTTCCACGGGTTCACCCCGAGCCGTTCCGGCCAGGTATAGGTGTAGCCCTTGCCTTTGAGGCAGATGAGCACGGCCGCGGAGGTGTGGGCGTGGGCCTTCGAGTAGCGGCCGTTCTCATGCTGGCCGATCCAGAGATAGAAGGTGTTGCCGGTCATGAACGGCTCGACCCGGCGCCAGCCGGGCGAGCGCCGGTTGTCGAGCGGCAGGTCGCAATTG
>WNGR01033410.1_pt1 | contig 12153 bp, 10 predicted proteins | sample 5407581 | NCBI WGS metagenome assembly WNGR01 (sample SAMN13153383, study PRJNA577476) | soil metagenome | isolation source: 80 cm soil or saprolite under Garry oak tree replicate 2 | place: USA:California | collected 2016-06-15
AGTGGCGACGGCGGTCTGAGCTTGCATTGGCTGCTCCTGCGTTTGTGTCCGGCAGCTCAACTGTAGGAAGACCACCGCTGGAGCGGCCACTAAATTGGATTTAAGAAATCTGAATTCGGTTTTAGGCGGCGCTCACGCGCTTCGCCCGCGAACCTTAAATCCGTATTTAATTGAGCTCATGGAGCACCATCGTCATCTTCGACATAGCAGTCGCGTACCGGTTTGCGTGATGCCAATCACACTAGCTTGTCCTGGAGTTTGACGTGCCCCTGTTTTCCCGCAGATTCGTACGCAGACGCGCCATCTCGCTGGCAACCAGCCTGTCGGTCATGGCGACATCATTCGCCCTCGCACAGGATCCGAAGCACGATCCCGAAGCCCGCAGGGCGAAGGATAAGGACGAGCAGCAGTTTCTCTTCGACAGCGATCTTGCGACGAGCAACATGAACCGCACCATGCTGATGGCGCCGACCAGCGACATCGGTCGCGATTTCGTTGATGTAATGCTGCCTCACCATCAAGGCGCGATCGACATGGCGCGCGCGGAAATCAGGTACGGCCGCAACGACGAACTTCGGCAGGAAATCTCTTCCACGCGTCACGCTTTGTCGGCCGCCGCCAATTTGATGCCGTCGACCAGCGCCGAGATCGCTTTGCACGCACCGAATTGACGGTATCTCGCCACATCGTGAAGACCTGACAGCATTCTTCATCCCGGAGCGACTCAAGATGTCCGTCCAGACCCACGATCCCCTTCGGCAATTGTTCGCGCCTCCCGCCCCAAACGGGAACGAGGCAGGAAGTTCAGCTTCCATTGCAAGTGGTCACCTGTCGACCCTACCGTCGGCCCCAGAGATAGAGTCCAGAGATGAGGTCGTTCAGTCGCTGATTGAGGCCCTAAAGGCCGCTACACACAACATGCAAGCGCTTCGGCTCGTGATCGCGGTCAGGCAGTTTGGCTTACGGCCTGCCGTGGAGCGATCGACCGGGACCGATCAGGTCCCTGTTCGCGGCCGCCATGTCCAGGGGTTGCAGAAATGGCGGCTCAAACGCGTCGTCGACTACATCGACGCCGGCATGTCGTCGAAGATGACCTCGCGCGATCTCGCTGCGGTCGCAGGACTTAGCCGCATGCACTTCGCGTCTCAATTCCGCGCGGCCACGGGCCTGCGCCCGCACGAATTCCTGCTGCAGCGGCGTATTCGGCGAGCCACGGAGTTGATGAGGGATACCACGATGCCGATCATGGAGATCGCGCTCACGGTCGGCTTCCAGACCCAAGCCCACTTTACGACCGTCTTCAGTGAGATGACCGCGTTGCTACCGGGCAACTGGCGGGGACGTCAGGCCACGGCCTGGTGAACGCAGGACCGTCTCTCGAACTGAGGGACATTCACGATCGCCCGGCGGTGCGTTCCGGCACCGATCTTTCTGAGATCGTTCCACGCCTCGATCTCGAAGAGTAGGCTCTTTGCGTCAACGCTTTTGACACGCGCAAGCGCGCGCACCCGACCGCCGATCGGCGTGGCCGCCAGATGCCTAGACTCTTCTGCTGTCTATCGACGGCCTCGCGATCTCGCGCGCCGCACCGTCAGACTGGAGGGGATCAGCGAACAGCGGATGTGGCGCAAGGAGCAACGCGATCAGCAAGCGCGAAACGCCGTCTTCGGTGCCGCCAGTCGGAAGTGCCAGCGCGGTGATCCAGACCGATGCCTTGTGTAGCTCGCTTTGCATTGTGCATCTAATCCTAATGCGAGGAGTCGTCCGTGACGCCGATGCCGGTGCGCTCGATCCGGACCGGGATGCCCTTGGAGGACGGTGTGAAGCTGAGGGGATCGTGCGCATAGAGCGGCACCAGAGGATTGGTCTCCGGGTAGTAAGCTGCGCAGCAGCCGTTCGGGAACGAGTATCCGACCACGCGGAAGTCGCGCACCCGCCGCTCGATGCCGTCGGTCGAAACGGTCACCAGATCGACCCGGTCACCGTCCAGGATCCCACGCTTGTCCATCTCGAACTGGTTCAGGAACACGATGTCGCGCTGGCCGTAGACACCCCGGTAGCGATCGGACATGGAATAGAGCGTCGTATTGTACTGGTCATGGCTGCGAATCGTGCTCAGCCAGAGCGTCTCCGGATGATCGTCTTGCGGATCCTCGCCAAGGCCGTCAAAGACCAGAAAATTGGCCTTGCCGTTCGGCGTCGCCCAGATGCGCTCGCGCGCGGCCGGGACAAGGTGGAAGCCGCCGGGCACGCGAATTCGTGCATTGTAGGCCTGGAATATCGGCAACACGATCTCGATCGCCTCGCGAATACGATCGTACTCGGCGACGAGGCCGTCCCAATCGACGACGGAGCATTGCCCCAAGGTCGCCCGCGCCATGCCGGCAACGATTGCGGGCTCACTCAACAGGTGCTCGGACGCGGGCCGATTGCAACCGGCCGACGCATGGACCATCGACATGGAGTCCTCCACGGTGATGGACTGCGGCCCGGTCGCCTGGATGTCTATCTCCGTGCGGCCAAGGCAGGGAAGGATCAACGCATCGCGCCCGTGGATCAGGTGACTGCGGTTGAGCTTGGTCGAGATGTGGACCGTAAGATCGAGTCTCCTGAGCGCTTCCTGCGTGAGCTGCCAATCGGGAATTGCTGCGGCAAAGTTGCCGCCCATCGCGATGAACACCTTGGCGTCACCGCGAATCATCGCTTCCAGCGCTGTGACGACATTGTGGCCGTGCGCACGAGGCGGCTTGAAACCGAAGCGAAATTCCAGCCGATCGAGAAAGTCTTCGGACGGCGTCTCGGTGATGCCGACCGTACGATCTCCCTGCACGTTCGAATGGCCGCGGACCGGGCAGATGCCCGCGCCCTCACGGCCGATATGGCCGCGCAACAGGGCGAGATTGGCCAATTGCTGAACATTCTGCGCGCCGCGCCGGTGCTGGGTGATCCCCATGCCGTAGACGATGATCGCGCGCTCGGCTTTCATGTAGACTTGCGCGGCATATTCGATGTCTTCGCGGCTGAGCCCGGAGTAACGCTCGATATCAGTCCATGGCGTCGTCCTCAGGTCACTTACCAATGCGTCGAGCCCGTGCGTATGGCCACGAATGAAGTCCCAGTCCAGAACGGCCTGCTCACCTCTCGACCGTGCCGCCGTATCTTCGTCAACCAGAACCTTCATCATGCCCTTGATCACGGCGACGTCACCGCCGACCCGCACCTGGTAGAGTCGCGAGCTGATCTTTGTCGAGCTCAGCGTCGCCATTTCAATCGGGCTCTGCGGGGCCTGGAAACGTTCCAGCGCTCGCTCGCGGAACGGATTGAAAGAGATGATCGAAGCGCCGCGGCGGGCGGCATCGCGCAGGTTGGTCATCATGCGCGGGCTGTTGGTGCCGGGATTCTGGCCGAAGATGAAAATGCAGTCTGCCTTGTCGAAATCCTCCAGCACGACCGTGCCCTTGCCCACCCCAATGGATTGCGGCAAGCCCATGCTGGTCGCCTCATGACACATGTTGGAGCAATCGGGGAAATTGTTGGTGCCGTACTCCCGCACAAAGAGCTGATAGAGAAAGGCGGCTTCGTTCGAGGTGCGGCCGGAGGTGTAAAACTCCGCCATGTTCGGGTCAGGCAGCGCGTTCAGATGGCGACCGACGATCGAAAACGCCTCGCTCCAGCTTATGGGAAGATAGCGGTCCGATCCCCCATCATAAGCCATGGGATGCGTGAGCCGGCCCACCATCTCGAGATCGGAGTCGCTCCAGGCGGACAGCTCCGTGACCGTGTGATCAGCGAAAAACTCAGGCGTGCAGCGCTTGGCGGTCGCTTCCCAGGCCACGGCCTTCGCGCCATTCTCGCAGAATTCGAATGACGAGGTGTGTTTCGGATCTGGCCAGGCGCACCCGGGACAGTCGAAACCTTCCGGCTGATTCATGCATCGGAGCGTAGTCGCCCCCTTGATCGGAATGCGCTGCTCGATCAGGTGCTCGCCGAGGGCCTTGAGCGCACCCCACCCGCCCGCCGGATGATGATAGGGGTGAATTGCCTTGCGTTCCGACATTGCGAGAACCTCTGCGGGTACCGATGCAGAAACAGTTGCGACGTCGATCGCGGACTTTCTTTCGAGAATGCCGGATCGTGCCCGCCCGACAGACAGACCGGTTCGATCGGCGCACCGCCGTAGTGCATTCCGGAAAAGCGGAGGTCCTCTCTGGATTGGCCTATGTCGCCGCTTTCCTAACTCCATGAGGGAGGCCGCTGACCACGGCTCAACAGAACAATCCCTTTGGAGGTACGATCATGATTTCGAGACGAAACCTGCTGGCAGCCTCGGCCATGGGCGCGGCCATGGTGTCCTCAGTGAAGGCCGCATCTTTTGGCAATCCGGACGAGCCGCCCCAGGGCGCCATCAACGCGAACACCGTTGCCGATTTTGCCATTTCCAAGGAGATATCGGGCGTCAACATGCGCCTGACGGCCGGCGGCATCCGCGAACTGCACTGGCACCAGGCAGCCGAGTGGGCGATCATGACCTATGGCACCTGCCGTGTGACGGTTCTCGATGCGCAGGGCCGTCCCTATGTTGCGGATGTCAAGGAAGGCGATCTCTGGTATTTCCCGCCGGGAGCGCCGCATTCACTGCAGGGCTTGGGTCCGGATGGCTGCGAATTCGTCATCTGCTTCGATGACGGGCATGCCGACGAATTCAACACCTTGCTCCTCTCGGACTGGTTCGCCCACACGCCGCCCGAGGTCCTCGCCAAGAACTTCGGCGTTCCGGCGGACACATTTGCCAAGATCCCGCTGCACAATCTCTGGATCTTCCAGGGCACCGTGCCCGGCGACATCGCCGGCGATCGCGCCGCGATGCAAAAGGATGCGCCCGTCGCAACTCATCCCTTCATCTTCCCACTCGGCTCGTCCCGTCCGCTCAAATCTTCCGACACCGGAAGCATCCAGGTCGCCGACAGCTGCAATTTCAAGGTTTCGACCACAGTGTCGGCCGCGCTGGTCACGGTTCGTCCCGGCGGCATCAGGGAGATGCACTGGCACCCGAACGCGGACGAGTGGCAGTACTACATCAAGGGCAAGGCGCGCATGACGGTGTTTGACACCGGTCCGAACGCAATGACGATGGACTTCAATGCCGGCGACATCGGCTATGTCAGGCGCAATCTCGGTCACTATGTCGAGAACGTCGGCGACACCGATCTACAGTTCATCGGCGTGTTCCGCTCCTCGCGCTACGAGGAGGTCTCGCTCTCCAACTGGCTCACGCATACGCCGCCGAAACTCGTTGCGCAGCATCTCAATGTCGACGAAGGCACGATCGCGAGCTGGCCCGACAATGCGCCGGGGGAGCGCCGAGAGTTATGAGCGGAGCACGCCGACGATGCAATGTCGTCAAGTCGCCTTCACGTCGTCGAACGATTTGGCGATCTGTCTCAGTGTTTCCGAGAGTGCCGAAAATTCCAACGCGCGTGGATCGCTCTTGCGCCAGGCAAGTCCTACCTTTCGCGAAAAGGTGGCGCCCGGCGGCCGCGAATAGGCAACCGCATCCCGCTCGGATACGGCAAGGGCGGGCACCAGCGTGCAGCCCTCTCCCGCCGCGACCATGTATTTCAGCGTCTCCAGACTGGTGGCGAGGCGATTGCGCCGGCCCGGAGCAGAGCAGCCGGCGAGCGCCTGCTCGCGCAGGCAATGTCCCTCCTCCAGCAGCAGCCGCTCCTCGGCATCGAGCGCGTCCCAGGTCGGGCCACCCTTGCGGGACGCGGGATGCCCCTTCGGACACGCCAACAGAAACGGTTCCGAAAATATCCCGGCACTTGCTATTGCGGCGTCGGTTTGCGGTAACGAGAGAAGCACAGCATCGACCTCGCCGTCGATCAGCTTCGGCACGAGCTCGCCGGTGAGGCCTTCGCTCAGAACGAGAGCGAGTTCGGAATACTTCTTGCGAAGTGCCGGCAATATCCTTGGGAAAAGATAGGGCCCGAGCGTCGAGATTGCGGCGAGCCGCAGAACACCACCGAACGGCCTGTCCGACCGCTGGACGATGGTGAAGAGAAGCCGCGCCTCCGCCAGAACGCGACGGGCCTGTTCGACAAAGGACTTGCCTTCAACCGTCACGATGACGCGCCGCGTGGTGCGCTCGAAGATCACCATGCCGAGCCAGGCTTCGAGTTTGCGGACCTGCGCGGACAATGACGGTTGCGCAACACGACAATGCTCGGCGGCGCGAACGAAGCTGCCGTGGTCCGCAATAGCCACGACATATTCGAGATCGCGCAACGACAGGCCGCTCAGATTCATCGCACGGAGCTCCAGGGCATAGGTCACGACTATCGAACCAGATAGTCGCAGGGCTGGCGTCTATCAATCCGTGCGCACGTCCTCTGCTGCAACGTCGCCCACCCTGTATCAGACACGATGGCCAGGATCGACGGACCTTTGGCCAAGATCGACGGGCATCTCTCGTTGCGGCCAACCGCCCCGATTTCTAGTTTTCCGCACGTGGACAGACACAAGTGCGGAGAGAACGATGTACCAACTTCACTACTTCCCCAGCAATGCCAACGCAGCGCCCCACATGGTGCTCGAGGAGCTCGGCCAGGCGTACGAGCTTGTCCTTGTCGACCGCGCCAGGAATGCCCAGAAATCAGAAGAATATCTGGCGATCAATCCGAATGGTCGCATTCCCACCCTGGTCGACGGCGGACTCGTGCTGTCCGAGGCGGCGGCGATCGTTCTCCACCTGGTCGACCAGCATCCGGAAGCCAACCTTGCACCCAGGATCGGTAGCCCGGAGCGCGCCAAGTTCTATCAGTGGCTGATCTTCCTGACGAACTCGCTGCAGGAAGAGCTGATGATATGGCAGTACCCCGATCGCCTGACGGGCACGGAGGCTGTCGCGACGGAGATCGTCAGGCATGGCGCGGAGCGGCGAGCGAGCGCCTATCTGGACGTCATCGAGCAGCATCTGGAAGCAAACGGGCCGCTCTTCCTCGGGGACAAGTTGAGCGCGGCCGATTTTTACCTCGTCATGCTCGCTCGCTGGGCGCGCCCGATGTCCAATCCACCCCGTTCGCGGCCGCACATCGCGCGGCTGCTCGACATGGTGACGGCGCTGCCCGCAGCCCGCCGCACCTATGAGCGTGAAGGTGTCACTGGTGAAATCTGCTGAACGCAACGACGCGGCGTGGTGATCGCGTCACCCCCATCCAAATCTCAGAAGGATTCTTCAATGACAACGCAGTTCAAAAGCCGCAACATGCCGGAACGGATGAACCTGCCCTTCGTAGGCCTCGCCACCTTTGCCGGCCAGCCTGCCTGCACCGATTGGGATAGGCTCGACGGCGCCGATGTCGCCGTGCTTGGCATTCCGATCGATACGGCCTCGAGCTATCGCGTCGGAACACGCTTCGGGCCGCGCGCGATTCGCGAAGCGTCCATGTTCCACGGCTTTGGTCCGGAAGGCGTATTCGATTTCGAGGACGAGGTGACCTATCTCACTGCCGAGGAAGTCAAGATCGTCGATGCCGGCGACAGCGACGTCATCTACGCCGACACCAAGCGCAGCCTGGCGAACGCCGAGCTGGCGGTGCGCGCACTGCTCGATGCCAAGACGATGCCGTATATTCTTGGCGGCGATCACGCCATCACCATGGCAACCGTCGCGGCGTATTCGAACGAGAAGCCGATCCACATCATCCATCTCGATGCGCATTTCGACTTCATCGATGAGCGCAACGGCATCAGCTGGGGCCACGGCAGTCCGATGCGGCGTGCCTCGGAGATGACGCATGTGAAGGGCATCACGACGCTCGGCCCGCACAACATGGCCTCCGTGAGCAAAAAGGACTACGAGGCGGCGAAGGCTTACGGCACGCACGTCGTCTCATTGCGCAAGTTCCGCTCGATCGGTGCAGCCGCAGCTCTCTCCCACATCCCCGATGGCGAGCGGGTCTACGTCTCGATCGACATCGACAGTTTCGATCCGTCGATCGCGCCGGGGACCGCAACAATCAGTCATGGCGGTTTCACCTACTACGAAGCCAAGGATCTTCTCCAAGAGATCGCATGGCGCTTCGAGGTGGTCGGCGCCGACTTCGTCGAGGTCTCGCCGCCCTACGACCCGTCGGGAATCACGTCGCTGCTCGCGGCGCGGATCAGTCTCGATTTCATCGGCTCGATCTTCCACGAGCGTGCCAAGCGGCGCGGCTGACGATCTGAACGCGTCGTCGTGCAAACAGGCAATCCAGGCCGGGCCAGCTTCGCTACTTGAGTGCGGCCGCCCGGAGCGAACGCCATCGACTCACGAACCTCGGATTGTGAGGCACAGCCTCTCAATCCGATAGTACTCTTGTCATTCTCCTATTGATCCGGGGGTGACAAGGTTTCTCTCAACACCAATGCAGGAGAACCCCAATGAACGACAAGTCTCAAAGACCGTATCTGACGCACGCATCCGGCGCGCCGGTCACGGATAACGTCAATATCCAGACGGCCGGACCGCGTGGACCGGCGTTGCTGCAAGACGTCTGGCTGATCGAAAAGCTCGCGCATTTCGACCGGGAGGTGATCCCGGAGCGACGCATGCACGCCAAGGGCTCGGGCGCTCATGGCACATTCACGGTGACCCACGACATCACCCGTTATACCAAGGCCAAGATCTTCTCCGAGATCGGCAAGCAGACGCCGATGTTCGCGCGGTTCTCGACGGTTGCCGGCGAGCGCGGCGCTGCGGATGCCGAGCGTGACATCCGCGGGTTCTCGCTCAAATTCTACACTGAAGAAGGCAACTGGGACATGGTCGGCAACAATACGCCGGTCTTCTTCTTTCGCGATCCGTTGCGCTTTCCCGATCTGAACCACGCCATAAAGCGCGATCCCTATACGGGCATGCGGAGTGCCGACAACAACTGGGACTTCTGGACGCTGCTTCCCGAGGCGCTGCACCAGGTCACCGTCGTCATGAGTGAGCGCGGCATCCCGAAGAGCTACCGCCACATGCACGGCTTCGGCAGTCACACATACAGCCTGCTCAGCGCGAACAATGAGCGCGTCTGGGTGAAGTTTCATTTCCGCACCCAGCAGGGCATTCAGAACCTGACTGACGCGGAGGCAGAGGCCCTGGTCGGAAAGGATCGCGAGAGCCACCAGCGCGACCTCTTCGGGAGCATCGAGCGAGGCGAGTTTCCGCGCTGGACGCTGTGCATCCAGGTGATGACGGACGAGCAGGCGACGAAGTTTGCCTTCAATCCGTTCGATCTCACCAAGGTCTGGCCGAAGGCCGATTATCCGCTGATCGAAGTCGGCCATTTCGAACTCCATCGGAACCCGGAAAACGTCTTTGCCGAAGTCGAGCAGGCGGCGTTCTCGCCCGCCAACATCGTGCCGGGTATCGGCTATTCGCCGGACAAGATGCTTCAGGCGCGCTTGTTCTCCTATGGAGACGCGCAGCGCTACCGGCTCGGCGTGAACCACCACCACATTCCGGTCAACGCACCGAAGTGCCCGTTCCACAGCTATCACCGCGACGGTGCAATGCGAACCGATGGCAATCTTGGCCGCACGCCGACCTACTGGCCGAACAGCCGCAGCGAATGGAGGGACCGGCCTCAGTTGAACGAGCCGCCGCTCGAGATCACGGGTGCGGCCGCGCATTGGGATCACCGCGTGGACGATGACCATTGGCAACAACCCGGCAATTTGTTCCGGAAGATGACCTCCGCGCAGAAGCAGACGCTGTTCGAGAACACGGCGCGCCAGGTGGGTCAGGCCGCAAGGTACATCCAGGAGCGGCACGTGGCCAACTGCGCCAAGGCGGACCCTGCCTACGGCAAGGAGGTTGCCGACGCGCTGGCCAGGTTCGCCGAGGGCAAGCTCTAGCCGTCGTCAGAAGAGGCCGAAAAGGGGCCCGCGCTAATCGGCGCGGGCCCAAGAAGACCACACCGGTCCGCCCCGTGGGGGCTGCTCTCAATTGAGGATTTCGATCATGTTCGACTATATCGGCAGTTTCGAACACGCCATCAGCGCTCTCAAGCGCGAGCAGCGGTATCGTGTGTTCGTCGACCTGGAGCGGAAAGCGGGGCAGTTTCCCCATGCCGTTTGGAATGGCCCGGACTACCTCGGCATGGGCCAGCATCCGAAAGTCATCGAAGCCATGTGCACCGCCGCGCGCAGCATGGGAGCCGGCGCTGGCGGTACGCGCAACATCTCGGGGACAAACCGCCCTATCGTCGAACTGGAAGCCGAGATCGCAGACTTGCACGGCAAGCAGGACGCCCTCGTCTTCACGTCGGGCTATGTCTCGAACCAGACAGGCATCGCCACGATTGCCAAGCTCCTCCCGGACTGCCTCATCCTGTCGGATGCACTCAATCACAATTCCATGATCGAAGGGGTGCGCGCGGCCGGCTGCGCCAAGCAGATCTGGCGTCACAACGATCTCGATCACCTGGAGCAACTGCTCTCGCGTGCCGCGGCAGACCGCCCAAAATTGATCGTCTTCGAAAGCGTCTACTCGATGGACGGAGACGTTGCGCCGATCAGGGAGATCTGCGACCTCGCGGATCGCTATGGCGCGCTAACGTATCTCGATGAGGTGCACGCGGTCGGGATGTACGGCCCGCGCGGTGCCGGCATCGCCGAACGGGACGGCGTGATGGATCGGGTCGACATCATCGAAGGAACACTCGCCAAGGCCTTCGGCACGCTCGGCGGCTATATTGCGGGGCGTAGCGCGATCATCGACGCGGTGCGGTCCCATGCACCGGGATTCATCTTCACAACGGCACTTCCGCCGGCGATTGCTGCGGCAGCCAAAGCGTCGATAGCTCACCTCAAGGTCTCTCACTGCGAGCGCGCCGGGCAGAGGCTGTCCGTCGCGGCGACCAAATCTGCCTTGCGCAAGGCAGGCTTGCCGGTGATGCCGACTGAGACCCACATCGTCCCAGTTATGGTCGGAGATCCCGAGCTATGTCGGTGGGCGAGCGACCTCCTGCTCCACCGATGCGGCATCTACATTCAGCCCATCAACTACCCGACAGTGCCCCGGGGGACCGAACGATTGCGAATTACACCGACCCCCGCGCACGATGGTCGGCTCGTCGAGGAACTGGCCGATGCCATGGTCTGGGTCTGGCGAGAGCTTGGCCTGCCCTTCGCGAGGAACTATCAACGTTCGGAATCGTCTGGCGGCCTGACAGTTGTCGCTGGCTGAGTGCAGCCTTAAAAACCGCAAAGCCGATTTCGTCTTCGCCTCAGGTCCGGACCGACCGAGAGTTCACCCTGTGAAGAGACTGACATGGCGCCGCCGCAATCCGAAATCCGCGAAAGAACGACATCTCCGAAAATCGGCGTGCTCCTGAGCAATCTCGGCACTCCGGACGGCACGGACTATTGGTCCGTCAGGCGATATCTCGCCGAGTTCTTGTCCGATCGAAGGGTAATCGAAGCGCCCAGACTACTCTGGCTCTTCATTTTGAATGCGCTGATTCTGACTACGCGACCACGACGAAAGGGAGAGGATTACGCAACGATCTGGAACCGCGACCGGAACGAGAGTCCGCTCAAAACCATCACGAGGTCGCAGGCAGAGAAGCTGCAACAATCTATCCGTGACGGTCTACTTGGCGATTCGAAATCCAACGTCATCGTCGACTGGGGGATGCGTTACGGCAACCCGTCCCTGAAAGCCGCAACCGAGCGGCTCGTGGCCAGAGGATGCGAGCGCATCCTCTTCGTCCCGCTCTATCCGCAGTATTCGGCCGCCACGAGCGCGACGGCATGCGACAAGCTCTTCGAGGTGCTCACATCCATGCGAAATCAGCCGGCACTGCGGGTTGCCGCGCCCTACTTCGATCAAGATACCTATATCGATGCGATTGCGGGCTCACTAACCGGACGTCTCCTCAGCTCCGGTTTCGAACCGGACGTCATCGTCGCATCCTTCCACGGCATGCCGCTCAGTACTCATATCGCGGGCGATCCATACTATGCCCATTGTCACAGGACCGCGGACCTCATTCGGACACGCTTGGAGCTACAGCGAGAACGCCTGATCGTCACGTTCCAGTCACGCTTCGGTCGGGCGGAATGGTTGAAACCGTATACGGACGAGACCATAAAGGCGCTTGCGGCGAAGGGCGCCAGGCG
>WNGR01022302.1_pt1 | contig 12152 bp, 12 predicted proteins | sample 5407581 | NCBI WGS metagenome assembly WNGR01 (sample SAMN13153383, study PRJNA577476) | soil metagenome | isolation source: 80 cm soil or saprolite under Garry oak tree replicate 2 | place: USA:California | collected 2016-06-15
AAGCCACTAGCAACGAAGCTGCAGTGCGCCGTCGGCAAAGGCTTCAGCCCGTCGGAGGCAAGGGCGACAAGATTTTTCCGCCGACATATCCACCGTCGGATGACGCTAAACGGGCCAACCGCAATGCTCCGCCTCGTCATGTTTACGAACGCCGCAAGTTGAACGGACAGGAGCTGTGGTGCGTGCTGGTGGATAGCGTGCAGTCCCAGGCGAACCGGCTGGAAGAAAGCCTACTGCAGGCGATTCGCGATAGTGGCATCAATATTCCGTATGTGGTCGTCGACTTCCGCAGCAAGAATCTCGCCGGCATCACGGAGATCACTTCGCTTGATGCGCCGCATCGAATATATGACGCGATCCTGCGCGACAGCCTGCTCGAGAGGGAGCCCTTCATGAAGAGCGCGGTCGGGCAGCGTCTTGCCAAGGCGAGAGCTGAGGATGCCTCGGCGGTTCTGGAATGCTCGCCGACAGCGTTGCTTTTCGGCGCATGGCATTCGACGGGAGAAGGTGGCGGGTTGGGTGCCAAATTTGCGCGCAGCCTGATTTCCGAGATCGTTGCCATCGATGTTCCGGTAGAAGAATTGCCAAACCAACGAACCGGTGAGATCGAACCTCGAACCGCTGGACGTCGCACGGGCAGCCGAATCGATCCGTTGGGCGTGCTCAGGAAGGTCGAGGTTTTCAAGGGTGCAAACGGATGGAATGTCACTAAGGAAGGTGCCGGCAAAAACGCCAAGCAGGTGAGGCCCTCAGAGATCAATCATGGCAACATTGCGCCGTCGGTCGATCCGCTCGGCATTACCTGCGACTACCTCGAACATACTTTCGTATTGAGCTTCGCCAGCCTGCGTCGTCTTCGCTTCGGCTCGGCCGAGAAAGACGCGGTCGGGCGTACCATGCTTGCCGCGCTGGGGTTTCTTGCCGTCGCCGAACAGGATGCCCTCGGCTATGCACTTCGCTCGCGCTGCGACCTCGTGTGCGAGAACCAGGCTGAACTGGAAGTGGTTCATCCGAACGGCTCGATCAATTCCGTTTCTCTTGATCGTAAAGGTGCGGCTGCCCTCTACAAAGAAGCACTCGAAGCCGCAAAGACTGCCGGCTTCAAGCTCTCCGAGAAGCCGCTGCGTCTTACGCCGCAGGACAAGCTTGTGGAAATCGTCCGCAAAAGCCAGGAACTGGCGCTCTCCGGCGAAGGAGGCGAAACAGAGGACGATGCATGAGCCTCGTCCTCGAAATCGAATATCTGTCGGGCACTTGTTTTGCCGCCATCGGCCCCGACACCGACGCACCCGATTGGCCGCCGCAGCCGGACCGGGTCTTCTCAGCCTTTGTCGCCACGTGGGGCACACACGGTGAAAATCCGGATGAAGCGCAGGCGCTCGAATGGTTGGAGACGCAGCCCGCACCGAAGATCGAAGCCTCAGATCATGTTCCGCGCACGGCGCCGGTGAGTTTCGTACCGCCCAATGACCCGGTGACGGGACGTTCGGGCGACAAGACCGTTATGCCTGCGTTCAGGCGCCGGCAACCGCGACGTTTCCCCGCGGCTCGACCCATCAGCTCCATCGTGCGTTTCTTCTGGGAAGAAGCCGCTCCGGACGACAGGACGTTCGTAGCGCTCAATGCCTTGGCTTCTGACACGTCCTACGTCGGCCATCCCGCAAGTCTCACTCGCTGCCATTTCCGACATAGAGACGACGCGTCGGCATCAAGGAATCAGGGCTCGCCGAAACGGCGCGTCTATCCGGGCCGTCTCGCCGAGTTGCGAAATTCGTATGCGCTATTCGTCAGGTCAAACGGAAAGAAGGGACGCCCGCTTCCCGGCGTTCAGGTAAAGCCGGAAGCGCCGGCGGCCGAAACTGTGCCGCATGCGTTCGGTGAGCGCTGGCTTGTGCTCGAACATGTGTCGGAAGAGATGCCTGATATTCGCGCCTCGGCCATCGTCGCCAAGGCTATCCGGGACGCACTGCTTTCCGCCTACAAGCGAATCGGCCTCGAAGGCTGCATTCCGGAGGTCGTCAGCGGCCACGCAGCGGATGGCAGCCCTTCGCGCATGCCGCATCTTGCGATCGTCCCTCTTGCTTTTGTCGGTTTCCCTCACGCCGACGGACACGTCATGGGTTTCGCACTGGTGCCGCCGCGCGGCAGCGGAATACTCGATGAGACGGACTTTCGCAGTGCGTTGCGCAAGATCGCACCTCTGGACGAAAACTTCGGCCGGCGATTGCTTGTTGTTAAGCCCAAAGCCGATACGCCGCTCGAACGCGCCTTTTCGATCTCCCTATCCCCGACGTTCGAGCCACCGGCAGATAAGCGCTCTCTCGACCCGGCATTCTACATTCGGCGCGCGCAGACCTTTGCCACGCTTACACCCATCGTGCTCGATCGTCATCTGAAAAAGAAAGACGAGGAACAAAGAGCGGAAATCGCGGTACAGATCATCGCCGCATGCCGCAACGTCGGCCTGCCGGAGCCGGAAATAGTCGTCCCAGACAAGCATTCGGCCATCGAAGGCGCGCCCTCCGCTCGGCCCTCCGGAAAGTCTCCGGCCTGGATGCACTGGCGCCTGCCCGAAACCCTCAAGAACCGGCAACTCACGCACGCCGTCATCCGTTTCGCGGAACCCGTACAGGGTCCTGTCATCCTTGGTGCGGGCCGTTTCGTCGGGCTGGGACTCTTTCGGCCTCTTTCCGGTCCGGAGGGCAAAGAATGAGCCGGTTGACGCCTAGCGATTTCGCCAGCTTTTTCGAGGCTATTCATGAATATCCTCCTTTTCCGTGGCAGCAGCGCCTCGTGGAACGAGTGATACGGGAAGGAGGATGGCCGAGCGTGCTAGATCTGCCCACCGGCTCAGGCAAGACGGCTGCCATCGACATCGCCGTATTTCACCTGGCTTTGGAAGTTGACCGCGGCCACACGCGGCGCGCCCCCGTCCGCATCGCTTTCGTGGTGGACCGGCGGCTCGTCGTCGATGACGCCTTTACGCGCGCGCAGAGGATCGAGGAGAAACTCGCCAAGGCGACGACCGTTTCCGCTATCGCTCGCGTAGCCGAGCGCCTCAAGAAGCTTTCCGGCGACGGCCCGCCCTTGATTGCTCGACGCCTGCGCGGCGGCATACCGCGCGAGGATGACTGGGCACACACGCCCGCTCAGCCGACCGTGCTGTGCTCGACTGTGGACCAAGTCGGTTCGCGCCTGCTGTTCCGCGGCTATGGGGTCTCCGATCGGATGAAGCCCTTGCATGCCGGCTTGATCGGGTCCGATTGTTTGATTCTCTTAGACGAAGCACATCTCGCCGAACCGTTCCGGCAGACGCTCGGCTGGGTTGCAACCTATCGAAGCGACAGATGGCGCGATGCCGAGAAAGGCCATCATGCGCCATGGGGTGTCTCGCTGCTCACCGCCACGCCGGGAGGGAAGGTCGCCGAGCCCTTTGAACTGGATAAGAAAGACTACAAGAACGAGATGCTCGCGCGCCGTCTGGATGCATCGAAGCCGGCCCGGCTCATTGGTCCACCGAAATCCAGGACTAACGCGGATGAAACGCAGGATGAAGAAAGCGAAGCGGAGGAGGCGGCGCGCCTGGGCCGCATAGTGGGGGAGGTGCAGAACGCGCTTATCGCTCTCAGGGACGACGGAATCGACAAGCCCGCTATTGGAGTAGTGGTCAATCGGGTGCGAAGGGCGAGAGTGGTGTTCGAACTGCTGAAGCGTGAACTCGACGAAGAGATCGGCGAGCCGACCCTCATGATTGGCCCGGTCCGCCCCGTGGATCGAGCCGGCATCGTCAAGGCGCTCGATCCCGTCCGGACCCGGATCTGGAAGAAGGGCGAGAAGCGCCTCCTCGACAAGCCACTCGTCCTGGTCGCCACGCAATGCATAGAAGTGGGCGTTGACATTGATCTCGATGCGCTCATCACCGAAGTCGCGCCCCTGGATGCGCTGCGCCAGCGGTTTGGACGCCTCAATCGCGCCGGAAGGGAGGTCATTCCCTATGCGGCCGTCATCGCTGCCCGGTCCGATCTCGATGAACGTCAGGACGATCCTGTCTACGGCAGTGCAATGAGGCCCACCTGGGATTACCTGCTGGTGGCGGCGAAATCGGAGCAGGGTGTTCCGATCGTCGATTTCGGACTGAACGAGTTCCGGAAGCTGATGGAGCGGGTCCCCGTCGGCGACGACGCGCTTTCTCCGAAAGACGATGCGCCCGTGCTGTTGCCTGCCCATCTCGATCTTCTGAGCCAGACGTCACCCATTCCCGCGGCTGACCCCGAAGTGGGCCTTTATTTGCACGGAACCCGCCGCCAGCCGGATTCGGTTACGGTCGTTTGGAGGGCGGATGTGAATCCGACTATCCAGAATGACGACCAGGTCCGCCGCCTGCTCCTGCTTGTGCCGCCTCGCTCCGCCGAGGCGATCGAACTTCCGCTATGGACAGTGCGGCGTTGGCTGGAGAAAAACTACAAGGCCTTGGGTAAGCTCGCTGACGTTGCTGTTCCCTCCCCGGGAGAAGAAGGTCGATTCGAGAGCGGTACTAGCGGAAAACGAAACGTGTTCCGTTGGAAGGGAGACGACGAACGTTCCGCCTGGATTACGCCAAGCAAGATTCGCTCCGGCGACAGCATCGTCGTCCCAGCGGAATACGGCGGGTTAGACGAGTTTGGCTGGAATCCGGACAAGCGTGGCCCCATTGACGATGAGGATGTGTTGCCAGCGGCCGACGTCGCCCACAAGGCTGCTGCGCCTTTTGCAGGACGCTACTTCGCCGTGCGACTGGCGGCCGGATTAACGGGCGAAGTGGATCCCGCGGCAGTAACCGAAGCCCTGGCGGCCGCGCCCTCGCGACGCTGGCAGGACTTGAGGAACGCCGTTGCTGACCTTGCATTGCCCGTAGAAACGAAAGAAGCCCTGGTCGCGCTGGATCGCGCCAAGGGAAGGGTTAAGGTCTATGACGACCTCTACGGCGATGACCAGGGCAACTCGCACGGCATCGTTTTTGTGGCGCCGTTCGGATTGCACGACGAACCGGAAGTGGAACGCGGACAGCCGGCCACGACAGAGGATGATGCGGCCGGTTCCCTTCCCGGCTTTTCTCTGACGCTTGAAACACACAGCGTGGACGTAGAAAACAAGGCCGAAGAGTTCGCACGCATGGCCGGCCTGCCGGTGGATCGGGTTACCGATCTGAAACTGACGGGTTATCTGCACGATGCCGGTAAGGTCGATCCGCGCTTTCAGGCGTGGCTTCACTACGGAGATCCGCTGGGCCCTGACCCGGACGATCCAGGGCAGATACTGGCGAAATCCGCTCGGTCCCTGCCGCGTAGAGCACGGGACGTGGCTGCCTTACCGGAAAACTGGCGCCACGAGGCTTTTTCGGTGCGCCTTGCGCTGCATGCGTCGCGCTTTGTCGACGCGAAGGATCCTGAGCTCGTGCTTTGGCTGATCGGCACGCACCACGGGCATGGGCGACCTTTTTTTCCCCATGCAGATCCGGAAGACTCGAATAAGCGGAAGCTGCCTTCCATACTTGGATTGCCCGGCGAGCTTCTACCCGGTCATGGGCCGCAGTCACTCGCCTTTGACTGGAATGGCCACGATTGGTCGGGGCTATACGAATGCCTGAAGGGCCGTTACGGCGTGTGGGAGCTTGCGCGGATGGAGGCCATCTTGCGCCTTGCCGATCACCGTGCATCGGAGGAGGCAGCCAACCGCAAGATATCCGAGGGAGGCGCCGAATGAACGCCACGCCACGCCATCGCCTCGAAGGACTGGAACCCGACAACCTGCTCGCATTCCTTGCACTGTTGGGATTGCTGCGCGCCCTCGAAACCGCCGACCGAGTTCGTGCTGACGGCAAAAAGTTTCGCCCCCGCGTTGCCTGGGATGTTGACAACCCTCCGCTCCGCCCAGTACTGCATCTTGCACACGCTGCGACAGAGAAACAGGTAGCAGAAGCCACAGCTGAAGGCGTTGCGTCACTATCGGAAGATTACGCTTTCGACGGACAAGAGGATCTTAACTATCACCGTAAAGACGCTCGCGTGCTTCTCGAGAAAGCAGCGAAATCCGCCGCCGCTTCCAAACGTAACCGCGTCGAGTTGCTGGCCGCACTCATGACCGACGCTGCTGTCAAAGAAGAAAAACAAGAAGAAGCCATCGATCCCACTCCACTGTGCCTGTTGTTCGGTCAGGGGCATCAGCATTTCCTCGATCGCCTTTCTTCGGTACCGAAAACTGAGACGCCGCCGCGTGGGCGTGGCAAAGAATCCGTTACGTCTTCCACTGCAGAATGTCTCGCTGAGGCGCTATTTCAACCTTGGCGTCGCGAGGCTCCGCTCATTTTTTCCTTCCGTTGGGATCGGCCTTGCCGCGCTGACAGTCGTCCCGGAGATTCGCGCTGGAAGGGTGCGCCCCTCAGTACCCGGCGGAGCTTTTGGCAGGGAAGGCTTTTCACTTGCCTGGCCCATCTGGCGCGAACCAGCAACGCTTTCTTCTATCCGCTCTCTTCTCGGTCACCCGAAACTGCGCGAATCGAACGCGCTTGAGCATCTCGGAATTGATCACGTTGTGGCGGCGAAGCGTATCTCCGTGGGCAAGTTTATGAACTTCACACGCGCCCGCCCGGTAGAAAAGTCGTGAAAGGGTTCTGCCCTCGCCCTCGGCTTCGCCTGCCACTTCGGCCTCGGCCTGTTCGTCCCGATCGAATCGAACGATTCGGCCTGATCTGACGCAGGTGTAAGATAAGCACACAGGACGCATAGACCACCGAGGTTGCTGCCATGAACGAAACCGATCTTCTTAAGCGCATCACGGTCAACCCGAAGATCTTCGGCGGCAAGCCGATCGTTCGGGGACGGCGTCTCGCCGTCGAGCACGTCCTCGGCATGCTCGCCGCTGGCGATACGCCGGAGACGATCCTCGAGGGATACGGCTGGCTCGAGCCCGAGGATATTCGCGCCTGCCTCGTCTACGCCCACCGGGTCGTCGCCCATGAACGCGTCGAACCGCCGGTCGTGGATACGGCGGTGTGAAGCTGCTGCTCGATAACTGCGTCTGGAACAGGTCCCGGGAGGACCTCGCGGCGGCGGGGCACGATGTCGTTCACATCGGCGACTGGCCTGAAGATCCCGGCGATGAAGAGCTCCTTCGACGCGCTCATTCGGAGGCTCGAGTGCTCATCACGCTCGATAAGGATTTTGGCGAGCTGGCGGTCGTCCGCGATCAGCCTCACACGGGAATCATCCGGCTAGTGGAAATTCCCGCCCGGCGGCAAGGACCCGTGTGCGCGGCGGTTCTCGACCGCTACGGAATTGTGCTCGCCCGCGGCGCCATCGTGACCGTCGAGCCTGGGCGCGTGCGGGTGCGTCTTCCGGACAAAGAGGACGAGCCAGAATGATCAAGGAACACGACCGGGTAGTGCTTACGGCCGACTTGCCGGGTGAGAAGCTCACCGCGGGAGATGTCGGCACCGTTGTACATGTCCACCGTGATGGGAAGGCGTACGAAGTGGAATTCGTTTCGCTGGACGGCGAGACCGTTGCCGTCGTTACGTTGGAGCGCGCCCAAGTCAGACCGGTTCAACGCCGCGAAATCACCCACGCGCGCAGCGTGGCGTAGCGCAACCCTTACTCTTTTCCGCGCCTTCGCCCGCCTCGGCCTAGGCAGCGTGGCGCTGGCGCCCCGGCTTGGCTATGCTGTCGTCATGGCTGAGGACCCGCCCTCGCAACCCGAGCTGCCACTGCCGTTCCCCGAGCTCGCGCAGGACCTGCCGCTGCTGCCTGCGCGCATGGTGAACGAGTACCAATACTGTCCCCGTCTCGCCTACCTCGAATGGGTGCAGGGCGAGTGGTCCGATTCGGCCGACACCGTCGAGGGCAGGCGGGTGCACCGCCGCACCGACAAGCCTTCGGGCGAGCTGCCCGCGCCGGAAGAAGTCGAGGAAGAGACCCGCATCCACGCACGCTCGATCACGCTCTCCAGCAACCGGCTGGGCCTGATCGCGAAGATGGACTTGATCGAATCCGACGGAGGCGCGGTCGTGCCGGTCGACTACAAGCGCGGCAACCGGCCGCACGTCGCGAAGGGCGCGTACGATCCGGAGCGCGTGCAATTGTGCGTGCAGGGAATGATTTTGCAGGAGCACGGATACACGTGCACCGAAGGCGTTTTGTATTTCGCCGGCAGCCGCGAGCGGGTGCAGGTGATCTTCGACGAGGAATTGCGGCAGCTCGCGCAAAACGCGATCGACGGATTGCGCCTCATCGCCGCGGGCGGCCGAGCCCCGCCGCCGCTCGTCGACAGCCCGAAATGTCCGCGCTGCTCGCTCGTGGGGATCTGTCTCCCGGACGAGGTGAATTTCTTGAAGCGCGGCGAAACGCCGCCGCGGCCTATCGCCGTGCTGCGCGACGAGGCGCTTCCGGTGTACGTGCAGGCGCGCAGCGCCAAAGTCTCCAAGAACGGCGAGACGCTGGAGATCTCGGTCGACGACCGGCAGACCGCGACCGCGCGGCTCCCGGAGGTTTCGCAACTGGTCTTGATGGGCAACATCTACGTCACCACGCCCTGCCTGCACGAGCTGATGGGCCGCGATATCACCATATCCTGGCACAGCTTCGGCGGCTGGTTCATCGGGCACACGGTCGGCACCGGCCACAAGAACGTGGAGCTGCGGACGGCTCAATACCGGGCGAGCTTCGACGCTAACACTTGTCTTCGGGTCGCCAAGGGGCTGGTGATCGCGAAAATCCAGAATGCACGCACGCTCCTTCGCCGCAATTGGAAGACGGGCGAAGCGCCGGAGCCGTTGCTGGACGCCTTCCGGCAGGACATCGATCTTGCGCGCCGCGCTCGGGCGCTTCCGGACCTTCTGGGAGCGGAGGGGAACGCCGCCGCGCGCTACTTCCGCGAGTTTCGCAACATGATCCGCGGGGGCGAAGGCGACGAGGAATTCGCTTTCGACTTCACCAAGCGCAACCGCCGCCCCCCGACCGACCCGGTGAATGCGCTGCTCTCGTATGCCTACAGTCTATTGGTGCGAACCTGGACCGTGACGCTGAGCGCGGTGGGCTTCGACCCTTACCGCGGCTACTACCATCAGCCCCGCTACGGGCGGCCGGCGCTCGCTCTCGACATGATGGAGCCGTTCCGGCCACTCGTCGCGGACTCGGCGGTGATCCAGGCGATCAATAACGGCGAGGTTCGTCCTTCGGACTTTATTTCCGCAGCCGGCAGCGTCGCGCTCGACCCGGACGGAAGGAAGCGCTTCATCGCGGCGTTCGAGCGGCGCCTGGGGCACGAGGTGACGCATCCGATCTTTGCGTACAAAGTGTCCTATCGCCGGCTTTTGGAGCTCCAGGCGAGGCTCCTGGGGCGGTTTCTGCTCGGCGAGATCGACGACTACCCGAACTTTGTGACCCGATGAAAACTGACGAACGCCTGTACATCGTGAGCTACGACATCAGCGATCCGAAGCGCTGGCGCAAGATCTTCAGGCTGATGCACGGATACGGGGACTGGCTCCAGCTCTCGGTCTTCCAGTGCCGCCTGACGCGAAGGCGCCACGCGGAGCTGATTGCAATGCTCGATGAAATGATCCAACATAAAGAAGACCACGTGGTGCTTCTCGATCTCGGGCTTGCGGATGAGGTCATACCCCACGTGGTCAGCCTCGGCAAGGATTTTCAGCCGATCGAGCGCGAACCTATCGTCGTGTAGAGGTCGCCGCTCGGATGCGAGCGCTCCAATGCGCGCGTCTGTCGCTTAAAGCGCTCGCGGCGTGCAGCTCTTTAACAATTCGACGATTTTTGAAATTCGAGCGCTTACGGGGGTAGAATCCAGCCGGAGGATCGCCCTTGGCGGGCTAGCGCTCGCAACGACCTCCGGGAAGCCAGCATCCATACGGCTTCCCGAGAGGGCCAAAATTCCGCGGCATCTGCCGCGGCCTCATTGAAGCGCGAGCTGCAGGGCCTGCCGCGCGACTTCGAGCTGAAAATTCCGCGGCATCTGCCGCGGCCTCATTGAAGCCAGCAAGGACAAGCTCGCCGAGCTCGCCGCCAATGTAAAATTCCGCGGCATCTGCCGCGGCCTCATTGAAGCTATTTCGCCGCGGGCGGCTATCGGCCGAAGGGAAAGGAAAATTCCGCGGCATCTGCCGCGGCCTCATTGAAGCTCGATCGAGAATTCCCAGCCGGGCGGCGCCTCGTACAAAATTCCGCGGCATCTGCCGCGGCCTCATTGAAGCGCTGGAAAACTGCGCGCGTGATGCACGCAGCCGATGAAAATTCCGCGGCATCTGCCGCGGCCTCATTGAAGCGCAAATGCGGTGCGCATGGGCGTCGCGCAGGGCGAAAAAAATTCCGCGGCATCTGCCGCGGCCTCATTGAAGCCTCGTCCACCGAGATCGTGCCGGCCAAGCCTGTGACAAAATTCCGCGGCATCTGCCGCGGCCTCATTGAAGCGGTACGGTATGGACCTGCGAAGTGGGTGCACCGAGATCAAAATTCCGCGGCATCTGCCGCGGCCTCATTGAAGCCACGTCCAGGCGCAGCCAGGAGCCGCTGCGAGCGCCAAAATTCCGCGGCATCTGCCGCGGCCTCATTGAAGCAGCCATAACGCGGGCTTTGACCTGCCCGTGGTTGACAAAATTCCGCGGCATCTGCCGCGGCCTCATTGAAGCGAGCTTGAGCGCACCGAGTCGGCCCGGGTCAATCTCAAAATTCCGCGGCATCTGCCGCGGCCTCATTGAAGCTGCAAGAGCAGTGGTCCACACTGCGAGGGCTGTTGCAAAATTCCGCGGCATCTGCCGCGGCCTCATTGAAGCACAAGCACCGCGCTTTGGGCGGGCTGCACCAGATGTAAAATTCCGCGGCATCTGCCGCGGCCTCATTGAAGCCTCATGGTTTCACTCCCAGGCTCTCAAGGCACTGAAAAAATTCCGCGGCATCTGCCGCGGCCTCATTGAAGCATAAGGTCCAGCTCGCCAACTTGAGACACGTCCGTAAAATTCCGCGGCATCTGCCGCGGCCTCATTGAAGCCCGATCAATCGCTTGCGCACCACGCTGACCACGCCCGAAAATTCCGCGGCATCTGCCGCGGCCTCATTGAAGCATGCTCAATTTCCTTGTGATAGGGCCGGATGGGGCGGAAAATTCCGCGGCATCTGCCGCGGCCTCATTGAAGCGAGCCGCCTCAGCTGGAGCGCCGCGGCGAAATTGCAAAATTCCGCGGCATCTGCCGCGGCCTCATTGAAGCAAAGAGAGCTGCGGCATGTCCACCTTGAACTTCGCCAAAATTCCGCGGCATCTGCCGCGGCCTCATTGAAGCGGAAGTCCCAAGCGTGATCGTCGCGCGCGCATCGGTGAAAATTCCGCGGCATCTGCCGCGGCCTCATTGAAGCGATGGGCCGCGCCCGGTTGCGGCGTTCCGATGAAGAAAAATTCCGCGGCATCTGCCGCGGCCTCATTGAAGCCAATTCGTCTGCGCCGATAAGGCCTCGATCACGACTCGGAACGAAAGCGATGCGCGAGAAAATTCCGCGGCATCTGCCGCGGCCTCATTGAAGCCAGCTGGGTCACGGATTTGGCGGCCGCGCTCGTCACCAAAATTCCGCGGCATCTGCCGCGGCCTCATTGAAGCAAAAGCTGCGGATTGGTAAATACCTTTCCTTGCACTAAAATTCCGCGGCATCTGCCGCGGCCTCATTGAAGCAAGCACGCCGACGATTAGGCTCCGCCCGAAAAGTTGAAAATTCCGCGGCATCTGCCGCGGCCTCATTGAAGCAAAAAGATCCCGGCACCGACGAGCGCCGCGACCGCCCACAAAATTCCGCGGCATCTGCCGCGGCCTCATTGAAGCTGCCACTGGTCTGACGCGAGCCCGCCCGCCTGCAAGAAAATTCCGCGGCATCTGCCGCGGCCTCATTGAAGCTCGTTTCTCACGTCAAGGAACTTCTGGAGCAGAACGAAAATTCCGCGGCATCTGCCGCGGCCTCATTGAAGCTATCCTGGGTAGGCGGCAAGTCGCTGCTGGCGGACAAAATTCCGCGGCATCTGCCGCGGCCTCATTGAAGCCAGGACATCAGGGAGGGGTTGAAGGCAGCCGACAATGAAAATTCCGCGGCATCTGCCGCGGCCTCATTGAAGCTTCGGAG
>WNGR01022843.1_pt1 | contig 12143 bp, 12 predicted proteins | sample 5407581 | NCBI WGS metagenome assembly WNGR01 (sample SAMN13153383, study PRJNA577476) | soil metagenome | isolation source: 80 cm soil or saprolite under Garry oak tree replicate 2 | place: USA:California | collected 2016-06-15
GGCTGACCGCGCCGTTGGTCGCGGCGATCGCGGTGTGCGACGGGGTGGCCAGCGGTGCGCTGCTTGCGCTGATCGGCAAGGCCGCGCGGGCGGACACCGTCGGCGCGGTGATGGGGGTGACCGGCGCGGCGGCGGCATTCGGGGCGCTGGCCCTGTCGCTGCTGTTGGCCGGTGTGGACCGCCTGAGCCGTTCCTACTCCACCGCATGGATTCTGCTCGGCGCGGTACTGGTCGCGGTGGCGCTGTATGTGCGGGCGCATGGCCTGCGGGTCGGGTTGGGACTGGCCGTGCGGTCCGCGCCGGAGCCCAGCCCGACGGCGATGACGGTCGCGGTCGTCGGCGAGTCGGACACCCGATGGGGTGCGGCGGCGGTCGTGGCCCGCCTCGCCGAGCTGGCAGCACGCGATGAACTGGTCGTGGTCTACGGATCCGACGAACCGACCCGACCCCGGCCGGGCACCAACGTGTTGGTCACCGGGCTACGCGACCGGCTGCCCCGCCACCGGATTGTCGCCGTCCCCGTCGGCCACACCGGTTCACTGGGTCGGCACGCGGCCCTGTTCGGCGAGTTCGTCGAGTCCGGCGCGGTCCCCATCGCGGTCACCCCGACAGAGGACCTGCGGGACGTCGCCGCCGAGCTGTCCACCTACCTGCGAGCCGACCGGGTGCTCATGGTCTCCTACACCCGGGCGGCCGGCGCCGACCTGCACGAGATATGGGACCGCGGCACGGCGGGCGCGACCGGCGGGTAGCCGGGCGATCCGCGATGTCCGCGGTGCACATCTGAACCGCCGACCCGGTATTGACGTACGTACCAACAATGGTGGCTGCCGAAGTTGGGGCTCCCCAGTTGGCAAAGGTGGATCATGGTGGGGCTGGTCCGTTCTCGTGGCCGTGACGGCCGGACTGGCCGGCGCGGACGCTGGCTGCGGCCGGTGGCCGCCGCGGCCGGTGTCGTGGTCCTCACGGCCGGCCTGATGCTGGCCGCCGCGACGGGTGGGCAGGTGGGTCAGCTGACCTTGCTCGATGGCTCGTCGGCCGAGGTGTCCGGGCAGGTGTCGGTGGCGCCGCGGGGCAACCGGATCGACGTGGTGCAGCAGGCGGCGACCGCCTACGTGGTGGACCGGACCGCGGGATCGCTGCGCCGGGTGGACGGGGCCACGTTCGAGGTCGGCGCCGCCGTCAAACCCATTCCCGATGCGGCCAGCGGGTTGCTGGCCGTTGCAGGGCCGCACGGCCTGTACGCCATGGACGCCCAGCGCGGGCTCCTGACCGCGGCCGACCCGCTGTCGCTGGCGACCACGGGCCGGATGGTGTCGTTGGTCTCGCGGTTCGACGCCGGCGCGGCCGTGGTGGACGAGCACGGCCGGTTGTGGGTACTGGACGCCGCGACCGGCGATCTGATCTGGCTCGAGGGCGGGAAGCGGGGGGTCCGCCGCGGGGCGGTCACCGCCGGCGCCGGACTGCTGGTGCTGGCCGATGACGCGCCGGTACTGGTGGATACCGCCACCCGCCGAGCGGATCTGCTGGACCGCACCACCGCCAAGGTACGCCGGTCCATGACGCTGGACGTGCATCCGGGCGAGCCGATCGCGGTCAGCGGCTCTCCCCATTCCGCCCGGTTGTACGTCGCGGCCGCCCGGGGGGTGCTGGCCGTCTGCGAGTTGAGCCAGGCCGACTGCACGACCGCCATCCCGCTGAGTCCGGACGCGACCGATCTGGGTGCGCCGGTGGAGACCGGCGGGCGGGTGTTCGTTCCCGACTACAGCACCGGCCAGGTCTGGATCGTCGACCTGAACGAGACCCGGGTGGTCGCCCGTCCGCAGGTACTGCACCCGCAGACGAAGTTCCAGCTGCTCACCCGCGACGGGCTGGTGTTCTTCAACGACCCCGACAGCGAGCACGCCGGGGTGATCCACCTTGACGGCAGGTTCGCGCTGGTCGCCAAGTACGACCCGGCCGACCCCGACCACAACCTGCTCGGCCCGGGCACCGGTACCGGCGACGGACCGTCCCCGGGGCAGCCGCCGGCCGCACCGCCGCCGGTCGACCAACCGCAGCAGCCCGACCCACTGCCCGGCCCGCAGCCGCCCGGCCCGGAACAGCCGAGCGTCCAGATCGTCGTCTCCAGCGCGAATCCGTTCGTCGGTGACGCGGTGGCCCTGCTGGCCGCCGGCGCGCCGGGCAAGCCAGCGCCCACCGCGGCCCGATGGGACTTCGGCGACGGCCAGACCGGCGACGGCCCGCGCCTGACCCACCACTGGGGCGCCCCCCGCAACTACCTGGTCAGTGTCCAGGCCACCTTCCCGGGCAACGCGACCGCCACCACCTCCATCACCATCGTCGTGGCCACGCGCCCGGTCACCCGTCCCGTCCTGACCGTGCTGACACCGGCCAACGGCGTCATCGCCGGCTCAGGTGGCATCGACTGCCCGGGTACCTGCACCGCCACCTTCGATCCCGGGCAGCAGGCCACTCTCACCGCCGCACCCAGCCCCGGAGACGTCCAGCTCGCCTGGGGCGGCGCGTGTGCCGGTACCGCACCCGGCGCCGCCTGTACCGTCGCGATGACGGTCGACCGTACCGTGTCGGCCAGCTTCGGGGCGCCGCGGTCACAGCTCACGGTGACCCCACCGGCCAACGGCCGGATCACCGGACCGAACGGCATCAACTGTCCGGGCACCTGCACCGCCACCTACACCGCCGGGCAGCCGATCACCCTGACCGCGACGCCGAACAACGGCTTCGTCGTGGTCTCCTGGGGCGGAAACTGTACCGGTAACGCCAAAACCTGCGACCTGATGATGACGACCGACCGGACCGCATCCGTGCGCTTCGACACGAGGAAGACGCTTGTCATCTCCTCCAGCCAGTTCGAACCCGGCGGCGGCGCCGGCGTACAGGGTCCGGGCGGACTCTTCTGCCAGGATCTCTGCACCTGGACCTTCGACCCCGGACAGCAGATCACCCTCACCGCCGTCGGCCAGGGCCTGACCTTCCTCGGCTGGGGTGGTGACTGCGCTTCCCGTGGTACGAACCAGACATGCACCCTGACCATGAACCGGAACCGTTCCGTCACGGCGGCCTTCGACATCACCAACTGACGATGCGGGTGGTGTCGCTGGTGCCCTCGCTGACCGAGGCGGTCGCGGCCACCGCACCGGCGTTGCTGGTCGGCGCGACCGACTGGTGCACGCACCCGCCGGACCTTGCTGTGGCCCGGGTCGGTGGCACCAAGTACCCGGACCTCGACCGGGTACTGGCCCTGAAGCCGGACGTGGTGCTGGTCAACGCTGAGGAGAACCGGGTCACCGACGCCGACGCGCTGCGCGCCGCTGGGGTACAGGTCTACGTCACCTTTCCCCGTACCGTCGACGGCGCGCTCGCCGAACTCGCCGAGCTGGTGGCGTTCCTCGGGATAGCGGAGGAGCCGGCCTGGCTGCGCGCCGCCAGAAGCGCCTGGACCGGCGTTGCCGCGGTAGAGCCGCGCCGGGCCGTGGTACCGGTCTGGCGCCGCCCGTGGGTAGTGCTCGGCAGCGACACGTTTGCCGGCGATGTGCTGCGCCGGCTCGGTATCGCCAACGTCTACGCCGACGATGCGCAACGCTATCCGCGTCCGAGCCTCGACGAGATCCACGCCAGGCCGGTCGATCTGGTCGTGCTACCCGACGAGCCGTACCCCTTCAGCGCCGGCGACGGACCGGAGTCCTTCCCGGCAAGGCCATGCGCGCTGGTGTCCGGCCGGCATCTGACGTGGTACGGGCCGTCCCTCGCCGAGGCCCCGACGGTGCTGGGCGACCAGCTCGCCCACCCGTCACCCCCAGACCGCCTGCGTCACGAGCCTGACGATCGCGGTCGCGGCCCGGGGTAGGTCGGCACCCCGACCGCGGGTTCCGCCCGCGAAAGCCGATCGACGATGTTCAGGCCGGCTGGGATGCCGTAGGGTGCCGCATCGCGCGCGCTGTCGCGGCCAGCGACTCCGGCAGCGGGGTGGCGGTCAGTCCCAGTTCCCGCGTCGCCCGCGAGGAGTCGAGGACGAACGGCCGCTCGAACTGGTATCGCATCTCGTCGAGTTCGCGCAGCTGCCGGGAGAACACGCCGACCGCCCGCATGAGGCTGCGCGGGAGGACCGCGAGCCGGGGCTCCGGCGCACCGGCGAGGCGGCTGAAGTCGGTGAGCATGTCGCGGATCGTGCGTGCCGGTGCCGTGGGGACGTGCCAGGGCCGGCCCCAGGCCCGTTCGTCGCGGGCGATGGTCACCAGGGTCCGGGCCATGTCGCCGGTATAGGTCACGCTGTGCGGCAGATCCAGGTTGACGGGCAGCCGCGCGGTCTTGCCGGCGAGCAGAGCCGGCCCGGCATAGGTGAACATCGACTGGGCATCCGCGCCGACGTAGTCCGAGCCCCGCGCCTCGGTCACGCGGACCCGCCCGGCCCGGTGCGCGGCAAGCGCGTCGAGCCACATCCGGGCCCGGACCCGACCCTTGCGGGTGGTCGCCGCGAGCGGCAGGTCCTCGGTCATCGGTGCGTCAACCGGGCCGTACCCGTAGAGGTTGCCGGTGATGGCGAGCACCGCACCGGATGCCTCGGCCGCGCCGAGCAGCGCCGCGGCAATCGGCGCCCAGTCGGTGGTCCACCGGTGGTACGGCGGGTTCACGCAGTTGTAGATGGCGACGGTACCCCGGGCGAGCTCGCGCAGGCGCGCGGCGTCCGACGCGTCCGCGGCCACCCGCTCGATGGCGGGATGCTCGGGGCCGCTGCCCCGGCGGGTGACGACGCGGACCTGTTCGCCCGAGTCGGCGAGCAACCGGGCAACGCTGGACCCGATCGGACCGGCCCCGACGACGAGATGGAGCGGCATGGCAGCCTCCGTTACTGGTGAGCTTGCCCGAGAGCAGTGCTCTCGGTTCAGGGCAATGCTGACAGAGCTGGGTGTGCCGAGTCAAGAGCAATGCTCTCGGAAGTTGTCGCCGCTCTCGCAGCCGTGCGAGACTGCGTGTCATGACCGCCGCTTCGATTCGCTCCCGGGTGCGCGCCGAGATGATGGGGGAGATCAAGGCAGCAGCCCGCCGTCATCTGGCCCGGGACGGCGCCAACCTCTCGCTGCGCGCCGTCGCCCGCGACATGGGCATGGTCTCCTCGGTCTCCTCGGCGCTGTACCGGTACTTTCCCGGCCGCGACGAGCTGCTCACGGCACTGATCATCGACGCCTACGACGCGCTGGGACAGGCGGTGGAGCAGACCGAGAGCGCCGTTGCCCGTACCGACCTGCGCGGGCGCTGGCTCGCCGCCTGCCGCGCCGTCCGCGACTGGGCACTGGCCAACCCGCACGAGTACGCGCTGATCTACGGTAGCCCGGTACCGGGGTACAAGGCGCCACCGGACACCGTCGGCCCGGCCAGCCGCACCGGCATCGTACTGATCGCGATCCTCGCCGACGGCGTCGCCGCCGGCCGGCTGACCGCCGACCCCGGCGATACCGAGCCCACCGGCGTACCCGCCGACATGGCACTCCTGGTCGCCACGACCTTCCCCGGACTTCCCGAGGGCGTGCTGCTGCGCGGCCTCGGCGCCTGGATCCACCTGTTCGGTGCGGTCAGCTTCGAGCTGTTCGGTCAACTGACCAACGTGGTCATGACCGGTGGCCAGCGTCAGGGGCGTTCGCGAAGGACGGCGACCCCCTCGCCGGTGAGGTCGTCCAGGGCCGCCTTGCGACCGGTCATGGCCAGTACCAGCGCGAGCATCGGCCCGCTGGCCGCAGGGCCACTACCGTGTTGCCAGTCGACGTCGGTGGCCCGCAGGCTGACCCCGGCGATCCGGTTCTTCGCGCCGATGAGCAGGTTGCTGTTCTTGTAGAAGTCGGCAACCGCCACCACGTGCTCGACCCGGTGGTCGCCGTACCTGCCGAGTGCGCGGAACACGTCCTCGCCGTGCACGATCGTCTCGCCCAGCCAGGACGTGGCCGGGCCGGGCGGTGCAGCCAGGACGTGGCCGGGCCGGGCGGTGCGGTACGCGCGTCGATGCGCTGGCGCATCAGCTCCACCAGCTCGGCACCGCTGCGGCCGGTGCCGACCCGCGCGATTTCCTTGCGGGTCATGGCCTGGAAGCTGAAACTGCTGCCGGCCAGCTTGGCGAAGAACTTCGGCGGCGTCATGTTGGCGGTCGACACCATGTGCGCGACGACCTCCCGTACCGTCCAGCCGGTGCACAGGGACGGCTTGTCCCAGTCGGCATCGGAGAGCTTTCCGAGCGCATCGACCAGTGACGAGCGCTCCATTTTGATCATTTGCCAGGTGTCCATGACCCCTCCGATCCGTGATCCGTCACGGTTGCTTTAGCAGACCACATCTGTCGGTGACAATCGGGCGATGGAGTCAAATGCCAAGCGGCCGGGGTTGTACGCGGTCCGCCGCACCGCCGTGACGTCGGCGTTGATTGTCGGGCTCTACTACCTCGCCCCGGTGGAGCGTCACGTGGGCGGCGTGTACCTGGCTTTGCGACTGGCGGGCACGGTGGCCGGTGGTGCGCTGGTGACATTCCTGATCGCGCGTCAGGTCTCCCACCACGTTGCCGATCCCGAGAAAGCCTCTCTGGTCGATCTGCTGACCGCTCTGGTCGGCGGCATTGCATTCTTCGCCCTCGCCGACTACGTCATCGCGGTCTCGGGCCCCGACCAGTTCGCCGATCTGGGTACGAAGACCGATGCGCTGTATTTCGCGTTGTCCACCCTGACCACGGTCGGCTACGGCGACGTGCACGCCGCTGGCCAGCTCGCCCGCGCCGCCGTGACCATCCAACTGGTGTTCAACGTGGTGGTCGTCGCGACCGGCGGCTCGGTGCTGACCCGGCAGTTCAGTGCCCGGGTACGGGACCGACGTCAGACAGGGGGACGTCCGGATCGGCGAGCTTGACCGGATCCACGCCCTGCCCGGCGTGGCCGGCGCGAACCAGGTCGCGGATGGCGTCGGTGACGTCCCAGACCCGAGTACTCCATGCCGAGGTCGTACTGGTCGGTGAAGAAGTACGGCATCCGGTCGTACGCCACCGGTTCGCCGAGCATCGCGTGGGCGGCGGCCTTGCCCCCGTTCAGCGCGTTGGACCAGTGCTCTACCCGGATCGGCTTGCCCAGCAAGGGATGCGCGGCATTGGCGACGTCGCCGGCGGGGTAGATGTCCGGGTCGCTGGTACGCAGCCCCGCATCCACCGCGACGCCGTTGTCGGCGGCGAGGCCGGCGGCTTCGGCCAGCTCGATGGCCGGGGTGATGCCGACGCCGACCAGGGCGAGGTCGGCGGGCAGGTGTGTGCCATCGGTGAGCAGGACCGACGTCAGCCGCGCACCGTCGCCGCGGAACTCCCGGACCCCCACGCCGAACCGGAACCCGACGCCGTGCGCGCGGTGCAGGTCGGCCGAGATCCTCGTCGACGCCGTCGACGACGACCCCGCCCACGCGAACCGTGCCGCCACGGAGCACGCCCACCGGCGCGGACACGCCCTCGGTGCGGCGCTGCGGGCCGAGCACCGCACCGACCTGGTCGCCGCACTGGCCCAGCTCGGGTTCGAGCCGCGGGCACAACCCGATCGGGCACTGCTGCACAACTGCCCGTTCCACGCCCTCGCCACCCGCCATGCCGGCCCGGTGTGCGGGCTCAACTACGCCTTCCTGGCCGGACTTGTCGAAGGGCTCCAGGTCACCGACATCCGGGCGCACCTCGCGCCGCACCCCGGCCGCTGCTGCGTCGAACTGGGCGCCTGACCGTCACTCAGGGCGCAGCGCGAGGTCGAAGTGGACGGACCGGAAGGGGTTCGGTGCGCCCACTTCCGCGCCGGTACGGGTGGCGACCGGTGGCCCGCAACAGCTCGCCGACGGCGCCGTCGTCGGGGATCGGGTAGTACCGGGGAACGATGGTGCGAAACCAGAACCCGCCCCGGTCGTCGGTGACGAACAGGCCCCGGAGGTTGCGCTCCGGCTGCACGCCGGGCTGCTGGACGTGGTAGAAGCCGTCCGCGTTGGCCCGCCACACGTCGACCCGGGCGCCGGCCAGGGGAGTACCGTCCGTCCCGGACGAACGCATGCAGGTGCCGCACGATGCCGGTGAGCAGTTGCCTGAGGCGCTCGTCGCCGGTACCGCGGAAGCTCGCGGCGACAACCTCCGCGGACCGATCCTCCGTGAAGCCGGTGGTCATGGCTCGAGCGTAGGCTGTTGCGGGGCAGCGCCTTTGCGGGGAGGCGACCGTGGACGGTGGCGGGAAGGTCATACCTGGGCTCCTGCGGGCGCTGGCGCCGCGGGTACTCGCCGCGCTCGTCCAGCGGCACGGCAGCTTCGACATGTGCGAGGACGCGGTACAGGAGGCGCTGCTCGCGGCTGCGGTCGGCTGGCCGGCGAACGGTGTGCCGGCCAACCCGGAGGGCTGGTTGATCACCGTCGCCTCCCGCCGGTGGATCGAGATGTGGCGCAGCGACACCGCGCGCCGCCGGCGGGAGCAGACCGCCGCCGGGCTCGTACCGCCGGACCCCGACCCGGTACCGGCGGTGGACGACACGCTCACCCTGCTGTTGCTGTGCTGCCATCCCTCGCTTACGACGGTCTCCCAGGTGGCCCTGACGCTGCGCGCGGTCGGCGGGCTCACGACGGCGGAGATCGCCCGCGCGCTGCTGGTACCGGAGGCCACCGTCGCGCAGCGGATCAGCCGGGCGAAGCAGCGGATCAGGGCCAGCGGTGCCGAGTTCCGGATGCCCGCGCCCGCCGAGCGCGCCGAGCGGATCGCCGCGGTACTGCACGTGCTGTACCTCATCTTCAACGAGGGGTACACCGCCAGCTCCGGTACCGCCCTGCACCGGGTCGAGCTGACCAGCGAGGCGATCCGCCTGACCCGGCAGCTCCACCGGCTCCTGCCCGCCGACGGCGAAGTCGCCGGGCTCCTGGCGCTGATGCTGCTCACCGACGCCCGCCGGCCGGCACGCACCCGGCCGGACGGCACCCTCGTCCCGCTCGCCGAACAGGATCGCAGCCGGTGGGACGGCGACGCCATCGCCGAAGGGGTCGATCTGATCACCGGGACACTGGCCACCGCGCCCATCGGCCCGTACCAGCTACAGGCCGCGATCGCTGCGCTGCACGACGAGGCCGCCCGCGCCGCAGACACCGACTGGCCGCAGATCCTCGTGCTGTACGACCATCTGCGCGCGATCGCACCCGGGCCGATGGTCAGCCTCAACCGCATCGTCGCGCTGGCCATGGTTCACGGCCCCGACGCCGGCCTGCGCGAGCTCGACGCCGCGCAGGCCGACCCCGCGCTCGCCGGGCACCACCGGGTCCATGCCGTGCGCGCGCACCTGCTCGACCTGGCCGGCGACATACCGGCGGCGCGCGACGAGTACGAGCTGGCCGCGCGCCGCACCCTCAGCCAACCCGAGCAGCGCTACCTCGACTCCCGCGCCGCCCGACTCGGGCAATGACCGAGGCACAGATACCTGAAATCCCCACCATGACCCGCCCGTGCGGCGGTTAACTGGGATGGCTCACGTACCGATCAAGCAACCCGACGAAGGAGGTCACGATGGAACGGCTGGTACGGGAGGCGATGACTGCCGAACCCATCTGCCTCACCAACAACACCACCATCATCGACGCGGCCCTGCGGATGCGCGAGTACGACATCGGCGACGTACTCATCACCGAGCAGGACCGCATCTGCGGGGTACTCACCGACCGGGACATCGTGATCCGGGCGCTGGCCGACGCCCGCGACCCGGCGCGCACCACGATCGGTGAGATCGCCAGCAGCCACCTCATCACGGTGGGGCCGGACGACCCGGTCAGCCGGGCCGTCGAGCTGATGCGGCAGCACAGCGTGCGGCGGCTGCCGGTCTGCCAGGACGGCCAGCCGGTCGGCATCATCTCCATCGGGGACCTGGCCCTCGACCGGGATCCCCAGTCGGCGCTCGCCGACATCAGCGCCGCGCCGGCGAACCACTGACGGCATAGGCTCTTGGCCGGGGTCGTCCGACCCCGGCCGGAAGCCTGTGCCAGGAGGTGGGAGATGGACGGCCGGCCGCCGGCCGGGTACCGGAGCCTGCCACACACCGCCGACGTCCGTATCGAGGCGTGGGCGCCGTCCCGCGAGGAGTGTGTCGCGCAGGCGGTCGCCGCCCTGCTGGCCAGCTTCGTGGATGTGGCAGGCGCGGAACCCGAGGGCACGGTTCGGTACCACATCGAGCCGGGCGCCGACGAGGACGTACTGGCCGCCGTGCTCGACGAAGTGATCTACCTGCTGGACACCGACGGGCGGGTACCGGTCGCGGCTCAGGTGGCGGCGGCCGACGACGGTGGCCTCGACGTGGAGCTGCGGATGGCGGCGCCGGACCGGGTGGTGCTGACCGGCGCGGTACCGAAAGCGGTGTCACTGCACGAGTTGCGGTTCGAACGCGGGCCGGGCGGCTGGTGGTGCCGCGTGACGTTCGACGTGTGAGTCAGCCCTTCACCACGCCGACCGGAACCAGCCGGGCCACCCGCCGGCACAGGCCGGCGCCCTCGGCGGCGTCCACGACAGCGGAGATGTCCTTGTACGCGTCCGGTGTCTCCTCGGCCAGCCCTCGCCACGAGGCTCCGCGTACCGCGATGTCGCGCGCCTCCAACTGCCGCCGCAACTCCTCGCCACGCACCGACCGGGCCGCCTGGTGCCGGCTCTGCACCCGGCCCGCGCCATGGCACGTCGATGCGAATGCGGGACTGTCCGGAACCCCGGTCAGCACATACGACGCCGTACCCATCGTGCCCGGGATGAGGACCGGCTGCCCCGCTTCCTGAAGGTCCGCCGGCAGATCCGGGTGGTGCGGCGGCAGGGCGCGGGTGGCGCCCTTGCGATGCACGCACAGCCGCTTCTGCGCGCCGTCCACCTGGTGAGTCTCGATTTTCGCGAGGTTGTGCGAGATGTCGTACACCAGGTCCAGCCGGCTACCGGTGACCGTGTCGAAGACCCGCCGAGCCGCCTGCGCGAGCAGTTGCCGGTTTGCCCGCGCGTAGTTCGCCGCGGCGGCCATCGCGCCCAGGTACGCCCCACCCTCCGGCGAGGACACCGGGGCGCAGGCGAGTTGCCGGTCCGGCACCGCGATGCGGTACCGGCTCATGCTTTTCTCCATGACCCGCACGTGGTCCGTGCAGATCTGGTGGCCCAGCCCCCGCGAACCGCAGTGGATCATCACGCAGATCTGGCCGGTGCGCAGCCCGAACGCCGCGGCCACCGGCTCGTCGTAGACCTGTTCGACGGCCTGTATCTCCAGGAAATGGTTGCCTGAGCCGAGGCTGCCCACCTGCCCCAAGCCGCGCTGCACCGCCCGTTCGCTGACCTGGCCGGGATCCGCGTCGTCGACCGCGCCGCCGTCTTCGCAGCGCGTCAGGTCCCGTGGTACGCCGTGACCCTGCTCGACCGCGTACCGCGCCCCGCCGGTCAACACCTGGCTCAGTTGGGCGCCCGACAGCGTCCAGACCGCGCCCTTGCCCATGCCGCGCGGGATCGCCGTGTCCAGCCCGTCCATCAGCGCGCCCAGCCGCGGCGCCAGCGCCGCCCGATCCACCTCGGCGGCCAGTAGCCGCACGCCGCACGAGATGTCGAACCCCACGCCGCCCGGCGACACCACGCCGTCGGCGTCGACGTCGGTCGCCGCCACCCCGCCGATCGGAAAGCCGTACCCCCAATGGACATCCGGCATAGCGTAGGAGGCCGTCACGATGCCGGGCAGCGTGGCCACATTCGCCACCTGCTCCAGCGACTTGTCGGCCGCCGCGTCGGGCAGCAGCGCCCGGGAGGCGAACACGACACCCGGTACCCGCATGCCGTCGGACGGGTCGATCCGGAACCGGTACGGCGACTCCTCGATGAGCTCCACGACACCATCCTCTACCGTCCGGCGGTTTCCTCTCCCTCTTCGAGCGGATCGTGCGAAGTGTCGATGCCGAACCGGGCCGGGTCCAGCATGCATTCAACGCCGGTTGGCTGTCTTCTTTGGTCGTGCCCTTCGCACCGCTCGTCTGACTACCGCACCTGCGGCGGCGGCACGAAACCCTCCAGTACCTCGGCCAGGTGCCCGGCGAGATCGACGACTGTCCGGTCCTCCAGGTACGGCCCGACGAGCTGGGCGCCGAC
>WNGR01006823.1_pt1 | contig 12141 bp, 9 predicted proteins | sample 5407581 | NCBI WGS metagenome assembly WNGR01 (sample SAMN13153383, study PRJNA577476) | soil metagenome | isolation source: 80 cm soil or saprolite under Garry oak tree replicate 2 | place: USA:California | collected 2016-06-15
CGGCCAGGACGTCGTCCCGGCCGACCGGGGCCGCCGTCCGCGCCGACGGCGGCTTGCGGGACACGGCTCTATCCCGGCTGGCAGTCCGGATGGCTCGGCGGGACGTCCAGGGCCGGGTTGCGGTCGAAGAAACCGAACGGCTTGAGCCAGAACGAGACGATGTCGCTCGGCATCACCGGCCAGTCCTCCGGCCGGGTGATGTGGTGGATGCCGAACACGTACCACAGCACCACGTCGGTGTCCTCGATCGACCGGTCAGCCCGCGTCCACGCGGCCAGGCCCGAGTCGTGCTCGCTCTGGACCGGGAAGTCGCCGCAGGGCCAGCGCTCATCCTCACGGTAGGGGGTTACCCAGAGCGTGTGGCCGATCACCTCGGCGCGCTGGTAGGCCGGGGAGGCGGGATCGAGCAGGGGCGGGAACGACGCTGAGGGCACGAGCTTGTAGCCGACCGGGGTACCCAGGCCGTTCGGCACATTGTTGTTCATGACCTTCCAGCCGCGCTGCGTGCCCCAGTCGTACACCTGTTTTCCCTCCTGCTCGGTGCGCAGCGGGGTGCTCCAGACCACCAGGCCCAGCCCGTACGGGTCTCCGGGGTCGCCGACCGCCGCCGCCCGGGAATCGGTGGCGTAGACGGTATTGGCCGGCCCGTCCACGTCGAGGTCGAGTCGCGCCACGATGAAATGCTGGTGGAACGGGGCGTAGATGCCATGGTCGACCAGGGTCCCGTGGTCGGGCCGGCTGCCCGGTGCGTCGGTGTGCGAGGTGACCAGGATGCCGGTCGCGCGGACCTCGCACTCGATGTTGCCGTCCTGGTAGAACCGCCAGTACACGAGGTACTCGTAGTTCGCCACGGTGACGTGGAAGGAGATCACCAGCCGCCGGGCCCGCCTGACCTCGACGCCGGCCCGCTCGTCCACGTGCTTCCAGCCGACCCCGCTGTCCTCCTCGTGGACGCAGATCGCGTTCGGTATGGTCCGGGGCTCGCCGCGGGAGTCGTGCACCACCGCGTCGAGGTAGGTGATGTCGCCCAGGCAGTCGCAGCCCAGCGAGAGCGACGTGGTCATGAAGCCCAGGCCCCACTCGCCGATGTCGAACGCGGTCCGCCGGTAGTGGTCCGGGCTGGCGTCCCGGTACGGCACCACCATCTCGGCGAACGACATCCGGTGCGCCACCGAGCGCAGCCGGCCCGCGTCGCTGAACCCGACCTGGTGCAGGACCAGGCCCTCACGGTAGTTGAAGCCCAGCCTGAGCTGCCAGTTCTGCCAGCTCAGGTGGTTTCCGTCCAGGGTAAAGCCGACCCCTTCCGGCTGGCTGATCTCCAGCGGCGTCACCTCGCGCAGGCGCATCGGGAGCAGGCTGGGCAGGTACTCCCCCATCACCTCGGGATCCGCGGCGGCGCCCGCCTGGTAGCTGTCCTCCAGCTCGAGCAGCGTCATCGTGTTCAGGTCGACGACCGGGTGCAGGCCGGTGACGTGGTGGGCGTACGGGTTGCCCAGCTCGCTGCCCCGGACCCAGACGTCACACCAGCCGATCCTGCGGTTCTTGTAACGCTCGGGGACGAGCGCCGCGCCATAGGCCCACATGTCGGTCAGCACCAGGGACATGTCGGTGACGCCGCGCCGGGCCAGCGCCTGCACCAGCTCCGGGCGGGTCCGGAGCATCTCGTCGCATTCGTGCCACTCGTCCACGGTCATGTTCGGCTGCTGGCCGGGCAGGTCCTCCCAGGTCGTGACCTTGTCGCCGGTCAGCGACACGGTGGCGCGATGAGCCAGCCCGTCGGCACGGTCCCAGCAGACGACGATCGCCTCCCTGGCCTCCGGGTGGCCGGCCGCCAGCGCGTCCTTGGACGGCTCCTTCAGCTCGATCGAGGCGAATCGCCAGGTGTCGCCGATTGTGCGTTCGCGCCGCACGATCGCGGCCGCCTGCCTGATCTCGTCCGCCGACAGCGGATCGAGCGGATGCGAGTTGGTCACTAGGTCATCTTGGCTGATGGCTGCCTGCCGGGCCAAGATCTTGGTCCTTGCGGCGCCGGCGGCGCAGGCCATACGTTTTCGGCCATGCACAATGTGGATCCGACGACGGAGTCGATGATCAGGTCAGTGCTCGCCTACGCGGAGAACCGGCTGCGCCTGGACCCGGTCCCGCTGGACCAGGGTTCCCGGGACCCGGCCGAGCTCGACGCGGCCCTGGCGGGGCTGCCCGGGTCCGGGCCGCACACGCCCGATCAGGTGCTCGGCGTGTATGCCTCGGTCATGGCGCCCGCCGTCATCTCCGCGGACAGCCCGCGCTTCCTCGGGTTCATCCCGGCCGCGCCGACTAAGGCCTCGCTGCTGTTCGACATGCTGATCTCGTGCGCGTCCATCCAGGGCATTTCCTGGCTGGAGGCGGCGGGCGCGATCCACGCCGAGAACAAGGTGCTGCGGCTGATCGCCGACCGGGCCGGAATGCCGGAGACGTCGGGCGGCTGCTTCGTATCCGGGGGTTCGGCCGGGAACCTGTCCGCCCTGGTCGTCGCGCGCGAAGTGGCCAAGCGGAAGGCGGGCCCTGCTGCTGCGGGCCGGCGCTGGCGGGTGGCGGTCAGCGAGGACGCGCATTCCTCGATCACCAACACGCTGCGGATCCTGGAGATGGATCCGCTGGTCGTGCGGTCCGAGGATCACCGGCTGACCGGGGCGGGGCTGCGGGCGGCGATCGAAGCCGACGGCGAGCCGGGCTCGCTGGCCGCGGTCGTGGCGACCTCGGGAACCACCAACGCGGGCATCATCGACGACCTGGCCGGCGCGGCCGAGGTAGCGCGCCAGCACCAGCTGTGGTTCCACGTGGACGGCGCCTACGGCGGGGCCGGCCTGTTCGCGCCGAGCGTGCGTGACCGGTATGCCGGCATCGAGCACGCCGACTCGTTCATCGTGGATCCGCACAAGTGGCTGTTCGCCCCGTTCGACTGCGCCGCGCTGCTATACCGGAACCCGTCCGTGGCCCGGTCCGTGCACAAGCAGGACGCCTCCTACCTGGACGTCATCCACGACCGGCCGGGCGAGTGGAACCCGACCGACTACGCCTACCACCTGACCAGGCGGGCCCGCGGCCTTCCGCTGTGGTTCTCGCTGTCGGTGTACGGGGTCGACGCCTGCTCCGAGGCGATCGAGACGGCGATCGATCTGGCCCGGCAGACCGCGGACGAGATCCGGGGGCGGGCCTACCTGGAGCTGATCAGGGAGCCGTCGCTCGGGGTCGTGCTATTCCGGCGTGTTGGCTGGGACGCGGGGCAGTACACGGCCTGGGCCGACCGGCTGCTGCAGGATCAGGTGGCCTTCATACCGCCGTCCGCGTGGGAGGGCGAGACGGTGGCGAGGTTCGCGTTCCTGCACCCGCACACCTCGATGGACCTGGTGCGCGAGATCCTCGACCGGATGGACTAACCTCGATTCCCGGCATGCGGCTTGAGGCTGTCTCCGCATGGCGGCTGGCTGGTACGGTCCGGCGTTTCCGCTGGTAGCCAGGCGTGTGTTCAGCTAATCTTGTTCGTGCCTCAACTGATTCTCCGGAACTAGATCAGCAACTTTGACGAAGCTGTTTCTGGCAAGTCCAGTAAGAACAGTCATGTCATCGGCGTGTCACTCTCACCGGTCGCTGATACGGACTTACCATCACTGTGTGACGTTCAGCGATATGAGTTGAGATGCGGCCAGGCTCCGGCTACTTCCTCCGCCCTGCCGGTGCTTCCCAGCGCCGGTATGAGGCGCTGCGGGCTTACTTCGTCGAGGAGATGCCCGCCAGCGAGGTCGCCGACCGGTTCGGGTACTCCACCGCCAGCGTGCACCAGATGGCCACCGTGCTGCGGGCCGGCCGGATGAGCCTGTTCGCCGACGCCAGGCCCGGCCCGAAAGGCCCCCGCAAGGCCACCGGCCAGCTGCGGCAACGGGTGCTGGCGCTGCGGGCGGCCGGGCACTCAGTGACCGAGATCGCCGCTGCGCTCACCGCCGAGGGCCTGCCGGTCTCGGCGCAGACCACCTGGCAGATCCTGGACGCCGAGGGGATCGGCCGGCTGCCCCGACGCGACGAGGGCCGCCGCGGGCCCCCGGCCCGGCTCGATGCGGTCCAGGCCGCGAAACTGCCCGGCTGGCCGGCCGCCGGTACGGCACTGGGCTGTGATCATGCCGGGCTGCTGCTGCTGTTCCCCGCCATGGCCCAGCTGGGCATGCATGAGCTGGTCCGGTCGGCTGGCTACCCGTCCACCCGCGCGCTGTCATCGTGGCAGTCGGCAGGCACGCTGCTGCTGGCCAAGTGCGCCCGCCGTCCCCGCGTCCACCACGCCGGCTCGCTCACCGACGACGAAGGGCTCGCGTTCACCCTGGGCCTGACCAGCCTGCCCAAGGCCACCCACCTGGGCACCTACTCCTGGCGGGTCCGCCGCGAATCAAACCACAAACTGCTGGCCGGGCTGGTCGCCGCGCTGCGGCCGCTCGGGCTGGCCACCGGCGAGGCCGGGTTCAACTGCGACTTCCACGCCATCCGCCACCACGGCGACGACGCGGTGCTGGAAAAGCACTACGTGCCCCGCCGCTCCCAGCGCACCCGCGCGGTCTTGACGTTCTTCGCCCAAGACCACGCCAGCAGCGAGATGGTCTACGCCAACGCCGACATCACCAAGGCCGGACAAGCCCGCGAGATCATCGCCTTCGCTGACTACTGGCAGCACGCCACCGGCAGTGATCCGGGCCTGCTGGTCTTCGACTCCCAGCTGACCACCTACAAGATCCTCGACGAGCTCACCGGCCGCGGCATCAACTGGCTCACCCTGCGCCAGCGCGGCAAGAACGAGCTCGCCCGTCTCGCCGCCCTGCCCGCCTCCGCCTGGAAGAGCGCGACCATCACCCGCACCGGCCGCTACCGGCGGCCCCGGCTGCACGAAGACATGGTCAAGCTCACCGGCGTCAGCTCCAGGGTCCGCCAGATCGCGGTCAAGAACATCGGCCGAGACGAGCCCACCCTGCTGATCACCCACGACCTGGCCACCCCGGCCAGGGAACTGTTCGCCCGCTACGCCGAGCGGATGATCGTCGAGAACGAGCTGGACGCCTACATCGGCGGGTTCCACCTCGACGCCCTCACCAGCGGCGTCCCGCTCAACGTCGACCTTGACACCACGCTGACCGTCGTCGCCGGGAACCTCTACCGGCTGCTCGCGCACAAGCTCGACCGATACCAGAACGCCACCCCGGACAAAATCTGGCGGCACTTCCTGGACGCCACCGGCACCCTGCACATCACCGGCACCGGCGTCACCTGCGCGCTGAACCTGCGCAGCCACCACCCGGTCCTCATCGACGCCGGCTTCGCCGATCTCGAAGTCCCCATCCCCTGGTGGGACGGGCGCACCCTGCGCTTCCGGTTCCCGCCACGATGATCACCACCAGGGAAACCTCAACTCAATTACCTGACCGGGAATCGAGGCTAACGGGTTTTCATCCGGCGGCGGTGAGCTGCCCGGCGCGCCCCCAGGCGACGCCGGGGGCCTGGCCGCCGGCTGGCTGAGGGTCGGGACCCGGCTGGCCGGGGCTGGGCGCCTGCTCGTCCTCGGTGATCTCGTGGTCCAGGTCCAGGTCATCCAGGTCCGGTTCCAGGTCGGTGACGCACATGGGAACTTCCTAACGGGCTGAGAGGGTGAACGTGACGGTTTGCTGACTCTGCTGGGTGACGCTGGTGCCGATGCCGGCCACCTGGGCACCTGACCGGGTCATCGCGTCGATCTGCCAGGCCGCGGATCCGTTGAGTCCGCCGGACTGGTACGGCTTCCAGCTCGCGCCGGTCGCCGACGCCCACAGGGCTACGGCCTGCTGGCCGGGCTGGCCGGACAGGCCCGCGGCGATGAAGCCGGTCGCGGCCGCGGTCAGCGCGGTGAACGAGGTATCGGGTCCTGGCGAGCTGAACGGGACCTGCTGCCAGGTCACCCCGCCGTCGGTCGACAGCTCGGCGAACGGTACGGCGCCTAGCTCGGTGCCGGTGGCCGAGCCGACCGCGGGACCCTTCCCGGTCGTGCCCTGGCCCAAGGCGACCACGCGGTTGCCGTCGACCGCGACCTGCTGGAGCGCCCCGACCGAGGCACCGGTGGGCGGGGGCATGACGATTGTCTTCCAGGAGCGGCCGTCGGTGGTGACCCACGCGGCGGGCTGGCTGTTGTGCGAGCCCACCGAGACGAACCCGTGCGCGGTAGCGGCGACCGCGAGCACCTGGCTCGAGCCGGTTGCGAGGTTCACGTCGTGCGCGCGGGTCCAGCTGGTCATGTTGGGCGACCACCAGACGTCGGCGACGCAACTGCCGCCCGCCGCGACCAGCCTGCCGACGATGACGTACCCGGCGGGACCCGAGGTCGCCGCGACCGCGGAGACACCGGCCAGGTCCTGGGTGATGTTCCCCCCGGCCACGCCCCATATCTCGCCGTCGGCCGAGGTCAGCACGACCGGTCCCGGCGCGCCCACGGCGAGCCAGCCGGCCGGGCCGTGCGTCACGCTGGTCAGCGCGCGCAGGTGGGGGTCGGCCGCGACCAGTCCGAGGGAGGAGACCAGGGTCCAGGCGCCGGCCGAGGTTCGCCGCCACACCGCCGGGTAGCCGTTGGCGCTGCCGACCGCGATCTGCAGGCCGCCCGCCGCGGCGGTGCTGTTGATCTTCAACTCGGGGAGGGTGGCCCCGGCGATGCCGGCCAGCGAGACCGACCGGACCGTGCCGTCGGTGCCCGCCTCCAGGAAAACCGGCTGCTGGCTGATCTTGCTGGCGGCGGTGGCCCCGATCGCGACGACGGTGCCGCCCGGGGCGACGGTCGCGCCGGACACGGACGCCACGGACGCGTTGCCGAGCGGGCCCGTGGGCAGCCAGGACGTGCCGGTGCCGGTGCTGGTGTAGGCCACGAGCTGGCCTTCGGCGGTGGTCCCGGTGACGACGAAGCCGTAGCTGCTGCCCTTCACCACGCTGGGCGTCCACCCGCCCGTCCTCGGATCCGGGTCAATGGTGCCCGCGTACTGCCACGTCCGCCCGTCCGGCGAGAAGTAGGCGACTCCGTTCGAGGCGCCGTTCGCGGCGCCGGTGGCGGTCCGGCCCGGCCTGATCGCGATCAGCCCGGAGCCGTCGGATCCCAGGCCGCTGATTATGCTGCCGGACCCGTGGTCGGCCGGGATGTTCAGCCGGGTCCAGCTGGTTCCGCGGTCGGTGCTCAGCCACGCGGCGCTGTAGGCCCCGGTTGTCGAGGCCACCGTGCCGGAGATCACCGTGGCGTTACCGCGCGAGGTGATGTACGAGATGCTCTGCACGGTCTCGCCGGGCCGGGCCAGGCCCAGCTGCTCGGCGGTCGCTCGCTGCCAGGTCAGGCCGTCCCGCGACGTCCAGATCACCCCGGTGTGCTGGCCTGCGCCGGGACCCGCCCCGGTGCCGGCGGCCAGGTAACCGGTAGCGGTCTTGTTGATGACCCAGACCAAGTCGCCGGGCTGTTGGGGGGTGATCCCATGGGTGGCCACCAGGGTCCAGGTCAGTCCGGTCGGGCTGGTCCAGATGGCCTGCGGGCCGACCGCCACCCAGCCGCCCGGCCCGCCCGCCAGCAGCGTCGCCGGGTGGCCAAGCGCGGCCTGACCGCCCCCAGGTGCCTGGACCGGGGCGAGGTGCCAGCTGGCCCCGGCATTGGCCGAAACCAGGAACTGCTGACGGGCCACGCCGTCGCTGGTCTGCGAGCCGGTGGTCACCATCGTGCTGCCGACGGCGACGATGCGGTTGATGACCTGGAAGACCCCGCGCTGCTGCTGCCCCGGGTAAGTGTCGAAGGCAACCGTGCCCAGCGGCAGCCGCGGCGCGGCGGTCTTCGGCGTCTTGTTCTGGTCGGAGGTGAGCGGGCCGAACTTCAGCCCGTGGCCGGTCAGCAGGGCCAGCGCCAGTGCGGCCACCGCCACCACCACGATGATGGGCACCACGATCGCCATAGGGCGGCGGCGGGACCGGCCGGAGCTGGCCCGACGGGAGCCGGGCTGCCGGGAGCTTACCCGCCGGGAGCTGGGCCGCCGGGAGCTGGGCCGCCGGTGGTCGAACAGCAGGGTGTCGCCGTCCGGCATCTCGTCCAGCTCGTCCGGATCGTCCGGGGACATCAAGCCGGGCGGGCGCGGCCGGATGGGCGGCAGGTCGTCGGCCCAGCGGTCGTCGCCCCAGCCGTCATCGCTCCAGCGATCTTCTTCGGCGGGGTCGTCGTTCTCGTCGACGCCGGGTTCGGAGTACACCGGCGCGCCGAGTGGGACCGGAGTGCGGCCGGGCCACCCGGCCGCGACGTAGGAGTCCGGCCACGGCGTGTGCTCCGGCTGCGGCGCGTACTCCGGTTGCGGCGCGTACTCGGGCCGCGGTGGGGCGGGCGGCCTGGCCGGGGAGACCTGGCGTGCGGCCGCGGGCCATACGGCAGAGCGCGAGCCGGTCGGGCGCCAGGGCAGCTGCGGGGCCGGGCGCCGCTCCCACTCGATGCCGGCTTCGGTCCAGACCTGGTGAGAGCGTTGCCACGGGGAAAGGCCCGGCCCCTCGGTACCCGCGCCTTGGGTGCCAGGCTGGTCGGTACGGGTGGGCTGGAAGCCAGGGCCGCCCGCTCGGCCATAGCGCGCCTGCGTCGGGTCCAGGGAGCGGCGGGACGGTTTCGGCGTCAGCGGGGAGGACCAGGATCCGTCTGGCTCGCGGGTGGGCGAGGGCACGGCGCGGGCGTTCGGCCAGGAGCTGGCGGGCGCGGGAGGCTCTGGTTCGGCGGAAGGCTCCGGTGCAGCGAGGAGCTCCGGTTCGGCCAGAAGCTCCGGTTCGGCCAGAAGCTCCGGTTCGGCGAAAAGCTCTGGTCCGGCGAGAAGCTCCGGCTCGGCCAGAAGCTCCGGCTCGGCGGAAGCATCGTCGGCAGGCTGGCCCGAGTCGGCCGGTAGCGATCGGGCAGCATGCAGGAACCATCCGGCGGGAGGTGCGACGCCGGGCCAGGAGCTGCTGCGGTCGGCAGGCGGCTCTGCGGCAGGCGGCTCTGCGGCAGGCGGCTCTGCGGCAGACGGCTGCGGAGCGGGTTCCGAAGGTCGGGCACCGGGTTGGGAAGGCCGGGCATCTGGTTCGGAAAGCTGGTCGTCGGCATCTGGCTGGCGCGGGCCCGGAACGATCAGTCCCGGCGGCACGGACCAGGAAGGCATGAGGTTCTCTGGATCATCCCAGCGGAACAGGCCAGTACGCTGCCGCTCTTCCTCCCGCGAGTCCTCCTGCGAGAGGGGTATGTCACGATTCCCACTCGACTGGTTACTTTCTGTACTCACCACAGACCCCAGTCCAGGCACACATTTCTGGCAAATACCGCAGTGCGCCGATCCTCACACTTTCTTGTCCAAACGGGGTAGCCCGCGGTTAGATGTTACCGATTGAGAGCGAGCGTGTACAGAGGGCAATTTTTCGAGCATGCCGGACTAATGCCGCGACCTTGGGCAGACTACCTTGGCGCCCCGATTCCGAACGCCTCGCGGCTAACCTGACCGGCCTGGCTAGCGCGGGGCGGGTCCGGCCGGGCCGGGACGCGGGGGGCCGCCGGGAACCGGCGGGCGGGGCGTTGTTTCCTGCTTCTGGATAAGACCGTACCCGATGGCCTGAGCGGTGGTCAGCGTCCGGCCGCGGCGCGCGTCCTCGCGGATCTCGTCCACCTCGCGGCCGGTCACGTCAGCCAGCCTGAAGTACAGCGTGTCGAGCATGCGGGTCATCTGCTGCTGGCCCGCGCTGACCGCGGTCACCGTGCCGCCGAGATGCAGCCTGGGCTCGGCGAGCACGAAGATGGCGTTCGGGTACCCGGACCGATACGGGCAGGAGGCGAGCACGCCGAGGGCGGGGCCGCTGATCTCACCGCTCACGCAGGCGCGCACTGGCACCCGCAATACGTCGAGGATGCCCATGACGGTGAGGGTGGCGGGCAGTTCGGCCCGCACGTTCTGCAACTCCAGCCGGATCGGGTCCGCCTGCTCAGCATCCAGCGTGAGGAGCTGAGCGGAGAGCCTGGACGCCATGTCGTCGTCGAGAACACCCGAGACCATAACGATCCGCTTGGCCAGCAGCCGCTCGTACAGCTTGCTCGTCCAGTCGGCGTGCGGATCGAGCCACACCCGGGTCGGCGGGACCGGACCGGGAGCCGACGGCGGCTCGGACGGAAGGTCCGGGGCGCCGGGCGTCAGCGGGGCACCCGGGATGAACGGCGTCGACGGCCTCGACGGCCAGCCCGGCTCCCCCGGCCGCGGAATTCCTGGTATGTGCGCACGTGCGATCGGATGCCTCGACGTTGCGTACCGCGGCGTGCCATGCGGCGCCTTCGGTGACGTCATGGGCTGGATCCTTCCCCGGGACGGTTGAGCCGCCAGGTGATCTCGCTGCCGACCGCGGCCGCGTAGCGCTCCAGCGTCGAGGCCCGGACGTCGGCGGTGCCGGACTCCAGCCTGGCCACCGCGGACTGGGAGGTTCCCATCCGCGCCGCGACCTCGGTCTGTGACAGGCCGGCCGCCTGGCGCTGTTCGGCTAGCTCGCGCACGAGCCTGCCTCGTTCTTCGGCCATCCGCGCCGCCTGCTCGTCGGCCGAGCGGCGCAGCGCCATCTCGCGGAAGCCGGGCATTACCGGCAGCGATGCGCCGATGTCGTTCCCGAAGCAGTCCGCGATAGGCTCCGGGATCTGATGGCGCCTCAGGTTCATACCTCAAAGGTTATCTCATATTCGAGATAGCCTGGTGGTATTCGGCGAGGCGGGCGCGCATCGGTCCCCGACGCGAGCAGCGTGACACGGATCATGCAGCAGGTTGGCGGATCGTTCGGGACCGCCGTGCTCGCGGTGATCCTGGTCGGCCACTCCTTCCAGGCGACGTTCTGGTGGTCGGTGGCGTTCACCGCCCTGGCGGTGCTGCCTGCGCTTATGCTGCCCCGCCGGGCGGCGGGATCCGGAACGGCCGCCGGGTGACCGTCTCCTGGCGGGGCGAGGGCACCGCGACGGGCCAGCTGGCCTCGGCCCAGACGGTCCGGCCCGGGTAGGCCTCGCAGAAGCCCCAGCGGCTGGTGCAGGCGGCGACCATGGCGAGCCCCCGGCCGCCCTCGGCCATCAGGTCGAGGCGCCCCGCCGCCGGGACGGACGAGCCGCCGTCGTCGGTGACAGCGACCCGGGCCACCCCGTCACGCGGGCAGTCCACCTCGACCGTGAACACGCCGCCGCGCCCCGAAGCGGTGTGCGTGATCGCGTTGGCGCAGAGCTCGGACACGCACGTCATCAGCGTCTCCCGAGCCGGGCACCCGGCCAGCAGCTCACCGACGAACCGGCGCGCTTCCGGTACGGACGCGGGCGTGCCCCGGTAGGTACGGGCCCACGGACGCGTCGGCTGGACTGGACCCAAGTGCAGTACCGGGTAGGCACCTGTCACCGTAGGTCACCCCCTGACGACTAGCTTCTACCGTAAGTGACGCACAAATACGCGAAATGGTTCAAACGGGTCTTCCGGGCGGCGAAGTAATCGGGTCGATGTGCCATCGGGTCGGCTAGAACCGGACCAACGGCACATCGACCCAATTTGGGGGCGCGGCGGGGGCGGGCGGGGGGCCGGCGGCGGGACAGGCGCCCAGGCCCGTTCGGGAAATTGCTGGTACCGCCACCGTTTCGCACCTTTTGCCCCTTCCGTGACGGACGAGTCGGAGGGACACTATGGGGATCAAGCACCGTTAGGAGGAGCAGATGGATGCGAGCCCGTCCAGCACGCCTGGGCTTAAGCGTTCGTTGTCGGTGTGGGCAGCGGTAGGCCTGTCGGTCGCGCTGATGGCGCCGAGCATGGCCGCGAACATCAACCCCCAGGGCAGCGCGCTGCATGCGGGCCGCGCGGTGCCGCTGACCTTCCTCATCGCGGCGGTCGGCGTGCTCCTGGTGGCGTACTCCTTCGTCCGGCTGTGCCAGTACTTCCACCACGCCGGCTCGGTGTACGCGTTCGTCGGGGCCACGCTCGGCCCGCGGACCGGCGTGGTCGCAGGGTGGGGCCTGCTCGGCACCTACACCTTCTACGCCGTCGTCACCTCGGCCGCGGCCGGCATCTTCGGCACCGCGTTCCTGCAGGAGGTCGGCATCTGGCACAACCCGCCGACCTGGGCGCC
>WNGR01008561.1_pt1 | contig 12140 bp, 10 predicted proteins | sample 5407581 | NCBI WGS metagenome assembly WNGR01 (sample SAMN13153383, study PRJNA577476) | soil metagenome | isolation source: 80 cm soil or saprolite under Garry oak tree replicate 2 | place: USA:California | collected 2016-06-15
GCCTCGGTCAGCCCGTGGTAGGCGCAGGCGGTCACGACCGCGCCGGCCCGCCCGGTGGCCGCGCGGGCGATCCGCCAGGCGAGGTCGTTGGCCTCGCTGCCGGAGTTCACGACCATGACGGCGTCCAGCTCCGGCGGCAGCGTGGCCTGGAGCCGTTCGGCGAGCTCGACGATCGCTTCGTGCAGATAGCGGCTGTGGGTCGCCAGCAGCCGCTGCTGCTGCGTCACCGCCTGCACGACCCGCGGGTGACTGTGCCCGACCACGGGCACGTTGTTGTAGCAGTCGAGATACCGCCGGTCGTCCGGGTCGGACAGCCAGACACCCTCGCCGCGGACCAGGTGCACCGGGCTGGAGTAGAACAGCGGCGATCGGGGCAGCACCCGACGGCGGCGCTCCAGCAGACCACGGGTCGAAGACCTCCGGTAGGGGAGCTGACGGCTGGCCTCGCGGAAACGCCGCGCGACAGCGCCGATCCCTATCGCCTCGATAGCATCGAGGAAGGCGCGGGCCCCCGGCTCGCCGCTCGCGGCGTACGCGGCGTTGCCCGGGTAGAGCCCCCGCCGCCAGGCGGTGACCGTGACCTCAGCGGCAAGCCTGGCCGCCACCAGGTCAGCGAGCAGCCCGGCCTCCTCGTCTTCGAGCGGCGTCACCGAGACGTAACCGCCGATTATCGCGTCGGCTGCCTCGACGGCGTCGTCACGGCCGTGGAGCACATCGGCGACGGCGACGGCGAGATCGCAGACCAGCGGTGCATGGGTCATGTCCCCGAAGTCCACGATCCCGCTGACCCGAAGATCGTCGCCGAACAGCACGTTGTCCAGGCTCATGTCGCCGTGGATCACCTGTGCGCGCAGCCCGGGCAGCGCCGGCGCGACCCGGGCCTCGAACCGGTCCAGAACCCATTCCACCTGAGCCCGGGGCTGTCCGTCGGCGACATGGGTGAGCAGCGGGCGGAGCTTGGGCAACTGGCTGATATCCCACAAGATCTCGTAGTCGGCCGCGGGGTGGAAAAAGCCGCGCAGCGCCCGCCCCAGACGGGCCGTGATCTGCCCATGGGACCAGATCGCCTCAGCGGTGAGCGCTGTGTTCGCGGTCACCTGCCCGGGCAGGAACGTGAAAAGCCGAGCAGGGTAGGTCCGGCCGTCGGGCCCCGGCACCTCGACCCAGGAGTCCCCCGCAGCGGTCGGCAGGGCACGCATCACCGGCAGGTCAGGATCCACGCGCTCGATGTGACGGATAGCGGCGGCCTGCATCGCCAGGATGGGCCGGTCATCCGCCGGATTAGAGATCTTGAACAAGAAGCGCTGCCCGCCGGGCGTGTCCACCCGGAAGTTCTGGTCCCGTTCGCCCGCGAGGGACTTGAGGGACGACGATTCGACGCCGAAGCCGTCCCGCAGGATCTGCCTGGATGCCTCCTCGCCGAACGCAGGCGGCGCGCTCTCCAGAGGGTCAGGGCGTTTCACCATAGGCCCGAAGGTTATCTCGCGGCCCACCGCACCGGGCCACCGCCCGGCCGCGCTGTCGCATTCCCGTGGGCTGGGAGCTGGCATTCAGCCGCATCCAGCCCTACTAGGATCGGACGATGCCCATCCCAGCGCCGTTTGACCTGTCCGGCCGGGTGGCTGTGGTCACCGGGGCGGGCGGTCCCGATGGCATCGGTTTCGCCACCGCCAGGCTGCTCGCCGAACTCGGTGCCGCCGTGATGATCAGCGCCACCACGGCCCGGATCCAGGACAGGGTCGGCGAACTGCGCAGCGCTGGTTTCGACGCTGCCGGGATCGCCGGCGATCTCACCGACGCTGGCGCGGCGTCCGGGCTTGTGTCCGCTGCGCTGGAGCAATGGGGGCGGCTGGACATCGTGGTCAACAACGCCGGCATGATCTCCGCCGCTGACCCCGTGTTCGAGTCCGGCACCGTGGCGTCCATGGACCTGGCGACCTGGCAGGCCGCGCTCGCCCGCAACCTGACCACCGCCTTCCTGGTCACCAAGGCGGCGCTGCCGGCCATGACCAGCCGCGGCTGGGGGCGGATCATCATGGTGGCCAGCGTGACCGGCCCGGTGATGGCGATCCGCGCGGACGTCGGTTACGCCGCCGCCAAGGCGGGCATGGTCGGCCTCACCCGCGCGGCCGCCGTCGACACCGCAGGGCACGGAATCACCGTCAACGCCGTCGCCCCAGGCTGGATAGCGACCGGCTCCCAGACCCAGCAAGAGCGCGGCCAGGGGCAGGCCACCCCGGCCGGCCGGAGCGGCTCACCCGACGAGGTCGCCGCCGCCGTTGCCTGGCTGGCCAGCCCCGGCGCGTCCTACATCACCGGGCAATACCTGGTCGTGGACGGCGGCAACTCGATCGCCGAGCAGCGCGCCACACCAGCGTGATCGGCCGGATGACGACGACGGTGGCCCGGCTGGTGTCCTGGCCCGGCCGGGCCAATGGCACGTTAATGGCACGAGCGCCCCGGACAGTGATCTTGGCCAGGATGACCGGCGTCTCCTGACTTAGTTCGTCAGGTCCACCGCTTCGCGGGGAAGTCGAACAGCCAGTCGGCCCGACGCAGGGTCCGATAGCCCAGGATGAGGTCCATCGGGTTGGCTCCCCGTTTGGCGCCCTAAGATGTCGCTGCCGGTTCGAGAAGCTCCGCCGGAGACCTTGCCCCCGGCGGGGATGTCGGTCTGGAACACGTCCGTAACGACCAGGTGAGCGCCGTCGTGGACGGCGCTCACCGCGGCATGGTCGGCGGACCGCGTCGTCGAGCGCCTCCGCCACGCGCCTCGGCGCGTGGGCAGCTGCCGCGGCACAGCAGGCGCGAGATGCTCTGGCCGCCGTCGGGGCCGGCGAGTTGCCTGTCACGGTCGTGCACGGCGACTTCCACGAGCAGAACGTGCACTACGAGCACGGGCGCCTTGCCGGCGTCATCGACTTCGCGCTGACCCACCTGGACTCGCGGCCCTACGAGCCGGCGATCGCGCGTACCTGGCGATCACCCGAGACTGCTGCCGCCTACCGCACCGAACTCGCCCGCAGCGGCTGGCCGCTCAGCGAGCTTGAAGAGGCAGCGATCGAGCCAGTCTGCAGCTCCTTTCGCGTTGACATGACCGCATGGCAGCTCGATCACGGCCGAAGGACCGGCCACTACGACCTGGCGATGATCGAGCGCCAGCTGGCACAGACCAGGACCGCGCCGCCCTGACACACCCGCGCTGGCCGGCGCTGTCGGGAACTCGGGCTAGCGCCCTCAGCACGCCTCAGACCATACTTCCGGGATGCGCCATCTCGGGTTGGCGGCCAGGCGTGCGATCGCGCAGCGTTTCCTGACGGCGGCAACCGTCTGTGCGCTGGCCTTCTCGGTTGGAGTCCTTGCCGCCGGCCCGATCTTCGCCTCAGGCGCCGAGCAAGCGATCGTGTTCGCGTACATGCGGAGCGCAAGTGCTCTCACCAAGGACACCTTCGTGAGCCTGCTGACCTGGCCTGGTTTCGATCGGGCGAACGCCACCCAGCTCGTCCGATCCGGGCTCGCTCCGCTCCGCGTTTCGCACCTGGCGCTGCAGGAGGTGTCCGGAAACGCGCTGATCACTCTCGGCCGCAGGTCGATCGTCGCTCCCATCGCCTACCGCGACGGCCTGGTGCGGGAACTGCCCCTGGTTCGGGGACGGGATCCGTCCACCCCGAACGAGGTCCTCGTTCCTCAGCGGCTGGCCGGCAAACTCGGAATCGGCCCCGGGGCTCGCATAACCCTCAGCTATAACGCCACCGTCCGTGCGACCGTCGCGGGCATCTACTCCACAGCACGGGGTAAGGACCCCCTGTTGTATGCCCGTCATCGGCTGCTTTCCATTAAGTCGAGCGCACCCCTGCTGACGACGAGAGCCGGATTCGACTCGCTCACGCGGTCGTTCGGACAGGCCAGCGACATTGCCATGGAATGGGACGCGGAACCGACATTCAGCGGCTTGGCCGTTGCCGATCTGAGAACGCTCGCACGGCGGGAGCAAGAGTCGGACACGAGGATTCGCGCGACACTCGGCGGCACAACCGTTTCCTCCGAGCTCTCGTCGCTCATACCTGGGGCTGAGCAGGCAACCGCTGTCGGCCTGGCGCCCATTTACGTCATCTCAGCTGAGGTCGCGCTCGTTGGCCTCGGCGTCCTGCTCGGCATCGGTTCGTTGAAGCTCGAGCGGCAGTCGTTCGAACTCGCGGTCCTGAGAACGCGAGGGGCCCGCATGGCCCAGCTCGTAGAGATGCAACTCGGGGAGGCGGCCATCGCCGCCGTGATCGCTTTTCCGATCTCGCTTCTCTCAGCCGTGGGGCTGGCGCTGGTTGCCCGGGCTGCTCACGGTCCAGCCCTACCGGGAACGCTCTTCCCCATCCGCCTCACCTCGGGCGGAGTTCAGGTGGCGCTGGGCGGCGTGATCCTCGGGGCCCTGGCATTGGTGGTCGTGTCGCTGCCGCGGCTTGGCAATTCGGTCATTCAGGAGCGTCGACAGCTCTCCAGGGGAGAGCGGAGCATCTGGGCACGGCTCCCGCTCGAGATCGTCCCTCTCCTGCTGGGAGCTGTGGCGCTGACGGAACTGCGCCGACACCACCTCGGCGGCTCAGGAACCGGGCTCGACCTGCTCGCGCTAGGCGCTCCCACCCTGCTTCTGCTCGGCGTCGCCGCTCTCACTGCGCGGTTGCTGCTCATGGGCGCGCGGAGGCTCGATCGGGTAGCGGACAGGGTTCGTGCGCCCTCTTCCTACCTCGCGTTGCGCCGTATGTCGCGGTCTGGGTCCACCGCCTGGCTCGCACTGATGTTGGTCATGTCGGCAGCCCTGTTTGCCTTCGCAACCTCTCTGCGAACGACGCAACTGACCCTCAACCAGGACGCCGCGCGGGCACAGGTCGGAGCCGACTGGAGCCTACTGGCCGGTTGGCCGGCGCAGGGAGTGGCCTCCGCGGGAAAGCTCGACTCCCGAGCGACCTTGGCCTTCTACGGATCGGCCGCTGCCTCATCGGCTCCTGCCCTGCAGCTGGCGACCGTCATCGGGGTCGATCCAACCTCCTACGCAAGGGGCGGGTGGTGGCAAAGACAGGACGCGAGCTTGCCTCTTCCTTCTCTCCTGTCGAGGCTCTCGAACCCGCCGGTCGGGATGGCCCTACCCAACGGAGCGCAGACCCTGCAGCTTCGGGTGAGTGCTTCGTCTGGGAGTGGCCTGCAGCTTCGGGCAGTTCTCTCGTCGTCGAACGGGACTTTCCTCGATCGCCCGCTCGGCGTGCTGCAGCCTGGAACAAGAACGTACGGGGCGCGCGTCGAGGGCGCATCTCGCCTCCTGTCCATCATGGTCAGCGGCTCTCCACAGGCCGTAGCGCACCTGTTTCGCCACCCCGTCGTCCGGCTTGCCTTCGAGAACACCCTCCTGCTGGGAGCCGGCCCCGGCCGACGGGTCGACCTCTCGGCCTGGCGCGGCCTGGAGGCCGGAGGAGCCACGGTCAGCGTCACGCCCCTTGGGGCAGGAGGACTTCAGGCGGAGCTGAGGATTTCTAAGGGCGGTGCGCTCGGGGGTGTCGCTCCCGCGTCTCAGCCCGTCCCGATGCTGGTCGGAGGCGTGCAGCGAGGCAGTGCTCCGAGAGAGGCAACCATTCAGGTGGGCTCGCTCGTGCTTCCGGCGCGGGTCGTGGGAACCATGAACGCGTTCCCTGTAGCTACAGAACGGGGCCTTCCCTTCGCTGTGGTGTCGGTGCGGGCGCTCATCGAGCGCTTTCAGCAGATACTTCAGCCGCCTGGCGGTGGCGTTTTCGTGGTGCTCTCGATGGGGCCAACAAGCCCAGTTGCTTCGGCGAGGCGGGCGGGGCTCAAGGTCACGGGGTTCCTCTCGGACGCGGCGACCATCGAGGCACAACTTGCATCGCGTCAGGAGAACCTCGCGGTCGGTATCGAGTTCGCGGCGGCAATCGCGGGCGTAGCGCTCGCGATGCTCGCGCTGGTTTTGTCCGCGTACTTCGGCGGACGCCGCTACGAGTATGAGGCGGCATCCTTGAAGGCGCTGGGCGCGAAGCCCCAGGACGCCGTGGCGACGCTCGCGCTCGAATACGGCGCGGTGGTCCTCTGCTGCGCAGCGGCCGGCGTCGGGGTCGGGCTCGGCCTGCTGGCTATGACGCTCTCCTATGTGACGTCGGCCGCGGGTGGGCCGGCCGGTGCAGGTCTCGTAGTCGATTGGGGAGCGATCGCGGTCGCTTCGGTGGTTGCCGCCGCTTCGCTGTTCGGCACGCTCCTCGTTGCCGCGGTGAGGATCCGCCGCCTCTCGCCCGTCGCGATCCTTCGAGGCGAGCCCGAATGAGCATCAAGGAACGGGGTCACAACGTGCACAGCGGGTCCCGCCATGTCCATGCAGATTGAGGGGGAAACCTCCGCCTTCATCAGGCTGGATCGCGTCTACAAGGTCCACCGGGTAGGGGGTGTGGGTGTCGCGGCGCTGGGAGGCGTCTCGTTCGAGGTCGCCAGAGGCGAGTTCGCGGCGATCGTGGGGCCGAGCGGAGCGGGGAAGTCCACGATCCTGAATCTGATCGGGGGCGTCGACGCACCCACCGCCGGCCTGGTGTCGGTCGCTGGGATGGATCTCGCCCACCTCGACTCCGCCGGGCTCTCGGATTACCGAAGGACCATGGTCGGCTTCCTATGGCAGGGGGCCACCAAGAACCTGGTCTCATACCTCACCGCCGCCCAGAACGTGGAGCTTCCTCTGCTGCTCGCCGGGTTGAGGTCGGCCGCGGATCGACGGCGGAGAACCGGGCACCTGCTCGAGCTGATGGGATTGGCGGACAGGGCGAGCCACTTTCCGGCGATGCTCTCCGGCGGCGAACAGCAGCGCGCCGGCCTGGCCGTGGCACTCGCGCACAAGCCGTCCGTCGTGCTCGCCGATGAACCCACCGCGGAGATCGACGCCGAGGGCGCGGACCAAGTGGTCGAGGCGCTGCGAGCGGCCTGCGAAGAGCTGGGCTCGACCGTCGTCATGGCAACGCACGACCTCCTGGCGGCGTCCGGGGCCGATATCACGTTCCGTTTGATCGACGGCAGGGTGAGGGGCCACGCCGGTCGGGCGCGCCTCGACTCATCGGGTCGAATCACCCTCCCGCCAGCGGCGGCATCGTTGCTCGGGTCGACCGATACGGAGCTCGATGTGGAGGTGGAGGGAGAGGAGGTCAGGATCCGGCGCCTGCAGGATGCGATCGAGCCGAAGGGCTGGGCCAGGAGAGCGAGGACAGCGATTCGACCCGAAGCGACACCCGTGGAAGGCGGATATGCGGTTACCGACGGGCCCGCGGACGCCGCCGCCAACGGCGTCGAGGCTCCCCTGCTTGCAGCCGAGGAACTCTACCGGGCCTACGGCCGCGGGGGAACGCGGACAGTCGCCCTTGAAGGCGTCTCACTTCAGCTAGCGCGGGGAGAGCTTGTCGTCGTCATCGGGCCATCGGGCTCGGGCAAGAGCACCCTGCTCGGCCTCGTCGGGGGTTTCGAGTCACCGGATCGCGGACGCGTGCTCTGGCGGGGCAGGCCACTCGCCGAGCTGTCCGCGACCGAGGTCGCGCGCCTGAGGTCGAGCGAGTTCGGCGTTGTGTTCCAGTCACTTGGTCTCTTCCCCGCTCTGACCGCCCGAGAGAACGTCCACCTGCCACTCCTCATCTCGGGAACGGACCCGGAGTCCTCGGCTGCAGTGACGGACGGATGGCTCCGACGGATGGGCCTCGATGACCGAGCAGAGCATCGCTTGAACGAGCTCTCGCTAGGACAGCAGCAGCGGGTAGCGGTTGCCCGTGCTCTCGCACCTGATCCCGAGATCGTCTTGGCCGACGAACCCACGGCCGAGGTGGACCGCGAGGCGGCCAACGTGGTGGTCGAGGCGTTGCGGGATGTCACCCGGCGCGGCGGTGGCGTGATCCTGGCCTCCCACGACCCCCGCGTTCTGCGGGCCGCCGATCGGGTCCTCGTGCTCCGCGCCGGGCGGCTCGTGACAGAGGGGTCCCCGGCCGAGGCGGCCGGGTTCCTCACCACCGATTGACTGCCGACCAGACCTTCCATCTGCCCGACAGATGTCGCGCGGCCTTGCGGCGGCACGCGGTGTCAGAGGCATGTCCCTGTACAGCCAGGTTGACAGCGGCGCGGGGATTCCGGCTCGACGTGCCGGCCGGTTCCTCCGTACGGTGGGCACCGGGCGAGGCGAACGATATCGGCCAGGTTCGCTACGGGGACGGGAGGCGAGTCATGACGACACCCCGTGACGAGGGATTCCGCATGCCCCCGGAATGGGGGCCCCACCAGGCCACGTTGATGGCCTGGCCGACCAGGACGCGAGAGGCCTTCTGGGGCGCGGTGTTCGAGCTGGCCAAACAGGACTATGCGCGCATAGCCCGGGTCGTCACCGCGTTCGAGCCGGTGATCATGGTGTGCAATCCGGGTGAGGCGAACGAAGTGCGGGATCGCTGCGGGGCCGGCGTCGAGGCTGTCGAGATCCCGATCGACGACTCCTGGATGCGCGACAGCGGGCCGGTCTTTGTCTCGGATCAGCGAGGCCAGGTGGCCATGGTGCATTTCCGCTTCAATTCATGGGGAGGCAAGTACCGGCCCTGGGACAGGGACGCCGCCGCTCCGAAGGCCATCGCGGCACACCTCGGCGTGCGCCGGTACGAGGCGCTATTCGTCCTTGAGGGAGGCGCGTTTCTGGTCGACGGCGAAGGCACCCTCGTTACCACTGAAGGCGTCCTGCTGAATCCCAACCGCAATCCCGGCTTGTCGCGCACGGAGATCGAACGGGGACTTGCGGACTATCTCGGGGCGGAGAAGGTCATCTGGCTCCAGGCCTATCCCGATCGCGATACCGACGGCCACGTCGACGGCATCGCCCAGTACGTGGGTCCCGGCACCATACTGCTGGAGACGCCGGCCGATCCCTCCAACCACAATTACAGCCTGGCCTTGGATAACCTCCGGCGGCTGTCGCGGGCGTCGGATGCCCGGGGCCGCCCCTTCGAGGTACTGCGGTTCGAGGCCACCGGCTGGAGCGAGGTCGCCGGGATGGCCGTCGAGATCCCGTACCTGAACTGCTACCTGGCCAACGGCGCCGTCATCATGCCTACGGCGGGCGTGCCGCAGGATGAGGAGGCCCGGACTCGCATCGCCGAGGCCTTCCCGGACCGGGAGGTGGTATGCGTGCCGGGAGCGGTCCTTGAGTACGGGGGCGGGGGGCCCCACTGCATCACGCAGCAGGTTCCGGCAGGGGCGTACGCGGTGAACCTTGGCTCGGAGGGAGGTGGCTAGGTCCTGGCCTCAATCTGTGCTCGGTAAGTACGTGGGTTACCTGTCGCGGTTCAGGCCGGCCAGGGTCAGGCGGTCGTCTATCTCACCGGCCAGCCGGTCAAGTTGCGGCCCGCCGCCGCTTGCGGCGTCTTTCTTGGCGTTGAACAGGCGGACCCATAGCCCGGCGGCCCAGGCGTGCTCGATCTGCGGGCCGGTCCAGCGTGCGCCGGCTGCGGCCTGGTAGCAGGTGATGAAGTCAGCGCTCTGCTCGACCGTCGCCGCCTGGCCAGGCTCTCCGGCTGCGGGCCAGACCGCGGCCGCGAGCCCGGCGATCGCGACTTCTGGCCTCGCGATGACGCTGTCCCAGTCATGGACGGCGAGCGTGCGGTCACCTGCCCAGCGGATGTTCTGGGACTCCCAGTCCCCGTGACCGATCCGCAGCGGCTCATGGCAGGCGCTCATGCGCTGGCGGACCCGGCCTGCCGCGCGATCAACCCATCCCGGACCCGGCGATTCGTTGAGATCCCGTCCCTGATCGTCGCGGTCGGGCCACAGCCGTGCCGCGGGGTGGTCCCAGCCGGTCCATGGCGGCGACGGCGTCAGGGAAGGAACGCTGGCGGCACCGGGGGCCGAGCCGACTAGCCGGGCCAGCAGCGCCGCGAACGGCGCTGCTCCCTGTTGCGGCGGTCGCTGCCCGCCGCCGGGCACGCACGTCTCGGCCGTGACCGCGAACCCGTGCACCGCGGCGGGACCGGCCAGCGGCAGCGGGCACGGGAACCCAGCCGCGGCGAGGTAGGCCTGGACCGCGGCGCAGCCGGCGACCCGCGGCTCGAATGGCCTGACCTTGATCACGACAGACCTGCCGTCCGCCAGCTCGGCACCGATGACTTGAGCAAGGTGACCCGACCGGAACAGGACACGGGCCACGCACGTCCCGAGCGACCGCCCGCACCAGTCAGAAACCACCGTGTCATCCAGCACAGCAGCAGTCTGCGGCCTCAGCTTCGCCACTGAAGCCTCAGCGTCGCCACTGAATCTGGGGCACCCCCTGATCAGAGCCCCAGGTGTCGAGCAAGTCGTCGTCGGTCAGGGTCGTCGAGATGACGTACTTCGGCATCGCCTTGTAGCCGGGGTGCGCCGCGTCCCGGCCGTCGGCGAACTCCGTCAGATCCGGCCAGACCTTGCTGAACGCCTCGTAACTGGCCCGCCCGAGCAGCATCGCCGTGCTCTCGTGCTGGTCGAGACCCTTGAGCTCGTAGGCCTCCTCGACGAACTCGATGTCCTTGGGCGTGGAGCAGACCGGGGCAGAGCGGACGCGGAGTGGGGTGGGACGCGAGCGGTGCTAGGCAATTCCGGCACACCTTTTGTACGATCTCGCATGTGACCAGCAGACCCGCCGCGGCGCAGCGGCTGAGCGACCTCGCGCGGCTGCGCCGCGTCCGCGACCGGATCGACCGGGAGTACGCGCAGCCGCTGGACGTCGAGGCGCTCGCCCGCGGCGCGCACATGTCGGCCGGGCACCTCAGCCGCCAGCCCAGCACCTACCGGGGCCAGACAGCTCGCGCGACGGCGGGGATGCCGTCGTGCGTGGCGAAACAGGTGACCAGACCGATCAGGAATCGAGAAGCGCGGGTCACGGAGCCGCAGCTAGCGTGACCGCCATGGACATCACCATTCACGCGAGCTTCCTCCCGCACGACGACCCGGACGCCTCCCTGGCCTTCTACCGCGACACCCTCGGCTTCGAGGTCCGCAGCGACGTCGGAACCGGCAAGATGCGCTGGATCACGGTCGGCCCCGCCGGCCAGCCCGGCACGTCCATCCTCCTGGCGCCGCCGGCCGCCGACCCCGGCGTCACCGACGGCGAGCGCCGCACCATCGCCGAGATGATGGCCAAGGGCACCTACGGCTGGATCCTGCTGGCCACCGCCGACCTCAACGGCACCTTCGAGAAGGCGCAGGCCGGCGGCGCCGAGGTCGTCCAGGAGCCGACCGAGCAGCCGTACGGGATTCGCGACTGCGCCTTCCGCGATCCCGCGGGCAACCTGGTCCGCATCCAGGAGCTGCGCTGAGCCGTCCGGCGATCGCGGTGTCGAGAAAGCCCAGCACGTCGACGATCTTGCTGTCGTGGTCAGTGACCGCGACATCGAAACCGATCACCAGCGGCTCGGCTCCCTCGGGACCGAGGCCCCAGGTGAACCGCGCCTGCCGGTGATGAGCGTACACGGGTCCGGCTAGCGCGAAGACGAAGCCGGGGAACTGGCGCTGCGCCGCGGCGATCGTCGCGTCGATCTCGTCGCGGCCGTGCGCCTCGGCGAGCGGATCGATGTAGCGGGCGTCGTCGGCCCAGACCTCGTCGATCAGCTTGCGGCGCGCGGCCGGGTCGGTCTCGTTCCAGCACGCCAGGTAGCGGTCGATGACGTCGTTCATGGTGATCCCTTCTTCGGGTCTTGGCTGCGGACGGGACCTATCGTGCGAGGCGGCGCGCGCCGCTGTCGATTACGTCACTGGTAAGGCCAAACCATTACCTGGCAGGTAATCGCCGCCGGGCGGCCGGGCGGCTAGCGTCGTGCGGGTGACCACGATGACACCGCAGGCGCGGGCCGGCCGGTCCGTGGGCGACCTGCTGCGCGAATGGCGCGAGCGGCGCAGGCTGAGCCAGCTCGACCTGTCCATCCAGGCCGACATCTCTGCTCGGCACCTGAGCTTCGTCGAGACCGGGCGGTCGCGGCCGACTCCGACGATGATCATCCGGCTCACCGAGCAGCTCGAGGTGCCGCTGCGCGAGCGCAACGCGCTGCTGCTCGCTGCCGGCTACGCCCCGGCCTACCCGCAGCACGGCCTGGACGAGCCCGAGCTCGACAGCGTGC
>WNGR01006828.1_pt1 | contig 12139 bp, 12 predicted proteins | sample 5407581 | NCBI WGS metagenome assembly WNGR01 (sample SAMN13153383, study PRJNA577476) | soil metagenome | isolation source: 80 cm soil or saprolite under Garry oak tree replicate 2 | place: USA:California | collected 2016-06-15
GTGTTGACCGTGAGCCCCGCGCCTTCGAATATCACGCGATGGTTTTCCCAACTCGGATCGCTGATCCAGACCTGTGAGCCCGAAAAATAACGCTTCAGAAAATCGGCGCCGACTTTCAGCGCGCCCGAGCCGCCGATGGTCTGCAAGGTCGCGATGCGACCCGCGTTGCGCGCCCCGTGGTCCGCGCCGAATACGAGTGCCTGCGCCGCGTCGCGATAGAGCGGCAGGCCCGCCATCGGCAGGTAGGAGCGTGGACCGATCGAATCGAGCAATGCGGTTTCCGCGCGCCGCACGGCGTCCATCACCGGCAGCTTGCCGGCGTCGTCGAAATAGATGCCGATGCTCAGATTGACCTTGTTGGGCCGAGGATCGAGTTGGAAGTCCTCGTTCAGGCTCAGAATCGGATCGCCTGGGTAGGCGGGAATGTGGTCGAACATGGCAAGTCCTTGAGTGGGGGCCGTGGGTCCGGCGTCGCGATGGTCTCGATGTGGCGTGCTTGTGTCTCGCGCTTTCAGCCGAACGGACGAGACCCAAAGTCTAAGCGGGATTCGGTGCGCGCGTCGATCGGGACAAGTGTCAGTCAATCGCTCGCGGCATACAATCAATCGATTTTTCACGATTAGTAAGTTTTTCTTTACAATCGCTTTTCATGTCACTCACGCGCGTCACCATTCGTCAGTTCGAAGCGTTTCTCGCCATTGTCGATCTGCATAGTATCGGCGCGGCGGCGGAGCGGCTCGGGTTGACCTCGTCGGCGGTCAGCCAGTTGCTCGCCGAACTTGAAACGGAACTGGGCTTTCGCCTCTTCGACCGTACGACGCGCCGCGTCAATCTGTCGAGCGCGGGGCAGGATTTTCTGTCGTCCGCCGAATCGGTGTTGCGCTACGTGCGTGCCGCCGCGCAATCCGCCGACGACATCCGCAACCGCGCCGCCGGCATCGTGCGGGTCGGCGCGCCGCTTGTAATCGCGGCAACCGCGTTGCCGGCCGCCATCGCCGAATATGCACGCGACAAACCGAAAGTGGTCGTGCGTATTGTCGACACCGTGGTCGAGCAACTGGTGGAGCGCGTGGAAAGCGGCGACGTGGATCTCGCGATCGGCCCGGACAGGCAAAGCGGCGCGCGCGTGCGTCACGATCCGGCGTTTGCGAGTCCGTGGGTGATGTGGTGCGCGCCGGCGCATCCGTTGAACGCGCGGCGCCGTGTGCAGTGGCAGCATTTGCGCGACGTGCCGATCGTCGCCACGGGCCGCGACCACGAGCGTGCGGTCGAGCAGATGCTCGCCAATCTGCCGGCGGAAGCCCGCATCATTCCGGTCGACGTGGTGGACAACGTCACCACTGCGTTCGGGCTCGCATCGCAAGGGCTGACGGTCACGCTCGCGCCCGCCTATGTGGCGCCGCTCGCGCGCACTTTCGGCTTGGTGATGAAGCGGATCGTCGATCCGGAAACCATCCGCGAGGTGTGCGTGTATCGCTCCACCGAGCGCGCGCTGTCGCCGCCCGCGGACGGCTTCGCGGATTTCATCATGCCGTGGCTGAAGCGCTGGGACCGCGAAACGCAGGCCGATGCGAAAACGAGGCGCGCATAACTTGCCGGATCAGGAGCGCTCAGGCTGCAAACATAGCGCGAACAACTGGCGCTGGCTCGAAATACCAGGCCGCGCGTAAGTGCGCTTCTGATAGGTGATGACGCTGCTCGGCTTCACGCCCATTTGCTCCGCGATCTCGGCGGCGCTCGCGCCTTCAAGCATGCCGCGCAGCACGTTGAGTTCGCACGGCGTGAGAGCCGGGCAAGCGCGTCTCACGCGCGCCAGCATCGCCGCTGCCGGGCCTTGCCGATGCTGTCCGTTCAGTGCGTGCGCCTGGGGAAATAATGGCTCGCGCTTAGCCCTTTGTAAAAAAGCCCCGCTGTAACCCTGTCTTCGGCGGCACGCAACTTTGCACCGCCAACGCCAGTCAATCATGCGAGCAATGCAACTCTTCTTCATTCGAGCCACACACTCACCCGGTAGCCGATGATCTGTCCCGTTCTTGCCCATCTCGTTCGCGCACCGCTGCGCTGTGCTCTTCTCGCCACCTTCGCGTGGCATGCCGCACTGGCCGGCGCCACGCAACCTGTCGATTTGCATGCCGCGCACGGCACGCTCGCGAGCGCCGCCGTGCAGGTCGAACCGGCCACGCAAAAATCTCCCGTGGTGCCGGTGCCGCCGTCGGAGCAATACGCCACGCTCTATCGCGACGTTGAGCTCGCGCACCTGTATCCCGACAGCAAGACCTTCGCGGACATGGTGCCGCTTGCGCCGCCCGCGCAGATCGCCGCCACCTATGAGTCCGCGAAACAGCAGCCCAGCTTCAATCTCGCCGACTTCGTGAAGCGCAACTTCACGCTGCCGGTACGGGCGACGAAGGCATACGTCTCCGATCCGAACCAGGACGTGTCCGGCCATATCGATACCCTCTGGAATGTGCTGCGCCGGGAACCGGATGCGAACGCGAGCCCCTGGTCGTCGCTGTTGCCGCTGCCGTATGCGTATATCGTGCCGGGAGACCGCTTCGATGAAATCTACTATTGGGACTCGTACTTCATCATGCTCGGCCTCGAACAGAGCGGACAGCATGCATGGGCGGTCGACGAACTGAAGAACTTCGCGACGTTGATCGACCGCTACGGACATATTCCGAACGGCAATCGCACCTACTACCTGAGCCGCTCGCAACCGCCGTTCTTCGCGCAGATGGTGCGGCTCGTCGCCGAGAAAGAGGGCGACGCCGTCTATGCGCAATACCTGCCCCAGTTGCAGCGCGAATACGCATACTGGATGAGCGGCAGCGACGGCCTTCCCGCAGGCGAGGCGAACCGGCATGTGGTGCGCCTGCCGGACGGCACGCTGCTTAACCGCTATTGGGACGAACGCGCGGCGCCGCGCGACGAGTCCTATCGCGAGGACGTGCTCACCGCGCAGCAAACGCCGCAGCGCGACGCCGCCGACCTGTGGCGCAATCTGCGCGCGGGCGGCGAAACCGGCTGGGATTTCAGCTCGCGCTGGTTTGCCGACGGCAAGACGCTCGCCACCGTGGACGTGACGTCGCTCGTGCCCGTCGATCTGAATTGCCTGATGGTGGATCTTGAGCGCACTTTGGCGAAGGCCTATCGGGTGCGCGGCGACCGCACGCATGCGGAGAACATGGAACTGCGCTCCGCCACACGCGCCGACGCGATTCGCCGCGTGTTGTGGGATGCGCACCTGCAAGCGTTCGGCGACTACAACTTCGTGCATCGCACGCTCACGCACCGGCTCACGGCCGCCACGGTGTATCCGCTGTACACGGGCGTCGCCAGCCGTCAGCAGGCGAAGAGTGTCGCCGCCACCGTGCAGCGCGACTTGCTGCGCCCCGGCGGGCTCGCCACCACGCAAGTCAACAGCGGCCAGCAATGGGACGCGCCGAACGGCTGGGCGCCGCTGCAGTACCTCGCGGTGACCGGCTTGCGGCGCTATAGCGAACCGGCGCTCGCGCAGACCATCGCGACGCGCTGGATCAGAACCAACGTGTCGTATTACCAGCGCACCGGCAAACTGGTCGAGAAGTACGACGTCGACGCGACCGCGTCCGGCGTGTCCGCGGGCGGAGGTGAATATCCGTTGCAGGACGGCTTCGGCTGGACCAACGGCGTGCTGCGCGCGCTGCTCTCGCTCTATCCGCAGACGGTGCAAGCCTCGCGTCCGAGCGATATTCCCGAAGGTCCCGCGGGCGTGTCCGCAGCCGCCGCTTCCGCTGCCGCGGCGCCGAAGAATACTCATCGCCTGCATGGGACGCGGGTGAATCCGTAAGCTTGGCAATGTAGCGCTTCCGCGCTTCGTCGCCCGGCAGCGGCAGCGGTTAAGCACCGCCCGCAAGTCGCATTCGACGAATGCGTCCGCTGCGTTGCGCATCGACAAAAGCATCAGAAGCGGTAATTGACGGAAATGTCGGCCACGCCGTTGGCCTTGCGGTGCGTAATCGGACTATTGCCCGCGCTGCCGACCAGTTGCTGGAATGCGCCGTCCGCGGTGGCGAACCAATGCTTGTCGAACAGCCACACCACGCTAATGCCGAAGCCCACCGACTTGAAACCCGCGCTCGCGTGATATTCCGGATATTGCGAGTGCGCCGCCTGCTCGCGATTCACGCCGAACCAGCTGTTCATATAGGTCGAGTCCGCAAAGGTCACATTCGGACCGGCGAACCAGAAGAACTTCTTCGTGCTGCCCGGCATCGGCAGATAGGCGCCGAAATCGCCGGTCCAACCGTTCGAGCCGCCGAAGTAGCGTCTGACGTCCGCGCGCAGCACGAGCGGGAAATCCTTCGATACGACATATTCGCCGGAGAGTTTGAGGCCCGGCGCCGGATTGATGTTACCGAGGCCGTTCAGTTCCTGCGGATCGTCGTGGCCGCGGCGTCCGAGATCGTAGATGGCCGCGAGACTTGCTCGCCAGTTCTGGCCTTGGGCGAAATTGCCGCCGAAGCCTTCGCCGCTCGAAAAGAAGAACAGGTCCTTGTAGCGCACGTCGACGCTCGGGCCGGCCATCAAGTGATACCGGTCGGAGCCCTCGTAGCGCGGCTGGAAAGAAGTCGCCGCGCCGACGCGCACCTGCCAGTCCGGAATGGCCGGCTGCCACATCTTCTGCAGCGGAGTACCGACCGAGTACTGCCATTCGCCCAGCGGCGAAGGCGTTTGCGCCGAGGCCACGCCCGGAAAAAGGGCGGAGCCGGTGGTCACGGCGACGAGAGAAATTGCCGCGATGCCTGTTTGTTTATTGCGGAACTTGCCGATCCGCTTTCCACGGCTGTTATAGCGCACCAGAAGCCTCCGATCTCGCGTATGGCGAAGGGGTTTATGTTCCCGCCCGGGTCAGCAATGGATCGAAGGATCCAGGCGCACGCCGCGCTGCTATGAGCGGCGTGTAGTTTTTTCAGCAAACGATACGCGCTGCCCGGCAAAAACGCACTGGATCACACGAGTCACTGACCGGACAGCGGTTTTTTGTACAAGCAGTTGCGCGCGAAGATTTGCCGACGGACGCACTATGCAAAATGCGGGCCTGGTCGGTGGGAACGGCTCGAAATCGGCTAAACGCAACGGCAAAGAAGGAAAGGCCGACGGAACGCGCAAGCACTCCGTGGCAATGGATGGCGACCGGAATGCACATGAAAAAACCACGACGCCGCTCGATGCGGCGCCGTGAAAACAGAAGATGCATGCAACGCCAGCGGTTCTATCGAGCCGCTTCGACCAGCACCGGCTTGTCGCGATACAGATTCGGGAACAGCCGCTTGAGGTTGGCGACCTTCGGCATATCGTAGAGCGCGATATACGCGGAGTCCGGATGCAGCGTGAGGTAGTTCTGGTGATAAAACTCGGCCGGATAAAAACCCTTGAGCGTCTCCGTCTTCGTGACGATGGGCGCCGGGAAGGCATGCGCTTTCTCGAGTTGCGCGATGTAGCTTTGCGCGACGCGCCGCTGCATGTCATTCATCGGAAACAACGCCGAGCGGTATTGCGTGCCGCTGTCCGGCCCCTGGCGGTTCAGTTCGGTCGGATCGTGAATGACCGAGAAGTACACCTGCAACAATTGACCGTAGGTGACCTTGGCCGGGTCGAAGGTGACCTGCACGGATTCCGCGTGGCCGGTCTCGCCACCGCTGACTGTCTCGTACCGCGCGGTGTCGCGCTGACCGCCCGCATAACCCGACACCGCCCTCGTGACGCCACGCACGTGCTGGAACACGCCCTGCACACCCCAGAAGCAGCCGCCTGCGAACACCGCGGTTTCTTCGTGGGCCGTGGCGGCGGAGACCGGTTCGTCGAGTGCCGGCGGCGCGATCACAACCGCGGCCTCGGACGCGAACGCCATGCGCCATGCCGAGGTGCCGCCGGCAAGCGACGCCGCGCCGATTAACCTGAAGAATATCCGTCTGCTGCAAGCCATGATGAGCGTCCCGAAAAGTCATACCGTTCACCCGTTCAGGCGCTGATCGCGCCGCCCGCGAGTGGTCTCGATGTTTAGTCGCCGAGCAAGGGCTTTTATGACAGCATGCGCGTCTTTCTGCGTGACGGCGGCGGCTAAAGCGGAAATTTCGTGGTCGAGAGAATTTCCTTGAGCACCATGAACGAGCGAATCTGCCGGACGCCCGGCAGATAAAGCAACTGCTCCGCATGCAAACGGTTAAAGCTGTCGCTATCACGCGTGCGAATCGTCATGAAGTAGTCGAATTCGCCGGTCACGACGTGACACTCCATGCACCCCGGCACTTTCTGCGCGGCTTTCTCGAAGTCGGCGAACGACTCGGGCGTGGAACGATCCAGCACCACGCCGATAATCACCAGCATCCCCGCCCCCGCCGCTTTCGGGTCGATCAACGCGACCACGCCGCGAATGAGCCCGGACTCCTTGAGCCGCTCCACGCGCCGCAAACACGCCGGCGCGCTCAGCTTCACTTTTGCCGCGAGCGCGACGTTCGAAATCGACGCGTCGGTCTGCAACTGACGCAGGATCGCGCGATCGATGCGATCGAGCGACTGGAGCGGATCGGCTTGGGCGTGGACCGTGGCCGCCGCTGCCGGCGTGCTTCGCACTTTTGTTGCGTTCATCAAGTTATTCCCGGATTTTTATTAAGCCATTTGCGGTTCGCAATTTTTAAAAGTATGCCGAAGCCAATTTTTTCGCAAGCTCATTTCTGGCGCTTTTACCTACCATTGGCTTAACGCGACTACTTGCTGTTCGCGTCGAACCTACCCACAACAGGAACTGCCATGAACCTGCAACGATTCCCGCGTTATCCGCTGACTTTCGGGCCAACGCCGATCCAACCGCTAAAACGCCTGAGCGATCACCTCGGCGGCAAGGTGCATCTGTATGCGAAGCGCGAGGACTGCAACAGCGGTTTCGCATTTGGCGGCAACAAGACGCGCAAGCTCGAATATCTGATTCCCGAAGCGCTGGCGCAGGGTTGCGACACGCTCGTTTCGATCGGCGGGATTCAGTCCAACCAGACCCGCCAGGTGGCGGCCGTCGCCGCGCATCTGGGCATGAAGTGCGTGCTCGTGCAGGAGAACTGGGTCAACTATTCGGACGCGGTGTACGACCGCGTCGGCAACATCCAGATGTCGCGCATTCTGGGCGCCGATGTGCGACTCGTGGCCGACGGCTTCGACATCGGCTTTCGCAAGAGCTGGGAAGATGCGCTGGAGAGCGTGCGCGCCGCCGGCGGCAAGCCGTACGCGATTCCCGCCGGCTGCTCGGACCATCCGTTGGGCGGCCTCGGTTTCGTCGGCTTCGCCGAGGAAGTGCGGCAGCAGGAGGCCGAACTGGGCTTCAAGTTCGACTACATCGTGGTGTGCTCGGTGACGGGCAGCACGCAGGCCGGCATGGTGGCGGGTTTCGCCGCGGACGGCCGCGCCGAGCGCGTGATCGGCATCGACGCTTCCGCGAAGCCCACGCAAACGCGCGAGCAGATCATCAGAATCGCGAAGCAGACCGCGGGAAAAGTCGAGCTGGGGCGCGACATCACGAGTAAGGACGTGGTGCTGGACGAACGCTTCGGCGGTCCGGAATACGGCTTGCCGAACGACGGCACATTGGAGGCGATCCGCTTGTGCGCGCGCCTCGAGGGCGTGCTCACCGACCCGGTGTACGAAGGCAAGTCGATGCACGGCATGATCGAGATGGTGCGCAACGGCGAATTTCCGGAGGGGTCGCGCGTGCTGTACGCGCACTTGGGCGGAGTGCCGGCGCTGAACGGGTATAGCTTCATTTTCCGCAACGGGTGAGCGGCGGGACGAGTGATAGGCGGTGGCCGGCATGCGTAAAGCCGGCTGCCGGCGGGTCGAACTGTGCATTGCTGCAATAACGCAGTTCGACCCAGCGCCGCCGCGAAATGACGAATCAACCCGCCAATTCGTTCTTCAAGTGCTTCCGCAAAAACTCCACAAAGGCTCGAATCGTCAGAGAGCTTTGCCGATGCTGCGGATAAACCGCGTAGACGCTCGCCGCGCCAGGCAGGAATTCTTCGAGCACGGTCACCAGCTTGCCACTTTTTAGCGCATCGGCGACGATAAAGTCAGGAAGCCGAACGATCCCCAATCCGGCCACGGCGGCATCGCGAATCAGCTCGCCATTATTGGCCCGCAACGGCCCGTGCACTTCGACGCTCTTCTGCCCTCCGTCGACGACAAACTCCCAGTTCACCGCCCCGCCGTGCCCATACAGCAGGCACGCATGACGTTGCAGATCGGCAGGCACGGCAGGCGCCCCTCGCCGCCGCACATAGCCGGGGCTGCAACACGCCACCATCCTGACGTCGACGAGCTTCTGTGCGATCAGCGTGGAATCCGCCAGCGTGCCGATCCGGATCGCCATATCGAAGCCTTCGCCCACCACATCGACGGTGCGATCGCTCAACTCCATGTCGAAACGCACGTCGCCATGCTCGCGCAGGAACATCGCCACCAGCGGCGACAGATGCGTCATGCCGAACGACATCGGCGCGCTCACGCGTAACAGCCCCCGCGGCCCGGCACGCCGCAGCGACATGGCCTGCTCGGCGTCTTCCACTTCGCCGAGGATGCGTTTGGCGCGCTCGTAAAACTCCTGACCGAGTTCGGTCACGGCCAGCTTGCGCGTATTGCGGATCAGCAATTGCACGCCGAGCGCTTCTTCCAGCGCCATCACGCGCCGGCTGACGAATTGCTTTGACAGCGTCAGCCGCTTGGCCGCCGCGGTGAAGTTATGGGCGTCGGCCGTGGCGACGAAGATCCGCATGTCATCGAGTTGCATCGCATTGTCCACCCAAACGAGACAGTGTTTCCTATATGGCGGCAATTATAACCATTCTGATTGACCTACACTGTCATTCATGGATCGCGGACAAACAGCTGCCCGGATCGCAAACAACCAAGGAGAAAATACGATGCTCGATATCAGACACGCCAATCAACGCGGCCGCGCGGAGCACGGCTGGCTCAGTTCGCGTCATACGTTTTCTTTCGCGAACTATCACGACCCGAAGCAGAACGGCTTTTCCGACCTGCTCGTGATCAACGACGACCGTGTCGCACCGGCGCAAGGCTTCGGCAAGCACCCGCACCGCGACATGGAGATTTTTTCGTACGTGCTGGAAGGCGCGTTGGAGCACAAGGACACAATGGGTACCGGCTCGGTGATCGTGCCCGGCGACATCCAGTTGATGAGCGCGGGCACCGGTGTCGCGCATAGCGAATACAATCATTCGAAGAGCGAGCCGGTGCACTTCCTGCAAATCTGGATTGCGCCGGGGCAAAAGGGCACGGAGCCGCGTTATCAGCAGCGCCACTTCGGCACGGATCAGAAGCGTGGCGTGCTGCGCCTCGTGCTCTCGCCGGATGGTGCGGACGATTCGCTGGTGCTGCAACAGGATGCGCGGGTCTATGCCGGTCTTTTCGACGGCGACGAAACCGCGCGGCTCGAACTGGCAAGCAATCGTTATGCGTACGTTCACGTGGCCCGCGGCAGTGTCACAGTGAATGGCGTCGAGTTCGGCGAAGGCGATGGTGCACGCGTGCGCGGCGAAGCAGCGCTGACCTTCACGCAAGGCCATGACGCGGAAGTGCTCGTGTTTGATCTGCGTGACATTGAGATGTCGGAGTTGTGGGCTTAAGCGGCTTAAGCATGGCTCGCCGAAAATCTTGCGGCGAGCCGCACCCTCCTTCCTATCCTGTTGAGAAAAATCATGCGCTATACGCTATTTGAAAACCAGAAAGACGTGCTCATTCTGGTCGCTCGCATCCTGTTGATGGTGCTGTTCGTGATGTTCGGCTGGTCGAAGCTGACGGGGTTTTCCGGCACCGTCGCTTATATGACGTCGAGCGGCGCGCCGATGCCGGAAATCTCGGCGATCATCGCCGTGGTGATGGAGTTCGTCGTGGGCATTGCGCTCGTGCTGGGCTTCTTTACGCGGCCGCTTGCGTTGCTGCTCGCGGTCTATGCGCTCGGCGCCGCGATCATCGGGCATCACTACTGGAACATGACCGGCGCGATGCAGTACGACAACATGATTCACTTCTACAAGAACATCAGCATCATCGGTGGATTGCTGCTGTTGTGCGTGACCGGCGCGGGCAAGTATTCGATCGACCGGCGTTAAGTGAAACCGTGTTGTCGTGATCGATGAGCAAGAAAGCCGCCTGGCGTCGACCAGGCGGCTTTTTTTTGCTCGACCGTTCCTCAACGGCAGGCCCATTCCAAACCACAATCGGCATAGGGGACGGCCATGAGGCCGTACCCCTGCCACACCACCCGGCATGCGGGTCCGCACCGGGCGGTTCGGGAAGTTGAGGTTATGAGAGTCGGGGTACGCCTGGTCGGTCGAAGTACGCGATGGTCAGCACGCTGTTGAGCAACCGGCCGCTGTTGCGCCACCAGCGACGACTGTTAGCCGCCACCTGTCGCGCCACATCGACCGCTGCCCCCAGTGCACGCAGTTCCCGGTAGATGGTCGGGCCACGGCGCCAGTGCTTAAGCTGGATGGCACGCAGCCGGTGGCGCATCCACTTATCCAGCTCGCGCCAGACGTTTGGAGTTTGCGCCAGCCGGAAGTACGCCTTCCAGCCGTGTACATAGGACCGTAACTGCTCCACCACGTCCTTCATGCTGCGCCCGCCATTACGGCACGTCAGGTCACGAATGCGGTGTTTGAACGCAAGCAGCGGTTTGGCTGCCACCTTGCGTTTGACCACTCCGCCCCCTGCTACCCACAGGCTGTAACCCAGAAACTTGCGACCGAACACACTGGCCACTGCGCTTTTGGTCTCGTTGACCTTCAGCCGCAGTCGCCCATACAGACGTTGCAGCAGTGCCATCACCCGCTCACCGGCACGGCGACTGCGAACATACACATTCGCATCGTCGGCATAGCGCACGAAGCAATGACCCCGCCGTTCCAGTTCCTTGTCCACTTCATCGAGCAGTACGTTAGCCAGCAACGGGGATAGCGGCCCGCCCTGGGGCGTGCCCTGATCCCGCTGCCGGACCACACCGTCATCCATGATGCCGCTGTTCAGATACGCGCGGATCAGCCGGATTACCCCAGCGTCCCCAATGCGTTTCTGCAAGCGGTCAATCAGGATGTCGTGGTTGACCCGGTCGAAGAACTTCTCCAGATCAACGTCCACCACGATTCGCCGACCCGACTGCACGTACGACTGTGCGGCAAGCACCGCGTCGTGCGCACGCCGTCCGGGCCGGAAGCCGTAGCTATGCTCGCTGAAGGTAGGGTCCAGAACCGGCTGCAAGACCTGCAGCAGTGCCTGCTGGATCAGCCGGTCCGTCACCGTCGGGATGCCCAGCTCGCGCTCACCTCCATCTGGTTTCGGAATCGTCACCCGCCGTACCGGACCGGGCCGGTACGTCCCCTTCAGCAGCTGTGCACGGATCGCGGGCCACGCCGTCACCAGATGACGCGACGTCTGGTCAATGTCCAGACCGTCCACGCCAGCGGCTCCCTTGTTAGCCCGTACCCGTTTGAACGCCTGCTTCAGGTTCTCCCTCGTCAGCGCCGCTTCCAGCAGCGCTGACCCTGTGTCCCCGGATTCATGTCGCGGGCCGCAGGCTTCGTCGCTAGCCGGTGTACGACGTGCGGCTTCACCGCCCGCGACTCCCGCTCGCCCCGTTTGCACGGGCATCTGACGCAGTACCTGACGCATCGACATGACGCTGGACACTCCTTCCCGTTCGGGCCTTCGTCACCAGCTTCAGCCTCACCGGCCTGTCCTGTGACTACTACGCCCTCTGCTGACTTCTCGCTCCGGCTCGACGCCGTTGCCCTTTCAGGCATGAGGCGAGATCTCCCCAGGTAAGAACGCACTCCTTCACTGCACAACCGCCGGATTTACGCCACGGACCCTTGATCACGAGAGCTTCGCGGCTTGTTGCCCGCTCGCCCTGATCGGCAGCGCCTTCTATCCGGTTCTTGTTCATCGGCTCGCAGTTTCGCTCCGCGCTTCCTCCCCACACCCGGTCACCCTCGTGCAGTTGCGCTTCGCTTCGTTCGCTGTGATCAACTCACGGTGGGACTTGCACCCACAAGAGTGCGCCCATGCTGGGCGCACAACAAAAACGGCG
>WNGR01019636.1_pt1 | contig 12137 bp, 13 predicted proteins | sample 5407581 | NCBI WGS metagenome assembly WNGR01 (sample SAMN13153383, study PRJNA577476) | soil metagenome | isolation source: 80 cm soil or saprolite under Garry oak tree replicate 2 | place: USA:California | collected 2016-06-15
GTCCCAGGTGTGAATGGCATGCTCGCCCAGGCGCATTCGCGCCAGCCCGGTAGTGTCGAGGTCCATCCCGAACAGCTCAAGCCGCAGTCGCTCCCGCTGGCCGGCATCAAGGGACTCGAACCGCTCGACCACCGCCTTGTCCGCCCGCAGAGCGTCAGCTGCCTGCGACCGCGGGCCCCGGGCGTTCCACGCCTCCCATATCGGGCCGAACGCATCCCGTCCCGGCGGGTCCTGCCCGCTCAGGCCGGCGTCCAGGAACAGGCCGAAGATCTCTGCCTGGGATCCCAGGTGCGAGAGCACCTGGGCGATCGACCAGTCCGACGCGTAGGAACGCCGCTGCAGCTGGCCTGTGTCGAGCGGCTCGACCAAGGCCCGCAGCGTGTCGTGGGAGTGTCGCAGTGCGCCGATCCACGGGGCAGGGTTAGCTTCCATGTCTGCCGCCTCGCTCACGGCCGGACGAATCGGGCGACGTCCGTCTGCGCCAGGGATCCCGTGCCGTCACGGCCTTCGCCCATTGCTGTCTCCTGTCCGGTCGGCGTCGCTCGCTGGTGCTTATGTGGAGGTTTGATCCCGGAACACCCTAGCAGTTTCGGAGAGTGCCCTCCGCATCGCCGACGAGAAGCAGCTGACGATTCGCCCTCAGATCAGCCCGGATGACCCAGCCGAGGCTCGGCAAGCACCGCGGCGGCTGCGTGCCCGGGCCATGCTGCGGCTTGCCGCAGGACGGCGGAGCCGGTCCCGGGTACTGGACCCGTACGCCAGCCCGCCCGCCAGCAGGTACGCGATGATGGGCTTGCCGGATGGCGGAGGTTGGCAGGAGGGACGGCGATGGATGCTACGGCTCTTATCACTGGCGGCACGGGCGGTCTCGGCGCCGCGGTGACGAAGCGGTTCCTCAGTGGTGGCTGGCGTGTCGTGGTGCCCTGGTTCGTCCCGGAGGAGCTTGGCCGGGTAGAGCGGCACCCGCGGCTCGAGCTGGTCGAGGCCGATCTGTTCGACCCGGCGTCGGTGGCCCGCTGCGTGCAGGCCGCGACCCCGTACCCGGGCGAGCCGCTGGCCGCGGTGGTCAATCTGGTCGGCGGCTTCGCCGTTGGCGGGCGGGTGCATGAGACGCCCGTTGAGGATTTCGAGGCACAGCTGCGGCTCAATCTCCGCCCGACCTATCTCGTCTCGCAGGCGGCGATCCCGCACCTGCTGGCCAGCGGCGGGGGGGCGATCGTCTGCGTGTCGAGTCGCGCTGCGAAGCGGCCGTTCAGCGGGGCCGCGGGCTACGTGGTGGCGAAGGCCGCCGTGCTCGCGTTCGTCGATGCCCTGGCCACCGAGTACGGCGGCGAGAGCATCCGCATCAATGCGATCTTGCCAAGCGTCATCGACACTCCGGCTAACCGGGCTGCCCAGCCCGGTGCCGACACGGCCCGCTGGGTACGGCCCGATGAGATCGCCGAGACCGTTCACTTCCTGTGCAGCGCTGAGGCTACCCCGATCGGCGGAGCCCACCTGCCGGTTTACGGCCGGGCCTGATGAGTCACGGCCGCCATCAGCCCGCAGGACTGAGCGGCCAGAGTGCCATCGGCCGCCGCGCGGGGTCGTCCGCCTCAGCGGCGGCCGAAACCGCGTCAGGACGAACTGTTGCCAATGAGCGTTGAACGCAGTATTTAACCGGAGGAATAACTCCGGTGAGCTAATCTGAACGCGTGCACGCGAATGAAGTCATCTCACCGTGCCGAGAGCTGCGCTCAGACGCCCGGCGCAACCGCGGGCGCATCCTGGACGCCGCGCGTGAGGCCTTCGGTGAGCGGGGCCTGGACGTGCCGCTGGAGGACATCGCGGACCGGGCCGGCGTCGGCATCGCCACCCTGTACCGGCGTTTCCCCACCCGCGAGGCCCTCGTTGCAGCCACCCTCGAGCCCAAGCTCGCGGCATTCGCCGAGGCGGCCGAGCAGGCCCTGGACAGCCCCGACGCCTGGGCCGGGTTCGCCGGCTTCGTGGAATGGGCCTGCGCGACCCAGGCAGCCGACCGTGGCGTCACCGACCTGCTCACGCTGATGCTGCCGAACAGCCAGGCGGCCGAAGATCTGCGCGCACGGGGACTGCGTGCCTTCACCGGCCTGGTCCGCCGCGCCCAGGACCAGGGCGCGCTGCGCGGCGACTTCGTCCCCGAGGACCTCGCGCTGCTGGTGATCGCCAACGCCGGCGTTGTGCTCGCTACCAGGGACGCCGCACCGCACGCCTGGCGGCGCCTGGTCGCCCTCATGCTCGAGTCCTTCCGCGCCGATCACGCCGGCCCGCTGCCAGCCGCGCCCACCCCCGCCCAGGTGGAGCGAGCCATGCGCTACCTGAGCCAGGCAAAGGGCGTCTGCCCCGGCAGCCGCAGCACCTGAAGCAGTGGCCACCGCGGTCGCGCCGCGCCCGCATGGCCGGCCGGCCTCGCTGCACCGTCGCCAGCACATTACTGGCGGGTGCCGACAACTTGCCTCGGCATCCGCACCGCACTTCAGCGGCGAACGAACCGGGCGACTCTGTCTGGCCCGCTGGCGCCGGGCTGGAACTCGTCACCGGGGAAATAAGTCGTGTCCGGGCGCGGGGGGCGACATCATTGCCGGGTGGAGCATCTCAGCACCGCCGAGCTGAAGGCCGGCCTGGGCGATGTCCGGGGTTCGCCGTCAGACGGCGGCACGGTCGAGTTGATCGTGCGACGGCCGGCCGTCGACGAGCGCGAGGTGCTCGCGGAGGCAGGGCTCGATATGGAGGCCGGCCTCGCCGGCGACACCTGGCCGGTGCGAGGCAGCAAACGCACCGCTGACGGATCGCCGCATCCGGACATGCAGCTGACCGTGATGAACTCCCGTGCTGCCCTGCTTGTCGCCCGAGACACTGACCGGCGCATGCTGGCCGGTGATCAGCTCTACGTCGATCTCGACCTCAGTCCCGCTAACCTGCCGCCCGGCACCCGGCTTGCCCTGGGCTCCGCGGTCATCGAGGTTACTGACCAGCCGCATCTGGGCTGCGCCAAGTTCGCCGCCCGATTCGGTGCGGACGCGTTGCGGTTCGTCAACTCCCGGATCGGCCGCGAGCTGCGGCTGCGCGGCCTGAACGCCCGGGTGGTCGTCTCCGGTACCGTCCGTCCCGGAGACACCATCCGCAAAATGCCCGGCGCGCTGCCTGGTCAAGAGTCAGCGGCCAGTTCCTGGGCTGGCTTGGCGTAGGCCTTAATCCGCACGATCCCAGGTGCGAATTCATCCGGAGCGAGCCTGGCTGGCTTAGGCTCGTAGTGGTGATGGCGACAATGCCAGGCGCGACGTCCACCGGCGAGGACGTGGCGCGGCAGCTGACCGACGACGGCTACGTCATCGTCTCCGGCATGATGACCGCGGCCGACGTCCGGGCCGCCAGGACGGATCTGGGCCGGGTGCTGGCAGCCACGCCGACCGGGCGCAACACATTCGAAGGGCTCGCCACCCAGCGGGTGTACGCCCTCTTCGCCAAGACCCGGACGTTCGACCGGGCAGCCCTGCATCCGCTGCTGCTCGAGGTGCTCGACCATGTTCTCGGGCACTACCAGCTCAGCGCCCCGGTGGGCATCCGCATCGGGCCCGGTGAGCAGGCCCAGGTGCTGCACCGCGACGACGCGATCTACCCGCTCCCCGAACCCCGCCCGCCGGTGGTGGTCAACACCATGTGGCCACTCGATGAGTTCACCGCGGAAAACGGCGCCACCCGGTTCATCCCCGGCAGCCACCGCTGGGAACCCGGGCGGCAGCCGACCGCCGGGGATACTGTCCGCACCGCGACCATGACACCGGGCTCGGCCATGTTCTACCTCGGCAGCCTGTGGCACGGCGGCGGGGCCAACACCACCAGCCAGCCGCGGCTTGGCGTGATCCTGGAGTACGCAGTCTCCTGGCTGCGCCCGCAGGAAAACCAGTGCCTGGCAGTGCCCCGCGGCATCGCCCGGCAGCTGCCGGAACGGCTCCAGGAACTGCTCGGCTATAACATCTACCCGCCTTTCCTTGGCTACGTCGACGGCACCCACCCCCGCAGAGTCTTGTCGGCTGGCGAATGACCGACGGCGCGGCCCGGGCCCGGCGTCGGCCACGCCGGAAGACCCGTCCGGACCGGACTTCCGGCGCGTCAGCAGTCCTTGTGCGTGGTCAGCAACCCCACGATGGCCAGAAAGGACATCCTGGTTACCCCGCGCATGCTGTACCTCCGATACGGATATCCGGGCAGATCGGCGAAGGGGCCCGTCCTCGATCGGACGATTGAGCTGGCGGCCGGCCGCCAGCTCAATGCATGTGCATGGGCATCAGCACGGTGTCGATGATGTAAACGGTGGCGTTGGCGGTCTGGATGTTGCCGCAGATGACATGTGCCTTGTTGGCTTCATATACGGCACCCATCTTCGCTGGCATCAGCGCGTCGCCCTGCATCGTCGTCAGGTCCTTTCCGGCGGCCAGGTCGGCGGGTGTCGTGCGACTCGCCACGACGTGGTATTTCAGGATCTGGGCGAGGTCCTTCTTGTTCTCCAGCATGCTCATCGCCGACCCGTGCAGCTTGGTGAAGGCGCTGTTTTCCGGTGCGAAGACAGTGATGCCGTGCGCGGAGTTGAGCTCGGCCGCCAGGCCGGCCTTCTTCGCGTCCGCCGCGAAGGTGGTCAGCAGCGGGTTGTGGGCGGCGGCGGTCACGACGGGATCCATGCTCATGCCGTGGAAGCTGCCCATGCCCGCGGACGGTATCATGCCGCAGTCCGAGCCGAACCGCGCCGACGTCGAGTGGTGCATCGAATCGGAATGCGAGGCGGCCGGCGCGGCGGCGCCTTGCCCGGCCGGCGCGGCGCTGCTGCCGCAGGCCGCCGCGGCCAGGGCAAGGGCACAGGCGGCGGCGGTCCCGGCGAGGGCACGGGGCCGGGCGAGACCGGTGGTTATGTCGGGTCGCATTGGTTCTCCTTATCGGCACGGTCGGGATGGGGATCGAACGGGTGACCGGCGGCCAGCCGGGCTGCACAAGCCGCGGCCGCGCCACCGGGTCGCGCCGCCGGGCGAGCCCTGGTCAGCAGGCGGCCGGTGCGCGGCCGTCCGGGGTCAGTCACGGTAATTACTCGCCGCCGGCGCCGTTCTGGATTGCCGTGCGGCAGGAATTCCCGCGGCCGGCCAAGCGCCATCCGCGGCGGCGACGAATTACCGGTGTGGGGATAAGCGACGTCGGCCCGCGGCACGGCCCAGGGTCCGGCGTCGGGCAGGCACCAGAGGCCGGCCTGGAGGCCCTGCTGTGCGGCGTGGCCAGGGGGGATCAGGGTGCATTCGAGGCGGTGTGCCGTCGTGCCACCCCGGCCGTGTTCGGCGTGGTGCGCAGTGTGCTGCGCGACCCGTTTCAATCGGAGGAGGTCACCCAGGAGGTCCTGCTTGAGGTGTGGCGCGCCGCGTCGCGGTTCCAGCCCGGCCGGGGCAGCGCGATGGCGTGGGTGACCACGATCGCGCACCGCCGCGCGATCGACCGGGTCCGCTCGGAGCGGAGAGCAGCCGAACGCGACCTGCGCGCCAGCTCGCATCAGGTCGCCTATGACGAGGTGGCGGAGGCGGTCGAGGCCCGGCTGGAGCAGGAGCGGGTGCGGCGCTGCCTGGGCTCGCTGACCAGCCTGCAGCGCGAGTCGGTGACCCTGGCCTACTACGGCGGGTATACCTTCCGGCAGGTCGCCGGGCTGCTAGGGGTGCCCGAAGGCACGGTGAAGACCAGAATGCGCGACGGGCTGATCCGGCTGCGGGACTGCCTGGGGGTGGACTGAATGAGACTGCGGCGGCCAGAACCGCATACCCTGGCGGGCGCCTACGCGATGAACGCCGTTGCCGAGGCAGACCGGGCCCGGTTTGAGCGGCATCTGGCCAGGTGCCAGGCCTGCGAGCGAGAGCTCCGCGGGCTGCGCGAGGCTACCGCCCGGCTGGCCGCCGCGGCCGCGGCCGAGCCGCCCGCCGGACTGATACAGCGGGCACTGGCAGCGGCCGAGCGGACACCGCAGCTGCCGCCGGTGACCGGCGAGACCCCGCCGCGGCGGCGCACCCGGCAGGCAGGCCTCGCGGCCGGCGCCGCCTTTGCGGCCGGACCGGGCCGGGCGGGAGTCCTCGGTCGGGCGTGGCGGGCCATCCAGCCAAGGCTCGCGCTGGCCGTTGCCGCCGTGTTCGTTGCCGCCGGGACGGCGTCTGGCGTGCTCGCGCTCGGCGCCGAGCACCGGCTGGGGCAGGCCCGGCTGAGTGACCACGCGATCGCCGCGGTGCTGACCGCGCCGGACGCGGAGATGCTGACGGCGCGGGTAAACGCCGGGGGCACGGCCACCGTCGTGATGTCCCGCCGGGACCGCGCCCTGGTGTTCAGCGCCGCCCGGCTGCCGCCGCTGGCGAGCGGCCAGTGTTACCAGCTGTGGCTGATGGGGCCCCGCGGCGACCGGTCAGCAGGCATGCTGCCAGCACCGCGGGCCGGCATGGACGGTCCCGTGATCGCCACCGGCCTCGCCGCCGGTGACTGGGTAGGCCTCACCGTCGAACCCGCCGGCGGCTCACATCACCCGACATCCAGGCCGATCCTGATGCTCAGCCTCGCAGCCTGAAGGGTCGAGCGCGCCCGCCTGCACGCGCCGTTTCCGGCCACCACCCGGACGACCTCGTCGAGCGTCTCAGGCCTGACGATCGCGGTGATCAGTTTCATGACGCCTCACCTCCAGTCACTCCGGTCCGCCATCGGCGCGACCGGGGCCCAGCAGGGGTACTCGCAATCGCTGCGCACCCCCCTCAGCATCAGCAGCATGCAGATGCGGACGGTAGAGACCATGGTCTGCGGACGCAGGGCTAAGGTCCGTTGCGCGCCTTCTGAACAAGTCCGCGCGCAGCACCACGACGGTCACGGCGGCTGGGCTGCCCTGCGCAGGATCATCGAATCGCACGGTGATCATCGTCGCTGGCTGGCTGGCCGAGAGCCGCAGGCTCCTGGCGATCGAGGGCGGCGGCGGCTGCATTTCGATGGAGACCGCGCGCGGCGAGTACTCCGCCGCGGCGGCAGATTGCTGGTCGCTGCCGACTCCCTCGGGGATCTGTAGCAGGGGCAGCGTCCTGGCCGGGTGCAGCGGCGTTATGTCCTGGCCGCCGGCCGGCTCCTGCGCGATGTAGGCAGCCAGGTAGGTCGTCGCGACGGCGGCAGGTTCCGCGCTCGCGGTCCAGAGTGACCGGACGACGCACACGGACCCGCCCGCGGCGATGCCGAGGGCATAGCCGATGTCTTCCGGCACGCGGCGCCAGGACACGTGCCGGCTCCGGCAGACGATCTCGCCGCCCATCGGGTCGACATGTGTGAAGCCCGTGACGCCCTCCAGCGGGATCAGGTATTCGGCCGGGCTGGCCCGGTAAAGCTGACCGTCCGGCAGGCGCCGGATGATGTGCCGGGCGGCAAGCTCCCCGATCGCCGCGTCGATCTCGTCGGTGCTGACGTGGTAGCGGCGGGCGAGGACGGTATGACGCGGCAGCCGCCAGCCCGGCTCGTGGTGGACCAGGGCAGCCGCCATCCTGTCCGCCAGGATCCTGATGGCCGGCCTGGCCTTGGCGGCCGGCCTGGCCTTGGCGGCCTTGCCCGGCGCCGGCCCGGCCTGCGGGGATCCGGGCACCGCGGCGTCATCCGCCGGGAGCGGCTCCGCTGGCGGGTACTCCAGGTCGCCGTCGGCCAGCACCGGTCTCTCGCTTGCTCCCGGCACGGCGGTCACTCGGCATGTCGCCGGGAGATCGCGACGATCACCCGTCCCGCGATGATGATCAGCAGCACGAACACGAGCAGCAGCAGCGCCGCGTCATAGGAAAGCACCTGCAGCCCGCGCGTCGGCGAGTCGAAGAAGCTCCAGACGGGATAGGTGAGGAAGCCGATCTGGTGGTGGGTCAGCGCGGTCGACGGGTTGGCCTGGTTCCAGCCCGCCGTGTAGAGCAGCGGCGCCGTCTCGCCTACCGAGATCGCGATGGCGACGAGCAGCCCGGTGATGATCCCGGGCACTGCTGACTTCAGCACGATCTTTCGCAGCGTCCAGAGGGGCGGTATGCCCAGCGCCTCGGCGCCCTCCCGGTAGGACGCCGGCACCTGTGACAGCGAGCTTTCGACGGACTTCGTGATGTAGGGAATCGTGATCACTGACAGCACCAGCACGGCGGGCAGCAGGCCGAACCCCCAGTGCAGGCCCACCACCAGCGTGATGAAGCCCACGTAGCCCATCACGATGGACGGGATGCCAGCGAGCACCTCGTAGGCGCCACGCAGGATGCTGCGGTGCCTGCCGACGGCGAACTCGGCCAGGTAGAGGCCGGTGAGCATGCTGACGGTGCCGCTGATGATCACCACGCCCACGGTGATGGCGAGCGTGCCGAGGATCGCGTTCAGCAACCCGCCGCCAACCCCGGTGGTGTCCGTGGTGAGCACGCTCCACTCGAAGACGGGCACGGCTCGCACTATGACGCCGCCGGCCAGCCAGACCGTCGGCACGACGATCACGGCCAGGCAGGCGGCGCAGGCAGCCCAGAACGCGGCGTTGGCGATCTTCCTGCGCCTCGGGATCGCGGGCCAGTCGCTTGTCCCGCCGGCCGTCGCTGCCGCACCTGGCGGGGTGGCCGACGCGCTGTCCAGACGGCTCATCGCTACAGCCCCCTGCCGACGGGCAGCGCGGTACCCGATACCCGGCGGACCAGCAGCCGCGCGGCCACGTTCGCGCCGAGCGTGATGACCATGAGCGCCAGGGCCAGCTCGGCGTAGGTCTTGACGCCAAGGGGCCCGGTGATCGCGGTTTCGAGGTTTTGCACGATGTTGGCGGCGATCGTGCTCATCACCCCGTAAATGTTGGTCGGAATCTGGCCGAGCGCGACCCCGCAGACCATGGCGACGGCGATGGTCTCGCCGAGGGCCCGGCCGAGGCCGAGCACGGCCGCGCCGATGATGCCGGCGCCTACCCAGGGCAGGGTTACCCGCCGCGCGCATTCCCAGTCGGACAGGCCCAGCGCGACCGCTCCCTCGCGCGGCAGGATCGGGACCCCGCGGATAAGGTCACGGGAGGTCGCGGCGATGATCGGGATCACCATCACCGCCAGGATGAGGCCCGAGGTCAGCAGTCCCTGGCCGTTGCCCGTGTCACCGCGGAAGAATCTGAGCACGGGCACGTCAGGCGCGTGGCTGGCAAGGAACGGGTACACGTGCTTGGCCAGGATCGGCCCGAAGGTCACGGCGCCCCACAGGCCGATGACCACGCTGGGGATACCGGCCAGCATTTCCAGGAACGTCCCGATCACGTTCGCCAGCCGCTTTGGCAGCCGCTCGACAATGACCAGCGCGGCCCCGACAGAGACCGGGATCGCGATGACCAGCGCGATCACCGAGGACTCCAGCGTTCCGATCACCTGCGGCAGCGCCCCGAAGACCTCTCCCGGGAGGTGCACGATGCCACCGGTCGTAATTGGCGTGCCATAACCAGCACCGAAGCTCCACTTGCTCCCGGTCAGGAAGTTCCAGCCGTTGAACTTGATCGCCGGGATCGCCTCGACCAGCAGCGTGATCAGTATAAAACCGAGCATGAGCAGCGGGATGACCGCGCCGACGAGGCCGGTCCAGCGGATCACGTCGCCGTTCCGCAGGCTGTTGCGGATCGCGCCGCCGAGCCGGCGGAGGGGCGGGGGGCCCGCCCCTCCGTCCGGCCCTGCGGTCGGTGCCGAGGTCGCCACTAAATCATCCGCCGCTGATCGACGCGATCTGGTTCTGGGCGATGGTGTTCACATTCGATGGCAGCGGCTCGAAGCCGACCGGCGCGAGGAACGTCGTGTCAGCGCCCTTGGTGATCGTCCATGTGAGGAAGGCCTTGAGCGCCGAGGCGACGGCCGCGCTCGGCTGTGCCTTCTTCACGACCGCGTACTCGTAGTTGATGATCGGGTAACCCTTGGCTACCGACGTGTTGATCAGCGACTGGGACCCGTTGGCCGGCGTGGAACCAGAGAAGCCGCCCAGCGCCGCGTTGATCGTCTTGCCCGTCGGCTGCGCGTACTTGCCGGCCTTATTGGCCAGCGACGCCGTGCCGAGCTTGGCGTCAGTGGTCTTGGCCAGGTAGCTGATGCCGATGTAGGCGATGCAGCCCTTGATCCCCTGGCAGCCGGTCACCATGCCGCCGCTGCCGGTCTCGGCAGCCTGCTTGGCCCCGGACGGCCAGCTCACCGTGGTGTTCACGTCCGCGGCCGGCCAGTCAGCTGGATCCTGGGCATTCATGTACGAAGTGACCAGGAACGTACTGCCCGAACTGTCCGCGCGGTGCAGGGTGGTGATCTTCGTGCTGGGCAGCGTCACGCCCGGGTTGAGCGACTTAATTGCCGGGTCGTTCCAGGTCTTGATCGTGCCCTTGTAGATCTTGGCCAACACCGTGCCGTTGAGGTTCAGCGGCTTCGTCACCCCGGGAACGTTGTAGTTGACCATGAGAGCGGACACGACCAGGGGGATGTTCATCAGGCCCGGGTACTGGGAGATGTCCGCCGAGGACAGGTAGGCATCGGACGCGCCGATCGTCACGATGCCCGTGGCGGCGTCAGCGATACCCGTACCCGAGCCAGTGCCGGCCGTGGTAATCGTGACATCAGTAACGTCGGTGTTATAGGCGGTCTGCCAGGCGCCGAACAGCGGGAACATCAGCGTGCTCCCGGTCTCGGTCAGCGATACGCTTTTCGACGATGGGCTCGCGGCCGCCGACGGACTTGTACCGGTCGTGGATGGACCTGAACTGCCGCAGGCCGCCAGCAGGGCGAGCGGGAGCACTGCGGCTGCCGTGCACACCATGCGGATTTTATTGGGCACCTCGGAATACTCCTTCGTTCCTGCACGTTCACACGTGCGCAACAGGACTCGCGCGCGATTGCGTGCGATGAGGTCCGCGCGGCTTCGCGCGGGCCTTGCCCCCGCGCGGGAGGAGTGCTGTCCTCCCCGCGGGCGGGTCTGGCGGCTAGCCGAACCGGCCGCCGACGTAGTGAGCGGTTTCCTCCTCCGCGGGGTTCTCGAATACCTGCTTGGTCTCGCCGTGCTCGACTAGCCGCCCTTGGTTAAGGAAGACCGTCCGGTCGGAGACCCGGCGGGCCTGGGCGAGATTGTGGGTGACGATCACCACGGTCAGCCGCGGCACCAGGGTGCGGATGAGCGCCTCGATCGACTCAGTGGCGTTTGGATCAAGCGAGGACGTCGGCTCGTCCAGCAGCAATATCTCGGGCTCGATCGCAAGGGCTCTGGCCAGGCAGAGCAGTTGCTGCTGGCCGCCGGAAAGCCGGAACGGCGAGTCCTTGAGCCGGTCGCCGACGGCATCCCAGAGACCTACCTCGGCCAGCCGGTGCCGCGCGATTTCCCTGAGCCCGTGCCGATTGGCCAGCCGGTGGGCACGGGCCCCCGCGACCACGTTGTCCATGATCGACATCGGGAACGGATTGGGCCGCTGGAAGAGCATGCCGACCTTGCGCCGCAAGGACATCAGCTCGACGCCCGGGTGCCAGATGCTCCGCCCGTCCAGCAGCACGTCGCCGGCGTGCCGGTAGCCGGTCACCTTGTCGTTCATCCGGTTGAATGTCCGCAGCAGGGTGGTCTTGCCAGAGCCAGTCGGCCCAAGCAGCGCGGTCACCACGCCATGCTGGACTTCCAGCGAGATGTTGCTCAGTACCGCGCGCGGGCCGAAGCTGAGCGTCAGGTCGACTGCCCGCAGCGCGGTGGCCGCGTTCGACGACCCCTGCACGCCGGTCACGTCCATCTGCCCGACGGTTCCCGTCTGGGCGACGGTGCTTCCGGTGGCTTGGACGGATCCCGACTGACCGGCTTCGATCGACACCTTCGGCCTCGCCCTCAAGCTGCCCTGACGCTGGGCCGCCTGGTGCGGCCCAGCCCCAGTTCTAGGCGCTCAAGGTGACAGGTTGTTGAACACAGGAAGAATGAAGCGCAACGATGAGCCGTCGATTAGCCGATCTGCTGGTAGCGCCGGGTAGCGCCGTAGGAGTACACGGCTGCCCTCCACTCCCCCGGCCCGGCCGGCGCTGGCGCCCGGCAGCGCTGAACGCCCTGGCCGGGACTCTTCTCCCCGGCCCGGCCGGCGCTGGCGCCCGGCAGCGCTG
>WNGR01006834.1_pt1 | contig 12136 bp, 11 predicted proteins | sample 5407581 | NCBI WGS metagenome assembly WNGR01 (sample SAMN13153383, study PRJNA577476) | soil metagenome | isolation source: 80 cm soil or saprolite under Garry oak tree replicate 2 | place: USA:California | collected 2016-06-15
GCTACAGTTTCTACAATGTCTACAAGGGTTTCTAGGCATTGCTACCAGGCTTCTACAAGTCAACTACTAAATCACTATGATGTCTACAATCTCTATAGTCTCTACAGTCTCTACAAGGGTTTCCAGGGTTTGCTGATGGCCAACGATATAGAATAGAGTCCACTTGAGCAATGAGAGATGATAAGCCACACTGGAAAGGAAAGGGAAAGGGCTTCTGCTATAGGCTCTAGTACTTCTGCAGTGAATACAAGAAGTCAAGCTAGGGAACTACCAGTGACTTTACTACAGCTTATAAGGACTTCTACTAGCGTATCATAAGCATAGTGAGTCATGCTCAATAAGCGATCAGTAAGCAAGAGTAAGCAACTCTGAGTCATGATGAGTAAGGTCCACATATCCAAATGGGGAAGTGAAACAACAATGAGGTGAGATAAGAGACATGAGGCATACAATCACTCAGTCATCCAGGCATGAACTCTGATAACACAAGTCCAGAATGATCCAGTACTTTCCAGTACCTTCCATGACATTCCATGCCTTTCCATGGGCAGCATACCCCTTTGATGGTCTTCCATCCATTGGCATTCCACAATAGCCCATCACTTATGTAGTTAGCCTGATACATGCTAGGGCAGGGCTTATGACTTAGCTAAGGGTCCAATTGACCTGTGACTGTCCAGTAGAGGTGTTGTCCTTCTTCATAGTTAGTCTTCTTCAGTCTCTTCTGGTTCCTTGGCATCTTCTGGCAGGTCTAGCATCCTGTGCACCATTGAATTGTCTTCATTGTCATCTCCGTGCATCCAATAGTGAATGTCTTCTGCACTTGGCATGTCTTGTGGGAGGTCTTCTATATCAAGGACCGCTCCCGTGTGTACTGCTGAATGTGGTAAAGGGGCTGAGGGCTGAAACATAACATCACCCTCTTTTCTAGGGCTTGGCCCCCAAGCCTGTGATGATGTTGCTGGCTTAACTGCTTGGCTGCTGCTTGCTTCTTCATTTGACAGGCCCTTGTATATGTTGCACACCATTGGCCAAAACCTTTCGTCAAGAGTGGCTACCTTCCAGTTGATACTCGGCTCAAACTTTGCAAGCCATGAGAATCCTAGTAAGAGGTTGATGGAGGAGTTGATTAGTATAAACTCCATCTTCTCAGTTTGACCATTCGCAGTGACACTTAGCTTCACATGTCCCTGCGTACACTCCTGTGTTCTTGAGCCATCTGCATTTACTAAACATCTAGGGATGGTGTCTTCCATCACCTTCAGTCCCAGTCTTCTGGCCAGTATCGGCAATATCGTATTGATGGTGGCTCCTGAGTCCACCAGTGCTGAAACTGTCAGTGTCCCTGCTGCTGTGACAAAAGTCACTGGCACCCTCAGTTCTTTAGGGTGTGCACGTAAGTCTACCTCTAGGAGGCCGGTGATTGCTCCTCTCTGGTTGAGCTCTTTATATAGCTCCAGGTCGTCTTCTAGCTCCTTCAAGATTTGAGCTGCTCTTTCTTTGGCTGTGGGGTGTGCCACTGGCAGCACCTCGATGCGTTGTGGTCATGGTGGTGGTGTTTGTGGCTGTATTGCTGAGGGAAATGTCCAGCTGTTTTTGAATACTTTGTCTTGTGGTGTGGGGGAAGAGGGGCGCACTTGCAGCCACCTCACTCTTAGCTTATTCCTGTTGGGGCATTGTGGGTGGATGTGTCCTGGTTCATGACAATGGTGACATACCACTAGATCCCTGTACATGTGCACTCTTCCTGTTACGGTCACGCAAAGACACTTACCTACAGGTGATGACTACTGGGGTAAGCGGTAATTAGTCATGGACTTATCATCAGTCAGCCGAAGTATCACATGTACGATAGTATGACTCGATCCTAGGATAGCGATAGTAGGGTTTAGGGTTCATGAGGCACTTCAAAGCCCTCCATTTGTAGTACTTAAGATGTAGTCGTTGAAGACCTAGCTCTCCAGCTTGGTCTTCTTGAATCACCACTATCTTCTCTTCCACTTGCGAACTGAGGGGCTCTCACCCTTCTCTACTTGTATCTCATTCACGACCCTTGTCTCGTATCCAAGTATCATCGGACCTTGTGATCAGTATATCACGTGACTACCAAGAGTCCGTGTATATTCCTTGCTAAGTCGTCATGTGCATCGTCATTTGGCCTATGTCAAGGCTAATGTTCGGTGGTAACGTAACATTAAGACCAAGCTACTCCCATCGTGGTGCGCATTACGACTCGAGAACATTGGGCCTTCGCGCCATACGCAATAGAAGAGAGGGGAGAATGAAACGTTCCTCTCATATACCTCAAAGAAGCCAGGTGGTGAACAGTTAGGGGAAGCACCGGATACTTCGTCAATATCCCCACAAGACTGAGTCAATACTACCCAGTTGAGTTCAATCACATCTACGTGTGTTGGTGTGAAATCACTTGGAACGCACCGGAAGCAGTGTGGAATGTAGTCCAACCAACAGGACCTGATTATCGTTGTGACATATTCGAAGACGAAGTACAAACATCCGGAAACGTAGGGGCTATAGACGGACAAGTACCTCTAGCACCAAGAACTCCAGCTCCATCTACGGACAGTCAAGGAGAAGAAGAGGAACAGGGGAGTGAACGATCTGAAGACACGATTGAATCAGGACAACCCAGAAACACTACGGAAGAAGAGGGCCTTGCCAATCTAGCTGAGTCCATTCACATTAATCCACCAGAGATGGCTACAATAACCGAACCGCCACGAATGGAAGAAACCATCAATGAGCACACAGGACACCGGATCAGACAAATCGTCAACATCGTAGATGAAGAAGCGTCCCTACAAAGGGCGGCCGGACCTGATCGACCCGATCCCCCAAGCGGAGGACCAGAACAATTGCCGGAATTACCGCCCATCCGACTTCCACAAGATGACCGAGCCAACAGAAGACTCCCCAGGGGAGGAGGCTTCCCAGGAGGCTTCCCAGGAGGGGGAGGCTTCCCCGGAGGAGGGGGCTTCCCAGGCGGAGGAGGATATCTGGGAGGAGGAGGAGTGCCACCTGGGGGACCACCAGGAGGCAGTTGGGGACCACCACCGCTGCCAATGCCACAAGCCCATCAAGGGAAGCTCGTAGGTGAACCACCTATGATTTATGATGGCGACAGGAAGAAAACAACGCTCTTCATCAACGAATGGGAGTTGTACTGGGCAGTCAACAATGACAACACCCTCATGATCAATCCATACCGACGAGCTATGTTCTTCCTCACCTACATAAAAGGAACTCGAGTTAACGAATGGGTAATGGCGGTCAATCGGTGGCTAGCCCGACAAATACAGGGAGGGATCAATACTGCGGACGAACGACTATGGAATGAAGTAGCCGCCTCCTTCACACGATGATTTGTGGACAGCCTAGCAAAAGAAAACACGCAATCCATACTCCAAGCAGGAGTAAAGATGAAAGGAGAAGACATCGATGCATATATCGTCGAAATTGAAGAACTTATCAGACTAGCTGAGTACCGATTCGATGTACCACAGACAATCAAGACATTCATGGATGGGTTGCCTACCGGACTTTACCAAAAAGTCCTAGAACTCGACAGACCAACCACATACGAGCAGTGGAAGCAGGCAGCGATAAATCGCCAACAAGACTACATCCATATGAAGGCACGACTGAAAGCGCACCGTGGTGGAGGGGTAGCCACCCCACGCCCACGAGGATGGATGCCACGACAGATGATGCCTGACCCAAACGCAATGGACACATCGGCAGGAAGGACTCGAGGTCACGTCGCAGGAAGCGAAGAAATAAACCCCGCAACCATGCCTCGTGGAGGATATATGCCCCGAGGGGGGTTCCTACAAGGAAACCAAGGGGGAGGAAGGCAAAGAGACCTACGTGAAGTTGAGTGTTACACCTGCCACAAAAAGGGACATTTGAGTCGCAACTGCCCCCAGCATACGTGGAATAAGCCGAACAACACTCAAAATTGGACCCCACGTTGAAGCCAGGGACGCGAAGCAGTGGTCGACGATAGGAGCGTTTGCGACGAAGAACCCGTAATAATGGCACGAGCAGACACTCAAACCCCACAACAACAGGCGGACACATGGCTTCGAGGAGTGGCCACCGCCGGAGAAGACGTGCAAGAATTGGTAATGAGGGACCTCATCGGGAGAGAGGGTTTTCAAAGCGCCTGAGCCCATCGGCCTGGGTGAGGGCAGTTCATAAGTTCAATTCTGTAATAGTGACTATGCGATTTTGATCTATGCATATCCCCGTCTCTATCAGAACCAGTAACGCAATGGCCGACATAAAAGCACTTGTAGACTCAGGAGCAACCGACTGCTTCATGAGTGAAGCCTTCACACGACGCATGAAGTTAGGGAAAAGACCCCTACAAAGACCACGAAAAATATGGAACATCAACAACACAGCAAACCAAGCCGGGGATATCACACACTACACAACTCTTGACATACAAACCGGGGGGATACGGAAGACAATCCAATTTCTTGTTACCAACATAGGAAACGAAGATATCATACTAGGATACCCCTGGATGGTGGCATTCGAGCCCAAATTCACATGGAAACAAGGCGCCATCGATGAAAAGGAGCTGCCAATAATCCTCCGGTCCATAAATCCCTCTATCCCAGGAAGAGAGCCGATAATCGCACAAATTCGAGGAACAGAAGGCGATCACCAGGGACGGGCCACAACTTCTACCGAACTTGCCATCAAAGCACAGCAATATACCAAAAAGGTCGAAATTCCCGCAGAATACCAACAATTCACCAAGGTATTCAGCGAAGAAGACTCAAAACGATACCCACCGAAGAGAGCCTGGGACCACGCGATCGAATTTAAAAAGGACGCACCAGAAGCGATTGACTGCAAAGTCTATCCGATGAATCGAATCGAAGATGAAGCACTACAAAAGTTCTTACATGAAGAACTTGAGAAAGGTTACATCCGTGAGTCCAAATCGCCATACGCGTCATCATTCTTCTTCGTCCGAAAGAAAGATGGCAAAATGCGACCAGTACAAGACTATCGAAGGATCAACGCCATCACCATTCGAAACCAATACCCCCTCCCCTTGATCGCGGACCTCATTCGCGATCTGAGTAATGCACACATATACACCAAACTCGACGTATGATGGGGGTATAACAACATACGCATCCGTGACGGTGACGAACAGAAGGCAGCATTTAAAACCAGATACGGACTCTTCGAACCTACCGTCATGTATTTCGGCCTAACCAACTCACCAGCGACATTCCAGACCATGATGAACTACATATATCGTGATGTCATTCTCAAACACGAACCCCTTGGAACAACCATCCGCATCTACATGGACGATATCGGCATTGCCACACGCACCAACCTCGATGATCACCGCCGCGCAGTCTACGACGTCCTCAAAGTTGTGCAACTCCATGACCTCTATTTTAAGCCCGAGAAATGCCTCTTCCATTCATCATCCATGGATTACCTGGGGGTAATCCTTGAAAAGGGGGTGACACGAATGGACCCTGCAAAAATCGCTGGCGCCAACACGTGGCCTGTACCAAAAACCGTGACAGAAGTATGAAAAGTGCTGGGATTTTTCAATTTTTACCGTCCATTCATCAAAGACTTCGTGCTTATCGCCTGACCATTGCACAAACTTATGCGGAAAGACCAAGAGTGGCATTGGGGAACCGAGGAACAAGAAGCGTTCGACACCCTAAAGAAGCGTGTCACAACAGAGCCGGTATTAGCACATGCCAAACTAGACAATCAATTCGAGTTAGAAGTTGACGCATCAGGATACGCGGTAGGAGCCATACTTCTACAATGTAAAGAGGATGGTAAAAAGCACCCTATCGGGTATTATTCAGCTATGCTCAACGAAGCGCAACAGAATTATGACATCTACGACCTCGAACTCCTCGCTATTGTCATGGCGCTCAGAAACTGGAGACCCCTACTGGTGGGATCCCCTCACAAAATCATCATTTACTCCGATCACCTCAATTTGCAGTACTGGAGGTTACCACAAAGAATATCAAGGAGAGTCGCGCGAGAAGTGTTGGAACTATCAGAATACGACTTCAAGATACGCCACCTTCCTGGCAGACTTAATGGGCGAGCTGACACATTGTCGAGACGTCCAGGATACGATCAAGGGGAAGACGACAATAAAAATGTAGTTGTACTGCCAGATCACGTCTTTGTACGGGCAGGAATGACACAACGTGCCCCCTCCATGCAAAGGATCATCGCTCAAGAGGAAATGGAAGCAACGGATCCAATCTATGCCCAAAACGAAGAACTGATCAAACCCTGGGTCGACGCTCATCGTCTGAAGAAGGTCGAAGGGACATGGTATAAGGACGGACGACATGTAGTAACTGGGGGAATGGAACACAAGAGAGCCTTCATACGAGCCCATCACGACGCACCAGTATACGGACATCCGGGGATCAACAAGACACATCAACTCACAAGTCGCAGATATTGGTGGCCGAATATGAGACAAGACGTGACAAGCTACGTACGAGGGTGTGCAGAGTGTCAGAGACACAAGATCAACACGCGGCCTACAAAAGCCCCGCTGTCTCCGATATTTCCCACACGCGAAGCTATGCCATTTGAAACCGTTGCCCTGGATTTCATTACTAAGTTACCGATCTCACAGGGATACGATTCAATACTCACGGTAACGGATCATGACTGCACCAAAGCAGCGGTGTTTATCCCGTGCAAAGAAAGCATGACTGCTGAAGAAACCGCAGGACTAATTATCCAACACATATTCCCACGATTCAGACTTCCACTGAAATTCATCAGTGACCGCAACCCGAAGTTCACGTCAAGATTCATAAGAGGACTGTGCAAAGGAACGGGGACAACACAAAATATCTCCACCACATACCACCCTCGAACAGATGGACAATCGGAACGTACAAATCAATGGCTAGAACAATACCTGCGATTTTGGGTCAACGAATGACAAGACAATTGGCACGCGTACTTACCCCTTGCAGAGTTCACACATAACAATTGGCCAAGCGAAACTACAGGAGAGTCCCCTTTCTTCATACTGTACGGATTCAACCCACACGTTGATTGGACGGATAAGCCATCGCCGATACTGCAAGTGACACTAAGGCTAGACCAGTTCAAAATGGCAAGGCAACGCGCCCAAGAATTGATGATCAAAGCGCAGAAGTCATGGGTCAAACACAGAGATACGCCCAAGTATCAAGAAGGAGACCTTGTGTGGCTAGAAGGACGTCACCTTCGTACCAATCAACCAACCGCCAAACTTGCGCCCAAGAGACACGGCCCTTTTCCCATCATTCAGGTGATGTCTCCCGTCAACTATTGATTGAAACTTCCCACACAGTGGAGCATTCATGATGTGTTTCATATCAATCTTCTCACACTGTATCACAAAACCGACCTCCATGGATCAAATTACTCGAGACCAGCTCCAGACCTTGTCGATAATGACAAAGAATACAAGGTTGAGAAGATTCTAGACTCTCGGCAATTCGGCAGAAGACGAAAGAAGCAGTATCTTATCAAATGGAAGGGATACCTGGACTCAGATAACGAATGGGTGGATACACGAGACGTCCATGCCCCTGAACTGATAAGGGAGTTCGAAAATCGAAACTCCACAGCAAGAACACATATAAGGAGGGGCAACGCAAGCAGGTCCCTCATTCCATCTTCACTTCGCTCATCCACATCACTCACTAAACCTATCTCTTCCATGTCCGATGTCAACAACTATTACCTCAGATCTCCGAAGTGTATCTTCGGAGCGGAGCTTGAAGAAGGACTCATCACAGAGTCCGAGGCACGAGAGCTCTGTGCCAAAAAGTATATCTGACCCCATATCACCGACGAGAATCTCCTCGCCGCCCCTCTCACCAAGCAAGAGTTGGCATCAGTCCTACTCATCTTTCCAGGCCTCAACACAAAACCAATGCCCCCGTGTGCACTATCACCCATGGTGCGACAACTGTCAGACCCTTGCGACATGGGAGCCACCCCTACCCACCAAGACGATGTGCAAGACATCGATACCGACATTTGGGGACCTAAAGACGGCCATCCAGGCGAGATCCCACTACCGGTTCCTTTTAGGGAACCCAAGCGCATCACAAACAGTGCTACGGAAGGTCTGCTCAACGTGGAGGGATGAGCAATTCGCCAGAGCCGTCGCAAAGAGAAGCGCCAAGATGGCAGCACGGGAAGCACTGCGCCGAACAGTACACCGGCAACGCGCAGCCCATGGAGCCGCACCACCAGCCGCTTGAGCGAAGGGGATCTATACCCAGCTGAGCACCCGTTTATATGCACACTCACCGACACTGATGACGCAAACGAAACCCCCTATGCGGCCACCACTACTGGCTTCCCTCTATACAAGGGGAGCTACCGCTTCAAACGAAATGAAGTCCCGCTCGGTTTCAAACCGAACCAAGGGGACCATTTCATCTCGTTCCCCATCAAGGGACCTGACGGCGATACTAGGCAGGCGGAGTATGTACAAGTCATACTCCACCCGAACCCGATCGTTGTTGGGTTGCGGGACGACAGCGACAAAGTATACACGAAGCCACTGTACGCTGCACCCATCTTCCATTATGATGGGAAGCCGGTATATCGGGCGGAGCAGCTCGAAGTGCTCAAGCAGGGGGCGGAAGGACAAGACCAGACGGACCGAATGGTCCGTCGCCTCAACGACCCCTCACTCGAGGCTGAAGTCCATTGGTTTCGCACCATGGCCCAGGAGTTGGAGAGACTCGAGGACGCAATCGCGGAGGGTGAAGATCAGTGGGGGGAACTCGCAGGTATGCACTGCAAGACGATTCGGAGGTTGGAGATGGCCAATGCACTGGCATGAATTCAAGATCAGAATGACGGACTGGTCGATGACGCACTGAGGAGGGTAGGAGAGGAGGCACAACGTGGGCGTCGCGCTTGAAAAGGGGGTGATGTTATAGTCACGCAAAGACACTTACCTACAGGTGATGACTACTGGGGTAAGCGGTAATTAGTCATGGACTCATCATCAGTCAGCCGAAGTATCACATGTACGATAGTATGACTCGATCCTAGGATAGCGATAGTAGGGTTTAGGGTTCATGAGGTGCTTCAAAGCCCTCCGTTTGTAGTACTTAAGATGTAGTCGTTGAAGACCTAGCTCTCCAGCTTGGTCTTCTTGAATCACCACTATCTTCTCTTCCACTCGCGAACTGAGGGGCTCTCGCCCTTCTCTACTTGTATCTCATTCATGACCCTTGTCTCGTATCCAAGTGTCATCGGACCTTGTGATCAGTATATCACGTGACTACCAAGAGTCCGTGTATATTCCTTGCTAAGTCGTCGCACGCATCGTTATTTGGCCTACATCAAGGCTAACGTTCGGTGGTAACGTAACACTTCCTCTGGCGCTCATGTCCATTGCATCTGGATGGAATTGATATTGCCCCCATGTGGAGGGCTGCATAGACTCCAAGTCTTGACGCATGACTTCTACTTGCTGCTCCCACAGTGAGAGGATGTGGGGTGCCTCCAGATCTTGTGGCATGAAGTATTCTTCTCTTGCCTCTACAGGTGGTGCATATTCCTCTGTCCATTCATTGAAGTGTACCTGCTTCTTGGCTTTCGTTTTCTCCCTTTTGACTTGTGGCCTTACTTTGTAGGTATCCAGTTCAAAGGCGTCTTCAGGGATCATATATTCTTCTTCTTCATGTTGTGGTGGTGCATCATATGCAGCCTCATTGTATTCCTCACCATAGCCGATTGGCTCTTGTGGCAGCATCTCTTCTAGGTATTCTTCAACCTCCTCAGGTTCTTCCTCCATAGACTGCTCTAAAGACAGTGAGGAAACGACTAAGGGAATGTCTGTTATGTTCCCACTGGATGTCTACCATGACTTGTGATTTTCTATTGGTGAATGCTTCCTGATAATGACTTCTTAAGGCTCCTAAAGGCACACAAGGTGTTACGTTCCCACTTGGACGTCTACCGCAACTTGCGATGTTCTTGGTGTACGCTTCCTATGTCGACCTCTTGAGGCTCCTTAAGACACTCAAGGCAGTAATGACAGAGCAAAGATGATTTATAAGCCCAAGCTAAGGGCGACGACTGCACACTATGGAGGAAAGGGAAGTGGCAAAGAGACTCTGCTATTGACTATCTGTAGCAACTAGGGGATTGCACAAGATCTCAAAGCTACCAACTACAAGTCAAGTAAGGTAGCCTTATATACATCTTTGAGGCAGCTTTCAAGCTCCTCTCCAATCACGAACCCTAATATAGGTAACCAATGGCACAACGGCGCAATACAGTCAGGAACCAAGTACAGTACCATGACTCATAGATAACAAGTCCAGACTGAGTCCAGAACTCTTGATATCAACCATGAGGTGGCCTCGAGGCAGTGCCTACTGTATCGTCCAATCAGACCACTATTCGCTATCAGTATCTGATGCTCATACAGCGCCCACTTGTCTTAGTCCATAGATAAGGGCCTAGTCTTGCCCAGACTGCAGATCACGTGTCCGATCACGTGACCGCGGAACTCCTGTTCTTTACGCATCATCCTGCTCATTGTCTAGAGGGGATGTGCTTACAAAGCAGGTGTAAACCCCATTCAGCCCGGCCATCATCTCCGTGATGCCATCCTCACTCTTGATCCATTCTTCTACGCGTGCCTTGCACTTCGTCTGTCGATCACGTGGGGGCCCACACGTAACACAAGGCAAATGATGACAAAGCACTAATGATATAAGCCCAAGCTAAGGGCAACGACTGCACACTAATGAGGGAAAGTGTCATGATCCGGACGCTTCGGGTCATGGGACTTGTATCACCACAGTATGTCCTCTTATCTTGACCTTCTCGTGTGTTCCCCTTGTACCGCTTTTGTCTGTGTCTCGTCCCAGCCACCCTTATCTATGATAACACATTTACTTGACCCTTTCCGATTGTGTTTGCCTGTGTCCTGACTTGTGTACGAGTCTTTACCTCGCCCCAGTATATAAACCCTGTGTGTACATAGTACGAAGCCAGACTTGGCTTCGTTTGTAATCTAGCAAACCTGCCTCTGAATCTTCGAGTGTGCGAACGTCTCATCCTCTCCTTGTGAACCATCTCCCTCAGGTTCTTCTAGAACCGAACCCTCCCTTCAAAGTCTTTGCAGTTGTACTATAACAACGCCACACTCTGCTGAAGACTTAGCGCACCAGCAACTAGGTGCAGAGAAGTGCTTCGGCACCTCGGACAAAAGTCTTCACCGCTAAGTCGTTGTGCACTCTGTGTACAACACCTTGGACACCTTTGTACATCGTAGCTATAAGACAATAGACGTCTTTGCTCTGACACTGTGTGATACTGCCCTTTGGGCCACGACGAACCCTTGAACTTAAGTCGCGTCCCTGCTAGGACATAACAGAAAGGGAAGTGGCAAAGGGGGTCTGCTATAGACTATCTCTGTAACAACTAGGGGATTGCACAAGATATCAAAGCTAATGACTACAAGTTGTAATAGCCTTGCTTATATACATCTCTGAGGCAGCTTTGAAGCTCCTCTCCAATCATGAACCCTAATATAGCCAGCCAATGACAAGGTGGCGCAATACAGTCAGAAACCAGGTATTGTACCATGACTCACAGATAACAAGTCCAGACCAAGTCCAGAACTCCAATAAGGGCCTATCACGTACCTCAAGGCAGTGCCCATCCTATCGTCCAATCACAAACATAAGTCCATCAGCGCTCGTATTGTGCTCATACATCACTGGGTTATCTCTCCTCTGGGATCCATAAGGGCCTAGCCCATGTCTAGACTGCAGATCACATGCTTGATCATGTGTTACGTCCCAGAACCGTTCTATTCATTTTTCCTTATTTTACCCATGTTTAACCTTTTCTCTGTGACTCATGGTGACTCACAGGCTTGACTCATGTGACCACCTACTATACAGACTTGTGACTCGGTATGTTCCTTGTCTCTATTGTTGTCGTGACTCTATTGTGCCATGTGACCTATTATCACATGTCGACGGACTATGACTCATGACTCTATTGTTCTGGTGACATCATAGATCACATGCGGACTCCCTATTGT
>WNGR01009646.1_pt1 | contig 12133 bp, 10 predicted proteins | sample 5407581 | NCBI WGS metagenome assembly WNGR01 (sample SAMN13153383, study PRJNA577476) | soil metagenome | isolation source: 80 cm soil or saprolite under Garry oak tree replicate 2 | place: USA:California | collected 2016-06-15
AGTGGCCGTAGCGCGCCTGGTGCGCCGCCAGGAACGCGGCCCGGATCCGCCGCGGGTCGTTGACCGTCACCGGCACGGTCACCTCGTACCCCTGGCCCGCGAACCGGCAGTCGGCATACCGCAGCACGGTCGATCCGGACACCTGGTTCCCCGCCTCCGCGAGGAGCGGGCTGAACGCGCGCCCGATGTCGGTCGCCGGGAGCGCCTCGAGCGGGCGATGGAACGACGCCAGGAGATCGATCCGCTCGGCCGCCGCCGCGAGCCCCAGGGCGGAGAGCACCCCGGCGTGAGGCGGGATCACGATCGTGCGCATCCCGAGCGCGGCCGCGAGCTGGCACCCGAAGAGCGGTCCCGCGCCGCCGAAAGGCAGCAGCGCCATGCGCCGGGGATCGAGCCCGCGCGCCACGCTCACCCGCTTCAGCGCGCGCCCCATGACCGCGGCGGCGACCGCGACAATCCCCGCGGCGCTGCGCGTCGGGTCGCTTCCCCCTTCCCCTCACCCGACCGGCCCGAGCGTTCGCACTGCGCGCTCAGCGGCGCCGGGATCGAGCCGCACCTCGTCGGCCAGCGGACTCTCCGCGTCGAGCCAGCCGAGGACGAGGCAGGCGTCCGTCACCGTGGGACGCTCGCCCCCTCGCCCGTAGCAGGCGGGCCCCGGCACGGCGCCCGCGCTCGCGGGGCCCACCTTGAGCGCGCCGCCTTCGTCCACGCGGGCGATGCTGCCGCCGCCCGCGCTCACGGTCTCGATCAGCACCGACGGCAACGCGAGCGGGATGCCGGCCACCGCCCCAGCGCCGTCGCTCAGGGGCGCGCCGCCGGTCACGAGGCTCGCATCCGCGCTCGTTCCGCCCATGTCGAGGGTGAGCAGCTCCGAGAGCCCCACCGCGGCGCCGACGAGGCGCGCCCCGACGACGCCCCCCGCCGGACCGGAAAGCGCGAGCGACGCCCCGCGCAGGGCGGCGGACGCCGGTGGCAGCGTCCCGCCGCTCGAGGTCATCACGCGCAGCGCCGCGATGCCGCGCGCCTGCACCTCGCGCTCGAGCCGCGCCAGGTACGCCGCGACCACGGGGCGGAGGTACGCCTCGACGGTGGTGGTGCTGGTGCGCTCGAACTCGCGGAACGCGGGGAGCACTTCATGGCTCGCGACGACCGGCACGCCCGGCAGCGCCGCCCGCAGCGCGGCCGCGAGGCAGCGCTCGTGCTCGGCATGGCGAAACGCGAAGAGGCACGACACCGCGACAGCCTCGGGCGCGAGGGCGCGCACGGCGGCGACGACGCGCGCGACCTCTGCGTCCGCCAGCGGCTCGAGCACCCCGGCCGGTCCCATCCGCTCGGCCACCGGCACCACGTCGCCTCGGGCGACGAGCGGGGGCGGATGGTCCCGCGCGAGATCGTACAGCGCGGCGCGGTCCTGGCGCCGCAGCCAGAGCAGATCCTCGAACCCGCGGGTCGTTACGAGCACCACCCGCGCCCCGCGCCGCTCGAGCAGTGCGTTCGTCGCGATCGTCGTACCATGCACGAGAGCATCGATGGGGACGGGGGACGGGGGAGGAGGGACAGGTGCACCGGCACCATGACCCGTCCCCCGTCCCTCCTCCCCCGTCCCTGCCAGGGAATCGATTGCCCGAAACACGCCGACCGCCGGATCATCCGGCGTGGTCACCACCTTCCGCACCGCGATCGTCCCGTCTTCCCCGAGGGCGACGAGATCGGTGAACGTGCCGCCGACGTCGACGCCGACCCTCACCGCCCCACCACCCCAATGCGGAATTTCCGCACTCCGCACTTTCATAACAGGCGACCCGGACTCCATCGCTGCACCACCAGCACGCCGGCGAACCCAAGCGTGGTCAGCACCACCAGCACTCCCACCCAGTCCCCCAGGCGGACGTACAACGGGATCACGTCGCTCGTGCGCAACCGGTCGGCCACGCTGGCCTCCCGTTCGAGCCCGGTTTCGGCGTACGTGCGGCCCAGCGGATCGACGAACTCGGAGATGCCGTCGTTCGCCGCGCGGGCGATGCCGGTGCGGGTCTCGATGGCTCGCAGGACGAGATGGCTCGCGTGCTGGTAAGGGCCCGCGCGGGCGATGCCGGTGCGGGTCTCGATGGCTCGCAGGACGAGATGGCTCGCGTGCTGGTAAGGGCCCGCGGTGTGGCCGTACCAGGCGTCGTTCGTGATGTTGACGAGGAAGTCCCCGCCCTCGCGGCGGTAGCCGCGCGCCAGGTCCTCGAAGATCGACTCGTAGCAGATGAGCACGCCGAATTTCCCGATGGCCGTCGGGTAGAGGGGTAACCCGTGTCCCTCACCGAATCCGCCGAACCACCGCAGATGGAACCAGCGCGGCGGGACGAACGGGACGCGCTCGACGATCGGCACCAGGTAACGCTTGTGGTACACGGGATAGAAGCCGCGCGCGCCCGTGGAATCGTAGAAAAAGGCTGCGTTGTAATAGTCGTAACTTCGCCGACTGTGAAACTCGACGTCGAGGCCGCCGGTAAGCAGCGGCGTGTGCGTTTCGCGGGCGCGCCGTGCGATCGCCGATTCCCAGTCGGGGCGGTTCACGAAGTAGTCGGGTACGGCCGCCTCGGGCCAGAGCAGCAGGTCCAAGTGGGTGCTGTCTTCCAGTCGCCCGGACAGCTCGAACAGCTTTGCCATCACGCTATCCTGGCGCGCCTTGTCCCACTTCTCCCGGAACCCCTCATTCGGCTGGATCAGCCCGACAGTGCCGACCTCGCGCAGCGGCAGCGTCCGCATCCGCCACGCGCCGTACCCCCACGCGAGGAGGACTGTCGCGAGCACCGCGGCCAAGGACCGCCACCGGATCGGACTGCTCCCCGCTCCCTGCTCCCTGCTCGCAAGAGCGGCCTCGACCAGCATCACGTTGCACCACGCGAGCCACAGCGTCACGCCGCGCGCCCCCGCGATGTCGGCCCACTGCACCAGCACCCGCGCGTCCGCGAGCGACGTGCCCAGCCCGAGCCACGGGAAGCGGATGTCGCCCTGGTGGCCGACGACCCATTCGACCGTGCTCCACGCGACCGGGAACACGACCCACAGCGGCACCAGCGGCAGCCGCTCGCGCACGCGCACGACGAACCAGAACAGCAGCGCGTACCACAGGCCGTAGATCGCGATGGTGGCGAGGTAACCGAGCGCCGAGAGTGGGGTGAAGTGCCACAGGGCGACCACGAGCCAGTAGAGCACCGCCCCCTGTGTGACGAACCCGTACCAGAAGCCCTGGCGCAGGGCGCCCCGCACGTCGTGCTCGCGCTCGAGCCACCGCAGCAGCACGACTGCGGGGGTGAGGGCGACGAAGCTGAGGACGGGGAGATGGAACGGTGGATAGCTCGCGACGAGCAGAACGGCGCCCACCACGATGAGGACGGCGGACGCCCGACCGGGGGTCATCACAACAGCACGTCGCGCCCTTCGTCGGCGGAGCGATACACGGCCTCCAGTGCCCGGTGCAGCGCCAGCTGGTCGCGGGGCGGCGGCGCGTTCACGTCCCCTCGGATCACGGCCAGGAAGTAGCTCCACTCGGCGCGGTATGACTGGGCGAACGGTGTTTCCCGCCCGCTCGCACCGGTGGGCGTGACATCCGTGACGGTGCCGTGCACCTCCTTGAAGATGCGCAGCGGCTGCACGCTGGCCGAACCCTTCGTCCCCACCAGGTCGAACCAGAATCGCTCGCCCTCCCCCATGTGGCGCCAGCTCACGTCGATGGTGAGCGACACGCCGGTCTCACACACGACGAGCGCCGTCGCCATGTCTTCCAGGCCGTCCTTCGCCGGCCGCAGGGCGTGCGCCGAGACGCGCTTCGGCGCGGGCCAGCCCGCGAGCCACAGCCCCAAATCGAGGAGCTGGAGCCCGAGGTCGAGGAACGCCCCGCCACCCGCTTCCTGGCGCCGCAACCGCCACCCCACCATCTGGCGACTGGACTGAAAGGTGTGCCACCCGCTCCGGATCGCCTGCAGCACGCCGAGGTCCCCGCCCGCGAGGAACCCCCGCACCGCCTGCACATCCGAGCGGAAGCGATGGTTCATGCCGACCATGACGCGCTTCCCGTATTTCTCACTCGCCTGCAGCACGCGCTCCACGCCCCCCAGGGTGAGCGCCAGCGGCCGCTCGCACAGCACGTGCACGCCCGCCGCCAGGGCCGACACCACGTGGATCTCGTGGAGGTGGTTGGGTGTGCAGATCGCCACTACGTCGGGCCGCGCGTACTTCAGCACCTCCTCGATGTCGTCGAACGTCTCCTTGACGTCGAACCGCGCGGCGAGGGCCTGCGCCTTGCCGACGTCGTTGTCGCAGATCGCCGCCACTTCCGTCCCGGGCAGCCGCCGCAGCGCGGGGAGGTGGGCCACCTGCGCGATCGCGCCCGCCCCGACCACCGCGACGCGCAGGGGGCCGCTCACTTCGCGAGGCCCGCCCAGCGGTACATGACGCCTGTCCGCAGGCTCACGGTCGAGAGCCCGCTCGACAGCACGCCCCGAGCGTCGACGGTGAACCGCCACCGCTTCGCGCCAATCTCCGCGCCGATGGTGCCGTTCAACCCCGCCGTGATCTCGTTCAGGGCGTCCTGGACGAACGTGCCGTTGATCGCCGGGCCGCTGCCGTGGCGGACGTGCGCGCCGATCCCGATCCCCATGTAGGCCGTCACCGCGTGCCCTTGGGGCAGCACGTACTGGAGATCGACGTCGCCCGTGACGTCGCTCCACGTGATGGGGCCGAGGTTGATCGTGTCCTTCCTGGTGGGGTTCACGATGCTGTCGAGCCGCTGCTCGAAGCGCGCCCGCGCCGCCGAGCTGAAGTCGGCCTTGAAGTAGGACAGGCCCAGCAGCACCCGCACATGCGGCGCAATACGCCCGTAGTCGAGTCGCATGCCGCCGGTCAGGGTTCCGCGGACGTTGGTCCCCGCCAGGGGTCCCAGATCGAACTCGATGGCGCTGGGCTTGATGTTCTCGTAGGAGAACTGGCTGAGGACACCTTGGGCGGTTAGGCGGTTAGCCGGATAGGCGGATAGTAGCAGCGCAGCAGGCACGGCCTTGCTAACCGCCTCAGTAAAGGCGCTCAACGTTGGCTCCCGGGAAGTACGTCGTGGCGATGGTGCGATAGTCCTGGCCCGCGCGAGCCCGGCCCACGGCGCCCCACTGGCAGAACCCCACGCCGTGTCCCCACCCCGCGCCGCTCGCGACCACACGCGTCACCTGGCCGCCCTCCTTGGTGACGCGGAGCTCGAACGCCGAGCTCCCGAGCAGCTGGTCCGGTTGGGGGCGCAGCACCGCGCGCACGTCCGGCCCCGGGACGCGCACGTCGCCGTGCTCGAACGCGATCCGCAGCTCGCCCACGCGACCGGACGCGGTGGTGCGGCTCACCTCGAGGTCCGTGATGCGCTGCAGCCCGCCACCGCCCGTGTTCATCACCGCTGGAAGCGTCCGCGACAATATAGCGCGCAGCTTGGCGCCGTCCCATTCCTCGCGCCAGCGAAATCGCGGCGAGATCTCGCAGTAGTAATGCCCGCCCCCCGACGCGTCCGAGACGGCTCGCAGGTAGGGCTGCGGCTGCGAGGTCTTGAAGGCCTCCTCCACGCCGGCGGTGCGGAAGCCGCACGTCGAGTGGAAGTAGGCGTCGACGATCTCACCGTGGTAGCGCAGCACCTCGCCGCGCGTCTGGCGGAGCGCGTCCCACACCTCGGGCGTCTCGCCGGCGACCCCGGCGTACACCTGGTCGCGCACGTCGGCCCAGGCGTCGAACCCCTGGGCTTCCCAGCGGCCTCGGTTCTTCAAGGCGAAGCTGCGCGACACCACCGCCTGCGCGAGCATCGCCTGCCGCTCGTCCGTCCGCCGCGGTCCCATCTCCCCGCCGATGACGCCGGCGAGGTAGCTCTCGAGCGGCACGCGGTTCATCACGGTAAGCCCGGCGGGGTCGCGGACCACGTTCACCCGGCCGCGGTAGCGCCGGCCGCTCGTCATGGCGAACCGGTTCTCCGTGACGTTGACGGCGGAGATCCCGAAGTGGCGCTCGCTGCGGCTGCCGTCGGGCTTCACGAGCCGGAGCCCGGGCGTGTCCGCCACGACGGTCCACGTCGTCCCGACCGGGATCGAGCCGAGCGGCTCGCCGTTTCCGTCGTCGGTGACGAACAGCTCGCCGTCGCCGCCGAGCGTGACGCTCGGCGCACCCACGGCGATCCCGACCCGCAGCTCGGGCTCGGCGCTCGGCGCGACCGGGGCGGGCTGCGGCCGGGCGCAGCCCGCCGCGCAGGCGAGCAGGCTAGCGAGCCCGCGCTTCGCCCAGCGCCGCGTCGAGTTGTGCGATCGTGAAGTCGATGTCGGCATCGGTATGTGCGCTGGAGACGAAACCCGCCTCGAACGCCGAGGGGGCGAGGAACACGCCGCGCCCGAGCGCGGCCCGGTGCCAACGCGCGAATAGCGCGGTGTCCGAGGCTTTCGCCTCGGCGAAGTTCCGTACGGGGCCGGGCGCGAAGTACATCCCCCACATCGAGCCCGCGTGCCCCGTGGTGACCGGGACCCCGCGCCGGCGCGCGGCGTCCCCTATACCCGCGACCAGCCGCGCGGTTCGCCGCTCCAGCGCCTCGTAAAAGCCGGAGCGCTCCGTCTCCCGCAGCGTGGCGAGCCCCGCCGCCATCGCCACCGGATTCCCGGCGAGCGTGCCCGCTTGGTAGACCGGCCCCTCGGGCGCGACCAGACGCAGCAGGTCCGCCCGTCCGCCATACGCCCCCACCGGCATCCCGCCCCCGATGATCTTGCCGAGCGTCGTGAGGTCGGGGCGCACGTGCAGCCGCTGCTGCGCGCCGCCGGGCGCCACTCGGAACCCGGTCATCACCTCGTCGAAGATCAGGAGCGCGCCGTACCGGTCGCACAGCGCGCGCAGGGTGGCGTGGAAGTCCGGCTCCGGGGGGATGAATCCGGCATTGCCGACGTACGGCTCGACGATCACCGCCGCGATGTCGCCGCCGCGGCGCGCGAAGACATCCGCCACGGCCGCCGCGTCGTTGAACGGAACCGCGAGGGTGAGTCCCGCGACTGCGGGCGGGACGCCGGGGCTGTCGGGCAGGCCGAGCGTCGCCACGCCGCTCCCCGCCTTCACGAGGAAGCCGTCGGCGTGGCCGTGATAGCACCCCTCGAACTTGACGATCACGTCGCGCCGGGTGGCGGCGCGTGCGAGCCGGGCCGCCGTCATCGTCGCCTCGGCGCCGGAGTTCACGAACCGGACCATCTCCACGGCCGGCATCCGCCGGCGTACCAGTTCCGCGAGCTCCACCTCGGCCTCGCACGGCGCGCCGTAGCTCCACCCCCGCTCCGCCGCGCCGCGGATCGCCTCGAGCACCGCCGCCGGCGCGTGGCCCAGGATCAGCGGGCCCCACGAGCACACGTAGTCGAGGTACGTCGTGCCGTCGGCGTCGGTGAGACGCGCGCCCGCCGCTCGGGCGACGAAAAAGGGCGTTCCGCCCACGGCACGGAACGCCCGGACCGGTGAATTCACTCCGCCCGGGAGCACGGCCTTCGCCCGGTCGAAGAGCTCCGCCGAGCGACTCACGTCAGCGCGACCGCCCGGAAGTCGTAATCCTCGCTCGCCGCGATCCGCGCCCGCACGAAGCTGCCGGGCGCAGCCCACCCGCCCCGCTCCAGGTAGGTGACGCCGTCCACGTCGTCGGCCTGCCACCGCACTCGCCCGACGTGCGTGGCGCCGGCCTCGTCGGGGTCCGCCACGCGATCGACCAGCACCTCCACCTCGCGCCCCACGAACCGGGCCAGCCGCTCCGCGGAGATCGCGCGCTGCACCTCGAGCAGCTCTTCGAGCCGGTCGCGCTTCACCTCGTCCGGAACGTCGTCCGGGTATGCGGTGGCGCGCGTCCCTTCCTGCGGCGAATAGGCGAACGCGCCCAACCGGTCGAACTGCGCCTCCTCGAGGAAGGCGAGCAGCTCGCGGAAGTCCTCCGCGGTCTCGCCCGGGAACCCCACGAGGCACGTGGTCCGGAGCGCGAGATCGGGGATCGCACCTCGCAGCCAGCGGAGCTTCTCGCGCAGCGTGTGTTGGCGCTCGGGCCGTCGCATCCGCTCCAGCATCCGGTCGGAGGCGTGCTGGATCGGCATGTCGAGGTAGGGCACGACGCGCGGCTCGCGCGCCACCAGCTCCACCAGCCGCTCGGAGAGCCCGGCCGAGTAGACATACAACAGGCGATACCACGGCACAGACGTCCCGCCGAGCAGCGCCTCGAGCAGGTCGCGGAGCTTGGGACCCTGGAGGCCGAGGTCCCGGCCGTAGTGGCCGAGGTCCTGAGCGACGAGGTTGATCTCTTTCGCGCCCTGCGCCTCGAGCGCCTGCGCCTCGCGCACCAGCCGCTCGAGCGGCTCCGAGCGGTGCTTGCCGCGCATCAGCGGGATGGCGCAGAACGCGCAGGTATGATCGCAGCCCTCGGAGATTTTCAGGTAGCGCACGTGCGGCGCGTCCCCGAGGAACTGCCGGACGCCGGGGTGGCGGGCGACGGGGTCGTCGATCAGGCCCCGCTCGGCCAGCGCGGGCACCAGATGGGGGAGATCGGAGAAGCCGAGGAACAGGTCCACCTCGGGGATCTCCGCCGCGAGCTCCTGCCGGTAGCGCTGCACCAGGCAGCCCACGGCCACGACGGCCTTCACGTCGCCGTGCGCCTTGAGGCGCGCGGCTGACAAGATCGCGTCGATCGATTCCCGCTTCGCCGCGTCGATAAACCCGCAGGTATTGATGAGGATCACGTCCGCGTGCGGCAGGTCGGGCGTCACCACCGCGCCGTGCCCCACGAGGTCGCCGACCAGGCGCTCGGAGTCGACCGTGGCTTTGTCGCAGCCGAGCGAAATGACGCCCAGCTTCATCCGCGATAGTTCCCGAACTTGAGCTCGAGGCCCCACTCCCGGGAGCGGAGAAACGCCATCACTTCCTGGAGCTCGTCCTTCGAGGGCGACTGCACCCGGATCTCCGTACCTTGGATCGAGGCCTGCGCCTTCTTGAACTTCTGGTCCTTGATCGCCTTGACGATCGCTTTCGCCTTCTCCTGCGGCAGGCCCTGGGTGAGCTTGATCTCGCGGCGCACGGTGTCGCCCGCGGCGGGCGTGACCGCGCCAAGCTCGAGGTTCTTCACCGGCACGCCGCGCTTGATGAGCTTGGACTGCAGCACGTCGAACAGCGCCTTCATTTTGAAGTCATCGTCGGCGACGAGGGTGAGCGCCGCCGTGGCGCGGTCGAACGCGATGGCGGCCTTGGACCCCTTGAAGTCGTAGCGCTGGGCGACCTCTTTGGCCGCCTGGTTGACGGCGTTATCGACTTCTTGGAGATCCGCGCCCGTAGAGACGTCGAACGAAGCGAGACCGGCCATAGGGCGGAGAATATAAGAGGGAGAGGGGAGAAGGGAGAGGTTCGTGAGGGTCCCTCTCCCCTCTCCCTTCTCCCCGGTCTAGAAGAGGAAGCTCTCCAGTGCCCGGGCGCGACTCACGTGCCGCAGTCTCGCCAGGGCCTTCTCTTTGATTTGCCGCACCCGCTCGCGGGTGATGCCGAGCAGCGAGCCGATCTCCTCAAGCGTCATCGGCTCCTGGCCTTCCAGCCCGAAGTAGAGCCGCAGGATCTTCGCCTCGCGGTCCTTGAGCGTCGCCAGGACGCCCTCGATCGACTCGGTGAGGGCGTGCTCGAAGATCTCGTCGTCGGGACCGGGGTTCTGCGTGTCGGGGAGGTAGTCGAGCAGCTTGTTGTCTTCGCCGGGGGTCAGGGGGGCGTCGAGGGAGAGGTGCGCCTGCGAGATGGACAGGGTCTTGGCGACCTCTTCTTCGGAGATGTCCATCCCCTCGGCGATCTCCTCGACGGTGGGCTCGCGGCCCAGCTCCTGCAACAGCGAAGCCGAGCGTTTGCCGATGCGGTGCAGCGTGCCCGCGCGGTTCAGCGGGACGCGCACGATGCGCGACTGCTCGGCGAGCGCCTGGAGGATCGCCTGGCGGATCCACCACACGGCGTAGGAGATGAACTTGATCCCCTTCGTCTCGTCGAACTTGTGAGCGGCGCGGATCAGCCCGAGGTTGCCCTCGTTGATCAGGTCGGAGAGCGCGACGCCCTGATTCTGGTACTTCTTCGCGACGGACACCACGAAGCGGAGGTTCGAGCGCACGAGCTTGTCGAGCGCCTCCTCGTTCCCCTGCTTGATCCGCTGGGCGAGGGTGACTTCCTCCTCGCGGGTGATGAGCGGGTATTGGCTGATTTCCCGCAGGTACTGGTCGAGCGACCCCTCGTCGAACGAGGCGCGTTTCGCCGTATTCAGTTGCATGGCCGTGTCATCCCTCCAGGCGCGCACGACGCCGCACGGTGCCTGACGACCCCCGAGCCGACGGCGTACGCTCGGGCGGAGGCCTACGCCACCCGCCGGCTACCGGATGATCGAGCCCAGCCGGTGCCAGCGAATATCGGTCAACCAGGGAAGCGCGTCGCGCGCCTCCCGGTCGTAGCTGAAGTAGACGACGAGCGGCCTGCCCTTCACCGCCTGCTGGTCCACGAACCCCCAGTAGCGCGAGTCCGCGGAGTTGTCGCGGTTGTCGCCCAGCACGAAGTACTTGCCCGGCGGCACCACGAGCGGACCCCACGTGTCGCGCGTAGGACGGTAGCTGCTCCGCGCCGCAGCCGCGCCGCCGACCAGGTACTCCCGCTGCCAGTTGAACTCCGGGTCGTAGATGTCGTGCGTCGGGTCCACCCGCTGGACGTACGGTTCCTTGAGCGCCTCGCCGTTCACGCGGACCTCGCCGCCGCGCATCTCGACGGTGTCCCCGGGGACGCCGATGACCCGCTTCACGTAGTTGAGCTCGGGGTTCCTCGGGTACGCGAAGACGATGACGTCGCCACGGCGCGGCGACTCGAAGCCCGGCAGGCGGGCGCTCGTGCCGGGTATCTGCGCCCCGTACACGGCCTTGTTGACGAAGAGAAAATCGCCGGCGAGCAGCGTGCGCTCCATACTGCCGGAGGGAATCTGAAATGCTTCGATGAGGAAGGTGCGGATGATGAGAAACAGGACCAGCGCCATGCCCAGCGAGCGCATCCAATTGTCGAACCACCGGGCCAGCCGGGAGCGCCGCTTTTCCGGGGGGGCGAAGGCAGCCAGCGCGGCGCGCGCGCCCGTACCTCCCCTCGGGGCCCCCAAGTGATGCATGGTTGTTACTCTAGCCAAGCCGTCGGCTAGACGCAACGGTCACGGCCCACCCCCGGGCCGCCCCCCACGCCCTCACCCGCTCTCGAAACCGGTCCGGCGGGTCGGCGTGACGGACCCGCGCCGCGAGGCACGCGGCGTCACCCTCGCGCTCGACCCGCACCCACTGGACTACCGTATCCGTGAGGGCGTCCAGCGCCGCGTCATCGAGCGGCGAGCCGCCCGTAGAGAGGACGATCAGCAGCGACTCGTGATCCACCGGACGGGAGGATAGCGTCCGGCAGTGTGAGCTGCGTCACCAGATTGTTGCCGACCGGTGCGATCTGATGCGCTACGCTTCCGTGTCGATCTGCGCCCGCTGCAGCTTCCCCGAGAAGTCCACGTACACCACCTTGGTCTCGGAGTAGAAGTCGTAGACCTCCCAGCCGCCTTCGCGGTGCCCGTTGCCGGTCTGCTTCACGCCGCCGAACGGCAGGTGCGCCTCGGCGCCGATGGTGGGCGCGTTGACGTAGGTGATCCCGGTGTCCAGCTCGTTCATCGCGCGGAAGGCGGCGTTCACGTCCCGCGTGTACAACGAGCTCGAGAGGCCGTACTTGACGTCGTTGTTGACGCGGATCGCCTCGTCGAGCGAGCCAACCTTGATCACCGAGAGCACCGGGCCGAAGATCTCCTCTTGCTCCACCCGCATCCCCGCCCGAACCCCGGCGAGCACGGTGGGCTTGTAGAACCACCCCCGCTCGAGCCCCTTCCCGGTCGGCCGCTCGCCGCCCAGCAGCAGCTGCGCGCCCTCTTCACGTCCCACGCCCACGTAGTACTCGACCTTCTTGCGGGCGTCTTCGTTGATCAGGGGGCCGACGTCGGTCTTGGCATCGAGCCCGGGACCCAGGCGCAGCCGCTCCGCTCGATCGCACAGCATCTTGACCAGTTGGTCGTGCACCCGCTCGTGCACCACCA
>WNGR01006841.1_pt1 | contig 12131 bp, 6 predicted proteins | sample 5407581 | NCBI WGS metagenome assembly WNGR01 (sample SAMN13153383, study PRJNA577476) | soil metagenome | isolation source: 80 cm soil or saprolite under Garry oak tree replicate 2 | place: USA:California | collected 2016-06-15
ATGTCGGACACCAGCGAGGGGTCGCCGCGCATTTCCGCGACCTCCACGAGGGCTTCAAGGGCCGAGCAGCACGACGCCGCGAGCTGCTCGGCCAGGTGCGCCGGCAATCGTGCCGCGACCGCGGGGAACTGGTCCACGAGCTCCCAGAACGCGGCCAGGTCATCGGAGGGCAGGTCCACCCCGGGCAGCCGGTAGGCGGCGACCTTGCCCGCGATGGCCCGGCTCAGCAGCCATTCCCGGGTGACCGGGTCCGGGCTCGCGTCGGCCCGCTCGGTGACCTCACGCCAGTCCGGGGCCGGGTTGTATTCGGACCGCGTGTGGATCAGCGCGCTGATGTGCGAGGCGACGACGGCGGCCCGGGCCGGATGGCCGGGGTCGGCCACCGCGCCGTCCTCACCCAGGAGCCAGCTGGTGCGCTGATCGGCCCACGGCCAGTCGCACTGCGCCCGGATCTTGTCGGCCACCTTGTCCCACAGCCGGGCCGCGTCGACCGGGGGCAGCAGCCGCATGGCCGCGTCGGCCAGGTCGACGCCGATTGCATCCAGGGGCCGGTCTTCGACCAGGTCGGCCAGGGCGGGACCGAGCCGGTTTCGCGCTTCGCTCAGCAGGTATTCCCGGTCCTGATCGCCGTGATAGTAGGACAGCAGCCGCGGCCGGAGGTTCCTGTCGACCTCGAGGAAGGTCGTGTCCAGGGACGAGTCCGGCTGGTAGTCGATCCACTCCTGGCTGGACAGCTCGTAGTAGGCGTTCTCGAACTCCTCGTCGCTGCCCGGGAGCTCGCCTCGCAGCATGGACCGGTCGAAGCGGCCGAGCAGGGCGACGGAGGGCAGCAGACGCTCGAGGTCGGTACCGCCGAGCCGCCCGACGATGCGTCTGGCGATGTAGGGATCGGTCGTTCCCTGGGCGATGGTCTCCGCGCGCAGCGATGGATCCTCACGCGCCCAGCTGGCGTACACGTTCAGGTCAAAGGGGTTGTACAGATGCTCGTCGTGCGCACGCGGTGACTCCCAGACGATGGGCGCCGCGTTCCCCGGGGCTGGGCTGCGGGTCATGATGGCCTCGGTCATCTCGGCGGACAGACCGGGTGCCGCCGAGTCCAGGTAGCGCAGCGCCTCGTCGCGGCTGAAGCCGCGCATCGCGTGCAGCCGCAGGAAGTCCTTGCGCTCGGGCAGCAACGCGTGTCCTTCGGCGTCGGGCGCCGCGCTGACGGCCCAGCTGCGGCCTGAGCGGGCCAGCAGGCGGCGCCCGGCGAATATCACGCGCAGCGTCGGGATCTCCTGGCGCAGGCGCTCCAGGATCTCGAAGCTCGCCTCCACCCGCGGCAGGGTCGATCCTCCCGGCCGGCGCCTGGCCAGTTCCTCGCAGGTGTCCAGGATGAGGACGACGGGCTGCGGGAGGGCCAGGACGAAATCGCGGAATGTCCCCAGTACCTCATCGAACTGGTCATCGTGGATCCGGGCCAGCGGGTCGTTGCTCGCCTTGGTGACCGGGGCGTGCAGCTGGGCCACCCGGGCGCGGAACGAGTACGCGAACGAGTCGGCATGGGATGACGCCGAGAACGACTGCAGTTCGTCGAGCAGCTCAAGCAGGAGCTGCCCGGGTTTGGTCACCGGATAGTCGGGACTGAGGTGGTCGAAGTCGACGCGTGCCGTCGGAATGCCCCGCTCGGGTGCCAGCCTGGCCGTCACCTGCCGCAGCAGCATGGTCTTGCCTAGGCCTCCCGCACCCAGGTAGTGCAGTGCCCAGCTAGCGTCGTCGTCCAGCATCCGCCAGAAATCCTCGATCTGCTCCTGTCGCGGCAGGAACCGCCGGAGATGATCCAGGTCGAGCGATCGCCGGTACAGCAGCTCGATGCGGCGCATGCCCACCGAGACCACCGAGTCAAGCTCCTGGCCGAGCACCGGCACCAGCAGCTTTCCCGTCTCGACCCAGGCCCGCGCCTGACCGCTCTCGCCGTTCTTAGCGAGATCGGCCAGTCGCTGGTCGAGCCAGGTCGCGGCCTGGGCCGGATCGTAGACACCCTGGTCGGCCAGTTCCGCCCACCTGGCCATGGCGGCCGGCACCGGATCGTCAGGCCGGTCCGCGCGGTGCATGCCCTCAGTGACCCGGCGTGCCTGCACGTGCAGGAACGTCGGGCCATGGCGCCGGGCCAGCTCGTCGAGAACCTCCGTCCTGGTCGGCTCGGGCATCCAGAAGGAGAAGTCTGTTTCCCTGGCGGCCAGCGACCGAGCGTCCCGGACTGCCGTCTCAAGCTGCTCCGGAGGAAGATACGGCGCGAGATCCACCAGGGCGTTGACCCGGTCGGGCGGGCTGGCGATGCTCTGCGCGGCCTCGAGCGCCTGCTCCAGCGTCCAGCTTATGAGCGACTCGGGCAGTGCCGTGAGCAGCCTGCGGTACAGCTGGTGGCGATCGTCAGCCTCGCTGATCCTTGCGATCGACCGTACCGCCCGGTCGGCGACGGTGATGTCCTCCAGGCCCGTCCGCTCCAGTGCCGTGGTCAGGCTGACCAGTGCTCGGGCGTTCGCCGGGGTCGGGACGAGCTCCGCCGCGACCTGACGGGCGCGCTCGGCGACCTGGACCGCTAGCGACCGATCGCCGCTGGCCAGGCGGCAAGCCAGCGTGCTGAGCGAGATGACCTGGTCCGGGCCGGGCTCGCCGTGGGCCATGACCGTGGCCGTTACCTCGGTGGCCTGGTCCGGCTCGCCGGCCGAGGCCAGGGATCCGGCCACGACCTGCAACGCTGTTTCCCGTATGTCCTCGCCCGCCGCCTCCCGTGCGGCCTTTGCGGCCAGTTCGCCGGCTCCGCAATCAGCAAGCCTGCGGGCCAGCGTCTTAGCGGCCCGGCCTCGCCCGATCTCGGTATCGATGCCGGGGATGGCGGCGATCTCATTCGTCAGCAGCGGTACGGCCTCCGCGGCCGGCAGTTGCTCGGTGATTCCGCTCAGCGCCTCGATCCGCCACTCGGCCGCCTGCAGGGCCAGCGCCGTGTCCAGGGCCTGCCGCACCTGTGCCGGCGTCAGGTACGGAGCGACGCGGACAAGGACGCTGCCGCGCTCCGACTCGTAGGCCAGTTCGGGCAGCGCTGCGAGGATGGCCCGCCCGAGTTCCTGCCGTGCCTCGTCGTCGAGCCGGCCCTGGCTGGCGACCAGCAGCAGCGTCTCCGCGCGATCTCCCGGATCCTCGAGCTCCTCAGCGACGCTGAGCGCGCGCCTGGTCGTCGCCGTCGCCGTGGCGGGCTGCTCAGCGGCCGAGACGCCGAGCAGCGCTCGGGCCCGGGCCGCCGGATCGTCCAGCCCATTCGCGATCTCGGCGGCCCGGGAAAGCAGAGACGGCGGCAGCGAGCTCGCCATCGTGGCCAGGGTCCGCGCACGGGCATGCTGATCGCCGATGGCGGCCACCTCATCAAGCACCTCGGCCTGCGACGCGGCCGGAAGATAGGGGGCCAGGCGCGCCCCAACCTCGGCGGCGTACCAGGGCGGCCGATCGGCGAATGACACAGGGGTCTTGACACATAGGCCCTCCTTCGCCGCCTTGTCAAGGAACGCTGCACTCCAGTCGGGGAAGCCCGCCCGCTCCGCGAGCCGTCCCGTCCACTGGGGCGGCAAAGCGAGCCAGGCCAGGGTTTCCGGGTTGAACTGGGTGGTCCGCTCCCGGTGTGATTCGGCCAGGTAGCTCTGAAGGGCCAGCTCGAACGCCTCGCGGCTGCCCGGGGCCCCGGTCATGGCAGCCCGCCCGGATCGTTCTGGACCTGGGCCAGGGTCTTCAGGTCCTCCTCGTCGGGGGGAAGCGCCAGGATGAAATGCTCCATCCCGTCGGCCATGGTGAAGCCCTTGAATATGGCCGAGTTGGCAAAGTTCGCGGGCAGTCCCCCGAACGTATTTCGCATCAGGCCATGCACGATCTGCACGACCTCCTTGCTGGCCCGGTGGTTCAGGACATGACGGTCGATGCGGAAATTCTGCGGCGGGTTCAGCAGGATCCAGCTGTAGGCCAGGAGATCCTCCTCGGTCTTGAAATCGAAAGGCCTGAGCGGCTCCTGAAGCAGCCAGCTCCGTGACGCGGCCCGCTCCAGGGTGTCCTTGATGATCGTGTTGGCCGGCTGGCCCATGGCCAGGGCGAGCACTGCGGGAACAGGCTCCTCGCTAGTGCCGAAACCGGACCCGTCCAGCATCCGGTAGACCACCTCGGGCAGCAGTTCCTCGTACTGCTCGACCAGGTCGAGCAGTACCACTGCGCGCCCTTCGGCGCGCTGGACCGATTCGTGCTTCTTCCTGGCGTCCTTGACCAGCCGGCGCAGGTCGGCCTGCATCGCCAGGCGCAGGGCCTCGGCTGTCAGCTCCCCTTCGGGTCCCAGTTCCAGTTCGATGTCCCGGCGAAGCGGGAGTTGGCCCGCGTCAGGCTTGTTATGGCCACTCAGCAGTATCGCCAGGTGGCTCTCTGGCGAGCCGAGATCAAGGGTGCGGCGGACCTTCCGGATGGCACGCCCGAGCATCTCCCCGAACATCTGCAGGGACTGTGGCGGCTTCCAGCCCGGTTCATCCGACGCCAGGATGATCGGGATATGCCCGTCGCGCAGCATCTGGGTGGCCAGTTCGAGCAGCAGCCGCGTCCGGCCCACGCCGCGCTGCCCGTCCGCCACGATCGCCAGAACCCGCCGTGGAGTCGGGTTGAAGAAGCCGTAGTAGGCCTTGAAGAAGTCGTGCCGGCCGCAGAACACCGGTTCCCGGCCCAGATCGTAGTCCTGGATCCAGTTCTCCTCCGGGGTGGGGGAGTCGGCGGCCCCCGCCGGTACCGGCGCGAAGCCCGGGTCGACCTGCTCGGCCGCGAACAGGGCGGGAAAGGCCCAGTCCACGCTCTCGTCGGCCGATTGGCCCTGAGATACGGTCGCGCGGCGTGCCTCGGCCGTGGCCGCCACCAGGCTCTCACCCCGGACGAGGGCATCGCCGAACTGCCGCGTGAACAGTCGGCAGGCAGTGTCAGAGACCCGGCCGGCCATGCCGAGGGCGAGGGGAACCCCCAGGCTGACCAGCTCGGTGGCCAGCGGGGCGAGGTCGTGAGCTCCTTCCAGCACAGCCGGCGAGGCCGCCTCCGCCGCCCCAGTCCGGCAGGCGCTGAGGACCACGAGCGGCGGCGGCAGCGCGTCGACCGTCATGGCCGCGTAGAGCTGGTCGGCATACCTGGCGCGGTCGCCGTCCTGCTCATCGGGGGTGAACTCGAGGTAGCCGCGGCCGCTGACCCGATCCCAGTCGCCGTGACAGATGAAGTGGACGACGTCGGGGCGGAAGCTGCGGATTACTCGCTCCAGGTCTTCGGACCGGGTTTTCTCGAGCACGCGGGCCCGGATCCGCCGGCCGCTGTTCCGCAGCTCCCGTAGCAGGCCGAGGAACTCGGCCGCCGGCCGGATGCTCGGATCGTTCAGCGTGGTCCCCACCACGAACAAGACACGCGGCGGGAACTCGACCTGCCTGGGTTCCCATTTACCTCCCTTGGTGTCGGCCACGAGCCGCGTGATGGCGACCGTTACTCCCGGCAGTCCGGCGGCCAGGAAGCCCTTCCCGTCGTGCATCATCTCCCAGTTCAGCCGGTTCAGGTTCGCGTCCCCGTTGGCCCAGGACAGGGCCAGTTCGATGCACCGGGCGTGGTTGGCGCTGGCCACGTCGCGCATCCAATTCCAGGCGGCCGCGCCGATCAGCGTGTGATAGAGGTATCCGCCGAACTTGCTGGTCCCGATGGCGGGGTCCAGGTTCCGGTCGACGATGCGCTGCCGCCCTTCCGTCAGCACCGCGGCATCCTGGGCGCAGCAGTACAGGACGCAGCACGCGGGCCGGTTATCCTCGGGTCCGGCCAGCTCGGCTGCGGGAGCGAGCGGGAATATGCCGCCTTCCACGTCGGGCAGCTGGCGCATCATCCGGGCTGGGGCCGGGTAGCTCCAGCGCTGGGCAGGAGAACGTAACCCGCCAATGCTCGTCGACGGACACCAGGAAACGCAGCGGCTGCACGGTCATCAGGCCTCCGCTTCCTCGGGAATCGACTCGATCAGCAGGCGGGTCAGGTCTCCGGGCAGCTTCGCGGCGCCCGGCGCGGCCTGGCCCGCCGCGGCCCTGGTGCCTTCCTCCCGGCCCGCCATCACGGCCAGGAGGAACCGATCGGCCAGCTCGCTGCGGCTGTCTTCTCGCTGCCGCGGATCGGGCATGCGGGCGATCTCTTCCCAGGCCGCGACCGCGGCCGACGTCAGCTGCCTGGCCGTCCTGACCCCCGGCCGGACCCGGAGAGGGGCCCGGTGCCTCAGCCCATCCCGCATGCTCGCGATCGTGCCGCGTACCGCGAAGGCGCCGGCGTCCCAGCCGAGCAGTGTTCCGAACGGCCCGCGGCCGCACAGCGGATCGGTCAGCGCCTTTTCGGTCAGCGCGGCGATGACGGCGGCCTGCGGCAGGTTCGCGAAGTCCAGCCCGGTCGGCTCAAGCCCGGCGGTCACATCGAGGCCGAGCCGGCCCGCCACCGTGACCATGATCCCGAGCCGGACCAGCGGCGGCGGGTACTTCGTCTTGCCCTGCAGCATCTTGTCCGTGTCGTCCAGCTCGAGCTGCACGATGCCGTACACCGCGGGTGGGCCCATGGTGTACACCGAGCAGATATCGGCAAAGATCTCGGCGCTCCACGTTCCCCACCGCGCGGGGTTCGCTTCGCCTGCCGCCTGCCCGGCCTCTTGCGCGAGGCCGCGGAACGCCTTGACCAGGCCCCAGTCGCCCGCCAGGTCGTGCTGGAGATGATGACCGACCTCGTGGCCGACATACGCCAGCCACCATGGATCGTCGGCGCACACCTCCGGAAGGGCGACGAGCGGAATGGGCAGGCGCTCCAGGTAGGCGATGAGAACCGAGTCGTCTCGCTCGGCCGTGAGGCCGGCGGGCGGATCGTCCCGCGGTACGGCGGCGGGAGAGTACTGGGACTCGATATAAGGCAATGGCGCGGGCTGCATCGTCATCGCCGGATCCCGGCGAATGACGCTACGGAAAGGCTCGGCCCAGCAACTCCAGACCACTTCGTCCGCGGCCCGAAGCACCGGCCCGAGCGCCTTGTCGCGACGCTGATCCAGCTTGCCCTGGTAATACATGAATACCCGCCTGACCAGTTCAGCGCGCATGTCGCTGGTCCGGCAGGCCGCGTAAACCCGTCCGGTGTCCTGGCTGGCGCTCAGGCCATTGGCGATTTCCCGCAACTCGGCCAGCGGACCCACAATGGCCGTGCGCAGGACATCGAGTTGCGTTTTGTGTTGTCCATTTGCGTCTTCCCCGTGCTGTTGCACGATCCATTCGTCAGCCGCCGTCATGAGCCGGTCGAGCCGTCGGCAGGACTGTTCGATCCGGACCTGCCGGAGAAGATCCCCACTCATCTCGGTGGCCGTGCCCAGCGCCAGTCGAGGCTACGGACCGCCGGGCGCCAGGGCCGGCTCGCAAACCCGCCGGACCCATGCTTTTCCGGCGTATCGGCATGACTGTTAGGAAGACGGATAGCCACTTTCCCCCCAATCCCTCATGAGAACTGAGGGACCCTAACGCCGGTTTGATACGTTGTCAACCGAGAACAGGTATTACTGTGGCAATAGATTACCACAGGGTGCCTTGATGCGGATTCGGATGATTGTGCCTATCGGCCGTTAGCCCTGTTAATTCACATGGGTAGGGCGGGTGTGGCGCGCCTGACGCAGAAAAGTGCTCCTGAGCTGGGACAGTAGGGGTGTTCAGGTCTCTACCGGTTCCAGTTCGAGGAGCACTCTGGAAGTGAACGTTACCGCGTGGTCGAACGGCCTGGAAGTCACGGGCGGCGGAACCGGGGTCGTGTCGCATGCGGGGCTCGGCTTGGTGCGCCGGCTGGCGGATAAGACGGGCCTGACCGGGGGCCTGTCGCGGGCGCTGTGGTCGGGCCGGGTCCTGGGGCATGACCGGGGCCGGGTGCTGGCTGACATCTCGTGCGTGATCGCTGATGGTGCCCGGGCGATCAGTGATTTCCGGGTGCTGGCTGATCAGAAGGAGGCGTTCGGGCAGGTCGCGTCGGTACCGACGGCGTACCGGACGCTGGAGGAGATCGCGGAGGGCGGCACGCGGACGGCGCGGAAGCTGACTGCCGCGGTGAACGCGGCGCGCCGGTACGCCTGGGCGCAGGCGGTGGCGCGGCACGGGAAGCTGCCCGGAGTGCGGGTCGCGGACAAGGTGCTGGCGGGCGTGACCTGCATCCGGCTGGATGCGACCGTGACCTTCGCGCACTCGGACAAGGAACTCGCCGAAGCGAATTTCAAAGGGTACGGGCACCATCCGCTGAACGCGTACTGCGATAACACCGGCGGGGAGCCGCTGGCGTGGCTGCTGCGCAAGGGCTCGGCGGGCAGCAATACGGCTGCTGACCACATCAAGGTCACGGACGCGGCGATTGCCGCACTGCCGCCGGCGTACCGCCGGAACCTCATGGTCACCGTCGACGGCGCCGGGTTCAGTCACAAGTTCCTGGAGCACCTGGACACCCTGGCCGCCCGCCGCGGGCACACGCTCATCTATTCATGCGGGTGGGAACTGGGCGAGCGGGAGAAAGCCGCGCTGCGTCTGGTCCCCGGGGGCGCGTGGGAGATCGCGCTCGATCACCGCGGCGAGGTCCGCGAGCGGCGCGCCGATGGCGCCTGCGAGGACACCGGCTGCGGGCACCGGGCGTGCTGGATCGAGGAAGCGCACGTCACCGAGCTGACCGGGCTGCTGCGTAAGGGCCCGTCCGGTGATCGGCTCAGCGGCTGGCCCGCCACGATGGGTATCTTCGCCCGCCGCGAGCGGCCCCACCCCGGCGCGAAACTGTCCCTGTTCGAGAACGAGGACGGCTACCGCTATCAGCTGTGGGTGACCAACCTGCCGGAGACGACGAAAGGCTGGCGGGGGGAAGAACGCCTACATTGACGCCGCCCACCGGGTCCATGCCAGGGTCGAAGACGCCATCCGCACCGGGAAAGACACCGGGATCGGCCGCTTCCCGTCGCACGAGTTCGAGATCAACCAGGCCTGGATGACCGCCGCGATGACGGCGCAGATCTTGCTCTCCTGGCTCAAGCTGATCGCCCTGGACGGCGATCTGGCCAGAGCTGAGCCGAAGACGCTGCGTTACCGCGTCCTGAACGCCGCCGCCCGCCTGGTCCGCGGCGGACGCCGCAGACGCTGGAAGATCGCCGCGAACTGGCCATGGGCCGAGGCGATCATCCGGGCCTGGCGGCGGATCACCGTCCTCCCCGACTCCGGCTGACCTGCGCGAACCTGTCCCTGCGACCTGTGGAGACCTATCCGGGGCCTGTGGAACCCCGCGGCACCGGCCCGCCAGCCGGAAGACCGTCATACCCGCACAGTAAAATCCCGGCCATCTGCACGGCCGGCCTTGCCGTCAGCGGCAGCCAGCTACCCGCGTGAATGATCAGGGTTAGCGCGCCGCTGCGTGAGAACCGGCGGATTCCGGTACCAGCCGTCGGCGAGGCGGCGGCGCCGGGCACGTTCACCGGGCCAGATGATAACGGCCGTCCGCGGCTCACGACGGAGCAGGCGGCGCATCGTCATTCGACGCCATGCGCGCTCTTCGCGGCGCGATATCGGTATCTTCGCTTCGCGATATAGCGGTCGGCGGAGCCTCTCCGGGTGCATCCTCGTGCCCGGGAGGCCTGACCCGAGGTGCGGGAGCGGGTCTCGCGGTGCGACCACCGCGAGACCCCGCCCGATGAGATCCAGCCGGTCAGCAGCCGTCGTAGGGGGACCAGTTGGACTGACCGCCCCGCGCCATCGCGTTGGAGAACACCCGGTTCTGCTCGGAGACGCTGGCGTGCCCGAAGTCGCCGGCCGAACCGCCGTACGCGACCCAGGTCGACTCGCTGAACTGGTACAGGCCGTAGTGCCCGCTCGAGTTCATGACCTGCGAGTTGCCGCCGGACTCGCGGGCGATCACGCAGGCGGCGAACGACCCGCTGGCGCCGGAGTAGCTGCCCGAGGCCGTGGCCTGGATAGGCGCGGAGGCGGACGCGGACGACGCGGCCGGCGCGGCCACCGGTGCCGGGCCGAACTGGGAGGGCGCGCCGGGGATCTTGGCGGGCATGGCCGGGACCTTCAGCACCTGCCCCTCGCTGAGCATGTTCGCCCAGTGGATCTTGCCGCGGTTGGCCCAGTACAGGACCGGCCACGCGTTCTGCTTGTGATAGACCTTCCCGGCGATCGAAGAGAGGGAGTCACCCGACCGGACGGTGTAGTTAGCGGTCTTGGCCGTCGGCGTGCTGGCCTGCACGGCCGCGAACAGTTCGGCCGGGGACATGCCCGAGCTGCTGAGCGCGTCCGCGATCGTGGCGGTCCGCGTGGCCGCGGCGGGCTGCGCGGCCGCGTGGGCCGGCGCCGGGTCGGCCAGCGCCTGCGGCGCGAGGCAGACAGCGGCCGCCATGCCAGCCAGGGCGGGCACGGCGGCCGCGGGTACAACAAGTTGCTTGAGTCGGTTGCGTGATGGTTTCCTGTGGCAGCCCAAAGGGCTCCTTCCCGAGCAGTACGCGCTCACCGGGAAGGCACCACAAGGTGCATGCTGCCTTCGGAGCGCCTGACATCCGGGCAGCTTAACGGCCACTTGGGACTTAATTTCTCAAAATGGACTAAATCGGTCGCAGTCTGCTAAGCTACGCGCACCATGCACCAAAGGCCTCTTTTGTTAACTCGAGTAACACGTCTCCCATCGAGCTGGTCGACTGTCGACAGGAGACCAGGGTGCAGCGTCCGCGCTGGTCACGTCGCCCGAACGGGGTGCGGTCCCGCCCTGGCGCACCCGTCCTCGTCCCGGCCCGCTCCGCGCCCCCGCGGCCCAGCGGACCTGGTTGCCCCCGCCGGGGGCAGATCAGAACGAGAGCATGCCGCTGACCAGGGCCCGCCAGGTTAGCGGGCCGACGATCCCGTCGACGGTGATCCCGAGCGCCTGCTGGAAGCTGCGCACCGCCGTCGCTGTTCTGGGCCCGAAGATCCCGTCGACCGCGAGGCCGCGGCCCGGGTTGCCAGACTGGCCACGGAACCGGAACTCCTCCTGCAGACCGCGCACCGCGTCGCCGGTGCTGCCGCGGGCCAGCACGATGACCAGGGCGCCCCACGTCTGCGGGCCGACGATCCCGTCGACGTGCAACTGGTCCGCGGTCTGGAACTGCTCCACCGCCGCCTCGGTCTTCGGCCCGAAGATCCCGTCCACGGTCACGTGGTGGCCGCGGTCCCGCAGCAGGTACTGCAGGGCCGGCACGGGATGCCCCCGGCTGCCCCGCTTCGCCAGCGGCCACGGCTGAATCTGGTCGCTCATCGCGTCCTCCTCTGAGATTGGCCCCAGACCACGCCATAGCCACCCAATCCGCTTGCAGGCCCGGTGTAGACCGTGTGGAGGCCGCCGGCCGCCTGGCACGATGGCCGGATGCGATTCGCCTTGCGCGCCGCGTCGGCGGCGGACACTGACGGCCTGATCGCGCTCTGGCGCTACCACCTCTACCGGCTCGCGGTCCGGCCGGACGCCAGGAGGCAGGGCGTCGGTTCCGCGCTCCTCGCGGCCGCGGAGCGCAGGCTCAGCGCCCTCGGGGCGACACGCGTCGACGCGATGGTGCTCGACCGCAACGATCTCGGCCAGAGCCTGTGGCGGGCGGGCGGCTACCACCGTCAGGATGACTGGCGCCGCTGGGTGAAGACCCTGTAGTACAGGGCACTGTTGGGCTCAGGTCAGCTCGAGCAGCAGGCGGACGAGGTCCCCTGGCCGGTTGCTGGCGATCATGTGGTTGGTGGCGATCTCCCGGTAGCGCCAGGCCGGCGAGGCCATGGCCCGGTCCGCGGCGGCCCAGAACGGCCCGCCGTCATCGGGCCGCGGCTCGCCGGTGGCCTTGATGTAGGTGCGGGTGAACGGGTAGTCCTCGAGCGGGCGCGCCAGCCGGACCAGCTCGGTGAAGCAGCCGGCCGGGTGCGGCGTGCGCCGCGGGCCGGCCCATGCCGCCTCGCCCGGGTCGTCGTACTCGCGGGGGAGCGGCGGCACCAGCCACTCGCGGCCCAGGGCCGGCACGCCGTGACCGCCCCCCGCGCCGCCCGCGCCGCCCAGGCCGGCCACGGAGTCAC
>WNGR01011247.1_pt1 | contig 12131 bp, 18 predicted proteins | sample 5407581 | NCBI WGS metagenome assembly WNGR01 (sample SAMN13153383, study PRJNA577476) | soil metagenome | isolation source: 80 cm soil or saprolite under Garry oak tree replicate 2 | place: USA:California | collected 2016-06-15
CCGCTGCCGCTGCCGCTGCCGCTGCCGCTGCCGCTGCCGCTGCCGCTGCCGCTGCCGCTGCCGCTGCCGCTGCCGCTGCCGCTGCCGCTGCCGCTGCTGCCTCTGCTGCCACTAGGCCGTGCGGCCCATGCCCATGTGGTGGAAGGGCTGGTCGAACACGTGGTTGAGCCTGGCGACCTTTTTCGGACCGGAGCCAGGGAGCCGCGCGAGTAGCACCGCATCGGTCTGCGGGATCTCCGCGAAGCTCGGTCCTCGAAGCGTCCGGTCAGACGAGAGGCGAGAGTATGGGTGGGAGAACAGAGCAGGTAGTATGTCAAATGACGCACAGAGTCTCTCGAAGTCTGTCTTGTTCATGCGCAGGATGCTCATGTGCACCCTGCGTAGGAGCGCACCTGGGGTTTTGTTCACGCGCTCGCGGATTAGCTTGGGTGGGCGGTGCTTGCACTTTTTGTATGCTGTAAGGAACTAGCCTACCTCGTCTGCTCTGCGCGCACACGCGTGCATGTATGAGGGCTGTAGTGTGGGCACATGATCCCATCGTTCAGTGGGAGCTCGGCTGCTTACGACCAGGCCACGATGATGGTGATGTTGTCGAACAGGCACACTCCCGAATGGGATCTTGGTGTTCAGAACTTCAGACTAAGAGCAGGATGAGCAGAATGTGTAAGAGTGAGGTGGACACAATGCATGATGTCAGACATGGGGATTAGAATGTGGAGGTTGTGGGTCTAGCTCAGACATCTTAAGTACTACAAGGAGAGGGCTTTGAAGCACCTCTTAAACCTGAACCCTAGTACTGTTATCCTAGGATCAAGTCATACTATTGTACATGTGATACTTGGGCTGACTGATACACAATGTCCATGACTAATTACCGCTTACCCATGTAGTCATAACCAATGAGTAAGTGTCTTTGGGATCTGTGATCTGAGAACATAACAATCCCGCTCTCTAATCAGAACACCAAGGTCCCATTTGAGAGTCTGCCTGCTTAACAACATCACCACCATTGTAGCCTTATCGTAAGCAGCTTCTCACCAAATGATGGAACCACATGTTCACACTACCACCCCTGCACACACATGCATGCATGCAGAGCAGACAAGGCAAGCCAGTACCACATCAGCAAGATGGAATCTGCTGGAACTCCTGGTGTGGCTGGCGGCACTAGGGTAGCTAGTGCCAGGACTCATCAGGAATCCTAGTCACACTAGGCTAGATGCAAAATATTTAGAGATTCTCCCAGTCACACCAGTATTGTAATCTGTGTCTAGGTAGTCCCAGAAATGAGTGTTATAAATTCTAGATAACTACCAGCTGTTTATTTTTGCCAGTCTTGGGTCACACCCTGTTCATGCTATGTGGTGCACATGTGTGCTATGTTTCCCCATTATGCATGCATTGTCAACAACTTGTGGAAATGATAAATCAGTAGATACAAAATATTTACACAATATATAGAAGGGAGTGTAGGTAGGGCCCCACATGGCATGTCATACATTAGTAGTCCACTGGTGACCTCTCACCATATCCCAGACTGCCCTCCACATAAATGCACCTCTGCCATCAGTCCCGAGTGCATGTTCCTGTGCAAACTTTCATACATCAAAAGTGTCTTGCTTGGTCATGTAGGGCTTGGAGGGTGGTGCATCTAAATGTGGTCAAGTCAGTACAGATGAAGTAACCATCTTGGCACATACATATATACTGGTAGTGCTGGTGGCATGTGTGTAAGTGAGTGTGGGAGAGCATGGGGGGCGAGTGAGTGGTTGACCTGTGTCCATAAGTTGGTCTGCAAGTGAGTGCAGCCAGTTGGGCTCCTAGCAGTGCTGGTTGCATGTGTGCGAGTGAGTGTGGGAGGGTAAGTTGGAGCATGAGTGAGTTGGTGTGGGTGTTGGAGTGGATGTGCTGCTGGGGTACTGCTGTGGGTGTTGCCATAGGTGGGCAAGTGGCAGTGTTGGTGTGGGTGGTGAGGTGGGGTGAGCAGTGGGAAGTGGAAAGGCAAGCAGTGGGAAGTGAAAAGGCAGGCTGTGGGGAGGGTGAGATTGAGCCATTGGGATGGGTGGATGTGGAGAGCTAGTGGGTGGGGAGGAGTGGTGCATGATGCAGTCATTACAGCTTGTGGAACTTGCAAAGCACATTGTAGATTGTGTTGAATGCCATGTATATTTCCTCCTGCACCTCCACATGTGAAACATCAGTATGGGCAATGCAAGCAAGCCTATATACCAGTTACCTTTGCACCAGTAAGAACAATTTTTCCTGACACAAAATGAGAAGTATGACTTTAGGTTTGATCATATGATAAATAAGACCAGGGAACAGCTGTGATAATATATTGACATTAGTGCAGGGGGTGCATATGACACTCAAGATGTGTACCTCAGACTCATAACTACTGAACTGCCTGTGGCTGTATGCAAGATCCTCTAGATGTATTGGGAACTTGACATCACAGCTACCAACAATATTCTGGATTTTGAACCCAGAAAACTTGGTATCAAAGCTGAGCTTCTGCACAATGCATGCATACTTGCACGTTGCCAAACATGAGTTGTCCTCAGACTTGGCACCTGTCACAACCATCTTCCCTGATGAGAAAATAAGTGTGGTTGTTTTTGGGTTATGAATCTGCATGAAGATGGCAGAAAAATGCTAAGGCAGACAAAGTAGCACATGTGCTCATGATGTGACAAATGAGTGGAACTAACCTTAGGGTTGTACTCAGTGTTGTGCACATGCAATGCAATGGTTTGAGGTCCAAATGACAGTCGAGGTTCACTGAAGTGACAATGTTATGAACAATGGGGATGATTCCTTCAACTGCAGTGATAGGTTGTTGCTTGATGGTAAGAGGAGCAGGGGTGGCCAGGAGGAGGTGGGTGGTCAGTGACATGAGTGTCAGGCAACCTGTTGGGGGGACGAGATGCAGCACAAACTTGGAGTCAAACAAAGTCTGCTTACTTGCTGCTTCTCTCTTGTTTGCACCAGTGTTATCTGCCAGAACACCAATCAAGATGCCATTTGAGGGTCATATTGCACAATGCTTGGTAGTGGTGTACAGAAAGTGGTGGGTGACAGCAAGAAGGGCCATTGGACTTGGCATCGGTTGGTAATTTAGAGAGAGATGGAGTGGCAAGGACTGTATTGGGTTGTCTAGGGTTGGAATTACTCCTATACATGCTTGAACTTAAAACTGAAAGCAGGGCTGGTAACAATAGCAGTGAGGGAGTAAGAGAAAGTGGTGCCAGTGGAGAAGAGGAGTATTCTTGATCTGGAGCCATGCTCAACAGCATCAGAAAAGGACAAAACATCCAATGCAACCAAAATGACTGTACAGAGGGCACTTTTGCATGCAGGGGCATCAAGGGAAATTTCGCTCTGATTTATAAGCCAACCTCTTGGATACTACTATAATAATGATACCTAAAAAGCAACCTCATTTACATGGTGATCTATATATTTATTTATGTAGTATGCATCAAAAGCATCCAATGAAAGCATGAAATGAAAGCCCCATGGCAACTTGTGGGTCCCAAACACTGGGACTAGATGGGTGGCATGTAGGAACAAGTCTAAGTGAACCACTGAGTGTTCCCATCTCCTGCGCACAATGTCAGGGCAAACAACCCACATCCCTGTCACAGAGTCCAGCCCTACTTTTTTAAACCACTCCACAAGTGCAAAAGGGTAGTGCATGTTATTGTATTCAAATGAGAAGAAGAGGAGAACTCTCATGACACCCAACCCTTTCATCCTGGGTTTATCATTGTCCTCAACAATAAATGTGCAATTGTGTCTTGGCTTGTGCCCTCTCCAGGATGGTGTTGACCGGATGCACTTGTGTTGCATTCCATGGGTATTGCTGGGGTTACTTGGTGCATGGAACGTTGTGATTGCCAAGTGAAATATGGATAAGGTGCTGTCAATAGGAGGCACATCATCTACATCAGTGTTGAGCTGTTGAGTGAGTGCCACCTGTGTCAAGAAATGTAAGTTGGGCTTGTTTATGTGTAGTGATAGAGTGTCAATGTCCCAGGAATACTTGTGCGCTGCTTGGCATCAGACAGAGCATGTTCAGCTCAACAAAGGAACATACTGTGCTTCCAGGCCAAGATAACATGACCCATGACAACATCACCCTCCACAGCACCCTCATCTTTGCTGTCACTATCATCGCCATTGGGTCTTGACTCCTTCTGCACATATGTACGCAAAGTGTATCTTAGTGTTTGAAAGTCCAGTTGCATGAACTGCAAAAAACTGCAACTGGACCAGACTGCAACTGGTTGCAACTGGACCTGCAGTTGCAGTTCTAAGGATTCAGGAATGGTCCGGTTCTGGTTCTCCAGAATTTGATGCCCAGTAGAACCACCACAGGACTGGTTGGGGTCGGCCTTAACCGGTCTTTGGCAGGTACATGTCATGAGTTGTTACGTGTCACATATGTGAGCCCACGTGCTCCTCAATTCTCCTCAATCACGACGATGGCGGTGACCATGTGCTCTCTTCCCATTAAAGCAGCCCTGAGATGCCATGAAGATGACAACCTTGAAGATGGCAGTGGCTGCAAACAGCGGCTGCTTGCACTCTTCTGACACAGCCCAGCCCCATATGTGATCTGCTGCAACCACGACAACGGCGACAATGGTGGGGGGCACCCCGCTGATGCAGACTCTAGCTGTGTGATTCACTAACCATGGCAGCAACAGGCAGTCGGTGGATGCAGCTCTGAGCCATGTGTGCCACCATCACAGTCCATGGTGCCTCACCATGGCGATGGCGACGATGACGCAGACCCTAACTGCGTGATCTACTAACCACGGTGGCAGTGGGCAGTCAGCCAAGCAGCTCCGAGCTGCATGTGCCGCCCACCATGACCACCAAGGCACCTCATTGCAGTGACGGTGATGCAGACCTTAACTACGTGGCCTACTAACAATGGTGGCAGCAGGCAGTTAGTCAACGCAAGTCCAAGCTGTGTGCACTGCCAACCACGACCACCACGGCAATGGACCTTCTAACCACGGTGGCGGCAGTCAGTCAGTCAGTCAATGCAGCTCCGAGCAGCGTGCGCTGCCAACCATGACGACAACCATGTCGATGGCGACGATGGTGGGGGGCACACCGCCGATGCAGACCCCAGCTGCGTGACCTGCCAACCATGGTGGCAGCAGGCAGTTGGCCAACACCGCTCCAAGTCACATATGCTGCCAACAACCACCACCACGGCAACAACAATGACGAGTCAACAACCACGATGATGACAACCGTGATGACAACAACTGCAACAACGACAACTGCAATGACGACAACCGCAACAACTACTATGACAACTCCAGTGATGACCATGAGACGATGGCTGCAAAGACTGTGACAACGACAATGACTCAGATGGCTATGACAACCGTGAGATGACGATAACTAGTGATAACTACAACATCAGCAAAATGACACATTCTTATATTTTCGCTTATTCAAGTAATAAGCCACTTAAGCACCCCAACATGGGATTAAGCAGGCATTAAACTGATTTCAGATTAGCCAAGGTTTAACTCAGTTAAGCAAATAAGTAGATTTGACTCCTGAAACTGCGCTTAATTGAACTTATTTATGGCTCAATCATGGCTTAACTTGTCCTTATTTCTCAATCACATGGCTTATTTTGCAAGCAGACAATCAAGATTGGGTCAATTATGTGTATTCAGAACAACTACAGTACATGACTATACAATCAAATTAATGTGATAACCCTGACGCCATCGCCATTGCTGCCATCACCACTGCCGCATGGAAAGCCTGGATCTCCTCCATCTTGGTCTAGCTGCTGATCATCTTCTTGAGAGCTTTGATAGCTTCTTTGTACTTGACTGCGACTGCAACCTTCAAGCTCGCTCTGGGCAGTAGCAATCTTGCGGCTACCGTCATTGCACACATGGCCTGGCGGCACCATTTGAACCTTGATGAGAGTGTACAGAGAGGTTAGCGAGGCAACACAACGTGCACTTGAGTTACACACCAATATTGGGAGGCAGACTGCTCAGGCCACAGCGTCGTCGTGGTCATCTTGGTTAGATGTGAGGTGTAGCGCAGTCGGGATCGTCATTGTTGGGGTCACGCTGTATGGAGTTGAGTCCATGTGAGTCCGAAGTGGAGTGGATTCCACAGGGGTTAGAGATGAGGAAGAAGGGATGGAGATGGCTGGAGCAATGTGTGTAAGCTCCAAGCTGAATGCGCGTATGGGATTGTAGAAGCGGTATCAAAGGGAGTTGATCAAAGGGAGAGGGAAGAGCAGAGAGTAATAGATGGGAAATGACTTGGGAGTTGTGGGGCACGATTGCGAATGATGATGCAAGTGTCGATGGCAAGTCGTGATGCGTCAGTTAGGCTAGGTCGAGGTTGGTGGCTTGGAACGATAAAGACGAAACCTGAGGATAGTTGCTTGGGCAATGGGGGCGGCAGTGATAAGACTTCTTGGCTAGGCTTTGGGACTTAGAGGCGAGGCGGTGTGGCTGGTTCAGAGCTTAGAGGCAGATGGGGGAAAATGAAGAGGTGAACAACACTGGGATTTCCAAGTCAAGAACAGCAGCTTATATACATGTGAGCCTGTATACGACATGTTCCGAGACTAAGTCGAGAGTATAGTGAGGAAGTAAGGGAAAGTAAGAGGGGAATAGAGAGTGTATGAGCATGAGTACCTTGAACGCGGTGTGGCATAGGTACGAGCAGAGACAAAGGGATATGGGCGTGGACACAAGCTGAGGAACAATCAGAATTTAGGGCAATGAGAACAGAGGGTATAGTAATCAGAGACAAAGGAAATCGAGACTCGATGACGTACGACAATACCCTCCTCCTCCAAGTTCAACAACAGGCGCAATGATCTGCACAGCCTCCAACGGCATCTTGAAGGTGGCTGAGGACATCTGACTGGGTGGAATCGGCAAGATATGGGAGCAGTGGAGTAAAACAGAATAGTTTAGACAGGATGAAAGAAACCCATGGTGATCAGTGCTAGGACAGGTGATGTGATGAAAGGCAGGCTCAGGCAGAGCTCCCAAGGTGAAGTCTTCAAGTGGCATCATGGGGTGTCTGGGGTTGAGACAGAAAGGGTGGTGATATGAGAGTGAGCGAAGGTGAGGCAGAGAACGATGGAGACGGAAATGACAAGGACGAAATGGTGATTATGGGTGTGGATATTAGGATGGGAAGATGGGGCGATAACATGAGGCGAAGAGGCGAAGATGCGGAAACCAAATAATATGAAATGGCGACAACTTGACTTTGAATTTGGGTGGCTGCAGGTGGCTGAGTTGTACAGTAGGCAAGTACAGCTGAAACAGGCAAAAACAGGCAATTTTGGGCCCAGAGCCTGAGCTAACCTTACAATGCGCTGCTGAGTCATCATCGTCGTGGGGGCCTGCACCACCATTGTATCTGGATCATTGTCGTTGCATCGCCATCCACCATCATTGCATGGCTGTCATTGTTGTTGCCCCCATCGTCGCAGTCTTCATTGTTGCCTCATTGCAGTGGTTGCCGCTGTTGTGGTGGTCACCATTGTCATCACTTACGGCTTGTGGTTGTTATGGGCACCCAGGGCTCACATTGGCCCCTGTGGTGGCGACAGTGGCTGAGGTGTCCATGTGGGGCAGCAGCCTTGGTTGTGGTAAGGTGATGGTGGGTGTTGGCACCAGGGCAGCGGTGTGAACCTGCAATTAATGTGAGCATGATGTGGGCTTAAATAGAACACTCACTTTTTTTGTGGACATCTGGGGCAGGCACACACTAGTCTGTAGAGTCAATGGAGGGTAAAATGGGTGGGCAGCCTCAAGAGACCACGTACTTACGAGCAGTAGTGATGCAGTGGATTCTGGGGTGGTAGTGTGAACAAAGGACGGGTGGCTATGATGTCATGGCGGTTGTGTGGCAGTGAGCACATTGCAAGGTTACATTGACTAAGACACTTATCTTTTTCTCCCTTTGTGGGCCTAGACAGGGGTGGTGTGCTGGCTGCCTCGAGTCGTTATGATAAAGATGGGTGGTGGGTTAATAGGACATCACCTTTGCTGTCTTAAATGTGGGCTCATAGAGGAGGATGAGGCTGTGGTGGCAGATGAAGGTGGGGATGGAGAGGGGGGATGGAGAGGGGGGATGGAGAGAGGGGATGGAGAGGGGGAGAATGTGATGGTAACTTAGTGTAGCGAGGAAAACTGATAAGAAATTAAATGGAAAGAGGTTTCCCACACTTGGCCAATCAACAAATGAATGCAACTTAGTTGTTTTTTTTTGAACCCATATTCATATATCGCACATATGCAACTTCTTCCCCACTGCTGATATTTTCCTACTGCTGCAACAAACGCTTGAAGTCCAAGTCTGCACATCACCAGCATTTGCCAGCACACCACACCTGCAACAGCTGAAGCTGATGAGCTACACCAGGCACCTTCCTTGGCACTGTCATGCTCGCCATCTTCTTGCCATCGTGGAGCATATGGTGATGGCAGACAACTCCACTGCAAGGGTGACAACAACAACGACACAGCTGCGTCGACACCAGCCACAAGCGGCATGAGTCCCTAACCACCACGATGCCTCAAGTTGGCCATGCGCGACCATGACAGTGATGACCCCGCCACCTGCCGCCGCTCAGAGGCACTCCGCGTGTGATCCCAGCCATGACACTGTCACTGGGCCTCCCTACCCAAGCCATGAGCTGCATGTGACCCAAGCCACGATGACGATGCGAGCAACCCCGATGACAGCCATGATGATGCCGCCGCCAGGATGTGCTCTGCCAATGTGAGTTGCAAGCTGCATGCAATCCCGACCACAACAATGGGGTGGTAGAGTGGCCCCTCTGCCAATGTGCGACACCGTGCACCACAACTGATGCAGCAGCGGGGTAATGCGAGCTGCGCTCCCATGCACCCCCAACGATGACACATGGGCAGGGTGCTCCACCAATGCGAGTTGCAACCCCCATGTACCCCCAGTGACGACAATGCGTGGTGGCAAGCCGCAACCCCCATCTGCACCCAACAACGACAATGGCAACATGAGGGTGGGGAGATGCCCCATCGATGATGACAAAGACACGCTGCACGAGACCCCAATCATGACAGCCTAACCTACATCACTTAGTTTACTTAGTCAACCTGTTCAAGTTGTCACACTCTCTTAGTCCTCTTATTAATTTAAACTGCGTGTTTGAGTAAAAACCTGGCTCTGAAAAGCCTTAGACTCAATTGATGTGATTAGTGGTCACTTAGCATTGCTGACAGCTTAGTGACCAAACTATCAAATTTAAGCAATGAAGACCCTGTAAGTGGTGGTAATCTAGAATGGTTATTGTCCATGGTTATGACTGCAGTTGCAGTCAGTCATTGAAACCCAGTCAGAATCCTGGTGAATGAAAAAGGATTGGGTTGAATGTGGTTGAACCAATTCAATTGCATTCAAAATTCCGGACTATACACGTCCTGATTCATTTGCTTGATGAATTACGTTGATACAAATTGCACATCATTGAAAAATGGTTGATTTGCATAGAATTTAATTGAATGCTTTTGTTTCAATCCCGTTGAATCTCATTGATCCCAATTGCATACACTTGAATCACAGTTGAATCACATCGATATCCATTGAATAGTACAGTACAGTTCAAATGAGTTCATTCTACTTCTACCAGCAACCACCGAATCCCAAATCGAATACCTTGACACATGTGAGACGCGTGCGCTGGAGGATCTTCAAGGAGTCCTCAGTATATCTCTCAACATCGGATATGAAGAGACTACACACCTGTGAAGCGTTCAAGCTAGTGTCAAGCAGTGGGTTTCTTCTTTGCATCAAGCTCTCGTTGCTTGTATGTCTGTGAATGCAATGAGTATTTATCCCAGTCAGCAGAAGACAAGGCAAAGATGACTTACCTTGTGGGTAGCCTCATCTAGCTCAATCCACACCTTTGCAAATTCTTCGTGTGTCACTTCATGGTCTTTGAGGAAGTCAATTGCATATAGGTTCCTGTAGTTGATCTGATGTGAAAATAAGTTGTTGAAGTAAAGAATAAAACTTACCTTGCAGTTTTTGTTGTTCCTGGCCGCATGAGGGCCACTTTCTTCAACTTGGTCTTTGGTGCACACTCGCTAGCCACATTCAGAGTTGAAACCACCTCTGCTACACCAACGCTTGGCACTGCTTCAGGTGTGGCGGCGCTTGCCGTTGGGTCCCTTGATGGTGTCAGCACGTTGTCATTTGTGTTGGTGGAGCCACATTGGGGACCAGGACCTGTTGGGTTGTAATCAGTAGCTGCCGTAATGGAGTAAGTAGCGTGCATACCTTGGGGAACTTGAACAGGGGTGCTGGTGGTTGGGTCCATCAGTGGTGTTGGCGCATCGTCGGTTGTGCCAGTAGAGCCGTGTTGATGGCCAGGTCCTGTTGGGTTGTAATTGGTAGCTGCTGTGACGGAGTGAGTAGCGTACCTTCAGGTACTTGAATGGGGGCAATTTCTGGTGATGGTATCAAAGGGATGCTTGGGGCAGGAGACTTCTGGGTGATGCCAGCACTGGGAAATCAAGTTAGCGAAGGAGTGTGTTGATTTGCAGGGACATACAGTGGGTTCAGGAGGGTCTTGTTGATAACAGGACGTTGTTAGTTATGTTATGTAAGTGGGGAAAAGGAGGAAGAGACGTACAATGGGGGCCTCCATGGCACGACCATGGGTCGTCGTGGTGGTAGCTTGGTTAACGGATGGCGCAGGATTCTCACCCTCCGGCGGGGTCGGTGTCTTGCTGCTCCCTATTGCCATTGAGGGGGGTGTCAGTTCAGTGTGGGTGGGGACAGATGAGGGTGTGGTGTCGGGTGCAGAGTCAGGGGAAGATGACGAGGTGGATACTGTTTCACATGTGGGCAGCAGCTCAGGCTGTGGATTGCATTGGGGTGGGTGGGGGGGTGGCATTGGGACAGAGGGTGGAAGATCATCAACGTCCTCATCCTCGTCCTCCTTGTCGATGTCCTGTGGCTGCAGCTCACGATCCAATCTGAGGCCATGGCAATGCACTTTTCGTGTCAGAGTGGGACTTGGACTGCGTGAGTGTTTGTGGGTGCCCCCCTTGGGACTGCCATCGGGGTATCGTAACTTGTACCAGTGGGTGTAGTCAGAGATTGCAATCGAATCTGCTTTGTAGTGAGCATTGCAGAACCGAAGGATGGGGAACAAAGCCTTGATTTTTTGCCAGTACAGCTGTCGGTATTTTGGCGACACACTTGTCCATGGCAACCCAATTGGCCCATGTTTATTGCACATCTCCCTCCAAATACCCTTGGCTTCAAATTGTATGTTGGCCATAGTAAAACCATCCAGCATCATCCCGTCTTCCTCCTTGAGGAACCAAAAGGCCACATTTTTGCCTTTAGCTGCTTGTGCAGGTCCTCTCCGCCCTTTGCCTGTTTTGAACTCTTCCTGTCACCTCCTTTCTTCCTCTTGTAGATGCTTGAACCAGTAGGTGATCTGGGGGTGTTTCTTGTGGTCTAGTTGGACGGTGTCAGCCATCGCATCGGATGGGGTTGAAGTTGAGGCATTAGATACAAGTGTCTGGTACACCTTCCTATAAGGATGTGACATGTGGTTAGTCATTTGACAAATAAAAAATGCATACTTGAGAGTCTCGAGGCTCGCAGAGAGCCTGAGGTTTTCCAAGTATATGCGCATATACTCGGGATTTTGAGCGGCCAACATGTCTTCACGGGTGGCTTGATGGATGATGTGGTTTTTGCCCTTGGAAAGAGTGAGTTGGTTGTACAGAACACAGGGCAATCAGACATGCACTCACCTGAGACCTCGTTTGTGCCATGCTGGGTGTGTTTGTGTCTTGTGCATACTCAGCTTCGAGACGAGATGTGGTGTCTTTGTGGTGGGCGAAAGGCGACCAGAGGGGTGTTGAGTGTTGGGGTGGAGTGGGATACAACTGTCTGTGTGGGTCACGATCGTTCATAAATTGGCCAGCATCAAGCGCAGATCGAGAACTCTCCCTAGTTTGGTAGCCAATAGAGTTTCTGTCTGAGAACCATCTGTCGCCTAGTGGTGCGTGGAGCAGATCAGTCATAGAACCAGACATAAATGACAT
>WNGR01006842.1_pt1 | contig 12130 bp, 12 predicted proteins | sample 5407581 | NCBI WGS metagenome assembly WNGR01 (sample SAMN13153383, study PRJNA577476) | soil metagenome | isolation source: 80 cm soil or saprolite under Garry oak tree replicate 2 | place: USA:California | collected 2016-06-15
CCGCCCTGTATCCCTTCCAGCTCTAACTGCCAAACCTTCCAGAGTTCCACTTTATACACAGATCTCATTTCAGTCTCGGCTCTACCCTATCTGGTGCATCGACCGCTACTCCTACTCCATCAGGGAAGAGCAGCTCCAGTGGTACGACTGGCACTCATACTAGTACCAGTTCTCTGGCGTTGTCTACATCTGGATCTAATGGCGCTGGTGCAGTCACTGTCTCCCTGTTCTCAAGCATTCTCAGTGTCGCATTCTCTATCACATTCCTTGCGTAGATGGATATGTTTGACGCTCTTATGATCTGGTATGATGGTTGAGGGTTCATGGCATATGGTGTGGTTGTCAGAGACCCATGGGCAGATGCTCATTTGGATATCAATTTGCGTATAACGTGCATTACCCACAGTCTGTCACAGTGTACCCGTACCCTTAATCCCACTCAGCGCAATCAATTTTACCACAGCTTTTGCTCATGTCTTTCTCATGGATTGTGTTACCTCAGATTGGTTATCATATTTTTGTAGAAAAGTTCCGAAAATTTATACTTAAGCTAAACTGTTATTACTTCTGGTGTGGCTTATGTGATATTATTGACGCATTATCCAACTTAATATCGCTTTATGTGTCTTACTTTGCTTAACAATAATTTAAACTTGTGCTATCTCTTGTTAATGTGGGAGGTTTTTCCTGATGTAATCAACAGCACCATGAATGGGCAGAAGATCATGCACTGAAGGATGGCGCTGAGAGTCCAGCTGACATGCTCGCTTTCCGCATAGATATCCTTATTCTTAACGGGATCCACTTTTTGCATTCTAGTATGCGAAGAGAACGGACTGCGGTGCGAAAGTCCAGGGGAGGGGGTAGAGATAAAGGAGCATGCATGAGCATAACAAGGTCACCAGGATGCAGAAGATCTGGTGCCAGCCAAGATCGTTACTTGTGATGCTGTGGGGGAAGAGTGTCAACAACTGTCTAAGCTTCTGGCCAGAAAATGAAAAATAATCGCAAACTAATGAAGTTGGGACCGAGACTGGGCAAAAAAGGATGGCTGTGGCAAATGCTCATTGTCACACACTAACACAGCGACTGAGGTGCCACACTACAAAGACGAGTGGTTTAAACAGCTAGAAGTGTACACTTGAGTGTACACATCAGCAAAACCTGGGACACACTACAGGTATTATGGACCACTACAGACCACTACAGACCACTATGGACCACTATACTGTCTATGGAGTGGCCCAGGGTTTGCTGATGGCCCAGTAATATAACTAATGCTCCATTCCCATGGAGCAATGCAATACGAATCAAACGGTTGCTGGTACGAGTCAATAAGGCATGTGCAAAGGAGCTTGGACAGGCCAATGAAAAGAAAGAACCAATGTCATACTCTTTCTCAATACTCTTTCTCAAATAATGGATCTTGCCGGCGCAACACCGCCGGGTGGTGAATTGAGGCTGCACTTCAAGAAGGGCCGACGCAGTGGATGCTCTTATATTCGTACAAGCCCTGTGAGTTGTAATCTTTTTTGGGAAGGCACGTATACTTGCTGGGAGTTGGGGAAAGGGTGGACAGTGTGAACACTGCCACACTTGAGATGTAGATCTAATGAGACATGGGAATTCGTTCGTGAACGTGAAGCATGCTGGATGTATCGTTGCTCGTCGAGTAATACACCGTCCGTAAGCTAATCTACCCTGGAAAGCAGAACGGAAGCGCATGGAGGTGGAATGCAAGCCGCGCGTCGCACACGAGCGGCCGCCGGGCAGGGCGATATCTGGATCCAGACCCTTGATACAAGGCGCACGGCGCGGGACCCCGAAGGCTCTCGGAGATCTGGAGTGGCGTCGCCTTCATCTTCCACTTTGCATTTTTTTGTTTCATGGCCAGCGGACGGCGCCTTTCAAGGTGTATTCAAATCGAAGACGCCCGTCACATATTTCTTATGCTTTCCTTCGACTTGAACAATGGCCGTTGCTACAGTATACATCAACCAGATATACCGCATACAGCCTAACTTACAGTAAGCGGACCAAGCCGCGGTTCTCATACAAGAATGAAATGTCGTCATAGTTACTGTACATGTTGTTTACGAATGCGAATATGACTTACTGTACCTGGTGCCAGAACCTTGGCCAGAACTGTTCTCACACAACGCGCGTTTCTTTTTTTTTTGGAAACACGCTTGGTCCTCGAACTTTGGCAAACCCCATTGGACAACAGGGTTATCATGAAAGGTCGCGACTTCTAACATCGCCTGCTCCTGTGTACCTCCCCCCGAACTTCCCAGTGGTGTCTTCCCTTTTCCTCCTTGAGGAACTTAGCGAGTTTGTGTAGGGCACGAACGAGCTCCAGGTGTGAATGTGCGGGGCTTGTTTGTAGAACAAGAACGGCATCGGTGCGAGAAGCACCGCGATTCGCCCAAGGGGAGTGGACGCCCACCTGAGCCTCCACGTTTTTTTGATATTCGTGTCGTAAACAGTGGGAACGCGGCGCCCGTCAACGGAGTGGATAATAGTTGGCCCGCAATCTCCGCCATGGAGTACGTCGAGTAAGAGCCCATGGATAGCTCTTTGTGAGCCGCTTCCGAGTCGGCCTCAAGTAGAACTTACACCTGAGGAAAAGAAACAAAGGAGACACACAGTGAAGGACTCGGGGAGGGCGATCGGCCCAGCCAGAAACGCCTACTAACAGCATCGGGCCCACCGATCATAGCAGAGTGCAGGCGTTCATCGGAGGGAGGCAACACATATCGCAGTTTGAGAGGAGGCGAGGAGTCGAAGGAACCAAGGTTCGGAACACCAGCGAGACAGTGAGGCTGATGAAAGCGAGGCTGTCACTAACAGGCGAGGTGGAAGTGTTGGCAGAGACAGGTAATAGACGTACCACGTAGATAAAACCAAACACGGGTGAGAGGCATATAGCAAGATCGGTTCAATGAACGACGCCCTCCAGCGCAAGGGCAATGTCCCCTGCGAATTCCTGAGATATATACAGCACATGCACGGCGGAGAATGGGCGGAGGAGGAGCAGCCATTCAGCGCCGTGTGTGCCCCATAATTGACAGTGCTCCCGACATAAAAATGATTGATCTTGAGATGGACCACATTGGAGAGTATAGTAAAAGGTTGGCTGAAGTCCTGGGCTATGTGCGAGACACTCCGGTCAATCCTTGGACATGAGATGACAAGGCGTTGGCTCCGCACGTGAGCTGGTCCGGCACGCCATCACTGACTCGGAGCACGGTTTACCAGCGAGCAGCAGTGGCGAACGGAACGTCGTGGTCAACGCGGACTCTGTCAACTCTGGCGACCTCATGCTATCTCTTGGTTATCCTAGCGAGTTGGAAAAAGCACGTGAAGGTGGACTGCAGATCGCGCGGCGCACACAAGCGGCCGGGCAGGGCAATAACCGGGCCATCGAACCAAAGCGCACAGAGGCGTACGACACCAAAAGGGAGATCTGTAACGTGGCTTCCTCCTCCTTGGGGAACTTAGCGACCTTGAGAGCAGTAGGCTTCAAACCTACAAACCCGTCGGCCGGTGTAGTGGGCCACCTCTGGATCCGTTCACGACCCGGAACGGGGCCTAGAGCAGCGTCGAGGGAATGAGCAACCGCCAGACAAGAGTGAGCGAGCCGGGGACTGCAGAATGAGCAAAATTGGTTGAGAGTCTCTTGTAAAGGACAGGAGTGAAATATGAAACCGGGAAAGTAGGAAAACCCCGTGGAGTGGTGCGATACGCGGGAGAGTGAGGCGGGCGTCGGACGCCAAGGGGTTGGTGGGAATGTGGTGGCACCCGAGGGTGCCCAGGATAAAGGGCATGTGTACAGTGTGGCCGAGGCCGGGCTGGGTCTGCCCACGAGGTAAGCTTCGAGTGGATGGGGTGGTGTCGACGTCGTGACTGTTGACGACGACGGGGGTGTGGTGGTAGGCCGAGGATTGCAAAACAAGTCAAGGGCCTTACGGTGCGTCTCCGCAGCCTGGTAAGGCTGCATCCCTCAAGGGGAACGGCCTCGGACCTGAGCACCAGAGCTCTGCTAAGGGAGATGGTGGTGGTACGAGGTCATGGAGGGATGGTCCATGTGGCGTTGCCTGCATCCTAATTCTGCATCATCATCATGACTAGTACAGAGAGAATCCCACAGAAAGGCATGGGGGTAAGGAAAGAAGTAGGAAAGTCGCGCAACGGCGAAGAAACAGTAGAGAAACCGCATGGCCAGCAAAGTCCCACATGTTGGGTACGCTGCCTACATATCAGTATAACAGTATCACATGAGTACCGACATGCAACGCACCTTTCACCACTTTTCAGAATGAGGTGCGTCATGAGTCCATCATACTTTCACGTACCCACACGGCAGAACTTCCCGAGAAAGGGGCCCGTATCACTCTCTGTTGGACCTCGAGAGCTAATGTGGGACCTGGTTGTCGACTTGCGGGGAACGCGCGACTCCCGTTTGTTAGACTGTGGTTGCCCTAGTAGACGGAGCCAGGATTCGCGGGAACGGCCGTTGGGGAGAGCTGAGCAGCTTATCCGCATTTCAGGTGGTACAGGTCGCTTGCGCCTTCGACGGGGCTAGGGCCAATGTTCGTCGATTGGGCGAGCGGGACTATCTTTTCGCTGCAAGTTGGGAACGTAGTCATGATTACAACCCTTGTGTCACTGCTGTACGAGGCAACGGGAGGCAGGAGAGCGTAGGTGAGGCAGGAGAGCGTGGGTGAGGCAGGAGAGCATGGGTGAGGCAGGAGAGCGTGGGTGAGGGTGAGAGCGTGGGTGGTGTAACGCAAAAGGCAAAGGCGCTGGCCTTCCGAGAGCGCGTCCATCCCATCTCACCTGGTAGACCTCCGCTGTCTGGACGATCTGGCCGTCACTAGAGTATTCGTGTCCGACACCGTGTATTCTCTCGCCGTCTCCCTTTCTCACAGGTTCAAGGTGATGGCACGCCTGCCGCAGGCCAGGATCCCACTTCCAATCGTCGAGCAGCATGCTATAATGCGACGAAGTGCAGGTGAATGGCACCTCGACCGCTACTCTGTTAGCACCTCCCTCCCCACTTTTCGGTGCCGCATATATCGTGTCGTGGTTCTTGCATACACTCGCTGTGCATTCGGGTGTAGAACTCAGTTGTGCCGTGCTATTTTTGACGACCATCCACCTTGCATGGATTCGTAGTTCAAGACCAATCACGACAAGTCCGTTGTTGAATTTGTACGAATGTATGTATCATGACAACTACAGTTTTTTCTTGCGTCTATACTGTATGTATGGTCATTTCCTAGCGGATAAGTAGAACAGTTGGATCATAGAACTCCAGGCTGTAGAGTACGGAACTAGTATGGTTATTCGTCGACGTGGGACCTGAGTCTTTCGTCAAACTCCGTTTCCGTGTCGACGACAGTTACAGGGAGACCAGAGAGCTGGCGAACGGCGACAAACTCGTCAACGGATGACACTGGCTGACCCACTAAAAAAACCGAGTCGAGGGCTGGTAACATTTCGGCGGCAATGTCCTCGGTGATGTCTTCTAGTGCAAGTGCAACGCTCCCTGCGAACTCCTGAGATACATGCAGCGTTTTCACTTGGCGGAGGAGGTGCAGCCATTCAGCGTCATCCGCATTCTCCAATCGACGATATTCATCGGCCTCAAATCCGGTCACAAGCTTGAGATGGACCACATTGGAGAGTAGAGCCAACATTTGGTTGAGCACCTGGGCTATGCGCGAAACTTGCCGGTCAAACCTTTGGCACGAGATGAGAATCTTAACAGGACCACAATCTCTGTAAATTTTATGACGCCGAGACATATCGAAGGAGACCTCGCGACTTGTAAATGTCACATTGGTAGGTCTGAATTGCGTCAACTCGGGGTCTTCTGAGCGATCGATGAACTCGAAGAGTTGCGCAACTCGAATGTCAACAAGCTGATTCAGGAAATTAATCTGGATCTGGCTCAGTTGAGGGCTGTCAGTTAGGGAAACAAGATCCTCCAGATACTTGCTAGCACCCCGGAATTCGAAGTCGAAGAGAGCAGGAAGGACAGTCCGTGTTACGCGAGGCGGGTGTATTCGATCGGGGGGATGTAACCGATTGAAATCCGATGAGAAGCCTTTCTAGCCTGGGAAACGCGGACAAACCCGCGGCCATCGTCTCCGGCGAAATGTAACCATCCTGGGGAATATCGTCGAGATAGAGACTGGCGAGGTCACTTGTCGACGAAAGAAGCGTGGGTAATGCCGGAAAGGGAATGCCTTCCAGATGTATAAATTGTAAACACGGGGCAGATCCACCCAAGAATCCACTGGGAAGTGCAGGCGCACTCCCATCTTCCGACCAAATCGAAAGATGTGTCAGTGCCAGAAATGGCTCTTGCATTACCGTGACCACCTTTTTTAACTGCGAGTCCGTTAGGCTGACGCCGACTTTGCGTATACGATCGGGGTGCTCGAGTGCAGCAATGAGACTATCTTCGTCGTGAGGAGTGAAGGCTTCGTCGTAACGGGTAAAGGTCTTGTGACTTATATAGTCAATGATGATAGTAAAGGGTGGCCAGCAACCCAGATTGTTCCTCACAGGAGTTCCGTGTGTGCAGAGAAGTGCAGAGAAGCTGGAGATCAAGACGGCGTGGTGATCCGAATACGAGGTGTCGCCATCTCCGGCAAACATGCACCAGTCTGTGCCATCCCCACATAGGTGACCAAGATAAATCGGGATCCTCTCGATATGAGTCAAATATTTCCAGCGAGACATCGTCCGGGAGCATGTTGATTGTCGTTGCTTGTCCGTAACTCTGGCCTGTGCGACACCAGTCAGTGCCTGTTGCGGTCGCTACGCGAATGGTTGAGGACGGACCTTGAGCCCATACATTCGCTTGTTTCTTGCAGAGAATCTGGGTAACGTTTTCGCAAGCGTTTTCGACTTTGGGCCTTCGCAAGGGCCGTATGAAGTGGTGCCAGAGGACAAATCACTTGGCGGAGAAAGCGGATGAGAGCTGACTGGAGAGAATCGCATTACACAGTCAACTAATCTGGCATTATGGTGAATAAAGAAACGAGGCACACCCTGGATAACCGATTGATAGCAGTTCTGTGACACCTGGTGGGGATATAGCCTCAGGACGGTCACTAATCGGGGATCATCAAACAATGAGTTTAGAAAAATGGCAAATGAAGGCCAGTTAGTGATGCTACACACCTGTGAGTGCTCATTGGTGGTATGGATAATGACCTGAGCTCTGTGGAGTAAGGTATGAAGGGGCTACCCTTGTACTATGAGAGTAAGTTACGCGACGAAGGCTGTATTGCGGGCCGTAGAATCGCCATCCACATAACATAAGATTCACACGCTCGAGCAAGCGCTAGAAACGAAACTTCGAATCACTGGCATCTTGAGAGGCGTTGTCTACTTTTACTTGGGACTGTTACTCGGCGCCCTTACTAAATAAACCGTTTTTTTCCTTACTCATAAATGGCGCAAGAGGGATCCAAACGCAAGGCAAAGGCGGCTTGAGGACTCGCACAGTCGTGTGCGGGGCAAGCAACTTGATATGCGGCAATGGCGATGCAATCAATTACGGGACTGCATTGGATTCGCACGTCATGGTGCTGACTTGGAGCACGGCTCATGCCCGGTCGAGCAGCACTAGCGCGGGATGAACGGAATGTCGTCGTCAACGTGCTGTCGACTCTGGCGACCTCATGCTGCCACTCTTGGTTATTTTAGCGGGCCGGCGGAAGCGCATGGAGGCAGACTGCAGACCGCGCGGTGCACACGAGCGGACGGGGCGGGCGCGATCATATCCCGGATATACGTCTTTTTCATCTTCCATCGTGTCAATTTTTTTTCTGGTTCAACGGCCAACGGAGAGTGGGTTCAACTGGGGGACAGGGACGTATAATTCTTTTGCAATGCCTCAATAACGGCCATTGCTACACTAAAGTAGACACATACTATACAGTATATTATGCTAAAGAAAAATCAAAATTTTCTGTTTATGTGTATGGTCGTCTCGTCCTTGCTACTGCGGGATGATTAGAGCTACGGGATCATAGCCAGATGTAGAGTACGCAACTTGTGGGAGACTTTCTCTCTATTCCCTAACTTCGGCATCGAAGACTTCATCGGACTCGCTCAGATTGTCGATGATGATTAAGGGACGTCCACAGTCCCGGAGAACACCGAGAAACCTCTTCATGGACCTCACCGGCTGGTTCTCTGAGCAAAGCAAGTTAAGGACTGGCCTTGGGACTGGTAACACTAGGGCATACATCTCCCCGGTTACGCCTTCGCGCAAGAGTAACACTTCCCACCAAACCTCAGATACACTCAGCGTCTCCACAGCGGTAAATAGACGGAGTCCCAGCCATGGGATGTTGCCTATACTATCTTGCCAAGCCGTAGAATGATCATCTCCAACCTCAACCCCACAAGTCTCCGAGGCAACACCAGACCCGCTCAAGGCACGAAGAGCGCCGTGGACGAAACATCTGCAGGGCAGCATTCACGTGCTTGGTCGCTACTTCCGAGTCAAGCGGTGCTTTGTCAGAAACACTGCCCAATATCGTTCCCAGCCTCATCGCCAGCCAGCGTCATCCAGTGGGCGGTGAACGGGCATGACAAGGATGGTGGATCAAGATCGTTGTCGATATGTGCACAAATTACGGTAGTATAAATGGGACGAGGGGAACGCGATCAATCGAGGGAGAGGTCTGGCCCGGAGTGATGATTAAAAGTCGAACAAGGAGACTTGTATGTCTCATCTAACGCGATGAAGTGCAGGTGAGTGACACCGCGAGCGTGAATCTGTCAGCACTTCCTTCTCCACCTTTCGGCATCGCGTGTATCGTGTCGTGGTTCTTGCTGGTGCTTGCTGAGCGCTGAGCATTCAGGTGTAAAATCGGTTGCGCCGTGCTGTCGTTGATGGCCAACCAAGTCCCTTGCACAAGGTCCCAGGTCCAAGACCAGTCACGACAAGTCCATCGTTAAATTCATACGAATGTACGTATCATGTCAAATGAAGTCTAGCAAATGTATTTTTTTTCCGTCTGTGCGCATGGCCATCTCATAGGTGCTATGAAGGACGATTAGAACCGTTGAGTCGTAAAACACCAGGCGATAAGTACGCAACTGGTATGGACCTTTCTCTTATTCGTGGACGTAGGACTTCACCCTTTCATTAAACTCCGCTTCTGTGTCGACCATGGTTACAGGCTGACCAGAGAGCTTGCGCGCTGCGAGGAACTTCTCAACGGATGACACCGGCTGGCTGTCTAAGTAAATCAAGTCAAGGACTGGCAACACTTCGGCGACCATCTCCCCAGTGACATTCTCCAGTGCGAGAGCCATGCGCCATGCGAACACCCGAGATACATGCAGTGTCCGTACGGCGGAGAACCGACGGAGGAGGTGCAGCCATTCATTGTCGTGACGTTCCTCGTCGGCACGATATCGAGAGAGCTTGAGATGAACCACTCGAGAGAGCAGAGCGGAAGATTGGCAGAACACTTGGGCTATGTGCGAAACTTGTTGTCTAACCCCTTGGCAATCGATCACAGCGCTAACACGACCCGAATCTGGACGGCTTTCAGGACTCGGATACATCTTGAAGGTGACCCAGTAATGTAAAAAGTTTACATCCGCGTGTCTGATTAGGGCCAACTCGGGGTCTTCTGAACGATCGATGAACTTGAAGAGTTGCGCAACTTGAAAGTTAAGAAGCTGATTCAAGTACTTAATGTAGATCTGATTGAGTTGAGGGCTGTCGATTCGGGAAATGAGTTCCTCCAGATATTCGCTATCACCCTGGAATCCAAAGTAGGTGAGAGCAGGGAGCAAAGTCCGTGTTACAGGAGGCGGACGTATTCGATCAGCGTGGGATGTAGCCGATTGGGATCCAATGAAAAAGGATTTGAGCCTGGGCAACATGGCCAAACATGTAACCATTGCCTCCGGCGAAATGTAACCATCCTGGGGAATATCTTCGAGACGGAGATCGATAAGGTCACTGGTCGACGAAAGAAATGAGTTTAATGCCGGAAAGGGAATGCCTGTCAGGTGCATATACTGTAAACACGGGGCAGATCCACCCAAGAATCCACTGGGAAGGGGCAATGGTCTCTCATCGTCCCACCGAAGGGTAAGATGTGTCAGTACCGGAAATGGCACTTGCATCACTGTGGCTATCTCTCCAAACTGCGGGCCCGTAAGATAAAGGTTAACGTGGCGTATACGACCAGGGTGCTCGAGTGCAGCAAAGAGACTATCTTCGTCATCTGGAGTCAAAGTCTTGTAATAAAAATATTGAATGGCAATAGGAAAAGGTGGCCAGAAATCCAGATTCTCCCTCACATGAGTTCTATGTGTGCAGAGAATCTGGAGGTCAAGATGGCCTGGTGATCCAAATACAAGTTGTCGCCATCTTTGGCAAACATGCACCAGTCTATCCCATCCCCATACAGCGGTAAAGGGGGACTGATGAGGGTCATGATCCTTTCGACACGAGTCAAATATTTGCAGCAAGACATCATCCGGGAGCATGTTGATTGTGATTGCGTGTCCATAACTCTTGCCTGTGCGACACAGGTCAGTGCCCGCCGCCGTCGCTACGCGAGTCCTCGAAGACATACCTTGAGCCTGTACTTCCCCTTGAATTCGGGTAACATTTCTGCCCTCCGGGCCATTGTAAGGGCTATGCGAAGTGGTGCCAGAGGACGAATCATTTGGCAGAGAGGGGGGATCAGAGCTGATTGGAGAGAAGCGGTGATTACACAGTCAACTATTCCGGGAATATGATAAATGGGGACACGAGACGGACCTTGGATTACCGATTGACGGAACTGGTTTGGTGAGACCTGATGGGGACACTGGACGATCGCTGATTGGAGAGCAGCAGGGAGCACTCAATCAGCTATCTGTCCAAACAGCAAATGAAGGGCTTTCACACACCTGTGAGAGCTCATTGGTGAGCTCTGTGGACGAAGTTATGAGGGAACTGCCCTTGTAGTAGTACGCGTAACGAAGTAAAGTCGTAATGCTGGCAGTAGACCATCCTCATGACATAAGACACACACCCAAAAAGGAAAGTCATCAATAATCCTCAGTAAAAACGAGAAGTCAGAATGAGTCAGCGGCGGTCCGGAGGGAGTCAGCTGGGGGTCATATTCGGGTCGGGCCGGGTCAGAAATTTTGCTTAAGTCGTACACAGTCCAGCCATGTCGGACGAGGGTCATTTGGCAATCAGAAATTTTTTTTTTGATACATTTGTATTCCGGAGCATGTGACCAAGACAAAAACTGGTCAGCTGAAAATCTAGGATGCGAGATTGACTGAAATGGATCTATGCCTTTTTACATAATGGTGCTATGCATCTACATGCACTGTCACTGGATGGAAATCTTGCTTTTACCACTGACAAAATCTTAACATATCTGTAACAAAAGGCAATCAAATTTCCTTCAATTTATATGATACAAAATCCAAGAATGATGATAACATACTGTTAGGCTAAATTCTTATCACAAAATTAAATCAGAATGATATTTATTGATATGATTTTGTCACATTCCTTGTGGGTGGAAAAAATTGTCATTTTGCTAAGATGTTTCACTTAGAAATAGGTTAAAAAAATGCAAACCAAATAATATTTTCCAAGTGTAAATGGCATAACAAAATACTAGAATATTTTTCCCATCTACCTAAATATTTCATGTGGAAAGATAGTGGGTGACTTCCCGTAGGATCTAGAGGCTCTAGATTATTCCCAGACCGGAGTTTTCTCCAGATTGCCGAGGTGCCGGCAAGGCACACTGCTCACATAATTCTTTTCATGCCCTGACTGCATCCTCCAGACAATTAATCTGGCAGACCCTCCTCTACCCTCCTCCAGAATATTTATAATTCTCTAGACTTGAAATGCCGGGATGCCGGACCTGGTGGAAAGGCGACCGAGCTCGGATGTCCAAGGACACTTGCGTCACAATGTCGCATAGCGTGCGATGAGAACCACAACCACAATGTGTTGGAGCTTTAAAAGGGCAGAGCAGAAGCGAGTTTGCCTCAGAAATATCGCCTCCTATGGCTTCGCATGGAACATCGCCTACACCACCCCCAACTGCTGCTTCTCAGTCAT
>WNGR01006843.1_pt1 | contig 12130 bp, 8 predicted proteins | sample 5407581 | NCBI WGS metagenome assembly WNGR01 (sample SAMN13153383, study PRJNA577476) | soil metagenome | isolation source: 80 cm soil or saprolite under Garry oak tree replicate 2 | place: USA:California | collected 2016-06-15
CGGCCGCATCTTCTAAGATTACGATCGTTCGGGCTTGAGTAGGTCGCTGCAGTAGCTAGCGCGGTTTCGTGCTGCGCTTTACCGCGCTCGCTTCGATTTCGACTTCGGCGAGAAATTGTTGCGCTATGGGCGACAGTTTTCCGGCCCAGGCTGCTCCGACAACGACCGGTGGGAAGCCTGGCAACGGGATCACGCGTACTCCCGGCGGCGGCTTGAAACCGGGTGTGGCAACTGCCGCTCCGATCCCGTACCCGTTAGCGACATAGTGTTCGATTAACCGGGTCGAGGTCACTTCGATCCCCGGAAACCACTCGACGCCTAACTGGTCGAGGCCATGCTGGAAATGCGTCTGCACTGTATCGCCTCGTGGAAAAGTGATTAGCGTCTCTTCGATTTTATCTCGGCTCCATAATTGTTTCGCGGTCGTGAGATGATGCTTTTTGTTGACCAACAAGATTAAGGGCAGCTCGAGCAGGGAACGTGAATGAATCTCGGGACGCCGCTTGCTGTCGATTACCGTAATCGCCAGATCGATTTCTCCTGCTTGCAGCAATCTCTCGGCGTCGGCTCGCGCTGCCTCGTGAAGTTCAAGCCGGAAGGTGGGAAAGCGCTGGCGGACACGGAGCAATAATTCGGGAACATAATCGTGCAGCACGATCGAAGGCGCGGCGATGCGCAATTGCTGCACCGCGCCGCGGATTCTGCCAGCGACCTTCTCTACGTTATCGAAAAACGGTTTGATGAACTCGAACAATTCGACGCCAGCCGGAAGGAGCGAAAACGGCCTTCGATTGAATAACTTTGTGCCGAGAGCTTCCTCGAGCCTCGCGATTTGTCCACTCACTGCCGGCTGCTGAATTCCGTACGGCATGTTGCGCACGGCCGCCGCGATACCGCCGTGCTTCGCGACATAATAGAAGAGCTCGAGGTGATGAATGTTCATGATCGAATAAGTCGATGCTAACCGGCAAATTTATCGATTCACGTAACCGCGCTAGACCGTGCATTATGTAAGCCAGTTCGCACACCTTAATTTATGGAAGCTCTCGTTTTTCTGCTGCTGATTGTTATTGCCGTGTGTTTCGTGGTGCCTCTGGTCGCAATTGCAAAGGCGAGTAGCGCGCTGCGCTCCGTTAAAGATTTCGAAACCAGGTTGCGCAGCCTGGAGGCGGAGTTGCAGATGCTAAGGCGCCAGCCCGGCGAACCGACAAAAGAGGAGACGTCTGCCGCAAAAGAGGAAAGGGAAATGGCAGAAGGCGAGGCCTTTGTTTCGCCGGCGATTGCACCGCCTTCGCAGATAGAGCCCTCTTCCGTTCCGCCGCCATTGCCAGAGGAAGTCATCACTGCTGCGACATCTGGCGCGCCGCCAGAACCTTCTCAACCGCCCACTGCGAAGCCGCCAGCGCCGAAGCCTTCACCGCCGGCAATTAATTGGGAGCAGTTCATGGGCGCGAAGCTCTTCGCATGGATTGGCGGGCTGGCGCTGTTCCTCGGTGTGGCGTTTTTCGTGAAATACTCGTTCGAGCATAACCTCGTTCCCCCAGAAGTGCGCGTAGCGATCGGTTTTGCTGTTGGTTTGGCTTTAGTCGGTGGCGGCTTGGCGCTGAAGCGGAAGGAAAACGTGGTTACGTCGCAAACGCTTTGTGCGACCGGAATCCTAATTCTTTACGCGGTCACTTTCGCGTGCCGATCGTTTTACCATTTCGCCTTCTTCGGACTGATCCCGACTTTTCTCTTGATGACGCTGATCACAGTGGTGGCGTTCCTGCTCGCGGTCCGCCTGAATGCGATCGCGGTGGCCATCCTCGGCATAGCTGGCGGTTTTCTGACACCAATCCTGCTTTCGAGCGGGCAGGATAATCCGTTTGGTCTCTTCGGTTATATCGCGCTTCTCGATATCGGCCTCTTGATGGTGACACGCAGGAAAGAGTGGAGGGCGCTTCCCATTCTCGGCGCATTCGGAACCGTGCTCATGCAGATCGGCTGGGTGACGCAATTTTTCCTGCGCGAGAAGTACTTTCTCGGCGACAAGGTATTCGTTCCGATGGCAATCTTCCTCGGCTTCGAGTTTCTCTTTTGCGTTGTTCTAGTCTGTACGAAACGCGGCTCGAAATCGGAAGCCGCTGTCTCGGCCGCGGCCCTTGGAATGGGCGCCGCGGCGATCGTTTGGGGATTTTATTTTCTTTCATTTCAAGCTTTTGGACATCGGCCCGTGCTATTGCTGAGCTACATTTTCCTCGCGGACATCGGTCTGCTGGCGATCGTTTTCGTGAAGGAAAAACTCGCGAACATCAGCACAGCGACAGGTCTCGCCATCTTCGTGTTTCTTGCGATCTGGACTGCTTGGTATCTGACGACACAAAATCTCTACGCGGCGCTTGCGGGCTTTTTCGTCTTCGCATTGCTGCACTCAGCGGCGCCGCTGGTGTTGCAGCGCGTTCGCAAGGTCGAGATGCAATGGTGGGGTCATCTCTTTCCCGCGCTGGCGCTGGTGTTGGTTCTGTTGCCGATCTTCAACTTGCCGGAAGTTTCGTTTTTGGTCTGGCCGCTCGTGCTGTGTGTGGATCTGCTAGCCATCCTTTTGGCGGTTGCGACCGGCACTCTGCTGCCGATCCTCGTTGTTCTCGTACTTACGTTCGTTGTAATCGGCGGATGGATTTTCCGAATCCCGATCGAGCTCACGGGCTTGCGAGCGTCCCTGGTCCTTCTTGGATGTTTTGCGATTTTCTTTCTGCTCGCGGCTGTTTGGGCATGCCGACAACTGCTCGCTAGCGCAGGGCTTCCAACCACAACGCGAGGAAAATTGTTCGGCGCACTTACCGATCCGGCCAATTTCGCGATCCAGCTTCCCGCGTTGTCCGCGATCCTCCCGTTTCTCCTCCTTATCATGGTGACGCTCCGACTCCCGCTGGCAAATCCGTCTCCCGTATTTTGCCTGGCAGTTCTGTTCGTCGTTCTGCTTCTCGGCATGACGAAGATATTTTCCCTGGATTTGCTTTCGGCGGTCGGTCTCGGATCGACTCTGGCATTGGAATACGCCTGGCATTTGGGGCACTTCAATCCCGATCGCGCACTGCTGCCACTCGCCTGGTACATTGGATTCGCCGCGGTGTTCACGATTTTTCCGTTTTTGTTCCATCGACAGTTCGCGGCAAAAACAATGCCTTGGGCGACAGCTGCGCTGGCCGCGCCGTTACATTTCTTCCTGGTTTATGATGTCATTCGCACCGCCTATCCCAACGGCATGCTCGGCCTGGTTCCCGCTGTGTTCGCCGTCCCATCGCTGCTCGGGCTCGTCGTTCTTTTGAAGCACACGCCCGCGAAAAGTCCGGCGCGAGATGCGCAACTTGCATTGTTTGGTGCCGCGGCGCTGTTTTTCATTACCCTTATCTTTCCTATTCAATTCGATCGCCAGTGGATCACGCTCGGCTGGGCGCTCGAAGGCGCTGCTCTGTGCTGGTTGTTCCATCGCGTGCCGCATCCGGGGCTGCGTCTGGTGGGAACCGCTCTGCTGGTGGTTGGATTTGCGCGACTCGCGCTAAATCCGGCCATCCTCAGCTATCATGCTCGTTCCGCAACGCCGATTTTTAATTGGTACCTTTACACCTACGGCGTTGTGGCGATCTGCCTCTTCGCGGCCGCGCGGCTCCTTGCACCGCCGCGAAATCTTATCCTCGGTCGCAACGCGCGACCGTTACTTTACACGCTCGGCGCCATTCTCGCGTTTCTGTTATTGAACATCGAGATCGCGGATTACTTCAGCCGGCCGGGCATGGCCGCGCTCACGTTTCAATTTTCTGGAAACTTCGCGCGCGACATGAGCTACAGCATCGCGTGGGCGTTGTTCGCGCTGCTGCTCCTGATTATTGGGATCCGTCAAACGGTCAGGCCGGTGCGATACGCGAGTCTCGGACTACTTGGCGTCACTATCCTCAAACTCTTCCTGCACGACCTTTCGCAACTGGATCAGCTCTATCGAATCGCCGCGTTCATCGTCGTCGCAATCATCGCGATCTTCGCGTCTTTCCTTTACCAGCGCTTTCTCGGTCTTTCCCAAAAGCGGATCCAATGAAATTCCAGTCGAAGCTTCGCCGGTCGAACAGGTTGACCGCAGGTTTTCTGGTTGCGGCGTTTTTGTTCGCCGGATCGCTTGGTGCATTGACCCCTAACGAGTGGCGATTCAGCCAAACCATCGATGTACCGGCGAACGGACTGATCCGGATAAATTTGCCGACCGAAACGCTCGATGCTTCGCGTCCTGATCTCGGAGATGTGCGCATATTAGACAGTGCAGGGCGCGAAGTACCTTACCTGATCGATCGGCCAATGCCTCGCCACGAGTCTGCGTTACGATCGCAGGAATTGCGTACGGCGCTCGAACCAACGGCCACGCGGATCACGCTGACAACGGGAACAAAATCTTTGCTCAAAGGCATAACCTTCGAAACGCCTCCAGGCGTTGAATTCATTAAAGCCGTGCAAGTGGAAGGTTCGCATGACGGCACAGAGTGGCGCCCGCTCGCGACCGACAAACCGATTTTCAAAATGACCGGCGGCGCAGGGAATCTGGATGTTTCCTTTCCCGCAGGGGTTTGGGAATTTCTGCGCCTGACGATCGACGATAGCCGCACGGCGGTGGTGCCGTTCACCGGCGTGCAACTTCGGGTCGCCGAAACAAAACCACCGGTCGAGCCTCTTCCGGTTTCAATTAAGTCGCGCGACGAAAGTCCGGGTGTTACACGGCTGGGAGTCAATCTTGGCGCGACGAATCTGACGGTAGCATCTCTGCGGATCAAAACGCCCGATCGATTGTTTGCACGCTTAGTCGCGATCGCCATTCCGGAATTGACTAACGATAGTATTCGCGAGCAGACGCTCTGCACCGGGTCAATTTATCGCGTGGATCTGAATGGCAAAATTGAATCGTATGTTGAAATTCCCATCGACACTCAAATTCGTGGTCGCCAACTAATCGTGCTCATCGATAATGGCGACAGCCCGCCACTCGTTATCGATGCGGTTGATGCCGACAGGCGCGTGACACAGCTTATATTTCTTGCGCGTGAACAGGGCCGGTACCAGTTGCTTTCCGGAAATCCTCAATGCTCGACGCCGCGCTACGACCTGTCGGAATTGGGCGACCAATTAAAAAGCGCTGCTGCTATCGAATTGCGACCAGCCGCTTTGGTCGCGATCCCCGATTACAAGCCGCTGGACAATCTTGCTACGCTTCCGTTAACGGGCGCAAGAATCGATCTCGCCGCTTGGAAATTCCGCAAGCCCGTTCAGGTGTCGAAAGCCGCAGCGCAACAGATCGAACTGGGTCCCGATGTACTCGCGCGCGAGGCGCCGGATCAGCGCGATTTGAGGATCGTGACTGAAGATCGACAACTTCCATTTCTATTTGAGCGCACCTCTATTTCCCGTTCGGTGCCGCTGCCGCAAATTGCGGCCGACGATCCGAAAAAACCGAGGCTTTCGCGCTGGTCCCTGCGATTGCCGCAAGCCGGTACGCCAATCACTCGAGTTGCTTGCGCTTCTGGCTCTGCGCTTTTCGAGCGCGAAATGCGTCTGTGGGAAGAAGTGGCGGACGAGCGAGGCGATACTTTTCCTCGCGAACTTGGCCGCGCGAATTGGAAAAAAGCGCCAGATCAGGCTGCGCGGGAATTTGCGATTCAGCTCGAGGTTACGCCGAGAAGTGGTACGCTTTTCTTGGAGACGGATAACGGCGACAATCGGCCGATCGAACTGCATGACTTTCGCGGCAATTACCCCGTTACCCGAGTCGTCTTCAAGGCCGCGTCCGATTCCACGCAGGCAATCTGGATCTACTATGGAAACCCCAGCGCTGCTTTCCCGCGGTATGATGTGACCCTGGTCGCAGATCAGCTTTTCCGTGCGGAACGGGCGGCTGCAACACTTGGACCGCACGAAGGTACTGGTTCGAAAACCGAGCGGATCACGCAGACGCTCAGCGGTTCCGCGCGCTACATCTTTTGGGGTATTCTCGGTTTGGTCGTTGCAGGGCTGCTACTGCTGATCTCGCGATTACTTCCAAAGAACCAGTGAACATTGTATTCGTGCTTGAGCGGTCGATGCGAACTGCGATTCTGCTCGCGTGACCGTTTTTCTCGGGTGCGGGTTTGCTGCAAAATACCGCGAGGGCGGTGGCAATTTTTCTGTGCCGCTGCAATGGATGCTTGGACTGCGCCGATTGAAGCTCGATGCGATCTGGCTCGAGCTGTTGCCGGCGACAAACAACGCGCACGCTGATCGGGCCAGGATCGCGAATTTCCAGCGACGATTGCGCGAGCATGCGCTCGCTGGCCGGTACTGTTTGCTGTATCAAAAACCCGCATGCGACGTGCATGATCTCGAGCGTATGGATTGCATCGGAATGTCGAAACGGGCTTTGTTCAATCGACTGGCGGGACCAAACGCACTACTCAATCTCAGTTATTCCATTCATCCGCCATTTCTTTTGCAGTTCGAGCGCCGGATTTTTTGCGATCTTGATCCCAGCGAAATTTTTTACTGGATGACGAAAATGGAGATGGGTCAGTCGTATCACGACGAGTTCTGGACGATCGGCCTCAATGTTCACGGACGTGATTGCCGGCTGCCGAAATCGTCGCTTAGGTGGAAAACATTTTATCCGCTGGCGGATACGAAATTTTTCCGCCACCGGCCGCGGTCGCGCGTGCCTAAATTCACTACGATTGGCCAGTGGTATTGGGGAGGGGCCGTGGAAGTGAACGGCACGTTTCCCGATCTTTCGAAAAAATTCGCATTCGAACCTTATCTCGATCTTCCGAAACGGATTCCCGAAGCACGTTTTGAACTGGCCATGAATATCAAGGCGAACGATCCAGAGCGGGCGCGTCTCAACAAGCGAGGCTGGCGCATTGTCGATCCACATCGCGTCGCGCGCACACCCGGCTCGTACCGCCGATACATGGCTCGCGCGCTCGCTGAATTTACGGCAATCAAAGGCGTCGACGTGGCGTGGCGGACCGGATGGTTGAGTGATCGCGCCGCAGCGTTTCTCGCGCTGGGCCGGCCGGTCGTTACCGAAGCCACGGGCGCGGAAAAATATCTGCCGTCAGAGAGCGGATTCCGTTTCGTCCAAGGCGCTCACGCAGCGGAAACGGCGGTGAAAGAAGTGCTGCGGGATTGGCCGCGGCTTTCCAGGCAGGCCCGCAACTGTGCCACGGAAGTTTTCGATTCCGCAAAAAACCTGCGCAGAATTCTCGCTCTTTAGCTGTGGCGCAAGCTTCCCAGCTTGCGAAATCCACTTACGCTCGCTGTGGCGGGCGTCACAAAAAGAGCCCCTCGATTTTCGCGATTGCAAAACAGATTTCGGGTGTTACTCGTTGTCCCGTTATGGCTGACTTGATCAAAGCAGGCGACCTGAAAGAGCGCATGAAAAAGGTCCCGGAGTGGGAGCTGGAGAAAAAGCATATCGAGCGCACGTTTGAGTTTGACGATTTTGCCGATGCGATCGATTTCGTGAATTCCGTGGCCGAAATAGCGGAAGAAGAAGAACACCATCCTGACATCGACATTCGTTACAACAAAGTGCGCCTGGTTCTCTCGACGCACAGCAAGGGCGGCCTGACCGAGCTTGACTTCGGGCTTGCGGAGCGAATCGACACACTGGAGTAGGGAAAGTGAATAGTGATTGGTGATCAGTGAATAGGCGGAAGGCAAGTACGCCCTGATTTCTGAACTCGCGACGGTTGTAATCGCGATCTGAAATTCACGGTGACCGGTGAGCGTAAATAGTCAATGAGGTGACCAGCCATTCACCATTCACGGATCACCTATCACATTTCACTCAGCGCTTTCATCGGCATCGATGAACTGGAATGCCGTCTCAATGTCCGATCTGTCGGACATGCCCGCTTCCTTTTTACGGTGCTGTAGCGTTTCGGAGACTTCGTCGTTCCATCCTCGTTTGCGCATGAATTCGTTCCAAACGTAAATGTCATCTTCGGATGGCTGCCGTCCAACCTTGAAACACCATTGAAGAATTTCCTCGTCGGTGCCGCCCTGTTTCACGCGCTCGACTAATTGCTCATAATCGACCCGGAGAAAGCTGACGCATTTTTTGTCGAAACCTTTTCCGAGATTCTGGTGATAATCCGGAGGCAATTCGCCTTTGGCGTGCAACCGGATTTTGTCCAGCATTCGGCCAAAATAGAAGAGGCCGCCCACTTTTTCGGATGGACTGCGCAGGGCAACTGTGGCCATCAAATGAAAGTTTGTGCGTTTTCCCACGTAGTTCAACCAGGAAGAAACGCAGTAAGCGACCAGCGACTACGGCAATGATAACTTATCGAAACCGCTGCACTACCGGGTGATTGCTAAGCGATGCATCGGATCGTTAGAATCGACACGGAATGCGGTCCGCGATGGATTTTTGCCTCGTGCTGCCGTTTGTATGGTTACCGTTTACCGAGCGCCCTTCATCGGCATCGATAAATTGGAAGAGTGTCTCGATCTCCGACCTGGAAATCATGCCTTGTTCTTTTTTTTGGCGTTCTAGCGCGTTCGAAACTTCGTCATTCCAGCCTCGCTTGCGCATGAATTCATTCCACATGTAAATTTCATCTTCGGACGGCCGATGTCCCATGGCAAAGCACGATTGCAAAATCGCTCCATCCGTCAGGCCCTCGTTCACGTACTCGACTATTAGACTGTATTTAGCTCGGAGAAAGGTTGCGCATTTTTCGTCGAGACCTTTTCCAAGGTTCTCTTGGTACACAGGAGGCAATTCCCCTCTGGCGTGGCTTCGAATTTTGTCGAGCATCCGGCCAAAGTAAAACAAGCCGCCTACCTTATCGTAGGGACTACGAAGACCCAAGTTTCTCATGGGGGAGTCCATCTTACGAACTTTCTGGATTTATTGCAAGTTATTGACAGTTATTCACAACCGATTGCAAGACTATTTTTTTCAGCCGTGCTCCGCTACGGATGCCTGTGAAAATATTTAGAGATTTATCGATTCAATGATTAAATGTCTCCAATCACTAACTCACTCAATCGTTACGTTGTTGACTGACTAAAATGGACCGGATCGTTGGAATTGAAACCGAATACGGCTGCCTTCTCAGCGAGGGAGAGCCGCATGGCAATTCCGAGCTTTGGCCAGCCAAAATTAGAAACTATCTCTTTCGAAAGGCCGACGCTGGCACCATCGATTTGCATTACAGAGATTACGAAGAACCACCGGGCAACGGAGGCTTTCTTCTCAATGGCGGACGTCTCTACCTCGACATGGGGCACATCGAGTACGCGTCGCCGGAATGTTTGCATCTGCACGACATGGTCACGTATGAATTGGCGGGGGACGACCTGCTGCAATCGTCACTTGTTGCCTTGGGCGCGGACGGTCGCGTGTCGTTTATTAAAAACAATGTCGATCATCACACCGGCGCCACTTTTGGCTGCCATGAGAATTATTTGATGAAACGAGAGGCGCAATTTACACCGCCCATTCTCGGAACGCTGCTTACTTTTTTAGCGACGCGGCAGATTTTCACAGGCGCAGGTCGCGTCGGCCAGTCGAATCCGCTGGCGTTCGACTTCGAGCCGCAGCAACCGGAGGCCCAGGTCAATTTTCAGCTCAGCCAACGCGCCGACCACATCGTGAACGACATCTATCAATGGGTGCAATTCAATCGCGCCATCATCAACGCGCGAGATGAGCCGCTGGCCGATTACCGAAAATATAGGCGGCTGCATTTGCTCATCGGGGACTCGAACATGAGTCCGTTTGCCACTGCGTTGAAGATCGGCACGACCGCTTGCATCTTATCGCTGCTCGAGGATGGCCGTTTGCCGCGGAATCTTATTCTGGCCGATGCCGTACAGAGCACGCGCGACATCTCACGCGATGCCACGCACCAGTGGATTGTCCATCTGGAGGATGGCAAGACTATCGGCGGACTCGACGTGCAATGGGAATTTCATCGACTGGCGCAAGAGTATTTGCGCGACAGGAGCGCGGAAACCAACTGGCTGCTGGAAAGCTGGGGCTTCGTCCTTGAAGCACTCGAGCAAAACCATCAGTCACTGAGCGGCGGTGTTGATTGGATCACTAAAAAATGGTTGCTCGAAACATTTATGGAGGCGGAAAAATTGAGCTGGGATCATCCGTGGCTGCAAAGCATCGACCTCGAATATCACAACATCGATCCGGTCCGGGGATTATTCTTCGGCGTCACCCCGGGCAAGCGAATCGCGGAGTGGAACAACAGCGTCCGCCGTCCAAGCGCGACACGTGTTCCTCCGGCCAATACGCGCGCGTCAGGCCGGGCGCATGCAGTGGCTTTTTTTCAGAAATGCGATCTCCCGTACGTCATTAATTGGGATTCAATTGCGTGCGACAGTCGCGATTTTCTCGTCATGGGCGACCCATTCCAGACCTACAACGAAGAAGTGGAGCGGTTTTTGACGAGGCCGCGGCCGATCTCACAGAGCAGCGAAGTTTAGAGGGCGAGCACAGGCTGCCTTTTTCCGTCGGTACCATACCTGAACGGCCCGTGGCCCAAAGCACAATCGCGTCGCTATGCGGTTTTGCCGCCGCATTTTCCGCGTCCCGCAGTTTCGAAAGCTTTCCCGGAGCGAGCAGACCGGGTTATCCACCTCAATGGAGACGATGCAGTGCCGAGATGCCGTAGTTTTCCTGGAGATTAGGCGCTTCGGCGGCGACTTGTGCCGCGTCGAGCTCGATCTGTTTGGGATCTTCCTCAGTCTCGATTTTGATGAAGCCTCCTTCGATCGGCTGCTTCACCGCTTCGGCCAGATCGCCTAACGATTTGATCTCTTTGCCGTTCACTCTTGTTACCGTCAAATAGGAAAGGTCGTCGTAGCCGATTGTGCTATTGGCTGGCAAGACCTGGCTAAGGATGACGACACGGCGATTTCCCTGTGGAAAAAGCTCTGACTGGAAACGGTCGAGGTAAACCAAGCGCTGCGGGGCTTCTCTTTGCCAGGCCGGTCCCCATTCTTTGAGATATTGGCGGGAAAGCTCCTGAAAAATGAGACCGCCGACGACATAATAGCGGGGCGGCTGATCGAAATTATACGGCGGACTAACATAGTCTTTGGCGTCTCGATGCTCGAGCGTCACATTCAGTTGCATCGGCTTGCCGCTACGCTGGATGCGAAAAGGGACAACATCACCCGAATAAGCGTGGGCAGTTAACAGATTTGTGAATTCGATCTTGCCGTAGAGCGGATCGACATAATTACCATTTTGATCGATCTCGTTGTTCGCGACCGCTGTCACAATATCGCCAATCTGCAGGCCGGCTTTCATTGCCGGCGTATTCGGTTCTACGTTGGTAATATAAACGCCGCCGCCTTTGCCTGTTTCCCCGGCGAACTCGCGCAGCTCCGGATCGCGTGTTGGAAAAAATGAGAAACCAGCTGCCGGAAAGCCGCGATAATTCTGACTCTCAGCTTCCTTCAAAAAATGGGTGATGATGGGCGCCGGAATGGCGTCGAGCAGTTGCGAACGCGAATCGTAGCGGAGCAGCAAGCCCGCGAGCTTGTTGTTCTTCACCAGCGGCACCGTGTAGCTGTTTTCTCGATACTGCATTGGGATGCTGACGCGGTAGGTGAGAAATTCTCCGATATCGATCGGATACGGGGTCATTTGCACAGTTGTCACCAAGCCTTCCGTAGCAACCAAAGCGCCGGTGGGCTCGAGTTGCCACGCGGCGAGCCGGTCGCCGACCACCGTGTCGGCCGTGATCTCAAGCGGAGTGATTCCATCGAGGAATGTTTTCTCTACTGGCTCGAGCAAGGCCAGGTTGGCCTCATAATCGATCACCTGGACTTTGGCCGCAGTTTTTTCTCCGGATTCCGCGCGCTCAAGTTCGACATAGTTTTGATTCGTCAGCAAATCTGCGGTCACCAGGACCCGGCCTTTCGAGAGAACAGCGCCAAGTGCGCGCTTCGAAAACGGCGCTTTCTTTTGCCAGGGCCGAAAATAATCGTACGACTGCCCGGTCACATTTACCCGGACCAGCGCCAGCTGCTTTTGCGTACTCAGCGTCGCCGGCACGGCGGATTCTTTTTTTGCCAGCGCCCCGGTGGCTGCGACAAGAAGGATTCCAAG
>WNGR01011703.1_pt1 | contig 12130 bp, 6 predicted proteins | sample 5407581 | NCBI WGS metagenome assembly WNGR01 (sample SAMN13153383, study PRJNA577476) | soil metagenome | isolation source: 80 cm soil or saprolite under Garry oak tree replicate 2 | place: USA:California | collected 2016-06-15
CGCACCGTTCGGCCTGGACCGCTGGTTCAGCATTGGGTATGGGTCAGCGTATTGCCCCTCATGCTGGCGATGCCGCTGCTGACCCGGCGAGGTGCCGTTGGAACACAAACCGTTCCGGCCCCCGTGCCCGCTGCCGGCGCCGTGAGCGGAGACATTTCGGACGCGCTAGCTGCGGCAGCCCTCATGCGCTTTGAAGCCCCGCCACCGGGTGACCTCGCCGCCCCAGCCCCCGAGCAGGTCACGCCAATCCGCAACAGCTCGCAACCGCGCGCCTCATGGCTCTCAATGCGCGAGATGAAATTGGACTCGTCGACAACGCATTGGCTGGTGGGACTCTATCTGGCGACCATGGCGTTCATGGCAATGCGGCTGCTTTCCAATTGGTGGGTAGCCCGGCGAATCGTCGCGCGAGCAAGGCCCGCATCGCTCACCTCTTCGGAGTCGGCGCTGCTGGCTCAGTGCTGCGAGCGCCTCGGCGTCACGCGGCCAAAGGTGCTCATCTCGCCGAGGACTTCCAGCCCGATGGTCGTCGGCGTATGCCAGCCCTCGTTGCTGCTTCCCGAGGACTTCGGAGCGCGATTGGAAACTCTCGCAGGCCGTTCCCAGCGCGAGTTGGAAGCTGTATGGTTGCACGAACTGGCGCATCTGAGACGGCGCGACTACCTCGCAAACCTTGCGTGCCGGATCATCGCTCTCCCCGTCGCCTATCACCCGGCGACCTCCGCGGTGCAGCAGCGCATCCGGCAGACGCGGGAGATGGTATGCGATTCCCTGGCGGCGAGGGAGATGCAATCGCCGCTCGGGTATGCACGATGCCTGGTTGGACTCGCCCGGACCATGCAGGACGGTCCAGGAATCCGGGCGCAGATGCAAGGAGTGGCAATGTTTGATGGCGGAATCCTGGAGGAACGTATTATGCATCTCATTGGCACGAAATCGACAGTAAATATGCGCATGCGAGCCCTTCGGCTGGTTGCAGGCGCCGGCATGTTGCTCGCAGTAGTGGCTGCTCCGGCAATCCTCCATGTGACGCCGACGATGGCACAGCAGGCGAGCCCGGCGCTGCCCGAAGCCATCACAGGCACTGCGGCTCCTTCTCCCACTCCCACGCCCGAGGCCGCGGCACAGCCGGAGAGTCAAACACATGAGGCGGCTCCGGCCAAGCCCTCTGCCCCAAATCAATCAGCCGCCGAACGAGCCGAGGCCCGGAGAAGCATTGCCGCGGCAAAGGCGAAGGCTGCCGGCAGCAGTCCCGAAGCCAGGCGGCAGATGGACGACGCCCGCAAACAACTCGACCACGCCGCGAAAACCTGGGCTGACGTGGCGGCAAAGTCGGCGAAGTCGGATGCTCCGGGCAAAGTGACCGACAAGCAGATCGAGGATGCCCAGAGACAACTCAGCGACGCCACAAGGACCTGGAACAACCTGATCGCGAAGACAGTTGACTCGGACCTGCGCCAGCGCGAAGTCGAAATAAATAACGCCGAACTCAAACAGCGCATGGCGGACCTGCAGGCAAGGTTCAACAGCCCTGAGTTCAAGAAGCAAATGCGGGATGCGCAAGCAAAGTTCAACAGTCCAGAATTCAAGAAGCAGATGGAAGACGCCCAGGCAAAGTTCAACAATCCTGAATTCAAAAAGAAGATGGAAGACCTGCAAGCAAAGTTCAATAGCCCTGAGTTCAAGAAGCAGATGCAGGATGCGCAAGCAAAGTTCAACACCCCAGAATTCAAGAAGCAAATTCAGGACGCGCAAGCAAAGTTCAACAGCCCTGAATTCAAGAAGCAAATGGAAGACGCCCAGGCAAAGTTCAACAATCCTGAGTTCAAAAAGAAGATGGAGGACATGCAAGCGAAATTCAACAGCCCTGAATTCAGAAAGCAGATGGAAGATGCGAGGGCAAACTCCGACAACCCTGAGTTAAGGAGACAGTTGGAAATCATGGACAACGAAGTAAGGGAGCAAATGGAGCAGGTTCAGAAACAGATTAGCGAAGCCCTGAAAGCCTGGGACACGCAGGCCGCTACAGCCAACGTCCCGAAACAGTAGACGTCATCCGCGCAGCGCTTATGATCTACCGTGCTGTGGCTATTACTTCCCGCTGTTCGTCCCCTGAATAAACGCTGCCACGTCCGCGTGAAACTGCTTCAGCACACCCTCATTCACGTACACCATGTGGCCGCTCTGGTAGTAGTGGTAGCTGATGTTCGCCTGAAGCTTCTCCGGAATCGGCAGGTGGTGCATCTCGTACATCCCCTCAAAAAAAGGCGTCGCCAGATCGTAGTACCCGCCCGCCAGCATCACCTTCATCTTCGGGTTCGATTTCATCGTGTACGCCAGATCCGGCATCACGTTCGTCCCGCCCCACTGCTGGGTCGCCGGAGGCCCGTTCGGCGTTTGGTGTCGCATGTCCCAGGTGAACCCCGCCTCGAAATATGCACCAGGCTTGTATGTCTGCTGATCCCCGTATTTCAGGTCCTTCCGCAAATAGCTGTTGATCGCCGCGGTATACGCCGACGAAATCGCATCGCTCTGCGGATCGTGCTCCGCCGCTTCACTCAGCGGATCGAGATCCGGCCCCTTGTACCGCGCGTCCAGCCGCCCCGTCGTTGTGTCGTCGTCCAATTGCAGGTCCTTCGCGAACATCCCGCCGTCAATCCGCAAGTTCGCCTTCAGCAGCAGAGCAACGGGTAGCCCGGTATACCCATGAAGCTTCTCCGCCACCACCTGCTTCCGTGCCGCCGACAGCTCACTCCCCTGCAACAGTGCGCTCATATAGTCGCCCATCGCATACTGTTCTACCTCGGTCAGGAAGGGCTCCAGCGCCGCAGGCTGGCTCGGCAGCTTCTTATGGAAGTACGCAGTCGCCGCGAAGGTTGGAAGCGCCAGCGCATACGCCTGGTCTACGCCAGGGTTGAACTTCGGCAGATCGATCGCGTTGTCGAGGCTCAAAATCTGCGACAGCAGAATGATCCCATTCAAGTCGACGTTCTGCAGCACGGCGCTCAGCACCGCCGAACGCGGTGTCCCATAGCTCTCGCCGAACAGGTACTTCGGCGAGTTCCACCGGTCGTACTTCGTCAGAAACCGCCGGATGAACCGGTCGAACGCGTGCGCATCCGGATCCACTCCCCAGAAAGCCTTCTCCTTGTCCTTGCCAAAGATGCGGCTGAACCCGGTCCCTGGAGCGTCGATGAACACCACGTCGCTCACGTCGAGCAGGCTGTAATCGTTGTTGACAATCTTGTAGGGCGCGCCTTCCTGGTGCTCGGTATCTGGAGTCACAACCCTACGCGGTCCGAACGACCCCATGTGCAGCCACATCGTCGCCGAACCCGGCCCGCCGTTATACAGAAACGTCACCGGCCTCTGCTCCGCCGACGCATCCTTCTTGAAGTACGCCACGTAAAACATCCGCGCCGTCGCCTGCGCTTCTTCCGGCTTGTCTTTATCTAGCGGCTTTACACCCGCATCCGGCAACAGCTTGCCTTCAAAGTCCAACGTCGCATCCTGCGCGTCCGTAGACCCCACCGTCAGCGTTCCCGCGATCGCCTTATACGCGATGACCTGCCCGCCCACCGTCACCGATCCATTCGTCGTCGAATCAGCTGGCGGAACCGGAGTCGGCGTCACCGGACTTCCGGTCACCACCAACTTCTCATCCTTCTTCGCCGGCTCATCCTTCTTCGCAGCCGCCGTCTCCTGCGCCAACCCAAGGGACGCGACACATCCCAAGGCCAGTCCAGCCACAACACACCTCATCCAACCGCTCTTGTATCGGATCAAGCTCACCCCCAAAGATTGTCAAGTGATACGTAGTATACCGATGCCCGCAACCCCGTCCGCTGAAATAAGTGACGAGTTGCCGGAAGAATTGCGGCCCATCCATCTCGAACCTCATCCCTTGCACCTCGAACCTCGAACCTCGAACCTCGAACCTCGAAAATAGACGCCCCACACCCCAACCCGCTACCATATAGCTTCAAGGAGATTCATGCCCTCACCCGAAAGCTATCAGCTCCTGCTCGCAGCCGCGGCAGCCTGCGAAGACAAAAAAGCCGAAGACATCCGCATTCTCGCCCTCGACCCCGCCGAGAGTGGCCTCACCGATTACTTCCTCATCTGCAACGGCACCAACGAGCGCCAGAACGTCGCCATCACCGACGAGATCGAACTCCGCCTCAAACGCGACTTCGCCACCTTGCCCAACTCCGTCGAAGGCCGCCGCCAGGCCGAGTGGATCCTCATGGACTACGTCGACTTCATCGTCCACGTCTTCTCCCCGGAAAAGCGAGCCTTCTACGGTCTCGAGCGCCTGCGCAAGTCCGCCACCACCATCAGCGTAACCACCCTCAACGCCGAACTAAAATCCGCCATAGCCGCCACCCGCGCCAAGGCCCCGAAGAAGGCGCCTGCCGCCAAGACCCCGGCGAAAAAGGCTGCGAAGAAGCTCATTGCTCAAAAGGCCCCAACAGCAATGAAGCTGGCGAAGAAGTCTGCCGTGGCGAAATCTACCACGTCGGCAAAAAAAGAATCTCTAACAGCGAAACCTCCTTCCAAGGGTGCAAAGAAGTCAGCGTTGCTCAAGCCGACTAGCCGCTAAATCGCCTCGCCGCGCTTCCTCCGTGCAAGCCACTCACAAACTATCTATACGTATCCACCCGGACGCAACAAACAGGAAGGCCGAGCCCCATGAGCTCGGCCTTCTCGTTTTGACTAGGTTGAGCTAGAAGATGAACTTACCCCACAGAACCAAAGTGCGCTGCGAATCGACGCGAGCCAGGTTGTCCGTGTTCAGGCTTGTTGGCACCAACGCCGCCGGACCGAAGTCCAGAACGTCCGTATCCTGGTAAGAACGATCATTATGGTTGAAGACGTTCGTCGCTTCTGCGCGGATCACGAACTGGCCGCGCTCGAAGTGCTTGATCTCTGGACTGAAACCCTTCTGGAGCGCCAGGTTATGGGTCGTTGAGCCAGGATTCAGGTAGAAGTTCCTGCTAACTACCTGCGAAAGGTACTTGTTCGTCGGATCATATGGGACGAGGAAGTGAACCTGGTTTGGAGTGACAATCAGGCCATTACCAATTGTATTCAACTCACCGACGTCGTAATACGTGCCCGACTTCAAGCCAACGAACGCACCATCAATGCCGGCCGTTTGGAACGGAGCGCTGGCGTTGCCAATGATTGGACGGTCATTTGCGGCGCTACCGTCGCCATTTTGATCCACACCTGAAGAATTCACCGTCCCGTACGGCCCCGACTGCAACTGGCTGACGCCGCCAACCGTGAAATTCCGAGTGAGGATGTTCAAGAGAATGTCTGCACCTCTGTTATCCGAACGGAATCCCCTTGGCATCCAACTATAGCTGACCGAGAAGAAATGACGGTGATCGAAGGCCGACGGACCGTAGTCCTGACGGCGGCCACCGGGTGCCAGGTTTGCGGTGTAAGACGTCTGGACGTCACCTGTGATGAAAATCTCAGATCCGTCGTCGAGGTCCTTGCTGAAGACATAATTGCCGCGGATGGCCAGCGTTCTTCCAACACGGGCCGTGATATCGGCCTGGATGCTGTTGTAGTTGGAGTCGGCGTAGTTGCCACGTGAATTTATCACTCCCCGAGTCGTGTTCAAACGGAGTCCCGTGGTGCCAACACGGTAGTTGTATTGCTCGTTCGCAAACAATTTCTCGCCTCGATCGCCGACATACCGAATGCCGAGTACCACTCCCTTCGTCAACTCCTGTTCGATGCCCAGGTTGTACTGGTAGGTTTGGGGGTTCCTTAGCGTCTTGTCGACACTCTGCACCGAAGCCGTGCCGGTAAGAGTAGGAGTGAAGCTGTTGAGATTTGACGCGATCGAAATCGGACCCGTTGCACTCGTCTGCTGCAGCGTGCCACCCACGGCGTTCGGTGCACTCTGCGCTGCATTGATCACGAAGTTCGAAAAGTAGCTGTCATAGAAGATACCAAAGCCAGCGCGAATGGATGTCTTGCCGGAGCCGAAGAAGCCGCCAAAGTTGGGGGAATACGCGAAGCCGATTCGAGGTGAGATGTTGTTGTAGTCGTTGTTGACCTTCAACACCGTAGTGATCGACTGATACGGATTGTATTGATCGATGGCGGGGTAGGGGAGCGAGTTCTCCGGGTCGGTCGTGTAGTCATATCGAACCCCAATATTGACCGTGAAGTTCGGGGTCATCTTGATGTCGTCCTGGGCAAAAAAGCCAGAACGCCAGCCGTGCGGATCTACGCGGAGCGGTCCGGTTGTCTTTGTAATCGTTCCCGAGCTGCCAAGCTGATCGGAGAGGAAGTTGGCCAGCGCCGAGCCGGCGCCCGAAGCATTCGCCAGAGTCGCCGTGCCCTTTGCATTCAAGGCCACAACATCCTTTTCAAGCTGGCGGCCAACATCAAAGCCGAAGCGCAGGCTCTGGCTGCCATGGGTGTAGGTGAAAGAGTCTTGTAACTGGTAGAGATCTTCCGAACGCCCCTGGGGGAAGTTCTGGCCGGCTCCGAGCGACGGGAAGCCTGCGATGTTGAGCGTAGGCAGCGCGTACGCTGGCGTAGCCAGCGTGGAGGGTAACGGCGCAAACAGGAAGCTGATGCGCGTCTCGCCGGCACGAAGTTCATTTACGACGTGTGACGTAAAGACGTGAGTCCAGCTACCCGCACCAAGCTCGCTCGGTCCGCCCTGGTAAGTGTCGAGACCAAGTGCCCCACCCGCGGCATTCGCAAAAAAATCAGGGGAGAAGCTGCTGCGGTCGTGCAGATAACGAACATATATGGTGTCGTTCGCCGAAGGCTTGAAGTCAACGCGATAGCTCCACTGCGTGTCGGGATTCGACTCCGACGGGAAAGGACGCTGAAAATAAGCTTCCTCCACAAAGCATGGGTTCGTAGCGCAACCAGCTTGGGCTCCGATGTTGATCCTGGACGTGGGAATGGTGGTTACAAGCGAGTAGGTCGAGAGATACTTGTAATTGATCAGGTAGTTTGTGAGGACCGCATTCTGGCTCACGGCCGTTGCGTTCGTCAGACTGGCGAGCGTCGTACGGCCGGCAGTATCCGGAACCAGAATTGGTGCAATGGATTCCCTACCATAAACACGAGCCCACTGCCCGCCGCCAAAAACAAAGAGCTTGTCCTTGAAGATCGGACCACCTACCGTGAAGCCCATCGTGTGGCTGTCGAAACGGGCCTTAGAGGTGCCCGTTCCGCGAATCGCAGCGTCCTTGGAGTTAAGTCCGGACCCTGAATAGCGGTCATACACTGTGCCATGGAATGTGTTGCTACCAGATTTCGTGACCAGGTTGAATATCCCGCCGCCTGCACGACCGAACTCTGCCGCGGCAGTACTAGTGATGACGGTCAAGTCCTCGTACATGTCTACAATCTGCGGCTGGAAGGCCTGGCCGCCGATGCCGACATCGTTGATCTCCTGGCTATCCATCAGGAAGTTATTCGAGCGGGGACGCGCACCATTGACCTGTGAGTTTTGGCCATTGCTGAACTGGTTCGCGCCGTTGACGCTTTGTACACCCGGGATCGTCACAGCCGCTTCAAACGGGTTGAGCGATACCACCGGAAGTGTCGTTATTTCCGAAGTGCTGATCGTCTGAGAAAGTTGCCCGCTCTCAGTGTTGACGGTTGTCTCGTCGGCCTCGACCGTCACTGTATCAGTCTGCTTACCCACAGAAAGGGTAACGTTGTACGACGTCACGGCAGACGACGCCACCTGAACATGCTGTGCCTCGAAACCGGCGAAACCTTGATGCGATACCTTGATCGTGTACGCCTCTGGGCTGAGAGAGTCCGCTCGGAACTGACCATCCGCACCCGTGGCCGTCGTACGGGTTTCGCCAGTCTGTTCGCCAACGATGGTCACGGTTGCGTCAGGAATGACCGCTCCGGTTGTGTCGCGGGCAGTACCGGCCAGAATTCCCTTGCTGGTCTGACTCGTTGCCGCCAGGTTAAACGCCAGCAGCATCACCAAAAGCATTCCAATCGAAGTAAACCTTTTCATCTAAACATCTCCTTGTAACAATCAACCAGCCCGTTCCGCGAATTGCCGGAATCACTTCAGTCCCGCAGGTTTGCGGAGACAATACATATCTGTTGCTTTGCAGCATTTACGAGCAATCCAACATCCAAAACTAATTTCCGCATCTCGTCACGTATATGCCCAAATAACCCATTTATTTTCAGCCATCTTGCCGCGCTCGGAGCCGTTCATCACATTTACCATATGATTCATGGTGTCAAAATCCAATTAACCATAGGCGAAGGCCGAGACCCAGTCCAAAGCTCAATCCGAGCGACCCAAAACCACCTTGATACCCTCATACCGTGAAACTCTTCCTCGCCTCAATCTCCCCAACCCGCGCCCGCGCGAAATCCGACGCCGCCGCAACCCTCGCCGCCGGCTATCTCGCGCGAGCCACGCGCTACCTCCCCTGTGAGTCCCAAACCCACACCTCCGAGGCCGCGCTCCTCGCCTCCCTCGATCGGTCTGCTCGCCAATCCACCCGCACCGCTCGCGTCCTCATCCTCCTCGACAGCCGCGGCAAGCAGCTCTCCTCCGAAGAATTCGCCGCTCACCTCGGCCGCCTCCGCGACTCCGGCACCCAATCCGTCGTCCTCGCCATCGGCCCCGCGGACGGATGGTCCCCCGCCGCCCGCGCCCGCGCCAGCCTTATCCTCTCCTTCGGCCCCATCACCCTGCCCCACGAACTCGCCCGCGCCGTCCTCGCCGAACAGATCTACCGCGCCCTCACCATCCTCGCCGGCCACCCCTACCACTCCGGCCACTGAGAGAAGCAGGGTTGCTGGTTGCTAATTGCTGGTTGTCAGTTGAAGGCGAGTCGGCAGGCGAGCTACGCCGGTTGACGGTTGCGTTTTTCAATAACAACCAGCAACTAACAACTAAGAACTGCCTTTAGTTGGGCCGCGAGTCGGGGTCGAGGGGGAGGTGGAAGAGTTCGTCCTGGAGGCTCTCCTTGGAGGGGCGGTCGGTCGGGGAGGGGCGGCGCGACGGCGTGGTGATGACGGCGAGGAGGTGGAGGTCGGTGAGGGCGGCGCGGGGAACGTAGAGGCGCTGGGTGTTGGAGCGGAACGTAGAGGCGCTGGGTGTTGGAGCGGGTGTCGGGTGGGGTGAGGAAGAGGCCGGCGTCGTCGACCAGGGCGTCGATGAGCGAGCGGTCGGTTGGGGCGAGGCCTTCAAGGAGGTCTCCGGAGCGGAAGGTGAGGCGGAGCCAGAGGCCTTCGGTACGGGGACGCGCGAGGAATACGCGGCGGACGAGGCGCTCGGGGTTGACGGGATCCGAGAGGTTGAAGTCGCGGACGTAGCAGACGGTCTTGATATCGGCGAGGGGCAGGGCGAGGATGCGGCCGCTGAGGTCGAGCAGGTCGAGGGAGTTATTGCGAACGAAGGCGGCTGCGGGGAGATAGCCGGGAAGGGCGTCTCCGGAGAATCGCCTGACGATGACCTTTTTGCGCGAGTTGGACATGGGCGTCTGACGCGGGAAAACGACTAAGCGGCGATTGTCGCACGGCGCGGGATGGCGCGTCACGAAAAAGGTGCGAATGGACGGTTAAACCCTTTATTTCGTGCTAGAATGGGCTCTTGTGTTGTGTGCTTGATGACGGCGTAAGAGCTTGATTCGTTTAGAGTTGAGGTCGGTTGGAGAGATCCGGCAGACACCGGATGGAGAAACGCGTAACGTATGGCTGATTATATCTACCTGCTCGAAAGCCGTCTTTCCCAGGCACAGCAGAAGGCAATTCTAGCAATTCGGGAGATCGCCCGCGCCAAGGGGTTGACGGTGTTTCTGGTGGGGGGCGCGGTGCGGGATCTGACCAGCGGCTCCCCGGTGCGAGATCTTGATGTAGCGGTGCAGGGAAATGCCCTCAAACTCAAGAAAGATTTGGAGAAAGCTGGCGGCGTGATCGCCGGCGAGGCGGAAGCGTCTCAGGCGCTGTTTGTGCGTTTTCCAGGCAGCGTACGGATGGAAGTTGGCAGTACTCTATCTGTCCATTTTCCGAAGCCGGGCAAGCCCGTGGTGAAGCCGGCGACGATTCTCGACGATCTGAGACGACGTGACTTTACGGCGAATGCGATGGCTTTGTCGCTGAACGAGGGTTCGTATGGGCTGCTGATGGATCCGCTGAACGGCGTAGCGGACATCGAGAACCGCGAGTTGCGGCTGGTGAGCAACTATGGCTTCATCGAGGACCCGGTGCGGATGATCCGGGCGGCCCGGTATGCGGCTCGTCTGGGCTGGCAGATGGAAGAGAAGACCAAGGCGCGGTACGACACGGGAAAGTCCGAGGGATATATTTCCGCGTTGTCTGCGTTTCATCGCGGGTACGAGGCGGAAGAGATTGTGCATGAGGAAGATCCGCTGCGGGTCATGCGCGGGCTGGAGCAGGAAGGCTGGATGAAGATTCTGGCGCCGGCTTGGAATTCCTCGAAAGCGAATGTGGCGGAGTTGGAGAAACTGCGTGACGCGCAGATGCAGTTGCAGATGCGTGGAATTATCGCGGACCCTTCGACGGCGCAGTTTCCCCTGCTGACGGCGAAGATGCAGGCGAAGGATGTGACGGCTCTGAAGAAAAGCTTTCCGCGGCAGGGCTTTGTGAAGGAAATCGAGGCTCTGGAGGGCGAAGGAAAGAAGTTTGCGACGGAGTTGAGTTCGAAGCAGGCGGCCACGCCGTCGGCGGCATGGAAGATGCTGATGAGCGCGCGGCCGGAAGCGGTGCTGTGGGTTGCTTATTCGACGAAGAACGCGGCGCTGCAGGCGAAATTCAAGAGCTTCTATACGGAGTGGCCGCTGGCGCGGACGAAGATTCCTTACCTGCTGATGCAGGAGATGCGGATCGTTCCGGATGTGCCGAGGTATGACGAGTTGGTGGAGAAGCTGGTCTTCGAGCTGATGGATGGGAAGTTGGAGTCGGTGGAGGAGATGAAGGCGTTTCTGGAGCCGTACTCGCCGCCTGCGCCACCTCCGCCCGTGCATCTACGGCGCGCACGGGCTACGAAGAAAGAAGCCAAGGTGCCGAAGAGCCGCAAGAAGGCCGAAGCGGGAGAGGACGCCGGCAAAGAAGCGGATGGGCTGGCGGCGGTTGCGGGTTCTCCGGGGACGGGTGAACCTGCGGTTGCGGCGAAGCAGAAGGCGGCAGCTCCAGCCAGGGCTGCTGCGCCGGTGAAGCCGGTTGCGGCAGTAAAGGCCGCGGCTCCCGTGAAGGTTGTAGCGAAGGCTCCGGCAAAGGTTGCGGCCAAGAAGGTGGTCGTAGCGAAGAAGCCGGTGAAGAAAGCTGCTGTCGCGAAGAAGGCGGCGAAAGCTCCGGTGAAGAAGGCTGCTGCAAAGAAGGTGGTCGCGAAAAAGCCCGTGAAGAAGGTTGCGGCGAAGGCGAAGCCCAAAGCTGCGGCGAAACCGGCGGCGAAGGGTGGCGCGAAGAAGGTTGCCGCCAAGAGCAAGGCTCCGGCGAAGTCCGCTAAGAAGAGCGCGGCCAAGGCTCCGGCAAAAGGCTCATCCAAGAAGAAGCGGTAGAAGCGACGAACTTGACAGGAATGATGCTGGGCAGCCGCGCGCCGAACCGACATCTCCAGGTTGAGATTTGGGGCATAGAGTTTTGGATTCCCGACTTGGAATGCGCTGTATTCTGGCCTCAGTGGACGTTGAGCGAGTCATGAGTACTCCTGGCACCCGCGCCAATCAATGTCGCAAGCCCGCAGGCTGGTTTGGGCGTTTTGTTCTGCGCAATATGAACTCGCGTCACTCCAAGGTGACGGACTGGGGTCTGGCCCATCTCACGATCGGATCCGCGATCCTTGATGTAGGCTGCGGCGGCGGTAGAACCATCGGCAAGCTTGCCGCCCTCGCTCCCGAGGCAAGGGTGTACGGCATCGACCACTCCGCGGAAAGCGTTGCGGTCGCCACTCGCGTCAATGCGCGGGCAGTCGAGGCAGGCCGCGTTGAAGTCCTCCAGGGCTCTGTATCGCAACTGCCGTTTCCCGGCGAAACATTCGATCTCGTCACTGCAGTCGAGACCCACTTTTTTTGGCCCGACCTCCCCAATGATGTGAGGGAAGTCCTGCGTTGCCTCAAGCCCGGGGGCATGTTTGTCCTGA